>Ga0114973_10000995_pt1 | contig 21164 bp, 16 predicted proteins | sample M_140807_MF_Meta_FD_87025 | JGI IMG/M metagenome (GOLD analysis project Ga0114973, IMG submission 87025) | Freshwater microbial communities from Lake Montjoie, Canada to study carbon cycling - M_140807_MF_MetaG | ecosystem: Environmental > Aquatic > Freshwater > Lake | place: Lake Montjoie...
CGGCAAAGCCGTTGAATAGAGCGTTAATTTCTTCCAACTTGGACTCCTTCTTTTCTAATCTTTTTTAATAATTATTGTTTTTTATTGCACGCCAATGAACTCAAGCGGATTGAACCATGAGCCATGTGGCAATGGAACTTGGAACCAGAATTCGAACATGAGGTAGAGGGCAGCGCTCACTCCAAGAGATACAACAATTGCCTTCCAGATTGGATATTTTCCCAACCAAACCATGAATATCGCGATGTAGATGGCTGAAGCAACATAAATACCAATCAACTGCACACCCAGAACAAACACAATCGCTGGCAACAATACTGCCATCACCTGCCTAGAAGGCTCTCTGTCAACAAACGATTCTGTTTTCTTATTCTTGTTCACAACTGCAACTTGGTACAAAGTAACCGCGCTAGAGAGCATGATGATCAAGCTGATGTAGAAAGGAAAGTAACCAGCCTCTGGGCCATCAACTCCCCAACTAGCACCCAACTTTAGACTACCGATCATTACCGTCAGGCCTAAAGCCAGGAATGCGATAGAGGTAACGATATCCATCATTCTCACGCTAATCAGTGAGTCTTGATTTGTATTATTTTTATGTTCAGACATTTTTATACTTTTTTAATAAATTTAATTAGCACAACTACTTAAAAAATAGGACCCCACTAATGAGGGGTCCTATTGAGTACCTAGAAAAATTACTTAGCCAAGAAACCAGCTTCAGTCATTAACTGCTTATGCAAAGCTTCATTTAATGTGAGCCAATTTCTAAACTCTTTACCAGTCATAAATGTCTGATTGAATGCGCCATCAGCCATAAACTTTTTCCATTCTGGTGTAGCGCGTACTTTCTTGAATAAATCGATATAAAAATCAACCTGTTCTTGAGTTACGCCTGGAGCCATGAAAATACCGCGCAGCATCACATAGTCAGTTTTTACACCTGCCTCGTTACAGGTAGGTACGTCGTACCATGACATAGTTTCGGTCACTTTTTCTTTGTATGGCATCCGTGTGTCATCGAATACGCAGAGAGCACGCAACTTATTAGCACGCCATTGCGCTACCGCTTCGATTGGGTTATTCACAGAAGAATCAATGTGATTACCTACGAGCTGAACAGCAACGTCGCCACCCCCTTTAAATGGGATGTAGGTGAACTTAGCGCCAGTCGCTTTTTCAAGGGCAACGGTAATGATTTGGTCTTCTTGCTTCGAGCCAGTACCACCCATCTTAAATTTACCTGGGCCAGCTGCCTTAGCGGCATCAATATATTCTTTGGCTGTTTTGTATGGCTTGTCAGCGTTATCCCACAAAACGAATTGGTCAAGAGCCAACATCGCTACAGGAGTAATGTCCTGCCAATTAAATGGAACACCAGTTGCTAATGGAGTTGTAAACAAGTTCGAGAGAGTAATCACGATCTTGTTTGGATCGCCCTTAGCCTCTTTAATTGCCAAGAATCCTTCAGCTCCTGCACCAGCACCCTTATTCACAGGAATGACTGCCTGCTTCATCAAGTTATTTTTAGTAATAATGCCTTGGATCATGCGGGCCATTTGGTCAGCACCGCCGCCAGGACCGGCAGGAATGATGAACTCAACTGGCTTCGTCGGCTCCCAAGCAGCGAACGCAGGTGAAGCACCTGTAACACCGAGGGCTAATGCGGTGGAAATCAATGCCTCTTTTAACTTCATCTTCATGAACGCTCCTCCAAAAAAAATTTGAATACCAATATTACTTTGGCTTTTATTTGTTATGTGAGGATTTTTACCTAATCTGAGGGGAGAGCACTTGACTCTTATCAACAATTATTGAATGGACAGTCAGGGATAACACTAATTACCTAGTGCTTACCCTAGTAAGAATTTTGCAGGGATTAACTCTTAGCGGAATCGATCCAAAAGCTTCTTACTGAACTTGTCTAGCTGAGTGGAATCTTTGATCAAAAATTGCAATCCATTGGAGTCGGCAATCAGGAGCGTATTACCAGCTATGCGGCGAATGTCTTCCTCGCCTTTGAGACGAATTCTGGTGGAGCCGCGATCGGTTTCGATATCCCAAATACTGGGGGTTGCAAAAGTCGATACCTTGGTGATTTTTTCAATTACAGGCATGAACTCGCGAGTAGCCAGCTCTTCTTCAATCAGGGCTAACTCGCCTTCAGGAATCGCGGTGATGCCGTCAAACCAGCACAACTCTTTGCCCGACTGATCCATGATGGAGACTCCGGCGCCTGGTGCGGTAATCGGATATGCCCTTATCGGATAAACGCCAACATGGTGAGTTCCAACTGCATCGATGAATACTAATTGACCGAGCGCATCGAGTTCTAATGTGTGCGACTGTTGATGCTGACTCATACCCCGCCCCCAGTTGCTTTAGCAATGACTTGCAGGCTTTCTTCTTTGCGCTCATTCTCATCGATGCTTTCACCAATAGCGCCACCTTCAACTAGCTCTGCAGCGTGGCGTAATTGAGCTTGATAGAGAGCATAGTACGCGCCCTGCGCATCCATCAACTGATCATGCGAGCCAATCTCCACGATCTCGCCTTTATCAAGCACGACCAAGCGGTCTGCTTTTCTTAAAGTGGAAAGGCGATGGGCAATCGCAATCGTAGTGCGGCCCTTAACCAAATTATCTAAAGCGCGCTGAATTTCTTTTTCAGTGGTGGTGTCTACTGATGAGGTGGCTTCATCCAAAATCAGAATGCTGGGGTTAATCAACAGTGCACGCGCAATGGAAATACGTTGACGCTCACCACCTGAGAGGGATTGACCGCGCTCACCTACTAATGAGTCATAAGCCAGTGGTAAGCGAAGAATAAATTCATGGGCATGTGCAGCGCGCGCCGCTTCAATAATTTCTTCGCGAGTAGCCTCTGGCTTCCCGTAAGCAATATTCTCTGCAATCGTGCCAAAGAATAAAAATGGCTCTTGCAAAACCAAACCAATACGCTTGCGATAGTCAGCAATTCTGATACTACGAATATCACGTCCATCTAAGGTAATCGAACCAGCACTCACGTCATAGAAGCGGCAAATCAAGTTCACCAAAGTGCTCTTACCCGAGCCGCTATGACCTACTAAACCAATCATTTCTCCAGGGGCAATATCTAAATCGATTCCTTTAGTAACCGCACGGTTGCCATAGCGGAAACCCACACCCCGCAGGGAGATACGGCCTTTCACTGCACCCAAGGGTGCTGGATTGATTGGCTCAGGAACACTCGATACGTGATCCAAAATATCAAAAATACGCTTTGCCCCAGCTGCTGCTTTTTGCGTATGCGAAACGATGCGACTCATTGAATCGAGTCGAATGTAGAAGCGTCCAATGTAAGCAAGAAATGCAATTAACACACCAACTGTGACCTTTTGATGTGCAACCTGCCAAATACCGAAACCCCACACTACCAAGAGGCCGGTTTCTGTTAGCAGCGTGACTGTTGGGGAGAACAATCCCCATACGCGATTGACGCGATCATTAATTTGTAAATTGTGTTTATTGGAATCAACAAAGCGCTTGAGCTCACGATCTTCTTGAGCAAAGGCTTTGACTACCCGAATCCCTGGAATCGTATCAGTCAAGATATTGGTGACTTCAGACCAAACGCGATCAATCTTTTCAAAACCAAAGCGCAACTTATCGCGCACTACATGAATCATCCATACAATAAATGGCAGTGGTGCCAAAGTAACCAATGCAAGCAAAGGATCGATCGACACCAAAATTGCTGCCGTCATCGTAATCATGATGACATCAGTTATGAAATCCAAAGCGTATAAAGATAGGAATACGCAGATACGATCTGTCTCAGCGCCAATACGCGCAATCAAGTCGCCAGTTCTTTTGCCACCGAAATACTCTAAGGATAGTTTGAGTAAATGCTCAAAAGTCGTATTACGCAGATCTGCGCCGATGCGCTCACTCACTAATGCGAGTAAGTAGGTTTTCCACCAACCAAGGCCCCATGCAACAATTGCTGCGGCAAATAAAGCGAAGAGATATTTGCTAGCTAAATCAAAATCAATCGGATTACCTTTTTCGTATGGAATCAACACATGATCCATCAAGGGCATCGTCAAATAAGGTGGAATTAATGTGGCACCAGTTGACAGCAAGGTCAGGACAAAACCCAACAAAAGCTCTTTTTTATATGGGCGTGCAAAGCGCCATAACTTAAATAAAGTCCAAGTCGATGGAGGGGCATCCTCCTCTGGATCGCAAGTTGGACAAGCGTCTGAGTTAGCAGGCTTGGGGCTTAAACACACCGAACAAACTTGTTTGTCGTATTCAGAAGCCTCGTGCTCGTTGCTAAGCTGATCACCCCTGATCAACTGCTTAAAACTACTCTGTAGGCGCAGTACTTGAGGATTGACAGCCAGAGTGAAGTACCAGAGTCGTAGAAGACTAGTCTCAGACTCTAGCTTGAGATGCCCCACTCCAGAGTGATCACCATGCAAAAGATGAGCTCCAGAGCTAGCAGGCCAAAATTCTGAGTGAGCACCGTCACTCCAAAATAGGCCCGCAGGGATCAAACAAAGTAGGCTTTTCTCAAAGCGCATTTCACCATCGAGATCAAGCTCAACCCATGCCAGTATGGAGTTGGGGTCTTTTACTGGGGATTGGGGAGCTGCTAAAACACTGGCCCAATGACCTGGCAACGGGGGAGCGGATGGGGAAATGTCTGGCTTCATTAGTCTTAAAAGTATAGTGGAGCTAGATTTTTTAGATTTAGTAAGACTGTCAACTTTAGTTGGTGGAAAGCCGTTAAATTGGCGAGTCAGGCTTTTTTATGCATTTTTGCTAATTTTGTGGATTTTGAATAATTACTAGAACCAGAGAGACAGTCTGAGACATCTCCGCCAACATTTTCTATGTTGGCGCTGAAATCCCCCACATATGCCCCAATTACTAGATAAAACCATTGAGATCTTAAGTGTCAAGCATCTTCGCGGCCCCAATATGTGGACTTACCATCCCGTTATTGAAGTTTGGCTCGATATTGGTGAATTAGAAGATTTCCCCTCCAATCTCATTCCTGGGTTTTATGACCGACTTGTTCGGGCGCTTCCCAGCCTTCAAGAGCATCGCTGTAGCTATGGTGAAGCTGGTGGATTTCTCAAAAGAGTTGAGGAAGGTACTTGGCCTGCTCACATCCTTGAGCACCTTACCCTGGAATTACAAAATTTAGCCGGCATCCCCGGCGGCTTTGGTAAAGCACGTGACGGTGATCGTCGCGGTGTTTATAAAGTCATGGTGAGCGCAATCAATGAAGAGGTAACACTGACTGCACTCAAATACGCTCGCGATTTATATCTTGCTCTAGTCCAGGACACCAAAGATCCTGTCGCACTGGTTGCTAGCATTCTTGAGGAGCTGCGTGAGCTCGGCGATGATCTATTACTTGGCCCTAGCACCGCCTGCATCGTGAATGCAGCCGAAGAGCGGGGCATCCCCTCTATCCGACTCTCTGAAGGTAATTTAGTACAGCTCGGTTATGGCGCTAAGCAGCGTCGCATCTGGACAGCAGAAACCGATCAAACCAGCGCCATCGCTGAAACGATTTCTCGAGACAAAGATCTCACGAAGAGTCTTCTGTCTAGCGCTGGAGTTCCAACCCCCGAGGGTCGCACAGTTACCAGTGCTGATGATGCATGGGAAGCAGCTCAAGATATCGGTTTACCAGTCGTAGTAAAGCCGATCGACGGCAACCACGGCCGCGGTGTATTTATCAATCTCTATACCCAACAAGAGATTGAGGCAGCCTATGCTGTTGCAATCGATGAAGGTAGCGAAGTGCTAGTGGAGCGGCACATTCTGGGTGATGAGCATCGCCTGCTAGTAGTTGGCAATAAAGTAGTTGCAGCTGCCAAAGGTGAGACTATTTGGATTACTGGAGATAACCAACATACTGTTTTTGAGTTGATACAAATTCAAATTAACTCCGATCCACGTCGCGGCAAAACTGAAGAGTGCCCACTCAATCCAGTTCGAATTGACTCTGCGGTGGAGTTAGAACTTGCGCGCCAAAAGTTAAGCGGCACCAGTGTTCCAGGTTTAGATCAAAAAGTTCTGATTCAAAGCAATGGCAATGTCGCTTTTGATGTCACTGACTTGGTTCATCCAGATGTAGCCAGTCAAGTTGCTCTCGCTGCTCGCGTAGTGGGATTAGAAATTGCTGGCGTCGACCTAGTTGCGCAGGATATTAGTAAGCCACTACAGGAGCAGAATGCAGCCATTGTTGAAGTTAATGCTGGGCCTGGCTTATTGATGCACTTAAAACCTGCCAGCGGTAAACCTCAACCAGTCGGCAAAGAGATCGCCGACCACCTCTTCCCACCTGGAGCAGATTTCCGTATCCCTGTAGTGGGAGTTTGTGGTGCTCGCGGCAAAACCCCTGTAGCTGAAATGATTGCCCACTTCTTGCGACTCACGAATTTATATGTCGGTCTTTCTTGCAGCAAAGGTTTATTTTTTGGTCATCGCTCAATTCAAAAGAGCAATGCTGCTAACTGGGAAAATGCCCGCCGCACTTTACTCAATCGTGCAGTTGAGGCGGCCGTGATCGAAAATAACAATCTATCTATGTTGATAGAAGGATTAGCTTACGACCGCTGCCAAGTAGGCGTTGTATTAAATGTAGATCCAAAAGCCAACTTTCCTCAATACGCTATCTACGATGAAGACCAAGTGTTCAGCATCGTCAGAACTCAAGTAGATGTAGTGCTACCAACGGGAGTTGCTGTTCTTAATGCAGATGATCCCATGGTTGCCAGCATGGCGGAACTCTGTGACGGCGAAGTTATTTTCTTTACTCAAGACTCCTCATCCTCGATTGCACAAGAGCACCTTAAGAACGGTGGTCGTGTCGTGATGATCGGCAATCAACAAATTACTCTAAAGTCCACTAAGCATGATCAAAAGAGTATTCCAGTCCCGCATAACTCTGAGCCTAGCGCCAGTGAGCCATGGAAACCATTAAATCTGGGCGCCGCGATTGCTGCAGCTTGGGCCTTAGATATTCCTTTCAACGTTATCGAAGCTGGTGCTGAAACTTTTGTTTCCGACACTAGCATTCCAGTAGGGGCTTAATTGGAAATCACCCGTATTCGCATGTTGCGTGGCCCCAATTTATGGAGCCGACATACCGCTTTAGAGGCCATTGTGTCTTGCGAGGAATCAGAGCGTTCAATTGATCTGATTCCCGAATTTGAAATTAAGATTCGGGAGCGCTTTCCGCAATTAGGCAGTATGCGTCGCGGTGGGCACAATGAAACACTATCGTTAGCACACGCGCTAGAACATGCTGCTTTAGGTCTTCAGTCTCAAGCAGGCTGTCCCGTTACCTTTAGCCGCTCGGTACAAACCGTTGACGTAGGTGTATATCAAGTCGTAGTGGAGTACACCGAAGAAGTTGTCGGGCGCATGGCTTTTGACTTTGCCTTTGCCTTAATTCAGGCAACACTCAATGATGTGACATTTGATTTAGCGGCCGCTCTATCAGAGCTAGAAGCCCTTTATGAAGATGTTCGCCTAGGACCGAGTACTGGTTCGATTGTTGATGCTGCAGTACAGAGAAACATCCCCTATCGCCGCATGACTGAGGGCAGCATGGTGCAGTTTGGCTGGGGTAGTAAACAAAAGCGTATCCAAGCCGCTGAGACTAGTGACACTAGTGCCATTGCCGAGGCGATTGCACAAGATAAAGAGATTACTAAAAACCTCCTGGCAGCTGCAGGCGTATCTGTACCAACTGGTGAAGTCGTTACCACCGCAGATGATGCTTGGCGTGTCGCACAAAAAATTGGTGGTCCTATTGTTCTCAAGCCCAAGGATGGTAATCAAGGCAAAGGTGTTGTTGCCAATATTCAAACGGAAGCAGAAGTACGTGCTGGCTTTGTAGTAACTCAGGCTTTTGGTCGTGAAACCATAGTTGAACGCTATTTACCTGGGGCCGACTATCGCCTGTTGGTCGTGGGTAATCGCCTCTCCGCCGCAGCCCGTCGTGAGCCTGCGCAAGTAGTGGGCGATGGTAAGCATAGCGTTGCTGAACTGGTTGAATTAGAGAATAAAAATCCATTACGCGGCGATGGTCACGCAACTGCATTAACCAAGATTCGTTTTGATGACATTGCGCTTGCACATTTAGCTGGTAACGGTCTAAGCCCGCAACATATACCCAATACAGGCGAACGCGTTCTCTTGCGCAATAATGCCAATCTGAGTACTGGCGGTACCGCTACCGATGTGACTGATGATGTCCATCCCGATGTTGCAGCCAGCGCTATCGCTGCTGCACAAATGATTGGGTTAGACATCGCTGGTGTCGATATTTTATGCGAGGCAATTTACAAGCCTTTAGAGGGTCAAGGTGGTGGCATCGTTGAAGTCAATGCCGCACCAGGCCTACGCATGCATCTCAAGCCTTCCTATGGCAAGAGCCGCCCTGTAGGCGAAGACATCATCAATACGATGTACCCACCTGGCGAGGATGGCAGAATTCCAGTTGTAGCGGTAACCGGGACCAATGGTAAAACGACGACCGTACGTCTGATTGCGCATTTACTCAATGAAACTGGCTTACGTGTTGGTATGACGACTACTGATGGCGTGTATATCAATCATCGCTTAATTGATTCTGGAGACTGTAGCGGGCCTAAGAGTGCTCGTAACGTCCTCATGCATCCCGATGTAGATGCCGCTGTTTTAGAAACAGCTCGCGGGGGAATGCTACGTGAAGGCTTAGGTTTTGATCGCTGTGAAGTTGCTGTAGTTACTAATATTGGTGAAGGAGATCATCTCGGTCTCAACTACATCACTAGCGTTGAAGATTTAGCCATTCTGAAACGGGTGGTTGTTCAAAATGTAGCGCCGTCTGGAGCTGCAGTCCTCAATGCTGCTGATCCCATAGTAGTAAAGATGGGGGATGTTTGCACGGGTCGAGTGATTTTCTTTGCACAAAATCAACATCACCCTGTAATTGCTGCACATCGAGCTAAAAACAAAAAAGTGATTTACTTTGATGGCGCTTTTATCGTCTGCTCCAAAGGATCACGTGTACTCTTCCGCTTCCCAGTCAGCGAAATTCCGTTAACTCAGAATGGTGTTTTAGGATTCCAAATTGAAAATGCCATGGCATCTATTGGTGCGGCCTGGGCATTAGGTCTGGATGCTGAAAAGATTGCGCGTGGCCTCCACTCTTTTGAAAGTACCGCTAATGCAGCACCAGGACGTTTTAATCAATTTCATCATAAAGGCGCCACTGTCATTGCTGACTATGGCCACAATCCAGATGCCATGCGCGCTTTAGCTAGCGCAATTGAGGCTATGAAACCTCTGAAGAGTCACGTAGTAATTAGCGGCGCCGGCGATCGTCGCGATGAAGACATTCGTGATCTGACCCGTATTCTGGGCAATAGCTTTGACAATGTCATCCTGTATCAAGATCAGTGTCAGCGTGGCCGCGAAGATGGTGAGGTGCTCAAGCTTCTTCAAGAAGGTTTAGTGGGCACTAAAAAAGCCAAACAAGTTAAAGAGATTACCGGTGAATTTCTTGCTATTGATACTGCACTCAATGATTTATCTGCCGGTGATATTTGCCTGATTCTCATTGATCAGGTGGAAGAATCGCTTGCCTACCTTAAAGAACAGGTTCGGCCATAATCATTGAATTCATCTTCCGGCGAGCACCTGAAGTAAAAAACGCCCAATCAGTGATTGGGCGTTTTTGTTTGATCTTGGTGATTCAGGTAGAAACGAATATTTACGCCTGAGAATGGTAATGCTGCAAGCGCTCAATCTCTTCTTTAGACCCCAACATCACAGAGACACGCTCATGTAATTCCGTGGGAATCATATCCATGATTAATTGATCACCATTGGTTGATGCACCACCAGCTTGCTCTACTAAAAAGCTCATAGGATTAGCTTCATACATCAGGCGTAGCTTTCCTGGCTTATGGGGCTCACGTTGATCCCATGGATACATAAAGATGCCGCCACGCGATAGGACGCGGTGAACATCGGCAACCATAGAGGCAATCCAGCGCATATTGAAATCTTTATCGCGTTCGCCACTCACGCCTGCTAAGCACTCATCTACATAGCGACGGACAGGCTCAGCCCAGTGACGCATATTCGACATATTGATAGCAAATTCTTTAGTGGAATGAGAAATCTCCACTGCGTGCTTAATTAAGACAAATTCACCGGTCACTTTATTTAAGGTAAACATCACTACGCCATCGCCCAGCGTTAATGCCATGGTTGTTTGCGGGCCGTAGACAACATAACCTGCAGCCACCTGATGACGGCCTGATAATAAGAAATCTGAAGTTTGTAATGGCGCTGCAGGATCTTGTTTCTTGAGCACAGAGAAAATCGTGCCAATGGATACATTCACATCGATATTAGATGAGCCATCCAATGGATCAAACAAGAGCAAGTAGTCGCCAGTGCCCTGAACTGGAAGTGGCAACTCCATCTCTTCAGAAGCTAGGCCAGCCAATGATTTACATCCCTGCACACCGTCAATTAATAAGTCGTTTGCAATCACATCGAGCTTTTGCTGGACCTCACCCTGGACATTACCAGTGCCAGCAGAGCCCAAGAGGCCAATTAAGGCACCTTGTGCGACCTCATGACTCAGGGTTGAGCAAGTGCCTGCAACTGCCAATAACAGCTCTTGTAGACCTGTAGGGATGTCTGCACCCTTTACCTTGGCGGATGTCAGGTATTGCTTGAAATTGGTATTAAAAGTACTTGAAGCGCTCAAAAGGAATGTCTCCGTAATGGGGTTGGTTCTGCAGTGGCTCTATTTTGCCTTGTTATGAATCTATTAATCACCCAAGGCCTTAGAAACCACCTCTTTCACATCTGGGGAGAGGGTTTCGCATGCCGCAACCTGCTTTAGGGCTGACAGCATCTGCTCCTGATAAATCGGGGCAAACTGACGCCAGCGATCCAATCCCCTAGCTAAACGAGCGGCAACTTGTGGGTTGATTGGGTTCAAGGCCAGAACGGATTCGGCCCAAAATGCATATCCACTGCCGTCCGCCTGATGAAAGCTAGCGGGGTTGTTCATACAAAAGGCATGAATGACACTACGAACTCGGTTGGGGTTATTCATTTTGAAGGCTTCATGCTCACGCAAGCGCTTGACTTCATTTAAGGTAGATTCAGCGTTTGCGACTGGGGGTCTACTCGATTGCAATGCAAACCATTTATCAATCACTAAAGCATCGTCACTAAACCGGGTGTAAAAATCCTCTAAACAAGCTGCTGCTGATGTTGATCCATGAATGACTAAGCCAGCTAAAGCAGCGTATCGGTCAGTCATATTGTCAGCATTTTGATATTGATTGACCGCCATAGACGCCCAGATCAATGGATCTGCTTCGAGCAACATACTTAATGCCAGATTCTTTAAGCCACGCTTACCAGCACTTGCTGCATCAGGATTAAATGGTGCCGGTGTTTGCATCTGCTGATAGAGGGCAGCCCACTCGATGCGCAACTCACTAGCTAGAGCATGACGGAAAGCACGACGCGCATGATAAATTTGTTGTGGATCAACGCTTGCACACTGCTCATATAGATAAGTCTCGGCAGGTAGGGTCAGCGCCAGCTCTTTGAAAGCAGGATCTAAGTCCGGATCAGTCAACAAAGTGCGATAAGCCTCAATCAGAGCTTTATCAGGCAAACAATTACCCAGAATCATTTGCATTGCCAGTTTCTGACCAGCCTCCCAACGATTGAAGGCGTCATCATCACTCGAGAACATGGTGAGTAGGTCGGCCTCACTTTGATCAAAATCTAAATTAATTGGGGCTGAGAAATTGCGATTGATTGATAACACTGGACAGCTCGCTACCTGATCAAAAGTCCAAGTTTGCTGACCTTGAGTCAACTCCAGCAAGGCTTCAGGCTGATCATCTTCCGATGTTAGTAAGCGCATCTTCAATGGAATATGAAAAAGCTTGCTATCTTTGTGCACTGTATTTGCTGAAGAGCTTTGCGTCAAAGTCACTTGATATTGCTTTTTATCCGCATCATAGATTTCCTCTACCTTGACCTGAGGAGTACCGGCCTGGCTGTACCAGTTCTTAAATTGAGAAAGATCACGATCATTGGCATCAGCCATAGCAGCCAAGAAATCATCACAAGTCACCGCTTGGCCATCATGGCGTTTAAAGTACAGGTCCATGCCTTTACGGAAACCCCCAACACCCAATAGGGTTTGATACATGCGCACAACTTCAGCGCCCTTCTCATATACCGTCACGGTGTAGAAATTATTGATCTCTTGGTATTCATCTGGGCGGATTGGATGCGCCATTGGACCTGCATCCTCAGGGAACTGTAGTTGGCGCAATAAACGCACATCTTCAATGCGCTTTACCGCCCTACCAGACTCACTTCCCATCTGATCTGCAGAAAATTCTTGATCGCGGAATACAGTCAAACCCTCTTTAAGAGAAAGCTGAAACCAATCGCGGCAAGTAACGCGATTACCGGTCCAGTTATGGAAGTACTCATGGGCTACGACGCTTTCAATATTGGCAAAGTCGGCATCGGTTGCAGTCTCTGCTTGAGCCAGGACATACTTAGTATTGAAAACATTCAGACCCTTGTTCTCCATCGCGCCCATATTGAAGTCACCCACTGCCACAATCATAAAGCGCTCAAGATCAAGCTCGAGACCATAGCGTTTCTCATCCCAATGAATTGAGGCAATTAAAGAATCCATCGCATGACGGGTCTTTTTCAAATCATGCGGCTCAACCCAAATTTGTAATAACTTTTTTGCACCACTGCTAGTAGTGATCGTCTCTTCAATACACTCCAGCTTGCCGGCAACCAAGGCAAACAGATAGGAGGGTTTTGGAAATGGGTCCTCCCAAACGGCGCTATGCCAACCATTCGGTAATTTTTCAGTACTAATGAGGTTGCCGTTTGATAGCAATACTGGGCACTCCGCCTCACGAGCGCGCAGAGTCACGCGATAACGCGCCATCACATCAGGTCTATCGAGGAAGTACGTAATCTTTCTGAATCCCTCGGCTTCGCACTGGGTAAAGAAATTTCCATTGGAAACATATAAACCCATGAGTGAGGTATTTTTCTCAGGCACACAGACGCAGATAATCTCAACAATGAAAGCTTGCTTACCATCATTCGGCAAAGCATGAACAGTGAGCGTTTCTGGGCTTAGTTCAAACTGACGATGAGCCACACCATTAATGCGCAAGCTCACAAACTCGAGTTCATGGCCCTGCAACACTAAAGGCATGCCAGCCTCATGACCAAGACCAGGTAGAACCTCTAGGCGACTTTTCACAATTGTCCTAGCCGGATCTATAGCAATGTCTAGTTCAACCTGTGAAAAGGTGTAATTGGGAGCGCGGTATTCGAGCCTGCGAAAGCTCTGTGGAAGATCGGTTTTCATAGGGCAATTTTAAGCCCCATAGGGAAATTCGACCTAAGCCCAAATAAGGGTGGCAACACCAATAGCGATAAAGGTGACAGCCGCTACCGCATGCACCCACTTAATGGGCATACGTTGAGTGAATTTCTGACCTACCCAAACAGCAGGGGCATTCGCCAGCATCATCCCTAAGGTAGTGCCAACCGTTACCGCAAAGACATCAGGGTATTTAGCGCCCAAGGCAATCGTAGCGATTTGGGTCTTGTCCCCCATCTCAGCCAAAAAAAAGAGTCCAACCGTCAGCATGAACACCTGGAAGGCTTTATCCGCCACCTTTGATCCGCCTGCATCATCAATATGATCGGGCACTAAAAGCCAGAGACCTATTCCTAAAAAGCTCAAACCCAAAATCCACTTAACAAGGTCTGGGCTCATAAAAGTGGTGAGCCAGTGCCCTAGTAAAGCTGCACAAGCGTGATTGGCAATTGTCGCGATGAATATCCCGCCAATAATGGCGAGCGCCTGCTTTGGATAGCGTGCAGCCAGCATCAAAGAGAGTAATTGGGTTTTATCACCCATCTCAGCTAGGGCGACTACGCCGGTAGAAAGTGCTAATGCAGATAAGTCCATTCTTTGGATGATAGAGGAAAGCTTGGGAGCATCGACTCCCAAGACATTCAAACTCTAGGACTGCACTAAAACTACTAAGCCACTAACAATTCTTCTGCCGGTACAAAGTCGACTTTCTGCGCTTTAGCAACGGGTTCAGATGTGAGCTTACCTCGGTGAACACTCAAACCATTTCGTAAATGATGATCATGTGACAGCGCCTTCACCATGCCACGATTTGCCAAGGCTTCAATGAAGGGATAAGTTGCATTTGTCAAAGCAAAAGTGGAAGTTCTGGCAACTGCACCAGGCATATTCGCAACGCAGTAGTGCAGAACACCATCAACGATAAAGGTGGGATCAGCATGTGTAGTAGCTTTTGATGTCTCAAAACAACCGCCTTGATCAATTGCTACATCTACCACCACTGCACCCGCTTTCATTTTTCGTACCATCTCGCGTGTTACCAGCTTTGGTGCTGCGGCACCAGGCAACAATACAGCGCCAATGACCACGTCTGCTTCACAAACCTCGAGCTCTACCGAAAGTGGGTCGGCATAAAAGGTTCTTACGCGATTGCCATACAGAATGTCAATCTGCCTTAAGCAGTCAATATTACGGTCGAAGATGCACACATCTGCACCCATACCAACAGCCATCTGTAGCGCATTACGACCCACTACCCCCGCACCCAATATAACTACCTTTGCGGGTGCTACGCCAGGCACACCTGCCATCAAGATTCCTAACCCTCCATTTGTCTTTTCTAGATGCGAAGCAGCCGCTTGTATAGACATCCTCCCCGCAACTTCACTCATCGGAGCCAAAAGCGGTAAAGCGCCATTAAATGAAGTTACTGTTTCATAGGCAATACAACTTGCACCCGATGCGAGTAATGCTTTGGTCTGCTGTGGATCCGGCGCCAGATGTAAATAGGTAAAGAGAAGTTGATCTTCACGCAACATGGCACATTCTTGAGGCTGAGGCTCCTTGACCTTTACGATCATCTCTGCCTTAGCAAAAACTTCAGCAGCACTATTAATTAAAGTAGCGCCAGCCAAACGATAGGACTCATCGCTCAAACCAATCTGCTCACCTGCCCCACGCTGTACTAAAACAGAGTGCCCCTGTTTGCACAAGCCCCTCACATTACCCGGGGTCAAGCCAACACGAAATTCATTATTTTTTACTTCTTGAGGTACGCCAACAATCATTTATGTCTCCTTATTTGAATTCACGACTCAGTTTTGTTTTGCGATGCAAGCCAACGATGTAGAACATGACGAGATACACACCTAATAAGCACGGACCTAAGACCAAGGCAATCCGCGCATCCTCATGAAAGCCTATCAACACCACTACCAAGGCAATAAATGCCAATGCGAACCACGAGGAATAGGGCCACCAAGGTGTGCGATATGCCAACTCGGCAACTTGGACTTTTGTCAACGAGCGACGAAACTGAATTTGCGTGATCAAAATAGCAATCCACACCATCAGACCGATGAAGGTAACTGCCGCCATCACGTATTGAAATGCCTTATCTGGAACAAAGTAGTTCAGCACTACGCCAGTCATACAGACTGCCACTGTCGCCATTACCGCACGATGGGGAACGCCATACTTCGATAACTTGGCAAATGGTGAAGGTGCGTACCCATTGGCTGAAAGTGCGTATAGGAGTCGCCCACCACTAAAGATGCCGGCATTGCAAGATGACAAGGCAGCAGTGATCACTACAAAGTTAATAATTCCGGCAGCTTCACGTAAACCAATGCGCTCAAACATCACCACGAATGGACTGCCTTGTTGACCAACCTCATTCCAAGGGAAGATTGCTAGGATGACAAAAATCGCGCCCATGTAGAAAATGAGGATGCGCCATGCCAATGAATCAATCGCCATCGGAATGGTTTTGCGTGGGTTCTCTGCTTCACCAGCAGATAAGCCAATCATCTCAATGCCAACATACGCAAATAGCACCATCTGCAAAGAGAGCAGCATGCCACTAATGCCGTTGGGGAAAAAGCCACCATGTTGCCATAAGTTAGCAAGGCCAATCGGATTCCAGTCATTAGTAAAGCCAAAGAAAATGACTGAGCAGCCCAAGGCAATCATGGCAACAATAGCAATCACTTTGATGAGAGCAAACCAAAACTCAAACTCACCAAATACTTTGACAGCAATGAGGTTAATCAGACCCATCATCACAATGGAAGATAAAGCCCAAATCCACTGCGGTGTCTCAGGAAACCAAATCCCCATATAAATGCCAACCGCAGTGACCTCAGCTATGCCAACAACGATCCAGTAGGTCCAGTAACCCCACCCGACCATATAGCCAGTAAGCGGTCCTACATAGGTATTGGCATAAGCTGCAAATGAACCGGCGACTGGTTCATGCACTGCCATCTCACCCAAGGCACGAAGCACGATGAAGGCCACGATGCCAGCCAGAAGATATCCCAATAAGATTGAAGGTCCTGCGATTTGAATCGCACTTGCCGAGCCTAGAAATAATCCAACGCCAATAGTGGATCCCAAAGCCATGAGGCGAATATGCCGCACTTTGAGGTGGCGCTGTAAACCAGTTTGTTCAGTCTGCAAAAGAGACCTCCTTTCGATTTGTCGTTGGTAAATCACCAACGAGGCAAAGTCTAGGGAGGACTGCGCTTCTGTACTAGGGGATGAAAATGCGCAAAGTACTTAAACGAATAAATGTGATGCGCAATAAATGAACGTTCCGCATCAGCGAGGGCTCAATGGGGCATTAATAAATTGGGGATGACATCAGAATCCGTAATTTCCTACAGGGATTCCCCTTAAGGATTTATAGATGGATTTGAAAGAATGGCTTACTGAGTAGCAATCAGATTTAAAACTTCAGCAGCAGCGGCTAAACCACAAGCTGCCGTGACCATCACGGTAGAACCATACCCAGAGCAAGCAAGGCCACCACTAGCAGCGCCAGCGCGTGGCTCATGAGAGTAGATTGCGCGAATACCTATTTTTCTTTTTAAGTTCCTAGAAAAACCATGGTCTTGTCGGAGGCCTTGACGTACTTTTGCCAACAAAGCATCTTGCTCAGTACGCGAGAGGTCATCGCAACGCACAGAAGTCGGATCTAACTTTCCTCCAGCTGCACCACACATCACTAGAGCGCGCTCATTTTTGTTTGCCCACACTGCTAAAGCGATTTTGGTTTGCACTGAATCAGTAGCATCTAAAACAATTGCCTTTTCTGGAATCAAGATATCGAGATTTTCTGGCTCCAAAAACCCATCATGGGCAGTCAACATGATCTCAGGATTAATTTGGCGAATGCGATCAGTCATAGCCTGTACTTTTGCTTTGCCGTACTCGCCTTCTAAGGCATGCAGTTGTCGATTGGTATTACTCTTAGCAATGTGGTCAAAGTCGATGAGGACGAGATGTCCGATAGCAGTGCGCGCCAATGCTTCAGCGGCCCATGACCCTACTCCACCCAATCCAGCCACCACCACTGTTGCATGACGAAAGCGCTCACGCAGCTCTGGGCCATATAGACGCGCTACACCCCCAAAACGACGATCATCCAAACTGTCTGCTAACTTGTCTTCTGCCATAGACTCTCTTTATACTGAAAAAATGGACTCCATTGCTCAACTCCGCAAAAACTATACCTTCGGCCAGCTTTCAGAGGCCGAGGTTTCACCAAATCCACTGGACTTATTTCAGGTTTGGTTTAATCAGGCTGTCAAAGCGGAGTGTCCCGAACCCAACTCCATGACTTTGGCAACTGCCGATTCAGCGGGTAATCCATCAGCCCGCATTGTCTTACTAAAAGGCGCAGATAAGACTGGCTTCACCTTCTTTACCAATTATGAAAGCCAAAAAGGCAAAGAGTTGGCTGCTCGCCCACATGCTGCCTTGTTATTTCATTGGCACGAGCTAGAGCGTCAGGTTCGTATCAAAGGGCTTGTTGAACGCGTTAGTTCTGCCGAGAGCGATGAATACTTTCACTCTCGACCAGCGGCATCTCGCATTGGCGCCTGGGCTTCACCACAAAGCTCTGAGATTCCCAATCGCGAATTTCTGGAGGAAGCTGAAAAGCGTTTTGCAGCAGACTTTGGAGATAAGCCACCACGCCCAGAACATTGGGGTGGGTATCGCCTGCATCCCACTGAGATTGAATTCTGGCAAGGCCGTCCTTCACGCCTGCATGACCGTATTCACTATCAACTTGATGGCGCTCAATGGCGCATTACTCGCTTGGCGCCTTAGAATCTAGCGAAACTCTGGCGCAATCAGAGATTGAAACTTTGCTCGGAATTTCGCTAATTTAGGAGCAACGACTGCCATGCAGTAGCCCTGTCCTGGATGCTGGCGAAAATAATTTTGGTGGTATTCCTCAGCCGGATAAATAACGGGTGCCACATCAATTTGTGTCACTACCGGATTGGAATACATTTTCGCACTCTCTAGCTCTTTCACTACTTCATGAGCAGTTGTGCTTTGGGTTTCGCTATGAGTAAAAATCACTGAACGGTATTGAGTCCCACGGTCGTTACCCTGGTAATTCAAGGTGGTTGGATCATGGATAACAAAGAAGATTTCCAATAAATCACGATAAGACACTGCCGCTGGATCAAAGTAAACGTCGACAATTTCAGCATGTCCGGTTTGGCCAGAGCAAATAGAGTCATAGTCCGGATTTGGCATCGCCCCTCCCGCATATCCTGAGACCACGGCACTCACGCCGGAGATTTGCTGATAAACAGCCTCCAGACACCAGAAACAGCCACCGCCCAAAGTGGCGCGCTCAAGATTTGGATGATTTTTGAGAATAGTTTCGTTCATGGCTTTATCCTAATGCCTTATTCAATCGTTTGCTTGCTCTACATAAAACCCCATGTCGATAAACCGCTTCACACTCCAATTAGACGAAATCAAGGCAGCTTATGCCTCAGAACCCAACCCAACACCTCAGGTCCGCCTTGAGCGGATAGGCCGTATTGAGCGGATGATTGCCGCCAATGAAGAAAAGATCTGCAAAGTATTGACTGCGGATTTTGGCAATCGCCACCCCATTGAGAGTCGTCTAATTGAGTTTCAGATGATTTATCAGGCTTGCAAACATGTCCGCGAGCACCTCAAAGAGTGGATGAAGCCTCAGCTTGTAGCAACACCAGGATTTTTAGGCTCATCTCAAGCTTGGACTCAAATGCAATCCATGGGAGTTGTGGGCATTATGAGCCCCTGGAATTACCCAGTACAACTCGCCCTTGTTCCAGCCATTGCAGCCTTTGCAGCGGGTAACCGTGTTTGGCTCAAGCCCTCTGAGAGAAGTTCACGCACCTCTGGATTCTTGGCGGCCTTGATTCAAGAATATTTTCACCCGAGCGAATTTTGCGTTAGCGTTGGTGGCACTGAAGTTGCAGAATCCTTTGCAGCATTGCCATTTGATCACCTCTTTTTTACTGGCTCAGGAGATATTGGTAAGAAGGTCATGCGCGCGGCTGCAGATCATCTGACTCCAATTACATTAGAGCTTGGTGGTAAATCACCAGCGATTGTTGATCCTTCAGCCAATCTTAAAGAGGCTGCTGCTAGCATTGCTTACGGCAAGCTAGTGAACGGTGGCCAGACTTGTATTGCACCTGACTATGTAATGATTCACGCAAGCGATTACGATGCATTTGTTCAAGAGTTGCAGAATGCAGCCCAAAAACAATTCTCCAACCCAGCAGAATTCACTAGCGCCATCGACGAACATCAACTGGCACGTTGGCATCATCTTGTTCAAGATGCTGTGGATCGTGGCGCACAAGTTATCCCACTCATTTCCTCTGCTGACAATGTTGATTTGCCATTCACTCCGGTAGCTCTTCGCAATGCTCCCGAAGATTCACTCATCATGCAAGAAGAGGTATTTGGCCCTATTTTGCCAATTGTGACAATCAACGATATCGATTCCACTATTCGCTATATCAATCATCGTCCAATGCCATTAGCTCTATATTGGTTCGGCAAGAATAAAGAAGTAATGAAGCGCATTCTGAATGAAACTCGCTCTGGCGGTGTAACGATCAATGACACTTTGCTACATGCAGCCGTGGAAGATTTGCCATTTGGCGGCATCGGCGCAAGCGGTATGGGCGCCTATCATGGCAAAGCGGGTTTTGAGGCATTTAGCCATCGCAAATCTGTTTTAGAGGTTCGAGGTTTCCTTGGTCTTCATTTTTTACGCGGCACTCAATTGGCAAGACCACCCTACGGTAAAGGTGTTGAGCGCCTATTGCGATGGCTTAAATAATGATCAAGCGAAATTCATCAATAGAGTAGTAGCTTGCCAGCAAAGCCAATTAGCAGAGTCCCCACTAGAAACCAAAGAGCTGCGGCGTAATGAGGGTGCCGATTAAAGAAGCTGAGAAAAAACTGGCCAGCAAAAATTAGGCTAATCAAGTAGGTCATGCTCACTATTTGCAATACCAGGGCTAGGTATAAAAAGGTATGCACTGGATACGCATACTCTGCTTGAATAAACTGCGTAAAGAATGAGATGAAGAAAAAGATTGCCTTAGGATTGGTTAAGGATAAAGTCAGCGCTGCTATTGTTGGATGAAGAGTGTTGAAGTACTGAGGTCGACTATCTCCTAATACCAATTCTTGAGTGCCATGCCAACGTGCAAGGCCACCTCGAATAAAGCCAAACCCCATCCACGCTAAATAAGCAGCCCCAAGCATACGCAAGAAGTTGAATGTGGTTGGCGATGAGTTGAGTAAAGTTGCAGCACCTAAAGCGATACCCATCATTAAGATAGCGTCACCAATAAAGATGCCTAGAGTTGCCCACGCACCAGCACGCCATCCCTTAAGCGAAGCAATCGCCAAGACATATAAGGAATTTGGGCCAGGAAATAAGATCGTAAAAATGACGCCCGCCAAGTATGCGGGGAAATCAACGATGCCTACACTTGAGGGCGAAATAAACCAATTCATCACCTGATCATAATTAAATTCGGGAATACCCTTGTAATACGCTTCTTAAAATGCCATAATAAGAGGCTTTTTAAAAGCAATTTGATTCATCGCCCCCCAGCTATATTTCAGCGTACCGTTTAGAAGTCATAAACACCGAA
>Ga0114973_10000998_pt1 | contig 21145 bp, 18 predicted proteins | sample M_140807_MF_Meta_FD_87025 | JGI IMG/M metagenome (GOLD analysis project Ga0114973, IMG submission 87025) | Freshwater microbial communities from Lake Montjoie, Canada to study carbon cycling - M_140807_MF_MetaG | ecosystem: Environmental > Aquatic > Freshwater > Lake | place: Lake Montjoie...
GATCCAACCTTAAATTAAACATATTGCCACAATAAAGCATGGATCCCCGCCTGCGCGGGGATGACAAGATTATTTATGCAACAACGCCGGACAAGCCGCGGGACGTAGGGCTTTGAAATATGAATTATCAACACGCCCTAGTCAATTAAAAATCAATTCACGATAAGTCATGAACGTCTTGCGTTTTGCGTTTTTGATTGAGGTGCTGTTATGACCGCGGATTTGAGTTTTTTTGATTATAAAAAGGAAGTAATCAAGGGCTATGAAAGTCCGAGCACTGACGCGCCTTTTAACCATTTAAACGATACTGATTTTTATCGTTTTTCTTTCTACAATCGTAGCTCCGCAGAACTGCAATATAAACTGCTCAATATGTTAGTGAAGGTTTATGAGCTTCCACAAGAGTATAGAGCTCAAGCTGAATATTATATCGAAGCCGGTGCTCGGTTTTTGAAGCGTGATGCAGACATTGCAGATAATACCGCTGAAGCAAAAAATTACGCAGAAAAAATCGACTATTTCGAAAGACGCAGAGTGCCAAATCAGCAATCAGCTGTTGCAACGTTGACCGAATGGCAAAAATCGGTAGATCGTTTCCATAAAGATTTGGACTATTTTGCATCAGCACCTTGGCATGTTTCAAAAATTATTACTTTATTATCGTATACCAATTTATATCGATTGGTGACGCTGTTTTCACGGCTGTCGTTTAAGTTTTTTTGGACTTTGGCTTCTGAACGGCATTGGATTGATGCGCAAGATAAATTATTTAGTTTTTCTCTGCAACGGCCTGCGTTGGACATCCCGGCGGCAGGCTTAAATTTTATTAGCGTGGCTTTGTTTGCGGCACGTTTAGCTGCTCATGGCGCAATGATTTATAAACATGCTCGCTCTAAAAGACCTGGTGAAAAAGACATCGATCCTTGGGATCGCGCGTTGCAAGAGTTTTATGCTCGCTTGATTAATATCATGAATGACATTGCTTGGGTCATCATTAATTTGCTCACCAATTATGCTGCAGTATGGGGGATTGCTGATCCTTTAGCGAATGCTTTGGTGACGGTTACTTTGATTTGGGACTGTTCATGGTTAGTTATCCATTGGGTTCGTGAAGAACGAGCTTGGGCTAAGGAAAAAACGCAACTTTTGAATTGGAATAATCCAAGAGCAAATCCAATTGATCGAGAAATTACTAGTTGCAGTCTGTTAATGTTAGAAGATCTACAATTGGAAACCCGTGCCAAATATGCCTTTATGATTTTGGCAGGTGCCTCGATTATGACGTCGTATTTATTGTTTTTGGCCGGTATTTCTGCGCTGGTTTCGACAGTTGCTTTATGCGTTTGTGTGGTAGGTTTTGCGATGTACGGCAGTGCCGATGAATTTGCTGGTGTCGTGCGCGCCTATTTTGGCAAGCTCAAAATTAGTGGTGAACGCGAAGAAATGCGGACAAAATTCTTTAATACTTTTACTAAAACAATGGTACCCCCGTTTATAGTGATGGGACTGTTGTCGTTGGGTTGGCAGGTTGCGGTATTGGGCGCGATTGCTGCAGTGGCGTATTCGTATGCGCCTGCGAAATGGGACTGTCGTGGCATACCTCCGGAAGAAGGCAATGTCTTGTCTCTGAATCAGGGTGGCGCCAATAATTTAGGCATGGGTCGAATATAGTATAATACTGACGCGCGCGTAAGCGCGCTCATTAACGTATAAACGAACCTAAGGATACATTGCATTCACTGCAGCAATGTCTTTTGCGCTGAGCTGCTTACGCTGTCCGATGACGACGTCTTCTTCTAATGGAATAATAGTCGGCTGACCATTTTTGGAGAATGCATAGGCTGTGTAATGCATAATCGATTGATAATCATAATTCCCGAAGTCTTCCCCATCATTCATATGTTGATTGAAATTATAGCGATAATCTTCATCAATATTTTCCCACAAAATCTTAATGTATTGATCTCGATCGGTACGCGATTGTTCATGCCATAAACCCAAAGCGTGGCCTAATTCATGTGCCACATTCATAGTGGCGCAATTAGGTCCTAAAATAATGATTTGCGGCCCGCCTTGCCGCCCTACAAATGAAGAGCATTTGAGGTTATCAGTGGATGTAAAGAGTAAATAATCTGAATATTTATCAGCATTGTTTTGTGACAACTCCACAAAACGCACTTTGGTTACTTTTTCCCAAGTCATCATCGCATCTAAGATGGCTAACTGACTTTGCGGAGGCAGTGTAGGCGCAAAACTGAAGGGTACGATCCCATCTGGCCAGCGAAATCCCCCTAATTTGAGTAAAATCATGGCTTGCGGTGCGGGTCTGTCATGATACTTACTTGGTTTGGATGCCTTGGGGAGTGTGGTTAAGAGGATATCGTTTTCAACTACGGCGTAGCCATCTTGCTTTGCGTATATAATATTGCGCAACCCGTAATGAGGATCGAGTACGCTCAAATGGCCTAAACTGGGTTTTTCTTGTTTGGGGGGGCTTTGTTCATCGGCAAAACACGGGATAGTTACGCCTTGAGATAGCACTCCAAACAAGATTCCTATTAAGTACCCTCGCGAGTTCCACGGTGTTCGCTCTTGCGCTAAATCGCAGCGTTTCTTTTCCAAGCACGACCTTGCCATCACTACTCTCCAACCTGCTTTTTCAAAGTTAGTGCAAATTGATAAAGCTCGTTTTTTGCACTGTTACTGATTTTTGCAGCGAGATTGACAGCTTGCTTCAAGGGTAGTTCTTCTAAGAGTATTTTTAAAATTTGTTCACCTGGATGGTTAGTTTGTTTCGAGATTCTTGGTGGGATGATGACAACAAATTCTCCCTTGAAATGGGCCAAATCGGCTTGAAACCATGCTTGGATTGTTGAGATGGGGCCTTGCACAAAGTGTTCATATGTTTTGGTTAATTCTTTGGCAACGACCAGCTCGCAATCTTCTCCAAAAATAGTACGGCAGTCATCGAGACACGCTTGAATTCTATGGGTTGATTCATAAAAGACTAAAGTATGATTTATGTCTATTAAAGAAGCAAGTTTTTCTTGCCTGGCTTTGGATTTTGCTGGTAAAAAACCAAAATAACTAATCGTATCGCAAGGAACGCCTGCAGCGGATAATGCTGTGATGAACGCGCAAGGCCCAGGAATTGGGACGATCGGAATCTGTGCTTGTCGTGCTGCGTGGACCAAAGGATAGCCAGGATCAGAGATTAAAGGTGTGCCCGCATCGGATATGAGTGCATAGGAGCGTCCGGCCATTAAGGCTTGCAGAATCGTTTCGGATTTGTCGTGCTCATTATGCGCATGCAAAGCGACTAGCGGCTTTTGGATGCCAAGATGCCCCAAAAGATGCTTCGAATGGCGGGTATCTTCGCATAATATGGTATCTACGGATTTTAGGGTCTGGATCGCTCGCAGACTGATGTCATCTAGATTGCCAATGGGCGTTGCGACAACATATAGTGTGCCAGATGTGCTTGCTGAACTTTGGATCATAGTTTATCCTTCTGCGTTCTCCAAGGGGCAATTTGGGACCAATATCATGCTCATTATCATACGTATGTTGCAAGCGCTGGCTTTATTGGGTTGCATGTTTTTTTTGACTTATTGTACTCGAATGGGGCCAGATAGTCATTTAAATCAACAAAAATCAACAACACCTTATACCATGCCATCTTCAGCATATCTTGCTATGGCTAAAAATCAAACAGGAAGAGAAAAACAAGCGCTAGAATTAATGGCTGCTGGGCGTGCAATTTATGAGGGCCAATGGCCAGAGGGCTTGACGATCCTGCAAGATGCGGGGCCTATGAGCGGAGAACTGGCTGATGAGAAAAATGTATTATTGGCGAAAATAGATCTTATTCGCAATCAACCCAAACAAGCGATTACCAAATTAGCTGCGATTAAAAATCCCGGAGGTTTGTCGACTTTTTATCAAATGCAATACCATGATATGTTGGCTTATGCTTATCAAGCAAAGGGTGCGTTGATTGAGGCGGTGGTGGAGCGGATCAAATTAGACTATTTGCTACAAGATCCGGTTGCAAAAACGAATAATCAGCGTGCGTTATGGCTATGCTTAACCAAATTATCTCAAGCTGACATAGACATGCTGGTTGCAGAATCCAATGGGAATGGGCATTTGCGGGGTTGGATCGAATTGGCCGACATTTCGCGTAAAACGTATCATAATCCACATTCTATTATCAGCGATCTGGCTCGCTGGCAAGAGCAATACCCGAATCATCCTGCGAATGCACTGCTCCCTAACCCGTTGGACAAAATTGAAGAGCATTTATTTGTACCTCCCAAACGCATGGCCTTGATGTTGCCGTTGACAGGTCCATTGAGTGGTCCGGGGCAAGCCATCCAAGATGGGTTTATGGCGGCATACCAAACCAGCGATCGATACTCTAAGCTTTCTGTCCGTGTTTATAATACGGATGAAGCAGATGCAGATAAAGTGTATCAACGTGCATTAGAGGACGGGGCTGATTATATTGTAGGTCCTCTGACCAAACTCGATGTTGCCAAAGTTGCTAAACTGCCGCATCCGGTACCGACTATTTTATTAAATGAAACCCCAAGGATTTCAGACCAAATGGCATTTCAGTTTGGATTGTCTCCTGCCCATGAGGCGCGGCAAGTAGCAACCAAAGCTCGCAAATCGGGATATTCTAAAGCTTTGGTGATAGCACCGGCGGGAGAGTGGGGAACGGAAGTGGCGCAGGCCTTTACGACACAATGGTCTGCTTATAAGGGCCAGGTCATAGAAACCTGGCAATATTCACCCGGAGCGGATTTGTCGGCAGGGGTTCGGCAATTATTACATGCTTCGGAAAGTGCTGCCCGGGTGCGGCCGACTAAAACGGTTGCAAATTCGGATAATGCTTATAAACGACGGAATGATTTCGATGTTATAATTTTGATTGCTTATCCTTCCACTGCACGCCAAATCATGCCATTGCTACGGTATTATTTTGCGAGTGATGTGCCCATTTACGCAACCTCTTCTGTTTATTCTGGTATAGAGAACACGGCCAAAGATCGGGATTTAAATGGGGTGATTTTTTGTGATATGCCTTGGGTTTTTAAACACCAATTAGGGCAGCAGCACCATTGGGCAGAGCAATTAAATAGTTATAACCGTTTATATGCTTTGGGTATGGATAGCTTTGTGTTATCTACCCAATTGAATCAATTGCTGTTATTTCCGGCGATTGGGATGAATGATCAATCTGGCGTAATATATTTGACAAAAAGTCAAAAATTGTCGCGAATATTGGCATTTGGCCAGTTTCGGCAGGGCGTGGCTAAGATGTTAGAGGGAACGCAAGATAAATAGGCTGTGGTCCTTAAAAAACCGTGTCATCCCAGGCCTGCGCGGGGATGACAGTTTATAGGCATGGAAGATGGTTTATGGGCGGGGACGACACGGTTATGATCTGCCTTTAAATACTATGAATTTATTATGCGCATGACGTATATTTTCATTTACAAGACACCCGGATGTGTAGTAAAATAGCGCATATAGTTTTTTTTGTGTGTATTTTTGGGTGATCGTTTATGTTGCATCGCAGCATAGATTATTGCCCGTTGTCCGGGGTGCTTGAAATGCATAGTCAACATGGTGAATATCAGAGAGATATACAGCATTTACCAATGCTGAGTGCTTTGACGCCGAGCCATTTGACGCGGGCTGAATTGGATGCACAACTGCAGGAACTGAATACGGCAGTTATTCCTACGGTTACCCCCACTCGTTGTTTTAATAATGTTGCTTTGTTCAATACCGATTGTTATCGCGCTGAAATCTTAACTAACGTTGATAATATTTTGGAAAAATATCAAGGCGATTTTACGACGCCGCATAGTGCCCAAGCCGCTAAGATCGAAAAAGATTTATTGTGGGCTAGTTTGCAATTGTTTGCTCATTTGCAAGCCATTGAGCAAGAGATTGGACTACAATTAGAACCGAAAACTGACTATCTAAAGAGTTTGGAAAAACTAGAGGCTTGCCAAGCGATTTTGACCAAAAACGGTTCTAATATAGCCAGTCTTACTGAATTATTGCACTATAAACCCATTATTTCTAATGTGGATAGTGATAAATGGTATGAAAAAACGTTTAAAGATTTTATTCAATATATTGATGATCGCAATAATACACGTTTGTTCTGGGTTTGGGGCCGTCCTAACCTGGATTTAGTCCTTGAATATGCGGGACAAACGGATGCGCGTACTCGCTTGGCCGAAACCACGTATTGGCCTGGGCAGATTTCTTGGTCTTTATATATATTCCGCGGTAGTTTTTTTGCATTGAAATTGTTTAATGTTTGGTGGAATAATCCCAAATGGTTAAAAGAACTGGAAGGATTGACTGCTGCAGAACGTGCAGAATATCGCACTCGTTATTTAGTCGCTTATTGGGATGTGTATAAATATCGCATCTTAAATGACTATGTATGGGGTCCGATTAATTTAGTTTGTTTGGAATGGTGGACCGGCGTAGGAATATATGAGTGGTTAGGGAATTTTGCCACTTGTTTTCTGCTGTGTATGGATATTTATCTGGCCGATTTGGCATTTAAGGAGGAAGAAGAAAAATATTTAGAAAATAAACGGCAATATGACGTTCGGTCTGATGAGTTGACTAACTCTATTATTCAAAACATTGAAAATGGTGTGCAAAAAGATTTGTTGCGAAGATATCCTGACTTTGAGTTTCTTGAGTCTTCTGAAAAAATCCGACTCCTCCGTAAGCATCTTGTAAACAAGACTCAAAATTCTTTGGTATTGACCGCAGAAGAAAGAGTCTTGGCTGATTGGTTGCTTGACTTGAATGACTTGAATGAGGTCCAGCAAGGACAGCAAGATAGTGAGCAACGCTGGCAAAAGAAAAAGACCTTCTTGTGGATGGATTGTATTTATACCAAAGCGTTGTTGGTGGCGTTTGCAATGTGTGCGTCGCTATTGATAGGCGGGTTTTTGCCGCTTGCGTTAAGTGTTTTCTTAGCCAAATCAGGGACTATGTTGTGTTTGGCATTGACCATTGTTTACCGTACGGTTCGGGCGCAAATGCAAATTGCTCAGGCAAAAGAGGAAAGAACTGCGTTGCAAGCTCAAGAAGCAGCGTTCTTTAAAGAGTTTAACGATTTAAAAGTACAACAAGCATTGCAAGCCTCACAAATCAATCATGACAAAGAAATGCATGATTTGCATTTGCATCTGGTCAACATAGGGGCCCAAATCGAGTATCAATCTGCCTCGATTCAATATCAGTATCTTGAATTAGCGCGTGCTACTTTGATGCGAGCCTTGATTCCGACTTTGATTGGTTTGACCTTGGTCTATGCTCCTGCCACGGTGTGTATGGTGCCTTCATACGTGTTCGTGTTAGTCGCTTCAGCTGCTTTGGCGTATGCCCTGGATAAATTGGCCAAAACATGCAAACCTGAAGAGGTAAAAACCACATCAATCTTGGATCACACTCAGTATCAGAACTTTTTTCGTGCGCCTAAAGTGTATAGTAAGCACGTTGAAGGGAATTTTTTTTCTATTCCATCTCGTTTATTTGCTTAGGTGAATCTGTATAATTCATGTATAATATCAACCAAAAATTGAGCATTCTAATCTTATGAATTTAGCAATACATTATGATGTCATCGTGGTCGGTGGCGGACATGCAGGTACTGAAGCGGCTCTGGCAGCTGCGCGTATGGGCGCGACTACTTTATTGCTGACGCATAACATGGATTTACTTGGGCAGATGTCGTGTAATCCTGCCATCGGCGGGATTGGTAAAGGCCATCTGGTTAAGGAAATTGACGCGCTGGATGGTGCAATGGCACATGCCGCTGATTTAGCAGGTATTCAGTTTAGAATCTTAAATGCCTCCAAAGGACCTGCTGTGCGCGCGACGCGCGCGCAAGCTGATCGTGTTTTATATCGCCAAGCGATCCGCCATATGTTGCAAACACAAGCTAATTTGACCCTATTCCAGCAAGCTGTGGAAGATGTTTTGATTGAAGGCGAGCGCGTGGTGGGCGTGGTTACGCAACTTGGAATGACCCTGCGTGCCCGTGCGGTTGTCCTGACAGTGGGAACTTTTTTGGGTGGTAAAATTCATGTTGGCATGAATCAATATCCAGGAGGACGCGCAGGCGATCCCCCTGCGATTGCTTTGGCGCAACGGTTGCGAGAATTAGCATTGCCGGTTGGACGTTTGAAAACGGGGACACCGCCACGGATTGATGGTCGCACTTTGGATTATTCACAAATGGTCGAACAGCCTGGTGATCTGCCAGTTCCTGTGTTTTCTTATCAAGGAACCCCTCAGCAACATCCCCAACAAATTTCTTGTTTTATTACCCATACAACGAGCCAGACTCACGATATTATTCGGCAAAATTTACATCAATCGCCTATGTATGCGGGTGTTATTGAGGGGGTTGGTCCACGTTATTGCCCTTCTATTGAAGACAAAGTGGTGCGTTTTGCAGAGAAACAGGCGCATCAAATTTTTGTGGAACCTGAAGGCTTAACCACGAATGAAATTTATCCGAATGGGATTTCAACCAGTTTGTCGTTTGATGTTCAGGTACAATTTGTCCGGACTTTGCGTGGGTTTGAAAATGCGCATATCACCCGTCCTGGTTATGCCATTGAATACGATTATTTTGATCCTCGAGGATTAACGGCTTATTTACAGACCAAAGCGTTTGAGAATTTATTTTTTGCTGGTCAGATTAATGGTACGACAGGATATGAAGAAGCTGCTGCGCAAGGGCTGATTGCAGGGTTGAATGCAGTACGTTGGGTACGTGAAGAAACTTTATGGAGTCCAAGACGCGACGAAGGTTATACTGGTGTGTTAATTGATGATTTGATTACTTGTGGCACGCAAGAACCCTATCGAATGTTTACGTCGCGTGCAGAATATCGTTTATTATTACGCGAAGACAATGCGGATTTGCGTTTGACTGAAATCGGTCGTCAACTAGGTCTGGTGAGCGATGCACGCTGGCAAGCTTTTTGTGAAAAACGTGATGGGATTGAACGCTTGCAGCAACAATTAAAGGATACTTGGGTGCGCGTACGCCATAATCAAGCTTTGCAAGAAACTTTGACGACACCCATGCAGCATGATTGTCGCGCTACGGAGATCTTGAAGCGTCCTGAATTACAGTATCAGGATTTGCAAAAGATTGCCGATTTGAATTTGCCTTTGGTGGCGGATGAGATCGCGCAACAAATAGAAATTCAGGCCAAATATGATGGGTATATTGAACGCCAACGTACTGATATTGAAAAAATGCAACGCTATGAGGCTACTCAATTGCCGTCTGACATAGATTATCGACAAGTGTCTGGCCTATCGAATGAAGAGATCCAAAAATTGACCCAGGTGCAACCTAGAACTTTGGCGCAAGCTGGGCGGATTTCGGGAGTGACCCCGGCGGCCTTATCCTTATTGTTAGCCCATATTAAAAAAATCGCATTGGCGCGGAACTTACCGCCTAAAGATGATATTGAAATAGCCATTAAAGCTGGTTTGATAGCTTTGAAGGTGCCAGGAAACCGAGATCAGTTGGCACGTGCTTGTCATGAATATTTGAAGTTATTAGATAAATGGAACCGTGCTTATAATTTGACGGCAATTCATGGCATTGCGGAAATGGTAGAGCATCACATTTTAGATAGCCTGGCGATTGCTCCATGGATAACAGGGAAGCATGTTTTGGATGTGGGGACGGGAGCGGGCTTGCCCGGCATTCCGTTGGCGCTTTGTTATCCAGACAAACGTATTGTTTTGTTGGATAGCAATGGTAAGAAAACCCGTTTTTTGTTAGAAGCGCAGCGGGTGTTGAATTTAACGAATGTGGAGATTGTCCAAACTCGAGTAGAGCATTATCAATCAGAAGCCCTCTTTGATATTATAGTCAGTCGTGCATTCTCTGAATTGCAAACAATGCTAGATTTGACGGAACATTTATTGCATCCTCAGGGGAAATGGGTGGCGATGAAGGGTCCTAATGTGAATTTAGAGTTGTCTGCGGTGTCGCATGCTCATAGACTGGAATCTTATCAAGTACCCGGAATGGCGAAAGAGCGATATTGTGTAGTGCTCGAAAATAAGAACTGTGTTATTCCCGCGTAGTTGGTTAAGAGTCTCCTCTTTCTCCGGTTGAGGTTTTAAAGACGTAGACTGAAGTCTTAAAGATGACATAATTTATTGAACAATCTCAACAATGATACAAGGATACTGAAATATGGCAAAAATTATCGCTGTTGCAAATCAAAAAGGGGGCGTGGGTAAAACCACTACAGCAGTTAATTTAACTGCGTCACTCAAAGCCGCTGAACAAAATGTGCTATTGATTGATCTGGATCCACAGGGTTCAGCGACATTAGCGTGCGGAATGGATAAACACAATTTAGTTTGGTCGACGAATGATGTGTTGTTGCAAGATTGTACGCTTGAACAGGCGTGTTTGCAGGCTGGGAATGGATTTGATCTATTGCCTGCGAATAGCGATTTGACCGTTGCCGAAGTGACTTTGATGTCGAAAGAACAGCGTGAAAGTTTTTTATTGCAAGCTTTACGTCCGGTGTTAACGCGTTATGATTATATAATCATTGATTGTCCGCCTGCATTAAATACATTAACGCTCAATGCATTCATGGCTTCTGATTCAGTGTTAATTCCTATGCAATGTGAATATTTGGCGATGGAAGGATTGGTTGCTTTATTAGACACCATAAAACAAGTGCAGCATGCTCTGAATCCTCGGCTTAAACTTGAGGGGATATTGAGAACAATGTATGATGCGCGGAGTCGTTTATGTGCGGATGTGTCGAAGCAATTACTTACGCATTTTGCGGATAAAGTATACCGAACTACCATTCCACGCAATGTGCGTTTAGCAGAAGCGCCCAGTCATGGGTTGACTGCCATACAGTATGATAAAAATTCTAATGGTGCGGCTGCTTATATGGTTTTTGCATCAGAATTGATTAAGCGACAAGAGGTTACAGTATGAGTCAAAAACGTGGTGGATTGGGCCGAAATTTATCGGCATTATTGAGCCAAGCTGCTGTCCAAATTGAATCTAATATGCCTGTTGATGAACAGGCTCAGATTGCATATCTCCCCATTATGAGTTTGATTCCCGGTCAGTATCAGCCGCGACGCACTTTTTCTGCTGAAACGATTACTGAATTAGCTGACTCCATTCGCCAACAAGGATTATTGCAACCTCTGGTTGTGCGGGCATTAGAATCGGATCACTTTGAGATTATTGCTGGAGAAAGACGTTGGCGTGCTTGCCAACAATTAGGCATGTCACAAGTACCTGTCCTAATTCGACAAGTAAATGATGAGACAGCCATTGCATTGGCCTTGATCGAAAATTTACAACGCGAAGATTTATCTGCTATGGATCAAGCGCGTGCGATGCAACGTTTGTTGACGGATTTTGGGTTGTCCCATCAACAAATTGCTGAAATTTTGTCGAAATCACGTGCAGCAGTCTCTAATCATTTGCGCTTACTGAATCTGTCGACGGAAGTTCAAGCTTTTTTGGAACAAGGTAGTTTGGATATGGGGCATGCTCGCAGTTTATTGACGTTAACTGACAAGGAACAAAAGCGTATTGCAAATTTGGTGGTTGCAAAAGGATTATCCGTGCGAGAAACTGAGCGATTGGTTAATGCAGCGAAAGCAACCAAGGCTAATCCTAAAAAACCACGAGTGGCCTATTCTGAGATATTGCAGTCTCAGATTAATAAATTGGGGCAACATTTACACACCGATGTGCGCGTTAAAGCAGTGGAAGCAGAGCGTGGATCCATCGTGATCCATTATGCGGATCTGACTGCTTTGGATAAGATTATCACCAAAATATTAGGGTAAAACTATGTCGCTCCAAAGGGGATTTGTTGCGGAAGACTTGGCTAGGGAGTATTTATTGCGTCAAGGCTTGGTTTGGAAAGCGAGTAATTATCGCGCGCGGATGGGTGAAATTGATTTGATCATGCAAGATGGCAGCCACTTGGTGTTCGTTGAAGTCCGTGCTCGGGTTGATGCAAAGTACGGTGGTGCGCTTGAAAGTGTGACATCAGCAAAACAGCGTAAAATCATGAAAGTGGCTGCCTATTATTTACAATGTCATAACGCGTCGGACCAATACCCTTGTCGGTTTGATGTGGTTACTTTACAAGGTCATCCTCCAACGATTTGTTGGATTCCAAATGCATTTGGCATGCACTGATGGGGTGTCTATGATCAATCTGAATGAGCGTGTTAGGACGTTGTTTGCCCATGATATCGAAGGCAAAATTGCCTTGGTTGATGTGTTGTCGGATTGTATTGCGCAAGCGGGTCAACGTTTGGTCGATTGCCTCTTGAATGATGGTAAAATTTTTATAGGTGGGCATGGGGGCTCAGCAGCAAATTGCCTGCATTTTTCTACTGCCATGCTGCATTGTTTTGAGGTGGAACGTCCTAGCTTACCTGTGATTAATTTAGCTGGAAATGGTGCAGCAGCAACCGCTATGACTGACAATGGTCATAATGATCAGGTTTTTGCGCAACAAATTCAAGCATTGGGTCACGGCAATGATGTAGTCATTATATTGACTACTGCCGGGCGATCAAAAGCAATGAACAACGTGATCAATGCTGCACATGATAAAAAAATGCGTGTGATTGCATTGACTGGGCGAGATGGCGGAGTTTTAGGAAACCAATTGAATGCACATGATATTGAGCTGCGTATACCTGGAGATTCTTCCGCGTGGATTCGAGAAATGCATTTATTTATCTTGCACTGTTTTTGTGATGTAATTGATCGTTCATTATTTGGTTGTGGTACAGTTTAGGATCGTGCTCGAAATAGCGAGGTTTAGGATGAAATTATTGGGTCGTACGGTTTGTGTGAGTATTCTTTGCTTGGGCTTGAGTGCGTGTCTTTCTGATGTATGGACAGGTGCGAATGTCATCTACGATCGACACAATTGGTATAAGAAGTTGGCTGATTTGCAATTACTTACCCAAGTAAAGCAGGCTTTGTATGTGGATGGTCAGTTAAAATGTCGTGGTTGTTCTATTGAGACTACGGTATTTAAGCGAGACGTTCTATTGGTTGGGTATGTACCGACACAATCTTTACGTGCATTAGTGGATAAGCGGATGCAATCAGTACATGGCAAACGGCATTTTTATAATGAATTGGCTTTGACTGATGAGACTGAAAGTAGTGATTCTATTTTGGATAGTTGGATTACGGCAAAAATTCGCTCGGAAATTGTTTCAGACTCCAACATTGAGCCTGGTCAGTTTAAAGTGGTTACATCCAATCGGGTGGTGTATTTAATGGGCGATGTCATGCCTGAACAAGCTGAAAAAGTGGTTATGTTTGCTCGCGAATGGAGTGAAGTTAAGCGGGTAGTCAAACTGTTTCAGTATTATCAGCTGACACCGTCTTCATCAGGTTCCACGTCATCTGATTTTCAGAACATTACCCCGACCAGCAGCTCTGGTTCACAACCGTCAGATTTAGAACAAACACCAGGCTGAGATAAATAAGACCCCAGAAAATAGTTGTTTCAGCAGGGGTGTTTTCAAATAAAAAGCCAGACGCGCACCCAAGGGTGCGCAGATGACTGACGCAATGCCAATAAATAAAGCGGCCGGCCAATAGATATTGCCTAATATGTGAGGCAGTTGGGATACCGGCTGTGGAAGGCTGGACAAAAGGAGCATCCCTACTAATGCCGATACGATTCCGCAGAGTGCTGAAGTGCCTGAGGCCTGATGCATAGTGCAGCGCAGTTGTAAAAACAGAGGGACCAGCAGAACGCCGCCACCTATGCCAAACAAAGCAGATAAATTCCCTACAATAAAACTTCCCCCAACGAGCAGCCACTGCTGGTTGACAGAAAACTTTTGCTGATCTGATTTGAACCCGGAAGTGGTTGCGGGTGATTGGTAGCGTCTGGCATCGAATAGCAGATGAATACCCATCGCAATGAGAAAAACGGCAAAGAGCTCGATGAGCACTTTATTGCTAAACAGGTGACTTAAAGCAGTTCCAAACAGAAGGCCTAGGCATAATCCTGGCAAAATTCTCCAGAAAATAGGCCAAACCAGAGCGTTACGTCGGTGATAGGCATGGGCACTGGATACAGAGGTCATCGCCATGGTCGCGAGTGACGTGCAGGCGGCAATATGCATAGTATCTGCTGCTTGGAAAACGGGGTGAAGCTGGAGGACGAAAATGAGCGCGGGCACGGTAATGATACCGCCCCCTATGCCGAATAATCCAGATAATATCCCTGTACATACTCCGATTAGCAAAAAATAAATAATTTCTAACATAGATCTTTAGGCTTTAAAATCTGCTGCATGATGTGCCGCAAATTCCCAATTGACCAATGCCCAAAATGCTTTTAGATAATCGGGGCGTGCATTGCGATAATCAATATAGTAAGCATGTTCCCATACATCACAAGTTAGAAGAGGTTTGAATTCTGTTGTGAGTGGACAACCTGCATTGGAAGTACTGACGATTTTGAGTTTCTGCTCAGCATCTTGGACTAACCAAGCCCAACCGGATCCGAACGTAGTGAGGGCAGTTTGAGTAAATTGTTCTTGAAAATCTTCAAAAGAGCCAAATTCTTTCTGAATGGCATCTGCAAGTTTACCCGTAGGTTGACCACCACCCTGAGGAGAGAGGCAATGCCAATAAAAGGTATGATTCCATGTTTGAGCTGCATTATTAAAGATGCCACCATTGGAACCTTTGATAATGCTCTCTAATGATTGTGATGCAAAGGCCGTATCGGCTACTAGTAGTTTATTTAAATTTGTGACATAAGCGTTGTGATGTTTACCATAATGGTATTCTAAAGTTTCTTTGGAAATGTGTGGTGCAAGGGCGTCTAATGCATAAGGTAATTCCGGCAATTTAAATACCATGAGTAGCTCCTAAAATTAAAACGAAATTAATAGCATGAACTTTATACTACTGCAATGATTATTTGGTGGCTATGCTTACTATATTAATATTGCTATCTGCAGAGAGTTTCGTCATAATTTCTCAAGTTTTATATAGAAAGAGGTTGAATTGTGGTAGACGATACTCAAAGTACGATGGAAAAAATCAAACAACAGATTGCTGACAATACTATCCTTTTATATATGAAGGGAAGTCCTAAACAGCCTCAATGCGGATTTTCTGCTCGAGCAGTACAATGTATTGAAGCATGCGGTGTCGGATTTGCTTCTGTGGATGTGTTGGCTAATCCAGATATTCGCCAATTTTTGCCGCAATATGCAAACTGGCCGACTTTTCCTCAGCTGTATGTGAGCGGAGAGTTGGTCGGTGGTTCCGATATTATTTCTGAAATGTATGCGGCTGGTGAGTTGGAGCCGTTATTACAAGGTGCTAAGTAATTATTTTGGGCTGTTGACATAGTAGAATTGTCAATGGACCCGTCAAAGGAGAGTAACATGAGTGTATTAGTAGGTCGTTCAGCACCTGATTTTACGGTGCCTGCTGTGGCAGCAGATGGAAAAATCATCGATAAATTTAATTTACATGACTATATCAAAGGAAAATATGCGATAGTTTTTTTCTATCCATTAGATTTCACTTTCGTATGTCCCTCTGAATTGATTGCGTTGCATCATCGCATCAAGGAGTTTCAACAACGAGGGGTTGAAGTCATAGCAGTTTCTATCGATTCACATTTTACGCATAATGCTTATCGCAATACCCCTATTGATAAAGGCGGGATTGGGCAAGTCAGCTATCCCATGGTGGCCGATATGTCACATGCCATTTGTCAATCTTATGGTATTGAACATCCTGTAGCTGGTATTGCATTGCGCGCGGCTTTTGTGATTGATAAAGCAGGGATTGTGCGGTCTCAAATTGTCAATGATTTGCCTATTGGACGGAATGTGGATGAATTAATTCGGATTGTCGATGCGGTTCAGTTTCATGAAGAACATGGTGAAGTGTGTCCTGCTGGTTGGACAAAAGGACAAGCAGGTATGAAAGCTTCTCCAGAAGGTGTGGCCGCGTATTTAGCGTCCAATGCTGATAAGCTGTAACCACTTCAGCACCTTTCAAGGAAACGCTATATTTGGCGCATCTTGAACGAAAAGCATTTCTGAAAAATGCTTTTCGTTCAACCTGCACTCAAATCTGACATTTCATCGAGCGTCAAAAATATTGTAAATCTACATCCCCGTTTTATCGTTCCATACATTCAACATAGTACAAAATAGTTCGGCAGTTTTTCGCGCATCATAAATCGCTGAATGGGCTTCGTTCGCGTCGAATGCCACGCCGGCAGCTTGCGCTGCTTTTGCCAGAACAGTTTGACCATAAATAACGCCTGCTAACGTGGCGGTATCAAAACAAGTAAAAGCATGAAAAGGGGAATGGATCCCACAGCGTTTCATGGCCGCATTCAAAAACAATAAATCAAACCATGCATTATGACCAACCAGCACGGCTCGTTGGCAGCTCTGTTTTTTAATTGCGCGCTGGAGGGGCACAAATAACTGAGTCAGTGCTGTTTTCTCATCTAATGCAAAGCGTAATGGTTGGAATGGATCAATTTGGTTGAATTCAAGTGATTTTGCATCTAAATGCGCACCTTCGAACGGTAAAATATGTTCAAAAAAATAATCTCCGGGTTTGACATAGCCGGCTGCGTCAATCTCTAATAAAACCGCACATATTTCTAATAAAGCTGATGCTTTAGGATCAACACCACTGGTTTCAATATCAATAATGATAGGTAGAAAACCCCGAAACCTATCTTTGAAATTACCCTGTTGCTTACTCATAGACACTCCAATTGAGTACCGAACCAGCAGCAATGGGAACAATTTGTTCCTGCCCAAAAGGTAAACTGGCAGCCACTGTTTGTGCTTGCTTGATCAAGGTAATGGTGTCTGTTTGAACCGGTAATCGATAAAATTCGGCACCAAATTTTGACAAAAAATCATTGAGTTTGGGCAGTGCATCCAGTTCCTCAAAGATTTGTGTATAGCAAGCCAGCGCATAGGGTGCTGAAAATATTCCGGCGCAGCCACAAGCATTCTCTTTTTGACTGCGCGCATGCGGTGCGCTATCAGTACCAGCAAAAAATCTAGGATGACCTGAACGCACCGCTTGCTGAATTGCCTGCTGGTCGGTTTGATGCTTTAGAATAGGCAAACAATAGTAATGTGGCTTAATGCCGCCAACAAGCAGATGGTTCCGATGGAACATTAAATGTTGTGGGGTGACGGTTGCTCCAATTTGATCAGATGCTTGCATCACAAACTCAACAGCGCGTTGGGTCGATATATGTTCTAAGACAATACGCAGTTTTGGAAAGTTGGCCATCAAGGGTATTAACTGGGTTGTAATAAATAAGTCTTCACGCTCAAAAATGTCTCCGTAAGTGACTTCGCCATGAATTTGTAAAACCAAATCATAAGTCTGCATGATTTCAAACAACGGATATAAGATCTTGATGTCTTGCACCCCTTCTTGGGAGTTGGTCGTGGCACCAGCTGGATAGAGCTTAGCGCCTAAGATATCGGGATGCTGTGCAGCGCTGGCTAAGTCATAGGGGGAGACAGTACTATTTAAGTATAAGGTCATATAAGGACGAAAGCAGTGGTCTTGGGGTACGTGGGCAAGTATTCTTTGCTGGTATTCTAATAATGCTTGTATAGAAGTAAGCGCTGGTTGTAAATTAGGCATCACCAAAGCGCGCGAAAAATGTTTGGCAGTCGCGGCGACGGTGTGTGCAAGCAAATGATGATCTCTAAAATGGACATGCCAATCATCGGGACGAATAATTGATAATGTTTGGTGCATGAGAATCCTAGTCAACTTGATGCAAGAAGTATAACACTCCCATTATGTTTAGACATAAAACCAGGGAATAAAAAAAATTTAAAAACACTTGACTGTCTCGATACCAACTATGATACTGTTGACTTAGCAGAGGTATCATCTGTAAACGATGTGATTCTTAATGTCCTAGAGTAGATTAGATAAATTTCATAGGATGTTGTTGACAATTGCAGTTTGAGGCCTGATAATCGTTTTAAGTACGTTTTCGAAATTAGAGCGATGATGGCGTACTGAGCTTAATAAAGTCACGGCGTTTTAACTGAATAAACGGAAATTAATAATAAAAAAGTGGAGAATCTTATGTTAAATCTGAAAAAAACAGCGGTAGCTGTTCTTGCGCTCGGCTCTAGTGCTGCGTTTGCAGGAACAATGGGTCCTGTTTGCAGTGCAGTTCCTGTGACCATGCCTTGTGAAAGTTCTGGATGGGAAGTTGGTGCAAGAGCATTATGGTTGAATATCGGCGCTGGAAATCAATCAACTACTGTTGCTAGTACAGCTGGTGGTAATTTGACGTCTAACGTTGGACCAGGATTTGGATGGGGATTCCAAATTAACGGTGCGATGACTTACGGCACTGGAAAAAGCGTTTCTCTTGACTGGTATCATATCAGCAATACTCAGAACAAAACTTATGGCGCGACTGATTTGACTGGTAGCCGAGCGATTGTTTCTGGAAACCAAATGATCAGAACTACCTATATCACTTCTTTGGCTAATTATGGTGGCACAGCTTCTGCTAATCCAAAAATGGATGATGTGAACATGTTGTTTGGCCAACATATCGATTTCAGCGATGTAACATCAGCTAACTTAGGCTGGGGTTGGAAGTGGGCTAGAGTAGCAGGTTCTAATAATGTTGCTATGAACGGTAACGTTGCGTATATACAGAACAGTGCTCCTGCTGTTGCGTCAAACTACAACTACACTTCAAACAACTCAACTACATTCAATGGTTTCGGACCAGAAGTAAGTTTACAAGCTGCGTACGAATTGATTGATCATTTAGATATTTATGGTAAAGGCGATTTCTCTGCATTAGCTGGTTTCTCTAAATCGTCTTTGACATATGGTGACGTTGTTAGTGCTGCTTCTGTAACTACTAGCAGCAGTGTTGTAGCGATTACGCCTGTTGTTGCTGGTAAACTCGGTTTAAATTATGACTGGGATATGACAGGATTCGGTACTGTAGGATTTGATATTAATTATGATTTCCGTCAATACATCAATGCATTCCGCAATGTTAATGCTGGCGTGAGTACTCAAGTATCTACTTCTTCATCTAGCTTCAGTGCTCAAGGTATCGTCTTCGGTTTGGACTTGAAATTTATCAATGCCTAATCGTAGCTGACTTTTTTAAAACCCGCCTCTATGGCGGGTTTTTTTATTTCATATACTTCCTATTAAATGAATTTAATTTCCCCCGTTTTCTTCTAGCTAGTTTTTGATTTGGATCGTATAATGCGGCTGTTTTGGTTCCAAATGGCCTTAGGACGCGCGCAGAAATAACTTACATGATTAGCATTCCAGATTGTCGCCATCGTGACACGATCGAATCTTCGAAAAAGCTCGATGGACAACAAGCACACCTTCACGTTTTCAAAGCTCCGATCGTGTCAAGCTAACAGCAATCAGGCCGCTACTCATGTAAGTTATTTCTGTGCGCTTTCCTAAAGAAAAACAACCCTTCGTGAATCACAAAACTAATAATAATACCTGATTTTTCACCGAACCATCTTCGTAATTGACCTCTTTGGATATTGGAAACTGGTCTGGTGAAATTTTAATACGCATGGGGATTGATAATGAAATATATTGCAACTATTTTACTGCTTTCAACTGGCGTCCTGTCTTATGCCGCACAGGATGAAGCTGCCATTTCGCAGCAACAAATGACCCTGTTGCGGCAGCAGACTCTGGCATTACAAACTCAACATGGCTCATTACCTAAAAACTTAGCGACTAGTGATGATGCTCAGGCGAATAAATCGAGTCATTTGCGCTTTCATCGTAATAAAAGAGCAATCAAAGCATCCTCTGTGCCTCCTGTGCCGGAGATGAAGTCTAATCAGGAAACCTTGATTCCTACTATGAAATATGAATCCACACCCGTTCAAGTACATACTGCTGTAGATGTGGATCCTGAATCTGCAGATTTCTATCCTACTGCGTTGGTGACGGGAGATCATGTATTGACTTATATTGCGGGTACTCCCGTGATTTCTTCTCCCTATTTAGGAAGTAGACCGGCATTCGATGGTTCGGATTATATCGTCAATATTTCAAGTATTAATCGCGATATTCGTTTGATGCAGCAACGACGGAGCTTGGAGCGCGCTTATACTAAAATGGGTTACGCGCAGCCTGACCGTCCAATTCTAGCACTGAGTGGCGCGGTTGTACCGTTTGGTTCTATTGGACGGCTTTATTTCAATGAAGGGGACGCCGATTGGAATTTGGGTTCTAGCGAATTGGATCTTGCTGCCATATTGAATAAAAATGTGGAGGCGTATATGGCATTAGCTTATAACGCAGCCCCACCTGCAAATGGCATGCCACGTGTTACCAACTCCGCTATGAATCTTAATATGGGATTTGTGAACATTGGCGATCTGGATCGCTCACCTTTTTATAGTACTTTAGGGCAACTCTACGTCCCATTCGGCAGGTATTCTACTGCGATGGTGAGTGCAACTTTGCCGATGATGTTAACCCGGATCAAATCCCGCCCAATCATCTTGGGTTACAAATCACAGAAAGACTCAGGCCCTTTTGCAGCGGTATATGGGTATCGAGGTGAGGCCACTGCAGGAACTTCGGCTGTAGGGGGCGCTAATTTGGGATACATAGCGAATTTATGGGATGGGATTACGGAGATAGGGGCTAGTTTTGTGAGTTCTGTGAATGATGCCAATGGTTTTCAATCATCCGGCGGGACGGCCGGGACATTTGGTGGATTTGGTTCATCAACGAATGGAAACGAAGATGTCAAAAAGATCCCTGCAGCCGGGGTACATATTTCCACGAGTTTTGATCGGTATAGCATCACGGCTGAGTGGGTAACTGCTACCAGCGCTTTTCCTGTTAGTGATTTAAGTTTTAATGGAAAGGGGGCGCAACCTCAGGCTTTTCAATTAGAAGGTGGTGTGACATTCGAAAGTTTCAAACGTCCATCTTCAGTCGGTGCATCATGGCAATGGTCAAATCAAGCCC
>Ga0114973_10001003_pt1 | contig 21110 bp, 27 predicted proteins | sample M_140807_MF_Meta_FD_87025 | JGI IMG/M metagenome (GOLD analysis project Ga0114973, IMG submission 87025) | Freshwater microbial communities from Lake Montjoie, Canada to study carbon cycling - M_140807_MF_MetaG | ecosystem: Environmental > Aquatic > Freshwater > Lake | place: Lake Montjoie...
ACAATTTGAGAGAGAAATGATTTGGTGGTTGTTGCCAATACCAAACATCGGACTGCCTTGTGGCACAATATATTTGAATTTGTCGAATAAAGAAAAAATTTGTTCTTCAGAGAGTGGTTCTGTATACTTTTCGTCTTCAATTCTTGCAAATTCTTTTGCAAGGCGACGATGCATATCAGCTGGTGTTTCTTCAAGTAAATTAGAATCATTGTCTTTGAGAGCATATTTGTCTAAAAATACTTTAGCTGCTAATTCATCTCCTTCAAAATATTCCACACATTTGTCAAATGCAACATTATACTGATACATAAGAACCCCTTGAATTTGAAAGCCACATAAGATTAATAATACTAATTCTAAATTACGAAGCAAGAAGATTTCTATAAATTTTCTTGCTTCAGCAATAATAAAAATTACACATTATGTATATGAGAAATACCGTTTTCCATCTTTAATCTTAACTGATTTGCGTCTGCCAATAATTGTAATAATTCCTGATCATGAGTTGTAATAAAAACTTGTTTATTTTTAGATATATTCTTAATAAGCTTGTATATTGCATTATTTCCTTGAGAATCCATATTAATGGATATTTCATCTAAGAAAATAATGTTAGGAGTAGTTCCGCTATTAAGCTCTCTAACATGAGCAAATGCTTGAGAAACAGCTAAATTAATTCTTCTTTTTTGTCCATTTGAAAGCAAATCATAAATAATTGAAATTTCATCTGTTGATTTCTGAATTTCTTCATTAAATTCATTATCAAATTTTAATGATATATTTCCATCAACTAAGATAGAAAGCATAGCTTCTACAGAACTGTTTAATAAAGGAAGTATCTGATCAACAACAAATTTGCGTACACCTTTATCTCCAAACGCATCAAGCCAGAAATTAAGATATGGAATCTTAGCAACAAGTGTGTTAAGTTTTAATTGACTTTCATCTTTTTTAATCTTAACTTCTTTTATTTTCAACAAAGCGTTTTCAATGATTTCACAAAATGGGGACTTACCACTAATAGCATTTTCTTTTTCCATAATTGTGATGTTGTTTGCAGCAATTTTGTTTTCAATTTTGTCAATCAAGTTAATGGTTTCTGGTTTTTGAATTTTATTTAAATCTTTAATTTCATTTTGAAGCACTTGAATATTGTTTTTATTTTCAGTCAACGAAGCAATTATTTTACTTTTTAATTCAATGACTTTTTGCAAATCTGCTTTAATATTATTGATTTTTTCCAACAATTCCTTCTGTTCTTTTTCTAATTCATTTTTGTTAGATATGATACTATCTAAATTAGTCTTGCACTCAACTTCGATATGAAAATAGCTATTTTTGTCGATGATTGAGAGACAATGGTCACAGGTAACTCCGTCTTCAAGCTTTGTAATTTTATCAATTTTATTATTATTTTCTTTAATTTTAGCATCAAAAAGGCTAATATTATTTTTGATATTTCCTGAATTATTTGCATATTCAGTTAATATGTTTTTACCTTCTTCGATTTTGTTTTCGATTTGTTCTTTTGTTGTCTCAAGTTTTGTTATCTTTTCATTCAAAGCATCAATTTTGGAAGTTTTTTCTATGATTTGATTTTGAGCATTATCATATTTCTCTACTTGTGGATCAAATGCTTTTAAACTTTCAATTTGTTTTACCAAAATTGATTTATCATTTTTTAAATTTTCAAGTTCTTGTTGTATTGTTTTTACCCATAATTCTTTTTTATCAACAATTTGATTTAATTGCGATGTCATATTGTCGATAATAGTTTGATTTGAGTTATTATCTTTTTCGGCTAATGTTATTTCACTTTTTGTTTCTTTGACAATTTCTTTAGTTTTTTCGTTATAAATTCTATATTTTTCTAAACCTAAAAGATTTTCAACAATTATTCTGCGATCTGTAGCGTTAGATTCTAAGTAACTATCGGTGTTTGAATCGGTGAACACGCAAATAGATTTAAATGTTTCATAATTGAATCCAAGAATAGATTCAATCATGTCTTGTGTTTGTTTGATTTCACCTCTGGTTAATTCAGTGGTTTCATCAAATTTACCTTCTTTTGATCTCCAAAGTTTTAATCCATCAGGTTTTCTTGATCGCAATATTTTTATATCATCGAAATATATTTCAATAATCATTTTTTTATTGGTTTTGTTATTGATTACATCTTTAACGCCAATTTTTTTTGGATTTTTTAATGTTTTTCCAAATAGTCCATAAAGCAAAACATCCATGATGCTGCTTTTACCGCTTCCATTGCTGGAATTAAATTCGGTATCTTTGACATCATTATTTTTGCCAGTTATAACAACTATTGATCCATAGTTCTGGAAATCAATTTCAATTCCTTTTTCACCAAAGCACAAAAAATTTTGTGCTTTGATTTTTTTAAATTCCATCTTACGCATTGAATCACTCCTGAGATTTGTTGATGATATCCAAACCACAACTGATAAGTAAATCTTTGTCTAATTCAGTTGCAGAAATTTCAACAAATTTTTGAACCATCTTGTCTGATTGACTTAATATTTCTTTTGCAATTTCTACTTGTTTTAATTCATTGTCTTGGTTTCTTTCAGAAACATTCTTTTTAACTTTTACTAAACTTACGCCTTGTTCTTCTAATAATTTTATGTTCTTGTTGATTTCATCTTTTTCTTCATTATTCACAAGAACAGAAACAAAAGATTTGTTAAGCAACATCGGATCGATTTTTAATAATGTTTCAAGACTTCCTTCAAAGTGCTGTGGACTAAAATTATTAGCTACATAATTAACAATATGCTGGTCATCTATAAATTCTAAAATAACAATATTTTTAGTTTCTTCAAACTCTCCAAAAGAAAGCTGAAGAGGACTTCCAATGTATTCTGTATTTGTTGATATCATTTGAGCATTGTGATAATGTCCAAGAAATACATGACGATAATCTGAAAAAATGTTAGAATTAACTTTGGTCATTTCTCCATCATGTTCAATTTCGACATCCGCAATTGAACCTTTAGAGTTTAGTTTAGCCCCATCTACTGCTAAATGTGCCAATAAGAAAGAATCTTGTGGATTGTGTTTTGATAAATACTCAATATCTTTTATTGGGTTGTGGGTAAATGGGACAAAGTGCCAGCTAATTTTATCAATTATAATTTGTTTTGGTTGATCAATAATGTGTACATTCGGTAATGCAGATACTGCTGTCACAGAACTAATAGATGTTTTTTCAAAATACCAAAGGTCATGATTTCCTAGCAAAAGATATAAGTTAATACTACCATCAAGATATTTTTTAAGAACAGCAAATGTTTCATGAAGAACTAAAGATTCAATTTTAGTTCGATCATGAAAAAAATCACCACCAAATAGAATGTTTTTAATATTATGTTTTTTAGCTGTTTCAAAAACCCAAACAAGACAATTTAAGCAATCTTGCAAGCGTTGTTCGCTTTTCTTGTGTTGGAAAATATGAATATCACTAAAAAGAAGAAATTTTGACATGCATCACCTTAGCCTTGGTGATGCATTGTATCAAATTTAAAGATAAGGTTCAAGTTCATCTTTTAGTTTGACTTTATCGCTGAAGTATTTTTCTAATAAGTCCCAAGCGTTCAATTTTTTGATATCAGTGATAACAGCTGGAGCGTTTCCAGTAGCTGCACCACCAATAGCACCACCTAAATCAGCACCCATTGATGGAGGTGTAGCACCACCTAATGAACCGCCTAGACCACCTAAATCAGAAGGTGGAGCAGCTCCCCCTCCTCCTAAACCACCCGCATCTCCACCAATTGGTGGAGATGCGCCACCAGCAGGAGGAGCAGCGCCAGCAGGTGGGGCATCAGCTTCTGTTAAAAATATTTTTCTTTTAAATTGATGAATTGTGATCATACAAAATATATATGTTTAATGAAAACATTTTGGGAATATTTAAATAATGAAAAAGCAAACGATCCGTTGGTAACGGATCGTCCTGCTCCAGAAGCTAGCAATGTTCCTGCTCCAGCTACTGGACAAAATACATATGTACCACAACCAATTACACATGACTATAAACCAAAAATAAAACCTTGGAAAGCAAAGAAATCACAAATTTTATCTTTCTGGAAAGCTTTAGCGCCAAATATTCCTTTGCAATTACAAGCTATTGAAAGTATTCATAAAGGAAGCACACTACAGCAGGATACCATCAGAATAACTGGAACTAAAGAATTTATTACAACTATCTTGTCAAGATTAAAAGATTTTGTAATTTATGAAAATCCAGATACAAAGCTTGTGCTTGACTATAGACAAAATCAAAAGAGTTTAAAACCCGGAGAGAAAAACAGTTATTTATTTTATGTTAATGTCCGAAAGCGCAAGTAATTTTTTTCTAACTTTTGATTTCGGATGTTCTAATGCTTCCATCTTTTCATCTAGCTTCTTTTGCTTTTCAGCAATTTTTTGAAGTCTTTCATCAAGATTTTTGACAACAAATAATGTTTCTTCTATCATGCTATCAATCATAATGATGTCTCCAAGTTTAACTGACATATTTATGACAGACCTTGACAAATTATCAAAATTATGGATAATTTATTATGTACTAACTAAGAGGAAATCATGGCAACTATTGTCACAATAAACAACGATTTTTGCCAATTAAAAACAGATAATCAACAAATGTTGGATTATCTTGTTGCTAATTTAAAATTTAGGCAAAAAGGATATCAATTCACACCGCTTTATAAATCAAAAAAATGGGATGGCTTTGTAAATTTTTTCTCAATCAAGACTGGCAAGTTTCTTACTGGAATATTACCTGAAATATGTATGATTGTAAAAAAATTCAATGAATCATATGAGCTTAATGATTTAAGAACACCAATTAAGTTTAAATTTGACAAAATCGATGAACATTTTTTGCAATATTACAACGAAGACATGAACACTAAAATTGAACTAACAGACTATCAAGTTGACTTGGTAAATCAAGCGATCAAACATAAAAGAGGCATTATTGTTGCTCCTACGGCTTCTGGCAAAACATTTCTTATGTCTGCGCTATTAAAAGCTTTAGGTGAACATGAACCAACATTAGTTTTACAGAATAGAAAATCTTTGGCTGCACAAAATTATGATGAAATTTCCAGATGGGGATTTAAAAAGATTGGTGGATGTTGGGGTGGAAACAACAATCCAAATACAATTACTGTTGCTACTGCTCAATCAATACATCATCTAGAAGATAAGCTTGATGATATTCGTGTTGTAATTGTTGATGAAGTTCACGATATGGTTAGTGATACTGCTAAAGATATATATAAAAGACTTAAAAATGCAGTTGTAAGAATAGGATTATCTGCAACTCCATTCAAACATGGAGAAACTGATAAGGTTCACAAGTATCTTGTCAAAGGTTTTTTTGGTCCAGTAATTAAAACAACCACAACATCTACAGGAAGAGTAACAACAGCAGACTTGCAGCAAAAGGGTAGACTTTCGGAATCTAAATGTATTTTTCACAAAATTTCAGAACCTGATCTTTCGTTATCAGTTTATAGTGAAGCTGTAGATCTTGGTATTGTCCAAAATATGACATTACATAAAAAAGTTGTAGAATTAACAAATGCGCTTTCTGGCAGAACTCTCATTTTAGTAGACAGAATTGCTCATGGAGATATTTTAAAATCATTGATTCCTACTGCTTATTGGATCACTGGTAAAGATGATAATGATTCAAGAAAAGAAGTTATTACGATGCTGCAAAATTCCAAAACTAGCTGTATAGCAATTGCTACACAGCAAATATTTAATACTGGAATTAATGTTAAAATTCATAGTCTTATCAATGCTGCTGGTGGTCAGGCTGATCATTTAATTATTCAAAGAATGGGTCGTGGATTGAGAACTGCTGATGACAAGAAGGAAGTTCTTTATATTGATTTTATGTTTGAAAATAATCCTTATTTGAAAAAACACTCAGTAAAAAGGATTAAGATTTTGGAGAAGGAGGGGCATTCTCTTCAGGTTGTTGACTAGTTTTTTGATAAAAAGCATTAAACAAATCAATTAATTTAGATGATTTGCTTTTAATAAGATCTTTTATTACTTTTTTATCAGCATCATTCATTTTCGCATATTTGTTCCAAGTGTTCATTCTATCTTGGAGTTTTTTTGCATCAAACATACTTATGTTTGCATACCAACCTTTTTTGTCAGAAATGTTTAATTGAAAATGATTGATAAACGCATCCTTGTTAGCATTTTCTCCAACGCTTTCTAAAAATTGAATGAAAGTAATCATATTACTATATATGTTTAGTATTTAAGAATAAGGTAAACACATGAAATTTAATGAATGGGTTGGTAAATCACCGGATGTTGTTTTTGGATTTGATAAAGGAATTGTCCAAAAAAACCAACTTCTTTATGCTGAAGAACCAATCGAACCATTGCAGATTGAAGCAACTTTAGATGAAATTATTAATCTTGGTAAAATTGGAATAAAGGAACCTGTAAAAGATTTTGGATCAATGGTTAATTATGGTGATCCAAAGCAAGTAGGATCGATTCAAATTAAATTCAGTCCACTTGGTTCTTGTCGTGCGACAATTATGCGAAGAATAAGTGATTTGGAAGGAGAACTTACTTGGATCACTCGATATTCAATTCCAGTTATTAATGATTATGAACATATTACTGAAGAAGATATTGCTGCTGAAAAAATGTTAGCTATTAGAGCGCATGAACTAGCAGATTATCTTGACAAAACATCTTTAGAATCACCAAAAGCAAAATTTGAAGCTCTTCAAGATTTGGTTGTTATGATTGCTGCCAATATGAAACTAAGACATCCAAAAGTCATGAATTATCAAGGAACGCTGAGGGAAAATGATAACATATATATAATTTATTTCAACTACAATGGCTATGGAATTGAAGCTCCCGGTCAAAGAAAAGTAAATCAATTTAATGTTTATGTGGAATTTATTCCACATCGAGGTTTAGTCAGATGTTGGGGGGCAGAATATTCAGCACCACATTTGCTTTACAACTATGATGCTCAACCACCAGAATGGGATGAATATTTTAGTCCTGATCAAAACAAAAATGAGATTGTAACAATACTTGAAAACATATTTAAAACTTATTAATCAATAGATAAAAGTTTGATATAACATTCGCCATAAACTTCAATTTTACCCATTAAAGCTTGAAATTCTTTTTGGGTATCATTCATGAAATCTAATTCTTTCATAATTGATTTGGTTTGATCTTTGCTAAATTTGATAGCTGCTTTTAATCCATCATTTTTAAGCACTTTCATTACTTCCATATAAGGCTTATCTTTTGCTTCAAAATGATAATAAGAAAGAATGGCATCGCCGCCTTTTGCCTTTGCATCAGCAGCATTGTTTTGTGCGCCCTTGCGTCTATTCTTTAGAAATTCTAAAGGATCATCAGATTGTTGTTTCATAAAATTATGTATGCATCATAAATAATTTAGAGGTGAGCATGAGATCTTTTTCTGAATTTGTCCAAAATAAAGACGCAATGATTATTGCGGAAATTGATAATTTGATTTCAAAAAACTATACATTTAGACAAATTCAAATCCATCTTGAAAACAAAGGAATTATTTTATCTGAAATTACTTTAGGTAAATTAAATGAAAGTGTATTGTCTGGAATTAGTCATTTTGCATCTGAGCTTGGTGGAGGTTTATACGATATAACTTCTGGTATTGCGACTGGTATAGCAGGTACATTTTCTGGTCTTGCTCAAACTAGCATGGGACTAATTCTTGGCATGATTCACTTAGGAGTATCTTTAGTAACAGATGACAAAAGCATTAGCTATATAGCAAAAAATTATATTAAAGAAGGTTTGTATACTGCTGCTAAAAGTGGAATTTTAGGAACTGCAAAAACTTTAAAAGGTGCTGCGAGAATAATTGCATCTCCCGTTGCTGGTACGTTAAAAGGAATTTATGATGATTCAGAAACAATTCCAGTTGTTAGAAAAACACCTGATGATGAAGAAATTGTAACAAAAAGAAAAACAATAGCAGCTCCAGAAGAAGACAAATTAGAAGTACATACTCCAGATCAAACCTCTATCAATGGTATCAAAGCAGTAAGAACATTAATGTCAAAAGATATATTTGGCACAATGGCACTTAATCTTGACAAAGAAATGATTTCTTCAGAAGGAGATCACATTGTCATGATAGCTCATACTGTTTTAGTTGAAAAAATAAATCAAATGCAATCAAGATTATCAACAATTAAATCAACAGAACCAGAAAAGTATAATTTAAACAAAGAAACATGGAATAGAGTAGGATCTGCTATCAGATCAATGCTGAAAGCATCAAAAAGAAAAAATGGTTCAAGAACTATTTACACCTTTAAAGAATTTGGTGAAACGCTGTAAACTTATCGTTGTATATCCTCCTTATCTCATCAACATTATAGTCTTTGTATCTGTCGCATTCAGTGAGAGATATGATTTCATTTTTGATTTCTTCGGGTAATTGATTGACCCATTCGCTGCAAAAACACCAAAGTGGATCAATCTGTTTTGCCCTGATTTGTAGCAATATTCTTCTTATATTTTTATAAAAATTATCATATGTAAAATTATCACCAAGTGTGTCTTTGAGAGCAGAAATAGTTTTGTCAAAAGCAGATAATATAAATTTTTCCTCAAGATTTCTTTCAATTGTTTTTGTTATCATCTTTTTGTTTTCCATTTTTTTCTTCCAAACAAAATATCTTTTTTCAGCTTTTTCTCCAATGAGTAAGCTTGGATGTATAATTGGATTCTGATGTTCTAGCAATTTTGCTATTTCTATTTGGGCTTTTATAAAAACAAAATATTCAGATGATGTTTCAAAAATATCTTTCTTATCTTTAACAAATTTAAGCAAATACTTAAATGCAGATTGATTCTTAACAGGTTTTAAATCATTAAACTTTGTATGGTTATAATCAGGGAAATAATGATATTCACAGTTAAGATAATATATCAACAATCTGTAAGCAAAAGACATGTCTGCATCAGCAGATAGCTTGAGTAATTGGTCTGTTGATGTTCGGAAGATTTCTTTCATGTCCGAATCCTAAAACATCCTTCCAAGAAAGTCAAACCTAACTTCTGAATTTTTACTTTGGGGGTTTGAATCAAACATGCCATTTATTTTTGAATAAATGGGTCTAGAACTCGTTTTCTATGACCAAGTGGGACTCAGGTCGATTTTATTGTCTTATTGCGTTACAAGCGATTTTAAGCGATTTAATAAAAACAACATTTTTTTTAATTTTCTTGTTTGATTGGCATGGTTTTTGCGTATTAATTAATACTAAGTATTAATATAATTAACTTAAAGACAAATTAATTACCAATAAGTTTTTTAATTTAAGTTATATTTTTGTTAAGCAGTAACTTATTTACTCTGAGCGAAGCGAAGAGTAAATAAGTTACTGCTTAAACTAAAGCATTCCCAATTACGAAGTAATTGGGAATGTATATATAATAACTTATATTTCTCCGCACGAAGCAAAAAGTGTGCCAAAGTTAAACAAAATTCTTTTTGACTTTCGTTGTGAATTAGCGTAGATTTTTCTTTGTGAACATTGACAAAACTACTTTTGAAAAAATTTACGACACATTTTGTGTCGAGCCATTTATTTATTTGGAAATTTTAAATGAACCTGATTTAACAGACAAGAAAAATCTTTTACTTCACATAAAGTTCCATGGACCAAAGGGTTCTGAATTTGAAATAAAATTACATCAAAACAACACATGTTCATTTGTACACCATGTTGTGAATTGTTTAGCAGAATATAATCGACCAATAATTTGCTTAAATACCAAGCTTTTTCAATCATTTTGCCTAAAACAAAATTGCAGAAAATTAATTGATTTTAAAGTGTTTTTTGACTTAAATTGGTTTGTTGACTACAACGATATAAGTTGTTCTTTTGAAAAATTAAGTGATATAATTTCAACTTTTTTGAAATTTATTAAATCAGAAAATATTAAGATTTATACCAATGTGTTTCAGAAATTACTTTGTCATACAATTCCACATATGGAAAATCAAGGAATCATTTTAGATAACGAAGCTACACTTGTTTATCCTTACTATTCATCTAGATTTCAAGAAAATGGTAGACTTAACTCTAAATTAATTTCAAGTAAAAATTTTAATCCACATAGTTTAACACATGAAATTAAGGTAAATTTTGCTTTACCAGAAGACGAAATATTTGTATCTTTTGACTTTAAAGCACTAGAGTTATATGTGTTAGCATTTTTGAGTAATGATGCTAACTTGAATACACTATTGTATAACACAGGTCATCCCTATGAGCAGATAGCTCAATATGTTCTTGATTTAAATAATTTTGAAGATAAGAACTATAAAGATTTAGGTAAGAAGTTATTTTTACCAACAATTTATGGTATTTCTGCATCTAAGCTATCTGAATCTCTAGGTTGTTCTATTAATGAATCACAAATTTACTTAAGAAAAATAAAGTCTTTATTTAGTAAAGCATTTGACTATGTGACACAACAAATGGCTCAAGCTGACAATGTTGGTCATTGTTTTGATTATTTTAAGAGAAAGAAAAGCTTTAGTGAAAATGATGGCTACAAAGCAATGAACTTTTCTGTTCATTCTCCAGCTGCTGTCTTTTGTTTTATGAAGATGAATGATGTTCAATCAATTGAAAACAAAGATTTCAGATTATTATTTTCAATTCATGACTGTTTTGTTTTTTCTATCAAAAAAGAAAAACTTAGTTCTTCAGTGAATCAAATAAAAGATGTTTTGCAAAAAGAATTTTCTGAATACAGACCATTGAGACTTTTTGTTGATATCAAATTTGGTGAAAATTTAGCATTTTTGAAAAATTACTCTGAAATTTGACTCTATTAAAATTAAGACTAGCATTGCATCTACAGCTATCAAGGAGGTACTTGAAATGACAATATTTCAGATGTTTAAGATTAACGCAGAGGAATTTAAAGAACTAGAAGAGAAATTTGGACAATTATGTCTTTATGCCAGTTGGCAATTAATTTCTAACAATTCCCGCAATAATCACCAATTAGATGTAGAAGATATTAAACAAGAACTTCTTATGTCTGTTTTAAGAGCTGGAAGTTATTATAAGAGACAAACTTATATTGAGTCATCTTTTGATATATTGGAAAAACATGTTCCTCAAGAAGGAATATTTAAGAAATTATTTGATTCATTAAAGGATTTATGGAAAAATAAAACACATCACGGTGCCTATCGTCGCAAATTTGGTGAACCTCAAGAAGAAATTTTGGAAAAATTAGTTAAAAAATTTGTTCCACTACAAGAACGACCTGATATTAATTTGAAACTCATCATCAACACGAAATTTATTATTTACACGAAGCAGATAATATGGAATGCTGCTCGTCATGTTGGAAAGAAAATCACTAAAGAGAAAACTATCCGTGTAGGACAAGTTTCCTTAAGTGAACATGAACACCTGTACATCTAAAGGATTTTTTTAGCATGGAAGTTAAACTGACAGAAGATCAGCAAAAGTTGTTGGAGAATATGCTTCAACAACAGAATACTCAGGCTAAATTTCGTTGGGATGAGAATTTCCAACGAAGAATTCTTGGTATTTTATTAACTGACAGAAATTTTCTTATCCAAGGAAAAGCTTTAATTTCTCCAGAATATTTCTCCAATGAGGTTCATGTAGAAGCTTGTAAAATATTATTTAAATTATTTGAAGAATATCCTACTGGTATACCTGATAAGCAAATATTAGAAAATGATTTACTTGAAAAAGTAAGAGATAAGCCAGATTCTATTAAAGTTTATTACAGATCAGAATTTCAGTCTTTGTATGAATTCTTTATTCCCAATCAAGCATCAAGAGATATTCTTTTCAACAAATTGGTTAATTTTTCTAAGATTCAAAGTCTTAGGATAGCAATGGAGGAATCACAAAGGGATCTTAAGAAGAATCCTGATTCAGAAGAAACATGGGCTAAAGTTTATGAAAGATTCCGTAATTGCATGTTAGTTTCCAAGACTTTCGATGCAGGCTTCCAATATTTTACGCAAATTGATCAGTTTTTTAATGAATTAACCAAGGATGAAGAAAGAGTCGATAAATTTACATCAGGATTTTTATCAATTGATTTTGAACTATCTGGTGGTGGACCTCGTCGTGGAGAAATTTACGCTTACATCGCTCTTCCCGGTGTTGGTAAATCATTAGCCTTGGTTAAGACTGCTGTTGAAAATGTAAACAAAGGCTTTAAAGTAGCTTTTGTTTCTGTTGAAATGGATTGGGTTTCAATTTCCAAAAGATTTACTTCAGTTTATGCTGGAATGCCTTTTGGCAAACTTGTCAGTCAAAAGGAAGAAATTAAAAATATTCTTGAATATAAGGGGCTTGAATACGAAGATAAGAATAGATTGGTTGTCAAACAGTTCCCTGCCGGAAGTATTGATGTAAATGATATTAGAGCTTATATGAACCAATTAGAATTATACGGATTTGTTCCCGATGTATTGATAGTAGATTATCCCGGTGAAATGAAAGATACTCCCGGAGTTCCTGTTTGGGAATCAAAGTATAGAATTATTCGTGACTTAAGAGGACTTGCTTGTGAAAAGAAAATGGTTGTCTTTACTGCAATGCAGCCGAATAAATCAGCTGCCGAATTGTCTTCATCGGAGTTCATTGAAGAAGGTAACATTGGAGCATCTTTTGACATGTTTAAGCCTCTTGATGGTCTATGGTCTATCAATAGAACTACAGATGAAGCTAGTGCTAAAGTTGGCAGAATATTCGTTATCAAAAGTAGAAATGGTAAAAGTAGATACCATTTCCCAGTAGAATACAATGACGAAATACTCACCCTATCTGAAATAGATTTTGATAAATATAAAAATAAGATGCACAATAAAGCTCAACAAGATGCTAACACTTATAGTGTTACATCTGATAACGCCGCTGTTACTAATGATAACAATTTAAAGAAAGGTAAGAAAAAGAAACAAGATCCATCAAATCCAATTGATTGATTCTGTTTTTATTTTAAAAATAAATTAAAAGGAGTCTATTTATAATGACAATGTAATAATAAAAATAAGGACAAGATGAGAGTTTTAGTTGCTTGTGAGTATAGTGGTGTTGTTAGGGATGCTTTTAAGTCTGCTGGACATGATGCTTGGTCATGCGATTTGTTGCCATCTGAATCGATTGGAGCACACTACGAGGGTGATGTTAGACATATGCTCGAAGGATGGGAACCAGTGCAGTTTACATCACAATGTGATCCCGATGGCAGTGGTTGGTGTCATTCAAGAGATGTTGATTTGTCAGAGTGTTCGTGTATTGGACCAACTCAAGATGGCATCGAGTACATTGAGAAGAATGGAATTTTGTTTGGAAGACCTATTGATCATCCTCATTGGGATCTGATGATTGCTCATCCTCCATGCACTTATCTTTGTGCTTCTGGAATGCACTGGAACTCTAGGACTGCTGGAAGATCAGAAAAAACAGAAGAGGCATTAGAGTTCGTCAAGTCGCTCATGGATGCTCCGATTCATATGATTGCCCTTGAGAATCCAATCGGATGTATTTCGACTCGTATCCGCAAATCAGATCAAATAATTCAACCATGGCAATTTGGAAGTGATGCGAGCAAGGCGACATGTATTTGGTTAAAAAATCTTCCGTTATTGGTGCCTACTAAAATTTACCCGCCTCGTATAGTTAATGGAAAAAAACGATGGGGAAATCAAGTTGATTCAGGGCAGAATAAGCTTGCGCCAACCGACGATAGGTGGAAAATCAGGAGCAGGACTTACCAAGGAATTGCTGATGCAATGGCACAACAGTGGGGCGGCAAAAATTAATGACTATAAGCCTTACTATTTTGAATTGATGGTATGTGATTCCCTTTTCCCTTTTTCGCAGAAAGTAGGATGAATCATGATCGAGAAGATTGCGTTAAATGATCAGGTGTGGACAATTGATTCTCGTGATTTAAATTTTACAGACGCAACGCTTAATATATTTTTTGAAAAAGTAGGCGGAATTATTGATTATGTGGGAGCCGGTCACGCATTGGCTATGAAATGCTTTTCTATAGCTGAACTTGAATATAAAAGAAAATTTATCCAAAAATTTAAAGAACAAAAAGATCTTGGCAAATCTGATAAAACAGCAGAATTGGCAGCTGAAGGTGATGATGAATGTATTGCCTTGAAAAGAGAATGCATTCAAAGCAGGTATTGCAAAGATAGAATTTATGCACATTTGCAAGCTTTAAATGCTTCAAGAGAAGATGCTCACAATCGAGGGCATATGTTGCGTAAAGAGATGGATAAGTTAAACTTCCAGATAAACGAATAAACTTAGTTTTGTTCCATTCCCACAGCATGAGAGATTACAATGTTTAACATTGAGTTTGTTCGCAAGTATATGCTTACAGCTAAGCTTTTTGGCAACATCAAAAATCCATGTTATTCAAGAAAAATTGGTGTTGTCATTGTTAATAGCTTGTTAACTAAGGTTGTTAGCATGGGATACAATGGTCCACCAAGAAATGCGCCTCATTGTGATAGTCCAGAACATCTTAAAACAATTTTTCTTCCGCAGCTTACGGAAGAAGACAAATACAAAATAGATCCTAATTTTGATGAAGAAGAATTTATCAAGAATCATGCTTATGAAAAACAGTGTCCAAGAAAAATTCTTGGATGTAAATCTGGAGAAAGACTTGAATTATGTTCTTGTGCTCATGCTGAAGCAAATGCTATAGTTAATGCATCTGCTGATTTAAACGGATCGCATATGTTTGCATGGTGTACTTTGCCATGTGTTGAGTGTACAAAATTAATTATAAATTCTGGAATAAAAAAATTGTTTTGTTTAACAAATAAAGATAAGGATTATTCTGTTGGAAGTAGATTTCTCTTTGAGAAATGTGGCGTTGATGTGGTTGAGCTTGATGAAAAATTAATACTGGAACACTAGGTTAAAATATGTTTGAAATAGAATTTAAGTATTATAAACAAAAAGAAGATCTTGACTACGATAAAAACGAGCCACTTGTTTTTAAAAACAAGTTTGGCAAAGTAGATGAAGATTATCCAGAAGACAAACTTGCTAAGTACATTCTTACGCAACTTGCTCGTAGAGATATATTTATCTATGATGTTGAGATATATTCTTATACCAAGAAGAAAGTTAATTTCAAATTAAGTAAAAATGGCTTTTCAATAGCAAAAAGCAAGTTTAATAATTCTGATGTAGCTGAAAATTGCAGTATATCTTCAGAAGAAGAAGTTGCTAATGAACCACAAGATATTCCAAAAATTACCAAAGCACCACCTACTAATTTTCAAAATTTAAAAAGAAAAATTGAAGACGTAAAAAGCAGAAAAATTCTTAGAAAGGTAGCATTTGTTCCACCTTTAACAGTAGACAAAAAGAGTTTCCCATATAAATTTACGATTAACAAAGTTTATCCTATTTATTCTGAGAGATATAACACAAATGGCATTGGTATGATGGTAACAACACTTGACGATATCAATGATGCTGTTGAAGTTATAGATGAATATTTTGTTCCAGCAAATGCTTCACTTGGATATGAAAATGAAATGAATTCTTCTAAACGAGACAATAATGATTTATTGAATTGGCAAGGTGATAGATCATCTGAAGGAATGATAAACTTGAGGGGCAAGTAATGAATCAGCGTGAAAAGGATCAAAAGAACAAGGCTAAGAAGAGCGAAGCAAGAAAAAGAGTTCTTGCTCGTAGAGAAGAAATTAGAAAAACTCGAAAAGAAGAAATTCGATTAGAAAAAGAATTTGAAGACAGAGAATCTAAATACTTAAGCAGAGATGAGATTACGCAACGATTGGAGCATAATCTTAAAATACTTGAGCAGATGGAAAAATTATTGGCAGAGCAGGAAAAAGCTGTTGACTCAGCTCCTCCTTCCGATGATAATAGCGGAACACCTGTAGTGTAACCTTTGGAATCAGGTTAAGATTCCTTGCAGTAGAAAGGCAGTCGATTATGGCAGATTACGAGTTAGATACTCTGGATATTAATGATATCCGCAAAGAAGCGAGCAGATTAAACAAGGAGCAGGGCGGAGCGAACGATGATTATGTTCGCATGCCAGAGAAGGACGGATTTGTTCTTCTAAGACTTCTTCCAAAATTAAAAGGCAAGCCGTTTTTTCATGCAGTTCGTATTCATCGTCTTGGTGAATATCCGAACGCAAAAACGATTTTCTGTACAAAGAAATTAGTACAGACTCCTAAAGGAGAACAGTGGCGGACAGTTAGTCCTGAAACTGATTGTCCTATTTGCAAAGAATACAATGCAATGTGGGAGAAATCCAAGAAGATGCCTGCTGATCGGGCTAAGAAGCTTCAGGATGATGCACGTTCTATTAAGCCGATTGAAAGGTATTACTATAACTGCATTGTTCGTTCCCAATTGAATCCCAAGACTAATCAGATTGAAACTAATGTTGGTCCTAAGATTCTTAGCATTGGCAAAACTATTCACAATATTATTTGGGTTTCAATGTCAGGAAATGAAACTACTGGCAAAAGAGCTTTGGGTGATGTCTCTCATCCAGTAAATGGTAGAGACTTTAAGATCGTCAAGGTTGTCCGTGGACCTAACGGTTATCCAAATTACGATCAGTCGTTTTTTGAAGATTCTTCCGCTTTGGGAAACAAAGAGCAAATCACCTCTTGGCTTTCCAAGTATCATGATTTGGAAGCAATTCCAAATTATCTTACTATCGATCAAATCGAAGAAGCACTAAGGAGCTTTTTTGATAAAAGCGAACCACAACAACAATCAGTCGCACCAAAGGCTGCAACAAGCAAGAATGTTGCTCCAAAGGTTGAAAGCAGCATCATGGATGATGTTGAAGGTTTGATTGATGATGATATCGAAGCACAGCTTGGTAATATCGGATTTGGTAAACGATAATACTTGTTGATTAGTTAACAGAAACACCCACATTTTTGTGGGTGTTTTTTTATTTGTGCCATAAATAACCCAAAGGGGAAAACATGAAAAGTTTTTACGAATATTATATTATGCGAGAAAATACCATTAATATAGAAGAAGTTGCCGCTGGTTTAAACTTTTTACCAACTACTAAAAAAAACAAAAAGTACAATTACGTTTCTACAGATGAAAACATGCCTCCTTTTTCCTATACGGTGTCACAAGAGTCAAAACCGATTGTTACTGTTACCGAGGATGGCGAAGAAACTACTAATACAGTTGAGGTTAATGACATTATTGTGAGTGGACCTAGTCGTGAACAATATGTTGTTAAGCCTGAAAAATTTTCAGAATCTTATGTAGGAAACATTGGTGGACCTGTGCGTCCAGAACAAAGTCCTAGAATGGTTGCTTTATACACAGGTAATGAACATGTTGAGTTCATTTCGCCTTGGAACAAAAAAATGACTTTGAAACCTCAAGATTATCTTGTTAAAGAGGACGAAGGCAAATTTTATAGAATTGCAAAGTATGAGTATGGACAAACCTATAATCCACTCGGTCAACAAGGATAATTTTTTGCTTACACACTAAATAGTTTTATAAAAATTAGGAGATTCATATGAAGTTTCATGAATATGTTCAGTTAAGAGAAGGTGCTGGAGATCATATTTTTGCTGACAAAGCAATGGTTGTTCATCATCGTGATAAGACTCGTGGGAATCCTTTTACTTTACAAGTACCAGAAAAACAAATTGCTAGAACAAGCATTATTGTAAGTGTAAATCAACCTTCAGAAACCAATGGATATGAATACGACATTCATACACAAAGTGGAAGCATTTATACTATAAAAGATTTTTTTGTACCTCTTCATGGTGAATTTGATATAGAATCACTTTTTGAAAAATTTAATTTAAAACCTGTTCCGGGTTCTATGTATGATCGTTATCTAAAAAAACAAGAGGATTCAGATGACATTTAATAGAAAATCAATTACCGTAAAAATTAACCAGTATTTTTAATGTGACTCACTCTATTAGGTTGAGTCACATTGTTCTGCATGGAGTTTAGCATGGCTCGTCAAAAGAAAGATTCAGCTTCCCTCGATAATTTATTTACTGATATTGCAAGTGCAACTGGCGCAGAATTAGTATCCGAACTTGATCAAGCCCGATATTTTGTTGATACAGGCAATTTTGCTATCAATTATTGTTGCTCTGGCAAGTTTTATGGTGGTGGCATCCCCGGTGGTAGATTGTCTGAAATTTATGGTCCATCAGCATCAAGCAAAAGTCTTATTGGCGCAAACATCCTTGCTGGCATGCAAAGAATGGGTGGCATTGGAGTTATTCTTGACACTGAAAATGCTATCAATGGCGAATTTATTCAGAATGCAACTAAGTGTGATATAAGTAAGTTATTAAGGTATACTCCTGAAACACTGGAAGATTGTTTCAGCACGATGTATCGTGTTATTAATTATATTCGCAAAGTGAAGAAAATAGAAGTCCCAGTTTGTATCGTTTATGATTCTATTTCTGTTTCACCAAGTGCTAGAGAATTTAGGGAAACAAAATTACCTGAAGGATATAGCAAAGCTGATTTTAAGCGTATTGTTGGTGGAAATGAACAGCCCGGAGAAAGGGCGAAGATTTGTTCTAAAGAATTAAGAAAACTTAACACTGAAATGGAGCAGAATGATGTTACAGTTGTGGTCCTCAATCAAATTCGTGACAAAATTGGTGTTCTTTACGGTAATCCCGAAACTACTGCTGGAGGGGGACAAGGATTGCCATTTTACGCTTCGTTAAGAATGCGTAGCCAAACTCAAAAGAAGATTGAACAAAGTGTTGCTGGATCAGCTAAGAAAAAGATTCTTGGTATTAATATTAAGATTCAGAACAAGAAGAACAGGTCTTATCGTCCTTTTGTTGAAGTTGACAACATTCCTCTTTATTTTGACAGAGGAATGAATCCATTGGGTGGTGCTTTGGGCGCACTATTGGATGCTGGAAGAGTAATCTCCAATGGAGCAGGTAATTTTTTAGTAAATCCAGAATTTACTGATGGTAAAGAAGTAAAGTTTAAATCTTCGATAGAAAGAAATGACATTCCAATTGAGATTGCTCAGGAATATTCTCGAATTCTTGATGCGACAGAAGAACAAATGAAAGAATATTTGCAGTTATACGCAGATGTGATAAATTATAAAGTATCTGGCGAAGTCATCGATGCAGATGACGAATCTGATCTTGAAGTGGACGATCTTCTAGGATAATCGAGGGTAAGATCATGACACCGTCTTATGTCATGCTTAAATGTCCTGATGGCAAAAACATTGTAACAAGTTACAATAACTTGCTATCGTTGTCTGAATTCATTGATTGTTTTAATATAAAAGTTGAAGGTTGCAAGATTGACGATGTTCAAAATGTCGTCAATCTTGAAGAAATCGCAAATATATTTTGCGATTCCAATTATGTAAAAAATTCTAGCAATGTTATTTCTGAACCATCGGAAACGATTGATAAAAATATGACGAAAGATAAATCTTCTCGTTATATCAGAAATAAAATTAAAGAAACAATTCTTGATAAGAAAGAGATATCGTTTTCTCAAATATGTAAAATGTTTTCTAGTTTTAATTATTCAATTCCCGGTTTGAACAACAATTTTAAACTTGCTCGACAAGAGCTTGAATCTGATGGATATAACTGCGTTCGTTTAAAGCGTGGTGTATACAGATTGGAAGGACGATGAACGAGAACATAACTGTCAATCGCATCAATGGATTGAAAGAAGCGGTAAAGTATGGAAGGTTGATGGGTTATGTATTACAAGAATATTCTTCTTTAAAGGGTAATCCTGATATAGAATTGTCAGCAAAGGATTTTAAAACGTGGTTATTTAATTGCGATGGTTATGATATACAATTTTATTTTAATTGTGTAGAGACAGATTATTTTGAAGAAGGCAAAAACATAATTGAAACTTTGCAAATTTGGTCAGAAGATTTGTATTTTTTACCATTTACCGTTTCATTTAAAATTGCTATAGCCTTTTTTGGCTCAGAAAATATGATTCTTACACAAATTCTAACTCCCAACAAATTTGTTTATTGTTGGAACAAAATGTATGACCAAGAAGGAAGTAGTCTTAAACCTAATAATGGAAGCTGTTTAGATAGAAAATTTATGGGTCACAATTACTATTTGGTAAAAGACATACCATCATTTATTGAATAATATATTTTGTAAGTATAAATATAATAGTTCCTCTGGAGCAGCAATAATATGCTGAATAATCATGACAAATCAGAAACCGTCCACCAGCAGGATTCAATCATCAATAATAAAACATTTAGAAAAATATGGCACAATTCAAATTAATTTGCCAGATGATTTTGTTATTGAAATAGGAATTACTAACGAAGATGATTCAGGTAATAGCACTAAAATTAAAAACTATTGCTATACCATTGTCAAAAATGATCAAAGAGCAACAATAATAGATAAATATAATATTGGTATCCGTTGTCAAGACGATGATAAGGTAGTAGTTTTAGATGATAAGTTTGTTGACAACGAAGGTAATAAAGTTCGTTCAATAAATGTTGTTTGATAACTAATTTAAGTTGGGTTTATAAGTTATCCGAGGATTTGACTGTGAAAAAGAATTTAACTTTTTTTACTAAGATGAGCGATTATGATTTGGCATACATCTATACGAGGCTTTTGCATCGTTATCAAGATGATTTGTCGCAAGCTTTTGATTCATTTGCCAAGAAATTTGCAGAAATTAACGAGTATCTAACAAATGTTGAGTGTTCATCTGATTTCCATTCAAATTTAGAAGATTTTACTAATTTGGTTTTTATTGAAGTCAAACGCCGAAAGATTGCAGACCCAGTTCTAAACCCGCTCTAAGGGGGTGATTTCAGGGTTGGAACTAAGTAGCCCTCCTTTTTTGGAGGGCTACTTTTTAAATTTGACTCTAATTCTTAAATACATATAATAATGGACATGATTCCCATTCATATTGAAGAAGTTG
>Ga0114973_10001004_pt1 | contig 21105 bp, 41 predicted proteins | sample M_140807_MF_Meta_FD_87025 | JGI IMG/M metagenome (GOLD analysis project Ga0114973, IMG submission 87025) | Freshwater microbial communities from Lake Montjoie, Canada to study carbon cycling - M_140807_MF_MetaG | ecosystem: Environmental > Aquatic > Freshwater > Lake | place: Lake Montjoie...
TCTTCTTCTTCTTGTGAAAGAACTGTGTTCTCATCGTCTGTAGTCGCTTCAACTTCTACAGGGTCTGCTGTATTTGTAGCGTCAGTTTCCGCTTGTTCTTCACCGCCTAAGAACTTCCTGCTAATTAGATTAGCAAGATTTGACTCGTCAATAGCAAGGGGTTTGCTATTATTATTCGTGGGGTTATTTGATTCCGTCCCAAGGTCGGATGATTCTTCTGTATTCATTAGATAAAGGTCTAAAGTCCGTATTTATAGGCAAGGTTTTGTGATAGTCCCAGAACTATTAAAGGTGAGTTAGTTTACATAACTTGCTAATGCAAGTCCTTTTGTAACCTAAAACCAATTACTTACGAATTATAATCTTCTGAAGGCTTTCCTTGGTCACGCAATACATCGTTGCGTGTATTAACAAGTATCTCTTTGAAAGCAATAAGTGCGTCTGCTCGTCCAGCAAACCACGCTCTATCTTCGCCTTTATTGTCCTTTGAAATTGCAGATGCAACCTCAGAGTCAATAGAAGCATCGAGTAAAGCGTGTACGGCTTTCCACAATGGGTCTTTAGGTTCAAACGATAATCCGTGAATTATTTCTTGAGGTAACATAAATTATTGCATCTGTGCTTTTTCAGCCTCTGCTTGCATTTGGTCAGCCTGTTGGATTTGTCCTTGGACTGCTCCACCTGCTTGTTGAGAAACAGGTGTAACACCTGTTCTTCCAATTTGTTTATTCTGTTGTTGTGAAACCGACATTTGTAGGTTTTTAACATAATTCTCTAGCAATGCTCGGAAGTGTTTATCTCCTTGCATTGATTGTTGAGCCTTTGGATTCTTGCTGATAATGTCTTGCAGGTATTGTAATTTAGTTCCTGCTGATGGGTCATTCTCAACATAGTTAGCCTCGTTACCAAGCATCATCAATCCAATGTCTGATTGAATATCTTTATATAGTAACTGAGAAGCAGTACCAGTATTGATAATAATATCCTTAGCCTTGTCTGGGTCAATAGCCTCAATAGCGGCTTTGACGAGTTTGTTCTTGTCAATAACACCACCAGAATCTAACGGCATAACGAACTGCATAATAGCCTTTAATTTTTCAATAACAAAGTTGGTGTCTAATTCACGCACATCGTATTTAATTCTAAAATCAAACTGACTTGAAATGTTAGAAATATTTTGTGGAAGCGGAGTTCCAGTAATTCCCTCAATCTCAGCAGGGTCTAAATATTGTAGCATTAAACTAAAGGTCATACTAAACGCTTCAGACCAAACATCTAACCAGTTATTAACAATGTTTTGTTGTGTAACTTGTGTGAGTTGTGGAGAGGCTTGAGGATGGAATAAACCAAAGTATTGAGCGTTCTCAAGTTCAACCCTATCAATAAGATTAAACGCAATCGCTGGATTTCCAGTAGGTGCTGGCATAAAGCGGTAATCATCTGGAGATGTTACAGGTAAGTGCATAGCAGGTGCTACTTTGTTAATTCCACCAAGACGCTTCTTAACAAGGATAGGAGGCATTGTTTCAAACGCAGTTCTGTCACGGATAGAGTCACGCTGTGCTTTAATCTCATATTGATTAGTCATACAGAGTTCTGGAACTCCACGAGACTCATAGATAGGTCTGCGGAGACGCTCTCTGCGATACACTACAAACGGATACTTATTGTGTGCGTATCCAAGCAAGCCGTGTTCTGCGTAAATTTCTGAGCCAGAACGAGGGCAGAAAATAGTTTGATAAATGCCTTGAATACCATCTTTGTCTAACTGACGGCTATAAGCATAAACTAATTCAATCAAGTGGTCGTTACGATGAACTTGATAATTAACTAATGAAGCCGCAGGTATTAAGTTAGGGTCGTGGAACTGACTGTGCATACCAGCCATAGCAACTGCTTCTTCTACGAACTCATCAGACCAATCGTGCAACTTAGCAAGTCCACGGAGTTCTACTTCAGAAATAAATACTCGTCTAAAGATTACTCGTGCTTGTTGAATGTTAATTGTTTCTGGAGGAAAAGCAACTTCTTCGTAAGGCTTTAATGCAACCATACTAGGAAGGTTTTTAGAAATATAAGTTTCTGGGATTTCAGCCTTACCTTCTTCACGAAGTTGTTTAATTGCTTTCTTAACTTGTTTAATGTCTAAGGTTTTAATATACTGAGAAATTAAATCTGCGGCATAATCATCTTTATCGCCAGCCATAATAGCATCTGGCAATTCACGCAGAGCAGTATTAGGATTTTGTTGCATTGCTTGTTGAACAACTGCAACTAACTCATCCATACGAATAGTTTGGAATCTAGTTCCCATTTCTTGCTCCCATACAATGTGCATAGCAGAGAAGCCGTATTGTTGTGTGTATTGAGCGAGCAACTCAGCCTCGTTACGCAACTCTGTGCGTAATTTGTTCTGAGTAAGCCAAGACATAAGCACATTAGCACTTGCCGCAAAATCACCATCGTTGATTTCAGTTCCAGATACCTTAACTTGGCATCGGTCAAATGTAGTCATTAACATACCAACTAGTTCGTTGATTGTTTTATCAGTTAAACGACAGCGTACATCTGAAGCACCTTCGAATGGGAACGCTGGTTCGCCATCTGGCAAACTTTCAGAATGTTTCTTGCCGTCAGAAGTCTGACCAGCCCATCGTGCTAATCTGATATCGTCATTCTCAGCAATATTAGCAGTATTTCCACCATTCTGAGTAGAGCGTTGAAACTCGTCATAAAGGTATCCGATGTCTGGGGTTTCTGAAGCAAAAACTAGTTTGTCTTTATTAGATGCGTATTTATCCATTGTTTTGTTTTGTTAAAGTTGTTGTGTATTTTGATAAGTCATCACGGAAATAACGATTGTGTTTTCCAGATGTTTTAAAAGTTCGTACTGAATTTTCTTGAACTAGTTTTTCTAGTTCAGTTCTTGTGCAGTTCAGCATCTGCATCGCTCTTTGTCGAGTTAATAAGTTAGGGTAGTATGTTTTCATTAGTAAGAGCCTCCACCCCAACCTTGCAGGGATGTTCTGTTGTTATAGTCTGGGTTCATTACCATCAAATAGCGTAAACAGTCGATAGGGTCTTTAGTTGCACCTTTTTCTCCGTCTTGTCCAGTCCATTCTTTCAGACAGTAGATTAAATTCTTGCAGTTCTCGCTGATATAAAGTTTTGGTTTGTTAAGCGGGCTTAGTTCTTGGTTCATATCGTAACTAAAACCATCGTTGATTAAAGCAACACCTTGTTCGATGCGGATACCAGCCGCAGGTGTGAAGTGCATAGGTTGTTCACCATCATCTAGCATATCAATAAGGGTAACACCGCCCTCATCGGTTACAGCCTTAGAGCCACCTGCTCTGGGGTCAATATAACGCTCAAAAATCTCATCTCCGTCCTCTAAATCAAGTATTAAATTTTTATAATCCGCAAGAGAGCGTCCAGCACCATTACGCTGGGCGATACCAGCCTTTCCATCTGCATCAGCCGCAGGTAAAGCCCACTCTCCCTCATTTGAGTCTGGAAACTCCCTATAAACAAACATATCTCCGTCTTTAGATACTCGCATCCAGAGCATAAACCAGTTTCTTGCTCCAGCAGGGTCAACAACCATATAGTTCGTTCCTTCTTCTGGGACTTGGGTTTCTTTGACAACATTGATTTCTTCTGTGAACCTAGGGAATTGCGAGCCAGATATATTATCTGCCCATCCGTACGCTCTGATTTTGATTTCATAAGGTTTCTTTCCAGCGAGCGTCTTTTTTAACTGCTCAAATGGATTATAAGGGTTAAGTTGACTATGAAACCACATAACTGCGGCTGGTCTTACATAAGATTTTGCTTTAAATGGCATAGTACCACGCTTACAGCCATTAACATTCAAGGTGTCTGGAAGCATTGTGGCTTCTTTAGTTTCTATAATCTTTGCACCCGATACATATTCCTTAACAACGGAACTATATCCAGTAATAGGTGTAAATGTAACAATAAGTTTACCGCCACGAGTAACTGTTCGGTATCTCAGCGTCTCAATCCAGTCTAACGGCACTAATTCATCGCACCAAATCAAATCAACCTCACCACCCTCAATAACATCACGCTTTTGAGCGTAATTCATAAAGAAGCATTGAGACTTGTTAGGCAAAATAAATGTATTATCAGAAAAACCGTTTTTTTGCGTGTATTGCACATTCTGAACCTTGTTCTTTTTGAGTTCTTTGTACTCAGACGGCAGATACTTGTATATTACATTCTGTTGCATCTGAATAGACGATTGATTAGTCGTGTGTAAGCACCAAACACGAGCATCTTTTAAATTAATTAGCGTTTGTACAGCCCTTTTAGCCGCCCACTCAGTTTTTCCTGCACGATTACCGCCAAGCACAAGAAGTTCATTGTTTTCTTTAAGCAGTTCGTCTGCTTCTGCCCAATGAGGCAAGTCAAAGCCGTGGCGATAAGGGTCAAGTTTCTCTGCAAGGATTTTATCCTCACGGAGATTAAGTATCTCTGTTACCTTCTCTGCTCCTACCTTTTCAACCAAACGCTTGATATCGTCCTGTGTAGGACTAATAAGTATTGGATGTTGGGTCGGAGTAAAAGCCATTACCAAGCCTTACAACTCCAGTATCGTGCAGAGGTTTTATCTTTAGCAGTAGAACACTTGTGCCTCGCTCGGAATGATTTGCGTCTGGCAGGGATGTCCTTTTTGATGCTCATATTCTTGTCACCAAAACGGACGATAACAGTTTTACCACCAGATTGAACATACACAGCAGATTTCTTAGCCGCAGATGGAGTTCTGAATGGTTTATTGAGCGTTACTTTTCTTCCTTTGTATGTTGCCATATTAAATGTTAATTAGTTCATTCCACTCCCACATATCTTCTTCTGTATCGCAATCTTCATCTTCCCATTCTGGAGTGAGTACATTAGGCGAGTGAGGGTCGTACATCGAATGTAGGCAACCCATTATCTCCTTTAATCATTAATCCTAAAGGTACAGACGAAACTGGTTGTGGTTGAGGTGAAGGCGGTGGTGGCGGTGGAGTGTACGGAGTATTAAACAATTCTACTCCTCGTTCCCTGCGATTAACTAAACCTTGAACAACTTTGCCTCCAGCCTTTGTATATTTACGCATAGCGTCTGGCAAATTAACAAGTTTTTCTTTTGAAGATGTAGCATCTAATAGACTAGCGTTTTTAGCCTTAGTCCAGTTATATCCGATGTTGAATGTTAAGTCTAAAGCAGATGCAATCTGATTAGGGTTCATATCCTTATAAGCAGGTCGTTTTTTAAGAGCCTCGTGTCCTTTTTGTAGATAGTTATATAACTCTTTGTCATTCTGCTCTTTAGTGATTGTGTCACCTTGCTTAACTGGAGTTCCGTCTGAATAGCGTGTAATCCCTGTTCCAATAGTCCACACTTTACCTAATTTATCATAATAGGCTTTCTCCTTATATCCTTCATTCTGAACGACTAATGGAATAGCAATTTTAATAGGGTCAGTTTCTACCTGTTTTGGTTGTGGTTTAGTTTCTTTTTTTGCTTCTGGCATAACTTTATTTTCGTTTTGATTTAGAACCAGAAGCCCTACGCTTAACAGAGTAAGCAATAGCAAGAGCCTGCTTAAGTGGTTTACCAACTCCAAGTTCAGTACGAAGGTTCTTTGTAAAGGCTTCTTTAGATGCACTTTTTTTTAGGGGCATATTTTGTTTATAAGGTAAATTTTAAAAATTTTTTTTATTCAGTACTTTCCGTTAAATCGAGGATGTCGCAAGATACACCATCTTGCTCCGTCCCAACGGACTTCTACTGGCATATTAACATTGAACTTATTAGACTCTCTGCACAGAACATTGTGTTCTTTGTCTGGCTCGTCATCGAGGACAATACCGATGATGCGAGGATTAACATACTTGCGAACTACCTTGCCCTTCTTGCGTTCTGGGAGAGCGACCTGTTCTGGCTCGTTAAAGCCGAGATTTTTCTTAAGAAGTTTAATTCCTTCTTCAGTCCAATTTACTTCCCAGAGTTGTTCTGGGCGGTTAGTAGGGATTTTATTCCAATGAACACCTTGTTCGTACAAGTCACGAATCTCCTTGAACATTTCACGAGATAGTCCAATAGCAATACATAAATCCTTTTCTTTCATAGAACTACCAAAATCAGATAATTTATGAATGTCAAGCGTGTGTTTAATTTTGTGCATCTCGGTCTGCTAGGAATTGAACCTAGATTAACCGCTTAGAAGGCGGCTGTTCTATCCGTTGAACTACAGACCGAAAGAGGTAGGTGGGACTGCGAGCAGTCAAGGAGTGTATTCTGTAAAACGCTTATGAACTAATACTGTTTGCTAGGTTGTTACTCAATCACTTCTCCCAGTATCCGAGGATACCAGCCACCTAAATTCAAAGAACATATTCACATTTATCACTAGAAATTAAATGTCAATCTCAAAGCAATAATCCCATCCCCCAATATTGGGGGACTGAGGGGGTTAAGCCACAGGGGATACATAAGGGGGGCTATTAAACACTTGTCAAGTTAAATCGTCAGAAATCGGTAATAAATTTATTAACATACAAATTACGCTTGACAGACTACTTTTTAAACCCCCTATAACCCCCTTACCGCTTCGCTACGCAAAAGACAATGCTACGCTCGCTACACGACAGTAACGCTTTTTGGTATAAAAAAAGTGTTTGAGTGAACCAGTTGAAGTTTCGGGGTTGGTTTTCTGGGGCTATGCCCCCCCCCTGTTGGGGGGTGAACAGGTGTTCAGTAGGTGAACGCTTGTTCAGTAGTGAACAAATGTTCTTTTAGGGGGAGGAAAGCAGGGGGTGAACGGATTTTCACCTATTGCCTGTCGATTGGGGCTTGTTGAGAATGGATTGAGAACAAGGGGATTTGATTGCCGAAAGAGGCAGGTAGGGCTTGGGGTGGGTAGGCGATTTAAGGGGCTTGGCTGGGCTGTGGCTGGGGGTAGGGGGTGGGTGTGGATAGGGAGGTAGCGGTGAGCCGTCAAAGGGCTGGCAGGGAGGCAACAGGATAGGCAGAACGCTAAAACCGAATAGGCACAAAAAAGCCCAGCGTGGGCTGGGCGATTTCGGGTGATAGTTGGCGGGGGTTTAGTCGTTGCTCGCCCAATAGCCCGAAGCGTAGAGGATTTGCTGGGCTTCGGTTAGCAGGTCATTGAACTTTTCGGCTTCGGCTTCAAGGGCTGACGCTGTGAACAAAACAGAGCAAGGTGTCGCATAATTAAAAACGGCTTCCGTTCCAATTAAGCGATAGACAAGCGGGTTGCCTTCGCTTTCAAGAGAAGCGATTTCGTTAATGGCTTGCAGGGCTTCGTTTGCCTTCGCCTGTGCCTTCACGAAAGCGTTGAGGTGCTTCCGCAAAATGGCTTGTTGGCGGGCGTGGGTGAGTGTTGAGGGTGAGGATTGGGTGCGTGTTTTTGGCATAGCGTGGTGACTATCGGAAAAGGTGACGCTCTACGCAAGCGAAAAAAACAGAGCGAAAAAAACAGGCACAAAAAAGCCCGCTTGTGAGGCGGGCTTGTTCGGTATCTTGGGCGGGCTATTCGCTATCCTCAATAGAAAGCGAGGGGCAATAAACTACATAGTTCCTTCCAAGATTGTCTATGCTTGCGTATGCTTTCCCGCCTGTGACTTTTCCAACAGCGTATTGGACGGCTTTGGCTTCGGAATAGTTTTCGAAGATATAAGCCACGCAAGAGTCACCATACATTCCGCGACCCGAATAATCTCTATCTACACTTGAAGGGCTTGTGTCTTGCATATCGCAAGCGAGGTCAAGGACAGAGCGTCCTCCGTCTTTTGCGTTGATAGCGTTGAGGGTTGCGGTTGAGGGTGAGGTGGGTGTGTTTTGTTTTTTCATAACAGGGTTGAATAAATACAGAGCCACAGGGAACACAAGAAAAAAAAGAAAATAAAAAAGCCCCCAAGAGCGGGGGCTTAATTTTTAGAGGTTAGGGGTTCGGTTAAGCGTTGATAAGTTTAATGAGTTCAGCCGTAGGCATTGAGTGCATTTTTTCACCTGCAAGCGGTTGCAAGAGCGTTTGGTGCTTGCTGGTTGTTCGGCTGTATTTTTCGCTGTTGCGATACCATTGACCGTCCTTGAAAGCAAAGAGGGGAAAATGGAAGCCGTAGGAATAGACAGCGTAGGTTGAGCCGTTGCGAACCCCGAAAGTGTTTGACCCTGTAAAGGGTGTTAGACTTTGGACAAGTTGGCGGGCGGTTGCGTTGTTGGTTGATTTGGTGAGGGTGTTAGTGTTCATAACAGGGCAGAGCGTAGAGCGTCCCCTTACAAGGGCAAGAGCAAAGGATAAAAAAAACGGCTCAAAAGATTTTTTTTCGCTTGACTTACCTTTTTTATTGACGGCTGGAAAAAAGTCACAAAACCCTTGATTTCATTGGGTGAAAACGCTGTCTTATTTGCAGGGCTTTGGCGGGGGGTTTGGCGGGGGTGTGTGATACAATAGACAGGAACAGGGCAAAGCGTCACAGCGAGGCAGGGAAGTGCCTTAAATAGCGTCTGCCGATTTATGAACAGGCACAAAAAAACCCCGCACTTGGCGGGGCTTGTCTTGGGCTTGCGTGGTCTTATTCGCTTGCTTCGCTTTCTTCGTCCTTAGTTAGTTCTTCAATTTTGGCTTGTAACGCTTCATCAAACGCTTGCGTTTGGGTTGACACGAAATCGGCTTTTTGTAAGCACTCTAAAAGCGTGTCCATAAAGTCGCAAGCCACAGCAAACTCTTTAAGTTCGGCAGGTGTCTTAAAAGTCATAGACCACGCTTTAACCTCATATTGGTTTATCGGTTCACCTGTGACATAGTGCATAAAATTGCCGTAAGCCGTAAGCAATCCGTTATGCTTTGTTTCCTCTGTATATAAACAAACTTTGCTCACGCTTCCGTCAAAATGCGTGTGAATGTCCACAAAGAACCAAACCCCGTTTTTCATAACGCTTGACTTACAAATGACATTTTGAGAGTTTTTGATTGCTTCTAAGACCTTGTTGCATAGTTCCTTGTTGCTGTCACTTATCAGCGTGGAGGTTGGCAACGCTTTCTTAAAGCGTTCCGCATTGTTGCAATAGTCCTTAACAAACTCCATCTTAAATAGTTTTTTGCACTCATAAAAATCATTGTGCAAAGAAGTATTAACAACAATGGCTTGTTCTACTAACTCCGCTTTGTTTTTCGTGCGTGGCGGTAGGTCTTTAAGTTTAGCAAGCAAGTCCGCTTGCTGTTCTTTAAGAGCCCTTGCTTGCTTGTAAGCAATAGCGAGTTCTTTAATAGTTGCGGTTGAGGGGTGGGAGGGTGTGGTTTGTGCGTTGGGCATAACAGGGTAGAGATTGAGGGGTGGGCTATTTAAGGCAAGCAAAAAAAGTGCAAAAATCGCCAAGTAAAAAAGCGACAAAGCACAGCGAGAAAAAAAGCACAGCGAGCGTGACGCAAGCGAGGGCTGTGAGATTTAGCAAGGTCATAACTTAAACGCTTGGATTGTTTTTGAGATAATGGACAGCGTTGCAAACTACCCTGTATGCCTCAAAGCGTATTTCAGTAGGGGTATATTGCCCTGTGGTGTAGTTCCATTTTTGGTGGGTAGCGTCAAAGTTCAAACGCTCGCCTTTGGAAGCATTGAGCAAAGCGGTTGCTACGCTTGCGTCACTTCGCCAAAATAGTTCCCTTGTGGCTTTATCAAGCAAGCGGGTTTGCCGTCTTATGCGGTTGCGGTCTTGTAGGTAAGACTCACGCTCTCCGTAGTCACGGAAGTCAAGACGAACCATTGAGCGACTATAAGCCATTGACTTAAAGCCGTTCACGATTTCGGCAGGGGTTGCGGTTGAGGGTTGGGTTTGTTGGGTTGTGTTTGGCATAACAAAAACAAGTAAAGCGTAAGATTTAGAAAAAGCGAGTTTTATTTTTGCAAGTTTTCAAAGTTTGTTCCAGCAAACTCGCAAGCACTTTTTACGCTGTAAAAACAAAAACGGCTAAAAATCCGTTTTGGGTTGTTTTCTGTTTTTCGAATAAACCAAGCACCGCTTAAAGTGTTTTTTTCTATAACCGCTTTAACAAGCGGGGAAGAATAAAAAGTTGAGCCAATAAACGGCTTTGTGGTTGCGTATGTTTGTTTTATAAAACCAAAGGGAAGTTTGGTTTTGCTGTGTGTTTGTTGTGTGGTTGTGGTCATAACAAAATTAAGTTAAGCGTGTGATTTGTAGAGAGCAAGAAAAATCATTCACTTGCTAAAAAGTTGTTTATCTCACGCTTTATGCCTTGCAAGGTGTCAGCCCGAATGAAGCCGAACCCTTCACCTAAAAAGGTTTCATAATAGCCCGAAGGGAAAAGGCGAGTCACTAAATGCCCACGATAAACTAACGAAGTTGTGGTTGTAGTCATAACAAAAAAGGTTAAAGGTTTTTAATCTATGCTTTTAAGGGCTTTTTTTGCTTCCGTTAATGTTCTGTAAGTTTCCCAAGACAAGCGATTGTCTGTCTCTTTTTCAAAGACTCTAACATTATAGCAACAATGCGTCCAATCAAGTTTTGCGTGGTTTTTATTTCCTTCGTAGAGTTGGACATAGCCACAACGAAAAGCGTAAGAGGTTAAATCGCCCCTTGCGTTTTGAAGTTTTGGCATTTCGTTGAAGGTTTTGTTTTTTGTTTGAGTTGTGTTTTGCATAACAAAAATAGACTAAGCGTATTGTTTTATTTTTGCAAGGTTTATTTTTAGAGGTCGCTGACAAACTCCGAATAGAAGCGGAAATCCCCTTCGGTTGGGTGCGTGACTTTGCCCTGCAAGCCCCAAGAGGCAGAGCGTGTAAAGCGGATAGCGTGAACCTCAAAGGTTGTTGCCTCGCTGTCCGTAACCTTGATAGTTGCTTCGGCTGTGAAATCTTCCTCTTGCTCATTGTCGAGGGCTTGCACAAGTTCCGCATAAAGTTTTTGCGGGTCTTGCAAAGCGTAGAGCGTCCCCTTGCTGTCAACAGGTTTGCCCCTGTCATTCAGTTCGGTTAAGTTAATGGTGATTGGGAGTGGTAGGTTTATCATTTTATTTATTTGGTTGGGTGAAAAGTTATTGAAACTTGATAACGCAATCAACACAAGCAAAAACTACGGGAATAGTTAGCGGGTGTTGCTGTGTGTCTAAAACAGGGTCGCACTCATAGCGGTCGCCCGCCAAAAAAGAGTTGCAACAATCGCAAGGGGCTGTTGAAAAGAATGAGTAGTAGTCATCTATTTCGCCCGACTTTGTATAAGTGGCAACTTGATTTAATCGCACAAGTTTAGGGTGAATATAGTTTTTTTGGTATTTGGTTTTAGGCATAACAAAGATAATAAAATCAAGTGTTTGGAAAAAAGCGAGTTTTATTTTTATTTATTTTTTGGTTCAAGTTCCGTTAGTGAGTCTTGGATAAGTTGCTCATAACTATAAGTAGTTTTAGTGATATAACAATCGCAAAGCACTTCAATAACAGAAATAGAATAAATAAAGTCCTCAAAATCGTGAAAATGCTTTTTCCAATCGTCAATGCAACCTTTGGCGTTTTCGGGGTCGCTTAAAATAATTTCGTGTAGCAATGGCTCGCCGCCGTGAAACTTAAAATAGCGGTTGAGCAAATAATACTTTTTTGGTTTTAGTTTTGTCATAGTGTTTATTTTTTATTAGCGTTAATGATTTCTATGGCATTGTCCATAACATAACCAACATTTTCGCCTATTTGTTCAACAGACCATTGGACAGCGTCCCTTATATTTTTTTCAGTCCAATCCTCAGTCCCCATTTGTTCTGCAAAATCTTCTGTACTTACTGACACAAAAAGTATGCCATATTTTTTACCTACTTTGTAAAGATAGCCGTGGGCTTCCATTTGTGTTTTGAAGTTAGGGATTGCAGGTTGTTTAGTTTTTTTAGTTTTCATTGTGGTTGGGTTAAGTTAAAATTAGTCTAATCTTCCTTTTCTATCTGGTTTTCTATCATCTTTAATGATGTATGTTTCCTCGATTTCCTCTATGCTTTCAATCTCATAATTGGATTGAGCAAGGGCTGATTGGTATTCGGGTTCATTGTTAGGGTCGGTATCAAAGTTGTTCACTATGTCACGAAGTTTTTTTTCTGCACCTTGTGGTGAAAGGGCTTCTATGTTCATAATCACATAAATAACTTGTGTGACTTGGTAGGTTTTGAGTTTTGGTTTTGGCATTGGTTTTATTGGGTGAGAATGAAGTTGTAATACAATAGAGAATAAAAGTAAAGCGTAAAGTGAAATTATTTTAAGTTATTTTTTAATGGGTAGATAAGAGCAAAGTTCGTAATCCTCATTCAAGGCATTTACGGCAAGTTGCTCTATGTGCTTGTGGTCTTGGTCTGTGAACCCTTGTAGTTCCATCGGGGTATCATACACCCTGTGCAAGTTAGTTATCTTGGCTTGCTCGAAGTTCGCCCTGTCGAGGTTCTCTTGCTTAATGACAGAAAAATCAGCGTGACCCGAAACTATTAAAGTCTCTTGTCCGTAAGTGAGGAACAGGTTTTCAAAATCGTATTTCATTTTTGTTTCTTGAAAATAAAGTGTTCAACGCAAAAACCTGTGCGGTCGCTGATAGCGTTAGCAAGATAGTCCTCTAACTCAATAGGGCTTGCGGTTATTTCTTGGGGTGCTTCTATAATTAGTTTAGCAGGAACATCTGGCTTATCAAAGCCCTTGTGTTCGCTACCAAAATCATAAGCAATTTGTGTTATTAGGTATGTGTTCATTGTGGTTAGGTAAATGTAATACAAGTATGTTTAAGAGGGGTTTGCTTGAAGTCAACAATAAATCAAATTATTTTATTTCCAAGACTACGGCACAAGTGGCTGTCTTGGTTTAGGTGTGCTATCGTTGCTTCGGCTATGTAGCCCAAGCACTCTGCCGAAGTCACCAATCCGTCTTTGCTCAAAGCGTCTATAAGACTCGCTTGCTCGAACCCTGCTTCGTTGCCTTCGTCAAACTTTTCAATAGTATAAGACGCAGAGCCATTAACTAAAAAGTCCTGTCCACCGCATTTAATGTTAAGGTTCTTGAAGCGATAAGTGAGCATAGTGTTAGAGGGTCATTAAAGAACCAATAAACACTATGGTATTACTTGTCAAGCGTCAAGTTTAGGTTGGTCGGGGTTGCTCGGTATGTCTATAACCTCGCCCTTTATCATAGCGTTAATGTCATTGTGGCTGACCCGCAATCTATGCTCAACGACAATGGTGGGTGCGTCCTGTAAAGCCATAACCTTATCAGCCATAATAGCGATTGCGAGGGGCAGAGAGGCAGGGCTTATGTTATCTATTTCGGACAACAAACGCTCACCGCCCTTTGACACGATTTGGCTCAATGTCATAGCGGTTTGCTTCTTCCAAGTGCCAAGATTAAACTCCTTATTATCTTCCATTTCGTTGCGGACACCCCTAATGGTTGTGCGGGGGATACCTGTTTCTTTTTCAATGGCTCGAAGGGCTGTGCCATTTTGTAGTAGTTCTTTTACCTTTGTCTTTTTGTCTTTGGCTAATTTTGACGCAATCCTTCTACCCTTGCTTGGGTTGGTTGAAAGTCTTTCGGGGTCTGATTTATAATCCATACTTATACCTTATGGGCTTGACAAGGAAAAGCAAGCACTATTTAGGGGAATTGTTGTGCAACTTATCATTATCTTCTTCTTTTTAGCAATCCCTACCATTATCTTTGTAAATGTAGTTTCCTTCGTTGTAGGGCTATTTATGGAGGATAAAAACAAATGAGGTTAAAGCCCAAAGACATACCCCTGTTAAGGGACAAGTTAGCCAAAGAGCAGGGCAACTTTTGCCGTCTTTGTAGCATAGACTTAAACAAAGTAGTTCCTTGTTTAGACCACGACCACATAACAGGGAAGATAAGGGCGGTGCTATGCGGTAACTGCAACGGCATAGAGGGTAAGATTTTTAATCTTGTGCGTAGAGCCAAGCGTGAAGCAAATGCTATTGAGTTTATTAACAGGATAAGAAGTTATTGGATAACCTATACTGACAATCCAAGACAGGAAGAACACCCCTTGCATAGAACCAAAGATGAGAAGCGAATAGCCCGAAACAAGAAGGCAAAGTTAAGACGGCAGAAAAATAAAGTTTGACATAGGTAATACATTGAATACATTGACTTTTCCTTATGAACAACACTAATACTGACCCTGCATTTATTGCAGAAATTAAAGACGCTGACTACCGCAAGGCAACAGGACTCTCGCAGTCCTCGCTTAAAAAGTTCATCGTTCAATCCCCTGCTCATTATTTGGCTTCTCTCGAAGAAGTGCAAGAGCCGACAAAGGCAATGCAGTTCGGCACAGCGTTCCACGCTCAAATGCTACAAGCGAACCCAGAAGAACATTTTGCCGTGAAGAAGAAGATGGACGGACGCTCTAAGGAAGGCAAACTTTACAACGAGTCATTCGCCCTTGAAAATCAAGGTAAGGTTATTATTGACGAAGAAGAACACAGCAGGATTATTGCTATGGCTGACTCTGTTATGGGTCACGGCTTTGCTGGTGAAGCAATGAAATCTTTGACGCACAAAGAGTTTGCTGTGTTCGGAACAAACCACGGAATTAGACTCAAAGGTTTGATTGACGGCTACAACGAAAAGGAAGGGATAGTCATAGACCTCAAAACAGCCGAGGATAGTTCGCCAAGTGGTTTTCGCAAAGCGTGTTGGGACAGGGCATACGCTATACAGCAGGTGCATTATACTTGGTTGCTAACTAACGCTGGCAAACCTGTTAATGCCTTTTACTTTATTGCCGTAGAGAAAGAGCCACCTTATGCTGTAGGAGTGTATAAGATTAACGCAGATAGTTTAACTAAGTCGTTTAAGATTTGGGACGATGCCTTAGATAGTTTCTTTGTCTGTCAAGCGTCTGGTGTTTATCCTGCTTACTCAGAAGAACCCATTGAATTAAATCTATGAGCGACAACCCAAAGTTCACAGGAGTCTGGATACCGAAGGAGGTATTTCAGATGGCAACCCTGTCACCCTGTGCAAAGTTCGTGTATGGCATTGTGGACTCACTTGATAACGAAGATGGGTGCTATGCCTCTAATGGGTATCTGGCTCGCTCCTTGGGGCTATCAGAGCGTCAAATTCGCAACCTCTTGAAAGAGTTAGATGAGTTTAACCTCATTGTAAGAGCCGACCACAACGGACAGCGTATCATTCGGACTATTGAAAAGGTAGCCCTATGTAGCGTTTTAGCCGTGTCGGGGGGTGGCAATAAATTGCCTAGGGGGAGGAAAAAAACTTCCACGGGGGGAGGAAATAAATTGCCTACATATATAAAAGAATATAATAAAGAAGATAAAGATACAAGGAGCGATGCTCCTTTGGTTGGTAATCCTCTGCCATTTAGTTCAGAGAAGTTCAGTAAAGCGTGGTTCAGTTGGATAGACTACCGCAAGGAGATTAAGAAACCAATCAAGCAATCTACCATAGACTTTCAATGGAGACAATTTGTTTTATGGGGAGAGCAGAAATCTATTGACAGCATAAATCAAAGTATTACTAATGGCTGGACAGGACTATTTGAAACCAAACATTCACCAACCACAAAACAACCACTAACCGCAAAAGACCACGATGGCTTCTAAACAAGCAGACACAGAGTTTGAAATAACTCACAACGGAATAACCTACATCGTAGGTATTAACTACGATACAATAACCATAGATGACTCATTTGACGGACACCTCGGAGGTTATGTCCACACATTTGAAAGTAGCCACACGGCAATAGATGAGGACAGCATTGAAATAGTTTATTGCGAAACCGAAGAAGGCGAGATAGACGAAGAAGAAGTAGATGGTCTTGTTGAGCATATCATTGAAACAGCAAAAGAGATTGAGTTATGAGCGACATTATTTGCCATTGTGGTAAGCGTGGTGCATTGCTCGCTAACCCAGACGGAACGCTTCATCGCTGGCACGAGTGCCGTGGGCATTTAGACCAAGAGCGTGTTAAGGCAAGGGGACTCACGGACTCTACAATCCCGCCACAGATGCCAGCAATCTTCAAGGACACAGATATAACCAGACTCCACAAACGCATACAGGATAGTTTAGATTGGAAGCCAGAGGGCGATAAGACAGGGTTATTATTCCACGGACTAACAGGGATTGGAAAGACTCGTGGTATTTGGGAAATCGTCCGCAGACTATGGGAACAAAAGACTTCTAACGACAAGCAGTTAAATTACAAGTTCTTAACTATGCGTAAGTTAGAGGGTATGATTGAGAAGTCATTTGATGACCGCCAACACGCAGGAATGATAGATAGTCTTATCGAGGTAGAGTTATTGGTGCTTGATGACTTTGGCAAAGAGCGTCTAACACAGCGTATGGCTTCCGACCTGTTCAGTATCATTGACGAGCGTTCTACGAACCGCAGAACTACAATTATCTCTACGAACTTTAACGGAACATCTTTGCTTGAACGATTTGATAACAGGGACAAGGAAACAGGTGTAGCAATGATTAGACGCTTCAAGGACTATTATACCATAGTTGGAATAAGCACTTGACAAAAATAAAAAAAGTCTTTTTGTAAAAATTGTCAGTCGTGGTTGAGTGACGCATAACAACTGGGGGAGCAGGAGAAATCTTGCTCCTCCTTTCATTTGTGACTTGACAAGTAATACCATTGTCTTACTCTGTGATTTCTACCTTATGAAAACTAAACTAATCTCTAAACGAACAATCAAAACATCAGAGGATATGCTCACGCTTCGCTTGCCAGCACAACTGATGAAGTCAATAACAATCATTGCAAAAAAAGCAGGACTAACAAGGTCTAACTTTTGTAGAACTATTTTGCAAAAGGCTATTGACAATAAATAATTGTGTTACTTACTAACGAAATGAATCACGAACTATTACATTATACAAACCCTATGAACCTAAATACACCAGAACAACAAGTCGCATTAAACAAAGCCTTAATCAAAGTCCTCGCTGAGACTAAGGACATCGTTGCTGACTCCACCAATCCGTTTCATAAAAATTCTTATGCAAGCCTATCCAAGCACCTCGAAAGTCTTAAACCAATCTTTGCTAAACACGGACTTGGTATCCTCCAAATGCCTATTGGTGATGGAGAGTCAGTTGGAGTCAGAACAATCATCATTCACAATGAAGGTGGTTCAGTTCGTGCAGATGCTCTCATTCCTGCTGAAAAAGGAATGTCTGGTCAGAACGCTGGGTCTATCTATTCTTATCTTCGCAGGTATGCTTTGGCTTCTGTGGCTGGTTGTGCTACTGAGGACAATGACGCTGAAACTAATCGTGTGGAGTCACCTGTTCCTGCTAAGAATTATGTGAACCTTAATGCCAAAGGAACTAAGTATATTCCAAACCCCAATGCAGAAAAAGCGGTGCAAGGTAAGGGTACAACAGATGTTGTAGCACCTTTCGGAGACGCTAAGGGAACTCCATTATCTGCCCTGCCATTACGCTCTACTGACCGCAGTAAGAAGTGTGCTGACCTTAACTATTGGGCTAACGCTTGGACTCCTAAGCCTTTCGGTGACTCTGGTGTAATTTCTAAGCGTGACCTGCATACTAAGGCTGAGGCTCAACGCTTATGGGGTGAGGCTAATGGAGATACTACTCCTAAGTTTGAACCAGCACAAGAAGAACCTGTTGACGAAATTCCGTTCTAATAATGGCAGACTATCCTAAGTCATCTGGTGTCTCACACATAAAAAGATTACTTAAAAAGTCATTAAAAGATAACAGAATAAAACACATAGCATTAACACTCGAACAAGCACAAGACATTATGAACGAATTAAAAATAGATAACAAACTACCAGAGTGGTCGCTTAAATCTAATAGCCTAAAGGCTGGTGCTACAATCTTGTGCATTGACCCCAAAGAACTCCTTGAGCGTTTGACTTGTGATAAACCTTCTAAACTTCGGAACGACCTTGCTGAAGCCAGAAACAAACTTAACTCAATGGAGAAATTTGGTAACTATATGTTTAATTCTTTGAGTCTTAAAGAACAAGAAATATACGGAGACGAATGGGTAAAAGTAAAAAACCTGTACAAATGAAAAAGAAAACAGCGACCATTGTAGATAAACCTGTAGTGTGGAAAAACCTAAAAGAACTCAATGGAGAGTCTTTTTTGTTAAAAATGAAACCTAAGTTCAAGGGCTGTGATTATGTTATTGAAAACAACTACAAAGAAGAAATTACTGTTCTCAATGCTGACGATAAAGGTAAGGTGATAGATTGGAAAGCAGTATCTAAGCAAGCCGTTGAGGAAGATGGCTACGAAATACTATAATGGCTAGAACTAAAAAAGCAGATAAACTAGCAATGAGTCCTAAGCGTAAACAGATGTGGGTATTTGCAGACAAGTGGGTTGAACTTCATAACAAGGTTGAACAACTAGAACAACAAGTTAAATATTGGCAGATTGAAGCAAATTGTGATAACGCTAGATGGATTTCTGCTCTTGAAGAACTAGACAAAGTTAGAAAACAAATCCAAGAAAAACAAAAATGAAACGCAGACCTTGGGGTTCAGTAAAGCAGATAGTATCAGTTTGCCAAGAAGCAGGAATGACTTGTGCAGAAATACACTTCGGAACTAGGATACCTATATCAAGCATTAAGTATGCGGCTAGACAACTTAAGGTAAAACTTCGTGACCCAAATAAACCACTAATCCAATACTATGTACAACCACAACAACAAGTTTGATGTTGACCTGCAATACGGACAGGAAGGTGAACGCTGGCTTACTTGGCTCGGAACTGACCAAGCAAAGGTTGAGGTTAAAACAGAGCGTGACACTTGGTCTGATACAGGTAATGCCGTATTTGAATATAGTTCTAGAGGCAAGCCTTCTGGTGTTGCGGTAACTGAGGCTGACTATTGGTTGCATATCTTTAAAGAGAAAGACCAAGCGGTGATGTGCTTTATGTTTCGAGTTGTAGAATTAAAAGAATTTTTAAGGCTTGTGTTTAAACACCCAGAGAAATATGGTGCTAGAATATGCAACGGAGGAGACGAAAACACATCATCTGTAATACTCTTGCCCATCGCTCAACTTTACAGAATAGGAAAAATATATGAGTAAACTAATTAAATTTTGTGCCGTTGGTGACAGCCACGGAGATATGATAGACGCTGATGTAGCCAAAGAGTTCTACAAGTTCTTACGCTCGTACCAGCCCCACCAAATCATAATGCTCGGAGATGCCTTCGATTTCCGTTCTATCCGTAAGGGTGCTTCTGGACAAGAAGAAGATGAAAGCCTTGTCGAAGATGTGAAGGCTGGTAAAGAGTTCATCAAGCGTCTAGGTCAGCATAACCTGTCAGCGTTCTTATACGGAAACCACGAGGACAGACTCAGCCAGATTATTTCCTCGCATACAAACGGAATGGTTAAGGACTATTGTATGGACTTAGATAACGACATCAAGAACACCTTGAAGTCAGTAGGTTGCAAGAGCATCTATGACTACCACGCAGAGGACGGAGTGCATACCCTAGGCAAAGTGAAGTTCGTCCACGGCTATACCTGTGGTGGTAAGGCAGTAGAGGAACACGCTATTCATTACGCTGACAGGGGTGGTGCTTTGATTATGGGTCACCTTCACAGCATCCAGCAGACTAACGCTAGGAGGCACGGAGGGGCTGTTGGATTTTCGGGTGGATGCCTATGTCGGAAAGAAGATATGGGCTACGCTAAGAACCGCCTAGCCACCTCTAAATGGGGTCACGGCTGGCTCTATGGATTTGTGCAGGGTAACGATTGGAAGGTCTGGCAAGCCCACAAGGTAGGCAAACAATTTATCTACTCTGTTAAAGGACTATGATTTATGAGTTCCGCAATCCAATGCCTGTTAATACCCCTCTTGGGGGTGGTATGCTGGTCTATGTACGAGATGGTGGGGTGTTCTCTAACGACACTTTCGCAATCGTTCTTATTGACTCTGGTGAACTTCGTCACTTCGATAGCACTCAATTTACTTTCCTAGAAAATCCTACTCACGAAATAAAGAACAAATGAAAACATTTGAAAACATAGTAATTGTATTAGTAGGTTTAACAATAGTTGCACATATAATTCAATTATTAATTATATTTTTAAAATAAAGAATGAACAAAAAAGAACTACATAACCGACCTCATACATTTGCTAACGCTTTATCTAAAGCCAAGAGCAACATCAAAGAGCCGTATCTGTTCAAGCACTACCTAAGCCTAGCCCTCGCTTGGGCTAAGTCTAGTAAGGATATTGACCAAGTAAGCAAACTTTATGAACAAAGCAAAACTGCTTAAACTCGCTCGCTTGATTAGAGAGCCTGTTGAAGATGAAGTTCCAAAGGGGTACTTCAGCAGAGAACAACTTCAAGAAGCCCTTGGTATGGGTAAAGAACAAACCTGTAAAGTTATCAGAGATTTTATACAAGCCAATCAAAGTAAAGTTGCTATGATAAAACTTAGACGCAAGAACTTATCTGGCACTATCAGCATAATCCCTTACTACAAAATCGATTTATGATTAAAAAACGAACTGATGCTGAAAAACTCAAAGCGTTCCTTGCTCAATTCGATGAGAACATAATGCTCATAGACGGACACGAGAACGCATTTATGGGTATAATAAATGACTCTAAGAATGGTTATGTAGCGGTGTATTCGTCAGCCATAATCATAGATAACTTAATGCGTGACGATATGATGCACTACGATACAGCAGAGGAGTTCTTTGATTACAACATCAAAGGTGCGTATGTAGGCACTAAGACACCATTGCTAATAGATGTTATCCCTCGGTCTTTTTGGAAATAAATATAACTAAATCTACAGCAAGAAATAAAATAAATCCTCCAGCAATCCAGTTGAACCATTCTGAGTTAAGGATAAAAGGAAAAGCCATAAGCCCAGCACCAGACGCAGTAACGATTAGTCCAGATGTAATTTTAGGTGTGAACGCAAGCATTGCTACACCAGCAAGCACTAACGCTACACCAGCGTAAGCATAAGTCCTAGAAGTTTCAGCCTTAATCTGGCTATCA
>Ga0114973_10001005_pt1 | contig 21098 bp, 20 predicted proteins | sample M_140807_MF_Meta_FD_87025 | JGI IMG/M metagenome (GOLD analysis project Ga0114973, IMG submission 87025) | Freshwater microbial communities from Lake Montjoie, Canada to study carbon cycling - M_140807_MF_MetaG | ecosystem: Environmental > Aquatic > Freshwater > Lake | place: Lake Montjoie...
ATCGATGTGTCACAGATACCTTATAGGCAAGTGGCTAAATATAAGAATAACAAGATATCACCTTTTCTATTTCCGACTGTCATCTATTCGGCCGCTAAACGATTCAACGAGGCCTTCATTCTCATCGAAATCAATAGCATCGGGCTTCAGGTGGCTGACATCCTCCACAACGAACTGGCTTATGAGAACCTTATCAAAGTACGAAATGCTAAAGGTAAAGCTGGGCAGCAGGTCACACCAGGCTTCACCAAGCAGATGCAGTTTGGTTTGAAGACATCGGTTCAGACCAAGAAGATTGGTTGTGCAAACCTTAAGTCACTTATCGAAAACGATAAACTAATAGTAAACGACGAAGATACAATTATGGAACTAACGACCTTCTCAGCCAGCAAAGCTTCTTTTGCGGCCGAAGAAGGTAACAATGACGACCTTGTTATGACGCTGGTGAATTTTGGCTGGCTTTCAGCACAGAAATACTTCAAAGAGAGTGTCAATTCTGACATTCGCAGAACGCTACAAGAAGAACAACTGAGTATCATGGACAACGATATCGTACCTTTCGGTGCTATATCTGGCTATCAAGGATCAGCAGCGGAAGAATCTGAACTGATAGATGGTGACCTCTGGGTGACGGATAGGTCCAAGTTTACCATGGAGAACATAGAATTTGAGACCCTTTCGAACAAGCACAGACTGTAAATTGCTGTTTTTCTAAATAAACCAGAGAAAAGTAATCTTTTCATATAAAGGAGAAATACGATGGCATATCAATTGTCACCAGGTGTTAATGTTTCAGAAATTGACCTATCTACAATCATCCCAGCAGTAGGTTCTACTCAAGCAGGTTTTGTAGGCACGTTCAATTTTGGGCCAGCAGATGTTATCATGAACATCTCAGATGAAATCGGGCTTGTCAATACATTCGGTAAACCAGATGCAAATACTTATGAGTCATTCTTCACAGCAGCTAACTTCCTTGCTTATGGTAATAGCCTAAGACTAGTGCGTGCCGTGAGCAACACCGGCTCAAATAATGCTACCGCATCTGGTACATCACTACAGATTAAAAACAAAGATGCTTATGAGTACTCATATCTGAATGTCAAGACAAATGCAAACACATATGGTATGTTTGCTGCTAAGTATCCTGGTTCTCTTGGTAACAGCCTGAAGGTTGCAGTTTGTGCTAACAGTAACGGTTTTAATACATATACCTATGCTTCTCAGTATAACAGCGCACCTAATACATCTACATATGCAGCTGGTGTTGGTGGTTCATTTGATGAAATTCACATCACAGTTGTTGACGAAGACGGTGTAATCACGGGTACAGCAAATACGATCCTTGAAAAGTTTGGATACATATCTAAGGCCTCTGACGCTAAGAATGATGACGGTTCTTCAAACTACTTCGTGAACGTGCTGAACGATCAATCTAAGTATATCTACGCTATCTCAACAGCCGTTGCAAATACTAGTGATAATCCTTCATGGGGTAATACTGCACCAAATACAACATTCTCAACAAGAGATTCAAATTATTCAATGTCACTATCCGGTGGTACAGATGTTTCTCCTTCAGATGCAAACTTGATTACAGCTTATGATAAATTCAAGAGCCCTGATGAAGTAGATATCTCACTTATCATTACTGGCGGTTCTTCAAATGTTGTTTCTAAGCATGTTATAGATAATATTGCAGAAACTCGTAAAGACTGTGTGGTCTTTATCTCACCTAGGTCGGCAGACGTTATCAACCAGGTTGGATCTGAAGGAACAAAGATCACAACAACAAGAGGCTTATATAACGCTTCTTCTTATGCGTTCATGGATAACAACTGGAAGTATCAGTTCGACAAGTACAATAATGTCTATCGTTGGATACCTCTGAACGGTGATATCGCTGGCCTCTGTGTTCGTACAGACCAGCAGCGTGATCCTTGGTTCTCGCCAGCCGGTTTCAACCGTGGGCAGATCAAGAACGTCACAAAGCTCGCATGGAACGCAACCAAGTCTCAGAGAGATGATCTCTACAAGATTGGTGTCAACTCTGTCGTAAGCTTCCAAGGTGATGGTGTTGTCCTTTATGGTGACAAGACAATGTTGACTAAACCTTCCGCTTTCGACCGTATCAATGTTCGTCGTCTATTCATCGTTCTTGAGAAAGCAATTGCAAGAGCAGCTAAGTACTCACTATTCGAATTCAATGATGAGTTTACTCGCGCTCAATTCAAGTCACTCGTAGAACCATATCTTCGTGATGTGCAAGGCCGTCGTGGCATTTTCGACTTCAAGGTCGTATGTGACACTTCAAATAATACTCCTGAAGTAATTGATAGAAATGAGTTTGTAGGTGATATCTACATTAAACCAGCAAGAAGCATCAACTTCATCCAACTGAACTTTGTTGCTGTTCGTACTGGTGTGTCATTTGAAACAATTGTTGGTAAATTCTAATAAATAGAGATAAGGAGTAATATCAAATGGCTTTCAACGTCCAGCAATTTAGATCACAACTAACAGGAGACGGCGCTCGCCCTAACCTGTTTCAATGTACGCTAACATTTCCTATTCTAGCTTCTTCAGGTGGTGCAACATCACCTGGAGGTATTCAAGACAACGTAAACTTGACCGAGAAGTATTCATTCATGGCAAGAGCAGCGCAGCTACCTGGTTCTACAGTGAATCAGATTCCTGTTAACTACTTTGGTCGTGAAATAAAGTTTTCAGGCAACAGAACTTTCCCAGAGTGGACAGTGACCATCATCAATGACGAAGACTTCCGCCTTCGTAACGCATTCGAAAAGTGGATGCACGGTTTGAACTCTCATGTAACCAATACAAGAGGCGCTTCATTCCAGGCGGGTGTTGATTATCAGCAAGATGGGCTTGTTACTCAGTTTGGTAAGGCCGGTAACATCATCAAGCAGTATAGCTTGATCGGTATGTTTCCAATCGATGTATCACCAATTGAACTTGATTGGGGTTCTAACGATACTATTGAAGAGTATGCTGTAACCTTTGCTTATCAGTGGTGGGAAAGCAATACGACTGAGACTTCATTCAGAAATATCTAACATACATAAGATAGTAGGGAGGATTCTCTCCCTACTACTTTTCTCGGAGTAGTTTATTAATGGCAACCTTATTTGGTTTTGAGATCAGCCGTAAAAAGAATCAAGTACAACAAGACGAGCAGAGTAAGACATTTGCTGTACCTCAGAATGATGATGGTGCAGTTACCATTCAGTCAGGTTCTTATTATGGTACCTATGTAGACCTTGATGGTGTTGTTCGTAACGAGATTGAACTAATCACTCGTTATCGCGAAATGTCGATGCAGCCTGAACTTGAAACTGCTATTGATGAAATCGTCAACGAAGCTATCGTCAACGATGAAAACGGTAAAGGTGTCGAGTTAAACACTGATGATCTAAAACAACCAGAGCAAATTAAAAAGAAGATCAGAGATGAGTTTGAGTTTATTCTCAAACTTCTCGACTTTGGTAATATGGGCCATGACCTATTCCGCCGTTGGTACATCGACGGGCGATTATTCTATCATATCGTCATCGATGATAAGAGACCAACACTTGGTATCAAAGAAGTAAGATATATCGATCCACGCAGAATCCGTAAGATTCGTGAGATTCAAAAGACCCGTGATCCAGTAAGTGGTATGGATATCATCAAGCGTCAGAATGAATACTATCTCTATAACGAACGTGGTGTTGTCGGCGCACACTCTAACTTGGGTGCTAAGATTGCCGTTGATGCTATCATAAATGTCAATTCTGGTCTTATGGATGCTAAGAGAGCGATGGTTCTTTCTTACCTACATAAGGCCATCAAGCCACTCAACCAGCTAAGAATGGTTGAAGACGCAACTGTTATCTACCGTCTCTCCCGCGCACCTGAGCGCCGTGTGTTCTATGTTGACGTTGGTAATATGCCAACCATCAAGGCTGAACAGTATCTCAAAGATATCATGACCAAGTATCGCAATAAGCTGGTTTATGACTCAAGTACAGGTGAAATCAAAGACGACCGCAAACATCTTTCTATGCTTGAAGATTTCTGGTTGCCTCGCCGTGAAGGTTCGAAAGGTACAGAAATCACAACTCTTGCTGGCGGTATGAATCTTGGTGAACTAGAAGACGTTAAGTATTTTGAAAAGAAACTCTATAAGTCTCTTGGTGTTCCTACTTCAAGACTAGAATCACAGCAAGGGTTCTCACTTGGCCGTTCTACAGAAGTAACCAGAGATGAGCTAAAGTTCAATAAGTTCATTCAGAGACTTCGCAACAAGTTCTCTATTCTATTCGATGACCTTCTTCGTGTACAGCTAGTACTCAAGCGCATTTGTACCGAAGAAGAGTGGAAAGAATTCAAAGAAGACGTATGGTACGACTTCAAGAAAGACAACAATTTTCAAGAACTAAAAGAAGCTGAGTTGATGACTAATCGTCTCACTCTTCTTCAAGTGGTGGATCCTTATGTTGGGCGCTATTACTCAATGGAGTGGGTTCGTAAGAATGTTCTTCAGCAATCAGATGATGATATTCTTGAGATTAACGAACAGATTGCCAAAGAGCAAGCATCGGCTGCACCTACAGGGCCAGTTGATGCTATGGGCAACCCAATCGATCCTAATGCACTACCACCTACAACCGCTCAGGCCGCCGCAGCTGGTGGGCCACCTCAAATGAACCAGATGCCTGCTGGTGCAGCACCAGCAAAACAACTAGCGCCACCAGATGGTTCAGTTCCATTACAAGAAGAACAACCTCCATCTAAGTTTGAACTTCAAGAAAATGAATTGGAATTTGCATAATGTTGAAGAAGTTTAACGAGTATCTCAGTGAAGATTTAGGTGGTGCTCTAATAGAACCATCATCTGATGCGTCTGCACAGGCTAAGAAGCTTGGTTTGCAGTATGTTGGATTTGGTCGCTACGAAGATCCAAAGACACAGCAGATTACACACATCGTACAAAACGAAAGATTAGTTCCATTTAGCAAGGCTGTAAAGAGCAATACATTCAAGGCGGCCAGTAAAGATGACTACGGCACATACACCAAGCAGAAGATGCCTGAGATTGAGCAGATGCAGAACTATCTGGTCGATTACTATAAGCCAGAGAAGTTTACAGAGCAAGAACTAGCAGCGGTCGAAGACTATACGGCCGAGAGTTTCTATGATATTAATCAGAAGCTATACTCATTACCAACTGGTATCAAGGCTAAAGAGATTCAACCAGAAACCGAGTACGATACTACACCACAAGAGATTGCTAATCTGGACTCTGCACTCGATAAGATGAAAACACCAGTAGAGTTTCTAAGTTATGTTGGATTAGGTACTAAGTATGATATCACCAACTTTGTTCCCGGTAAGACATTCTCATTCAAAGGTTATCGTTCAACAACAATCAATCCTAATATTGCATTGAACTATAACAGCAGAGTCAACAAAGACCTTCAGAGAAAACAAACAGTCATGCTACAGATCCGTGTACCTAAAGGTTCAAAGGGTTTGTTCGTAGAAGACTTCTCTGCCAACCCTGGTGAGTCGGAGTTCTTGCTACCAAGAGGATCGAAGGTAAAAGTGGTTGGTGGCCCAAACAAGCTAGTTGGCAGCAATGCTTACACCGGTGATGCTGGGCTTGAAGTGCTTTACTTTGATTGTATCCTCGTTAAATAAATATACCTAGTCACTAAAAGGAGCAGTAAAATGCAAATCCAAGAAGCTATCAAAAACATCCGCGAGAAGAAGTTAGAGCAGATGAAAGAAAACTTCAATTCAGCTATCACATCTAAGGCTGTGGAAAAGCTAGAAGAGAAGAAGATTGAAATTGCTAAGAACTACTTTGGGCAGAAGTAATAGATCATGAAAAAAATTGAACGAATCAGAGAAGATTACGACATCATCACCGAAAAAGATGATTCCGATACACGCAAGCTAACATCGCTTGTTCGTGCTGGTTTGTTCGATCAAAATAAACTACCAATGCTTAAACGTGCATTGCAAAAAGATCCATCTAAGCTAACAATGGCAGAACGTAAAGGTCTGCTTGAGCTATTAGATTCTCTTATGTCTCAAGTACTTCACTCACAGTCTGTTTACTCAAAGGTCAAACAGAATGTTGGTACCGATATGAATGAGGCTGTAAAAGACCGTTATGGTGTAGACCCTCGTTTTGGTAATTCTGCGGCCGTATCTGAGCGAGATATGCCAACCATCATCATTCTAAAGCGTAAATCTATTCGTGTATATCCTGACAATCAAAAAGTTGGTTTATACTACTCTCAGTACCTAGATCGCTATGTAGCCATTCCTTTTGGTATGTCAAAGAAGACTACACCCTTCACGGCTATCAACGAAGAACTAGATGAGGCCGTCAATTGGGAGAAAGCTTACTCAAGTATCAAGAAAGCTAATCCTTCAGACAGTGATAGTGAATTCGATAAAGATCCTTCTACACTAAGTGCGGATAAACAGCTTAGAAGACATGCGGCAATGAAAAAGTTTGTTACTCAAAAAGCTGCTGAAGGAAAACTAAAGGCTAAGCACTATACTGGTGGTTACATGGGAACTCTAGGTGACAAAGAAACTAGAGATTTGAAAAAGGTTGCAAACAAGGCATTTAACAAGAGAGCTTTGAAGGGTGAGATTTCACCTCTCGATTGGGCTGCTGGCCATACAGGTGTTGCAATTGGTGGTGCTATCCGTAATGTAGGTCATGCTGTACGAGATAGCATTAGACTTGCTCGCGGTAAAAAAATTGGTGCTGATAGAATAGCATCTCCTACACCTGCAAAACCATCTGCACCAGAAGCACCAAAAACTCCATCACCACCAAGATCAAAAGGTCCTTGGGGTGATAGACCTCTTCAAACTACGCCTAAAGTTTCGTTGCCTGCATCAAGGCCAGAACCAGCTAAGACAAAACCTGCTGCTGTAACGTCTACATCAGGTAAAGCAACAGCTAGTTTTGGTGGCTCTATGTCAGCACCTATTACAGCAAAAGTCTCTGCACCTAAGATGACTGCACCTCCTGAGACAAACACAAAAGCTACAGTAAAAAAGAAAGTGACACCAAAGGCCGCAACAAAACTAGCCGTCGAACCACAATCTGTATCTAGTAAGTCGAGTGTAAGAGTAAAACAGCTACCGATCAAACAAAAATTCCGTGCTTCTCTTCGTCGTATGAAAGAAGAAAGGTTATATGAATTTGCAGGCCCTGGTAAAGTTAAATCAGGTAAACCATCGACAAGTTCAAGTGATATAGCTTCAGGTGTGGCAGATATAGCAACAGATTTGATACCTGGTGTAAGCAACGTAAAAAGTGCAGCCAGTGCATATAGTAACTTTAAATCTGGTAACTATGGTAAAGCGGCCGCAGATGTAGCATTGGCTATACCCGGTGTAGGTAATGTAGGTAAAGCTATTGGAGCTATAGTTAAAGGAGCAAAACTTGCAAACAGAGTTACTAAGAGCTTTGATGTAGTGGCACCTAAACCAGCAGAAGTAAATCCACCTGTTAAAAAACCTTCTGATCCAGTTAAGGTACCTGAACCCATAAAAGTTCCTGAAAAACCACCTGTTGAAATTCCTAAACCAGAACCAGCGCCTGTGCGAGATCCTACTCCAGCTCCGGCACCTGCTCCGGCTGCTCCGGCACCTGCACCGGCAGTGGCGCCGCCTGCACCAAAAGAAGTTAAAGATACGGTTGTCGAGCCTAAATTAGATACTGTTCCACAGACGGTAACAGCTCCTGCACCAGCAAGGGTGCCGCCAGGTAATAAACCACCCGGTAAAGCTGACATTAAAGACAGATCCAGTGGTAAAAGAAGAAGACCCGATATCGATCTTGGCCTACCAGAAGTACCTGATAGCGATAAGAAGCTATTAACACCAGCTAAGTTTGATATGAAAATCAAATTGAATCAACCTAAAGGTGATATTACAACAGGTGTTGATAAGAGAATGTCTAATGCTTACAGAAAATCTTTTGAAATACCTATGAAAGAAGAGTCAGAAGAAGAAGAAAAGAAGTCTAAGCTAGATGCTCCACGTTTTCTTAAACCAGCAGCATTTATGAATAGTAAGGTCAAGATCAGCGCACCTAAACCAGCTGGTGTGACTACCGGCGTTGATGCTCGTATGCGTAAGTATGAGCGCGATATGTATAGTCAACAGAACGAAAGCGTAATGTCACAGATTATGACCATGGTGAATGAAGATGTGACGGAAATGCAACTAAATATAGGTGAAAACACCTTAAAGATAAATAATACAATAGCTAAGAAAGTTGTTGGTGTCTACGAGTCACTGAACAAACAGAATAAGAAGAAGATGGAAGATATGCTCAATGAGGGTACAACCGAATCTTTTATGAAGCTCATCAATTTCGCAGTAAGGCAGTAAGAAATGGCAAATGTAATCAGAGAACAGAGACTTATTGATAATCAAAAGAGAACCCTTGTCAAGTATGTGGCCACTCTTGATACGGCCGCAGCCAATACTATTTTGCTCGATACATCTTCTCTTAGATTCTCTCTCAATACTAGTGGTCAGGTCATGACCGCCAATACCAATATCAAAGGTAACTATAGAACAACTATCAAACGCATTTATGGGCAAGCGAAGGCCAATGCCTACTTTAAAATTTTGTGGCAAGGTTCAAATACAGCCGATATCATCACCATCAATACAGGCAACTTCGACTATAGTTTTGATTCTATGGGTGATGGTGCGGTTATTGCTAATCCAGAAACAACCAGTAACGGTAACATTCTTCTAAATGTTGTTACACCATCTTCAGCAGATACTCTCACACTATTCATCGACCTTCGCAAAGATAACAGAGACTATGATGCTGGGCAGACAGCAGACCCTGTAGCATTCAATAGAGGGCCAGCAGCTCCATGAAGCTAGTTGAAGCAATCGATAGTAAGAACTTCGAATCTGCAAATGATCTTCTTGCTGAAAAATTTCATAGTATTATGGAACGCAAGATGTTTGAAGTTAAGAAAATGGTTGCAGCAGAGATGTGTGGGCAAGGTTCAGGTTTTGCTCGCACCAAGAATGAAAAGCTAGTAGACCAAGATGTACTAGAAGAAGAGCCTAGTACAGGCGAAGAGAGTTCAATGGCTCGTTCTGAGCTAGCCTCTATTGCAAAAAATGCCAAATCTATTATGGCTAAAGTTAAAGGCAATAAAGAGCTTGAAGCTTGGACACAATCAAAGATAACGAAGGCCGCTGACTATATGACTTCTGTATCTGATTATATGGATGGTGAAAAGTTAGATGAGGCTCGTGTTAATATCATCAAGGCTCGTATTCGTGGTGGTAAAATTCAACGCCGTAAGAGAGTATCAAACGTACCTGGGTTTACTCTTCGCGGTGGTAAGCTTACTCGTATGTCCGCTTCTGAGCGTAGACGCCGCAAGCTAGGTGCAAGAGTGGCCGCTAGAAAAACAAGACAGAAGCATTCACAGAGTCTCCGTAAGCGTAAGCTATCGCTTATGAAGAGATCAAGACTAGGAATATAAGATGAAGCTTATAGCAGAAGAAGTACTCAACGTACAGTATCTCGTTGAAGAGAAAAACGGTAAGAAAGAACACTTCATCAGTGGCATCTTTATGCAGGCCGAAAAGAAGAACCGCAATGGTCGTGTGTACCCTTTCGATATCTTAAATAAAGAAGTAAGCCGTTACAACAACGAGTATGTCAATAAGAACAGAGCTTTTGGTGAACTAGGGCATCCAGATTCACCAACTATCAACTTGGATCGTGTGTCTCACATGATTACGAGCTTACACCCAGATGGTAATAACATCATGGGCAAAGCAAAGATACTAGATACTCCAAATGGTAAGATTGTGAAGAGCCTACTAGATGGCGGAGCCAGTTTAGGTGTGTCAACAAGAGGCGTAGGGTCTCTAAAGCCACACAACGGTTATCAACTTGTTCAAGACGATTTCCACCTTGCTACAGCGGCAGACATTGTAGCAGACCCATCAGCACCTGAAGCTTTCGTAAGAGGCATCATGGAGGGTAAAGAATGGATTCTTGATGGCACAGGTTGGAAAGAAGTCGATTACTACAGAGCTAAGAAACTGATTACCGAAGCTAGTAGGGCCGAGATTGAAGAAGTTAGTTTGAAAGTATTTTCAAATTTCCTTTCAAAACTTTAAGTATTATAAATAGAAGATATAAAGGAGTATTCTAATATGGGTAAGTCACTTACTGAAACAGCAAAAGCGATTCTGATGAAAGAAGGTGTTGTGCCTTCTGTCAGTTCATCTGATAGCAATCCAGATCGCGATGTTGCGCTTTCTACACCAAACAAGGCCACTCTGCGCCCAGGTTCACAGGGTCCAGAAGGTCGTTTCTCTACACCAGGTTCTACACCGCCAGCTGGTGGTGCAAGTGTAACTGTCGAACAACCAATGGCACCAGGCGCTGGTGAAAATGTTGGCGCAAAGGTTTCTGCTGGGCAGAAGAAAGATACAACAATTAAGGGCGCTGGCAATGCTGGCGAGAAGTCTAAGAAAAAGGCCGAGATGATGGAAGAAGACTTTGAAGAATTAGATGAAGATACAATCATTGAAGCCGCTGGAACAAAAACTCCTTACGGCGAAAATCCTGAATATTCAGTTAAAATGTCCGGTAAACAAATTGGCACTGTTAGCGTGAATAAAAGAGGAAATTGGTCTTATAACCATCCACCTTCAGGAAATGATGAAGATGGTTTCGACTCGAAGAGAGAAGCTGCAAAAGAACTCAAAAATATTCATAAGATACACAAAAGCATGATTAAGAGTGGTGAAATTGAAAACAATCTTGACGAACAGATCGAAGCCTACATCGAACAACTTGTAGCCGAAGGTCATGATGAAGACACAATCATGGAAGCTGTTGAACACTATTTTGGTGAAGCACTTTCTGAAGAAGCTGAAACAGATCCAGGTTTTGTAGCCGAAGAAGAAGAGTCATATCAGGTAGATATGTCTGAGCATATTGAAGCACTCTTTGCTGGCGAAGAACTATCAGAAGAATTCAAAGAAAAGGCTACAGCAATCTTCGAAGCTGCTGTGTCACAGAAGATTCAAGAAGAAATTGCCGCTCTTGAAGAGGCATATGCTGAAACACTAGAAGAGCATATCGAACAGATTCAAGAAGAACTTTCTTCAAACGTAGACGACTACCTCAACTATGTTGTTGAGCAGTGGGTATCAGAAAACGAAGTAGCTATTGAAGCTGGGCTTCGTTCTGAACTAACAGAAGATTTCATCTCTGGCCTACGCAACCTATTTGCAGAACACTACATTGACATTCCTGAAGACAAGGTGTCTGTAGTAGAAGAAATGGGTTCAAAGGTTTCCGAGCTTGAAGAGAAACTCAATGAAGAGATCGAGCGCAACGTACAGCTTACAAAGTATCTCAATGAGTCAAAGCATAACGAGATCGTTGCAGAGCTATGCGAAGGGTTGACTTCAACTCAAGCTGCAAAGCTAAGATCACTTTCAGAAGGGCTAGAATTCACCAGTGTGAATGAGTTTGCCCAGAAGGTAAATATTCTAAGAGAAAACTATTTTGCTGATGGTGTTAACTCTACCAATTCACCACTAGATAAGGCAGAAGTAGTAACAGACGGCTCAGGCATGATTGCTGAAGAACTTCAGGGTCCAATGGCTGCATACGTCAGAACTCTTGGCAAGAAACTTCCTAATTAATAGGATTGTATAAATACTAATACAACAGTAAGATTTTAAGGAGAAAATTCAAATGTATCTTACAGAACAACTAGAAGCCAAGTGGTCACCAGTTCTTGACCACGAAGGCCTTGCAAAAATTAGAGACCCATACCGCCGTGCAGTTACTGCCATCATTCTTGAGAACCAAGAAAAGGCAATGGCTGAAGAAGGCCGTATGCTTAACGAATCTGCTCCAACCAACTCTAGTTTTGGCGCAGCTGGCGGCAACGCTGTAGCAGGATATGATCCAATCTTGATCTCTCTTGTTCGTCGTGCGCTTCCTAACCTAATCGCATACGATATCTGCGGCGTTCAGCCAATGAACGGCCCAACAGGGCTTATCTTCGCAATGCGTTCACGTTATAAGACACAGGGCGGCACAGAAGCTCTCTTCAATGAAGCTAATACTGCATTCTCTGGCACAAACGCCGGTGGTGTTGGTGGTAACGTATCTACTGGTTATGCTAACACAAACCCTGTATATGACCTTGCAACTGCTGGTTCTATCGGTGTTGGTTCTGGCATGACTACAGCTATTGCCGAAGCTCTTGGTGACGGCGCCGCTGGTAATGCTTTTGCTGAAATGGCCTTCTCAATCGACAAGGTTACAGTAACTGCAAAGAGCCGCGCTCTAAAGGCTGAGTACACAATGGAACTTGCTCAGGACCTTAAGGCTGTTCACGGTCTTGATGCTGAGACAGAACTTGCTAACATCCTTTCAACCGAAATCTTGGCTGAAATCAACCGTGAAGTCGTTCGTACCATCTACCGTTCAGCAACTGCTGGCGCTGCATATGGCACAACAACTGCTGGTACTTTTGACCTTGACACCGACTCAAATGGTCGTTGGTCTGTTGAAAAGTTCAAGGGCCTTGTATTCCAGATTGAGCGTGAAGCTAACGCTATCGCCCGTGCAACCCGTCGCGGCAAGGGTAATACCCTTATCGTTTCTTCTGACGTTGCATCTGCTCTTGCAATGGCTGGCGTTCTTGATTACACCCCAGCACTTCAGGCTAACCTACAGGTAGATGATACTGGCAACACCTTCGCTGGTACTCTTCATGGCCGCATCAAGGTATACATCGATCCTTATTTCGGTGGTTCTGCAAACGGCGACGAACTCTGCACAGTTGGTTATAAGGGTACTTCTCCTTATGATGCTGGCTTGTTCTACTGCCCATACGTTCCTCTTCAGATGGTTCGTGCTATTGGTCAAGACAGCTTCCAGCCAAAGATCGGCTTCAAGACTCGTTACGGCATGGTAGCCAACCCATTCGCAACAACAAACGGTGACGGTGTTGTTGGTGAGCGTAATACTGCTGGTAACACCAACATTTACTACCGCATCTTCCGCGTTCGTAACCTAACCTAAAAGAGTTAGGGTTAGCGGAAAGAAACTAGGCGGGGGAAACCCCGCCTTTTTTTGTTATAAATACCCTAGAGAGGGCCCATGTCAAACGAATCACTTCTAACATTGATACCTGAAAACACAAGTATGCTTCAATCTACGAAGTTCACTTTTATGTTTCCAAATCTTCCTTTTCTTAGATTCTTCTGCCAGACCGTAGAGATACCATCTGTATCAACTTCTGGTGTTGAAGTGGTTACACCATTTGTCAGTACATACAGACACGGCGTCCAGATGAAGTTTGAAGAACTGACCATTAATGCTATCATCGATGAAGAACTAAAGGTGTGGGAAGAAACATACAATTGGATTCGTGCATTGACAAGGCCTACAGACTTTGCGGAGTATGTGAAGAGAATTACCAATAACGGGCAAATCTATCATGATGCAATTCTGACTATCAATACTAATGCAAACATACCTAACGTCCGTATAGTGTTCAAAGACTGCCATCCAATAGCACTAGGTTCCGTTCGCTTCAACACAGCAGAAAACGCAGATACCATTCTCACCGCAGATATCACCTTTAGATACGATTATTTTGAACTAGAACGCCTTTAATGGTTGACAGGAACTAATTCTTCCTCTATAATTGATTACATTTTGATTATGGAGGAGTTATGAAAGCACCTGTCAACATTGACGATCTGATGGAAGAATGGTCGGCCGACTCTAAGGTTGATGAGACTGAACCTGGTCGCGAACTAGCCAAGATATCTTCCCTTCATTCAAAATATCTCCGAGTACTCACCCATCACAGCTTAGTCTGTAAGAAATTACAGAACGAATATCTTCGCACAAAGAAGGTTAAGTGGGAGTACTACAGTGGTGATCTCAATAATCCAGAAGACCTTGAGACTTACAATCTACCACCTCTGATGAAAAAAATACTTCGTCAGGACATACCTATATACCTTGATTCAGATAATGATTTGAATACGCTTCTGATGAAGAAGTCTTTACATCAAGAGATCGTTGACTTCTGTGGGTCTGTATTGAAAGAGTTGAACAACAGAACTTTCCAGTTGAACAATCTCATAAAGTGGGAAATGTTTACAAGTGGCGGATAAGATTGTTATATCAAACAAAGATGAAGTCTATGTCAGAGTTTCTTGCTCAGAAGGTGCCGCGCAAGAGATACGAGAGTACTTCACATTTCAAGTACCCGGATATCAGTTTACACCACAGTATAAGGCCAAACTTTGGGATGGTAAGATTCGTTTGTTCGATTCGAGAACAAGACAAATCTATCGTGGGCTTGTACCTAACATAATCAAATTCTGTGAAGAACGAGACTATGATTGGGAGTATGATAATGAACTCTATGATGAAGAACTCTCACTTGCTGAGGCCGAACAGTTTATCAAATCTCTCAACATACCGTTAGAACCTAGAGACTATCAGATAGACGCATTCGTTCATGCTATCCGTTCTCGTCGTGCTTTGCTTCTTTCACCTACAGCATCTGGTAAATCACTCATCATCTATCTAATCGTGAGGTATTTGAATGCGAGAAAAACTCTTATTATTGTGCCAACTATCTCTCTTGTTTCTCAGCTTGCTTCTGATTTTGCCGACTATGGTTTTGATTCAGATGTTCACATTCACCGTATCTTTGGAGGGCAAGATAAATTCACAGATAGACCAATCACCATCTCGACTTGGCAGAGCCTATACACGTTACCTAAGGGATATTTTGAAGACTTTGACGTAATCATTGGTGACGAGGCCCATCTATTCAAGGCTAAGTCTCTTGCTGAAATTATGACAGCACTCGTCAACGCAAAGTATCGTATTGGTACTACAGGTACACTAGATGGTACCAAGACACATAAGCTGGTGCTAGAAGGTTTGTTTGGTCCAGTTCGCAAGGTCATAACCACAAAAGAACTTATGGATAACAAAGTTGTGGCTGACTTCCATATCAAGTGCTTACTTCTTAAGCATCCAGATTCTATATGTCAAGCTGCAAAGAACTTTTCGTATCAGCAAGAGATTGAGTATCTGGTACTTAACGAAAGAAGAAACCAGTTCATCACCAATCTGGCCTTATCACTTGAAGGTAACACACTCATACTCTATCAGTACGTTGATAAGCATGGTAAAATTCTCCATGAGATGATAAATAAGAAAGCTGATGGGCGTAAGATTTTCTTCGTCTCTGGTGAGGTTGATGGTGATGCTCGTGAAGACATTAGACGAATTGTTGAAACTGAAACCGATGCAATCATTGTCGCATCGTTTGGTACTTTTTCTACTGGGATCAACATTAGGAATCTTCACAATATTATATTTGCTTCACCGTCTAAGTCTCGTGTACGCAACCTGCAATCTATAGGTCGTGGCCTAAGAAAGTCTGATACGAAAGACTCCGCAGTTCTATTCGATATAGCAGATGATATGAGACACAAGAAGCATGATAACTTCACGTTGAAACATTTCGCAGAGCGCATCAAGATATACTCTGAAGAAAAGTTCAAATTCAAAATCTACAAGATCGAGCTAAAAGGATAAGTCATAATGGAAAATTCAGTGCAGTTCGTCCGTCTGAATACAGGTGAAGACCTTGTCTCAGAAGTATCTGAGATTGAAAACGATGATAATAAGTTCTATGTGCTTCATAATCCTATGAAGATCATCTATCAGATGAATATGAAAGGTGGCGGCCTCACCATCTCTCTCATGCAATGGGTCTTTGCCCGTATCTGTGACGATCAAAACTTCATGTTATATCCTAACGATGTTGTCACCATGAACAAACCATCTGATGGATTAGAAGATTACTATTGGGAAACTGTAGAACATTTCACCAAGATGAAAGATAACTTGGCCAAGAAAACATCGTTTGACAACGATGTTAAAGACGAGTCTGATTATCTCGGTGAACTACAAGAAATATTGACGACCTTCAGTTCAATCAACAAGAAGATATTACACTAACCATCCAACCAATCCAATAATTCATATCATCGGGTACATAGAGACTATATCACTCTGTCAACCCCATGTCAAGAGGTAAGTGAATGGAAAAACCTAAAAAAGTACATTATGTAGACAATAAGAAATTCTTTGAAGAGATTGTAGCCTACCGAGAAAAACTACATCAGGCCCGCGCTGCTGGGCTTGAAGACCCTCGGATTCCAAACTATATTGGTGAGTGTATCTACAAGATTGCAACCAAGTTATCAACCAAACCTTGCTTCATGAACTACTCTTACCGTGAAGAGATGGTGTCAGATGGTATTGAGAACTGTATCCTTTACTTCAAAGACTATGATCCTTCTATTGGGCAAAACCCATTTGCCTATTTCACTCAGGTCATATACTATGCTTTCTTGAGGCGTATAGGTAAAGAAGAAAAGAATCGATATGCAATGTACAAACACTTCCAAGAAAACATCATCAATCAGCATGACACAAATTTGTTGAGAGATAGTGATGATAACCACTTGCTTCCTGCCCAGATGTATGATAATATAAACGACTTCATGAGCAGATTTGAAAAGAAGGAAGAAGCGAAGAAGTTGAAGCGCAAACAGGCCAAAGAAGGGCTGAATCAATTTTATGAGGAATGACAATGAAAGACGATCTACCAGCAGGGCTACCTTTTCAGGTAACTGACCTTATTCAGAACATGCTAAACAAGCAAGACGGGCATCATATTCGGAACAACTATCGAATGAGACTAGATGCTATCCGTGAAGCATGTAATATATCCATCAAGAAGTTCGATAGCGAAATGTCCTCGCCATTCAGAAGGTCGAAATGAAAGTAGCTCTTATCACAGATACCCATTGGGGAATCAGAAATGATTCTCCAGTTTTCTACGATTACTTCAAGCGTTCTCTCGAACAATTCTTCAAGGTAATCGATGAACAAAGCATCACTCATGTCATTCATCTCGGTGACTTGTTTGATCGCCGTAAGTATCTAAACTTTCAAACGGCTATGCGTTGTCGTATCGACTTCTTGGAACCACTGTACGAGAGAGGTATCATTACGCATATCATTGCCGGTAATCATGACGAGTACTTTAAGAATACCCATGTCGTCAATGCTCTTGATGAAATCGTTGCCAACAGATATTACATGATTAAGACATACACTACCCCCGAACTAATCAACCTAGATGGTACTCTCATTCAACTTCTACCTTGGATTACGGAGTCTAATTATGACGAATCAATGGATGCCATTAACAACTCACCAGCTGAAATCCTTATGGGCCACCTCGAACTCAATGGGTTCGAAATGTTTCGTGGGACTGTTAGCGATCACGGTATGGATGCTCGTGTTTTGGGTCGGTATGATCGTGTTTATAGTGGGCATTATCATCATCGTTCCGTTAGTGGCAATATTACTTATCTTGGAGCTTTTGCTGAATATACTTGGTCTGACTATAGTGACCCCAGAGGGTTCTCTGTGTTCGATACGGAGACTAGAGAAGTAACCTTCTATCAGAATCCACACAACATCTTCATGATGCTTGCCTATGATGATGTGAAGCATCCTGATATCATGGAGAAGATTGCAGAGAGAGACTATAGTGTATATGCAGGTTGCTATGTCAAGGTAGTCTGTGTCAACAAGACTAATCCTTATGCCTTTGATATGATGCTCGACAAGCTATACAAGGTAGGGCCACTAGATATCTCCGTACTAGAAGATATCTCTGCTTTCAAAGACAATGAAGAAGAAGCTGAGATCGACCAAGCACAAGACACACAATCGATATTAGATACTTACATTTCAGGCTTGACATTGCCTGTAGATAATGATACTATGAAAACCTTCATGCGTGATATCTACACGGAAGCATTGTCAGTGGAGCATATATGATTGTATTCTCAGTGATACGTTGGCGTAACTTTTTAAGTACCGGCAATATCTTTACCGAAATCAAACTTGATGAGCCTTCAAACGCTCTTATCATCGGGGAGAATGGTGCTGGAAAGTCCACGATCCTCGATGCTTTGACATTTGCTTTGTTTGGTAAAGCATTCCGTAAGATCAATAAGCCAGGGTTAGTCAACTCTGTCAATGAGAAGAACTGTGTTGTTGAGATTGAGTTTGCAACAAACGGTAAGAAGTATAAAGTCATTCGTGGTATCAAGCCAAATGTGTTTGAGATCCATTGTGATGGTGTGCTTCTGAATCAAGACTCGGCCTCAAGAGACTATCAAGAACACCTTGAGAAGTTCATTCTGAAGATGAACTATAAGTCCTTCACTCAAATTGTTATCCTTGGTACTGCATCGTTTACTCCTTTCATGCAAATGTCACCTGCTGATCGTCGCACGGTGATTGAAGACTTATTAGATATTCAAATCTTCTCGGTGATGAATGTGATTGCTAAACAGCGCCTAGTTAGCAACAAAGAATTGCTGGAGAAAAATCGCATCGAACTCTCAGGCGCAGAAGATAAGAAGGTCTACATTGAAAAGACGATTGGATCGCTCAAGCAGAACAACGAAGAGAAGAAGAACTCATTACAGCAAGCCATCGATGGCCACACCAAATCTCTCGATCATACAAAGACGATCATTACTGATCTCGAACGAGAAAGGGACTCTTTGCTCGATCAGGCCACAGAGCATTCTTCCCTCAAGGAAAGACACCGTAAGCTTATTGCATATCAATCGAAAATGGAAACCAATCTTTCCAGACACAACAAAGACAAGTCTTTCTACTGCGACAACGACAACTGCCCAACCTGTAGACAACCAATAGCATCGGATTTCAAAGACGGTATCGTGAAAGAAACCGATGAGAAGATTTTTGAGCTTGATAGTGGGCTTGTTAAGATGGCAGAAGAGATTGATGTCTGTATCACCAAGATAACCGAGATTGAACATCTGTTGAAGAAAGTAGACAATACTCGTAATCTAATCACAAGTCACAAGTCTAAGATATCATCTATCGTTTCTACCATGAATGATATCGAAGATCAGATTGAACAACTGGGTCATGCAGATAAGCTATTGCTAGATAACCAGAATGAACTTGCAGTGTTGCAGGTGTTTCTTGATTTTCTAAACAGTGAACGGGCCAGATTACTCATAGATAGGAAGCTGATTGATACAGCAGTTACTTTGCTGAAAGATGGTGGCATCAAGACCAAGATCATCAAGCAATACCTGCCTATCATCAACAAGCTAATCAACAAGTATCTATCTCAGATGGGTTTCTTCGTCAACTTCAACATCAATGAGTCCTTCGAAGAAACTATCAAGAGCCGCTATCGTGATGAGTTTTCCTATCATAACTTCTCAGAAGGTGAAAAGATGCGTATTGACCTGGCCTTGCTATTCACATGGCGTTCGATTGCTAAGATGCGTAACTCGGTAAACACCAATCTTTTGATCCTTGATGAAGTGTTTGACGGTTCTTTAGATGGTAATGGTACAGATGAGTTCCTCAAGATCATGTGGTCGATGATTGGTGATACGAATACCTTTGTTATCTCACACAAGACTGATGCCTTGTTTGATAAGTTTCAGAAGGTATACAGGTTCGAAAAAAGAAAGAATTTCTCTTGCCTTGTGGCGTAAGTTCTGCTATGATCCATGACAATCAAAACTTAGGGCAAATCATGACGGATGAAGTTGAAAAAGAAGTAGCTGTGAAAGATCCTCTTCTTGAAGGTCAGTGGGATCTTTGGATCGCAAACAACGATCCTAAAGAGATGGAATCTGTATCTGAAGATGAGTTGAAGGCTGCTTTGATTGCCGACCTGTCTGACGTTTCGTCTATGACAGTTGGTGAATATACACTCTATCAGAAGTGGTGTGAATTTCAACGTGAGTATCCTTCACATGAAGTCTCAACCCTTTTTGGTGTCGAGAAGCATCTGATTTGTTTCGAAGATGAGGCCTATATCAGAAGCATCAAAGATAATATCTGGCGACCTGAGTCCGTAGAAGACTATATGAAGCTTGAGCCTGTGTTACAATATGCAGGTAAAAATCCTGAATTGTCCAAAGTTTGGAATACCATTCGTACCTTCACTTCTACGATGAAGAACTCTTCTAACATCGGTAGAAACTTGAACTATATAGTGAGAGACAATAACACCAACAAGTATCTCGGTGTTATCTGTGTATCTTCAGACTATCTCGACCTTACACCAAGAGACGAGTTTATCGGTTGGTCTCGTGAAAAGAAAACGCAAGGGCATATGATTAACTTCACCGCTGTTGGCTCTACTCTTGTTCCTTTGCAACCTCTCGGCTTCAATGCTGTGGGTGGTAAGCTGATGGCTTTGCTTTCTCTTTCTGATGAAGTTCAGAACAGATGGAAAGAACTGTATGGTGATAAATTGGTTGGCGTTACAACTACTTCGCTCTATGGCAAAGATAAGCTGAATGGCCTGAGTCAGTATGATAACTTGAAGCATTGGAAGAAGATGGGTTTCTCAGCAGGATCTATCTCTTATGAAGTCACAAAGAAGACTGAGAAGATGATGCTGGATTGGCTCAAGAAGGAGCATACACGCAAATACTTCGAATGGTATGTTGCGAAGAATCCTTCTGGGCAACCGTATAAGCGAGACCACAGGAATCGTTCGAGAGTTTATGTGTATTCTAAGCTTGCGATTCCTAAAACTATCACTTCGACTGCACACCAGAGAGGTATCTACTTCTCAATGTTGTATGACAATGGGTGTGAGTTCCTTCGTGGTGATATCAAAGAAAGTGAGTTGAAAAAATCTTTCGATACCTCTTATGAAGCACTTGCCAATTTGTGGAAAACCAAGTATGCTTCTAAAAGAATTCGGTCACTGAAAGAACAAGGAAGGGTAACTTTCGACACCCTTTTCTATGATGACTTGAGCTATGTCTCATGGGAAGAAACGAAAGAGCGATATTTGACCCAAGTGGGTCGATGAGAGTTTCTAGGAGCTAGTTGATTAGTCCTAGAATCA
>Ga0114973_10001006_pt1 | contig 21095 bp, 15 predicted proteins | sample M_140807_MF_Meta_FD_87025 | JGI IMG/M metagenome (GOLD analysis project Ga0114973, IMG submission 87025) | Freshwater microbial communities from Lake Montjoie, Canada to study carbon cycling - M_140807_MF_MetaG | ecosystem: Environmental > Aquatic > Freshwater > Lake | place: Lake Montjoie...
ACCTAACCAATACAAACTTTCAATGGTTCTTAGTGAAGTAGTACCTACTGCAATAAGTTGGTTATTATTTTCAATTAAGTAATGGATTAATTTTTTTTCAATTTCAAAAAATTCCGCATGCATGGGGTGGTCATTAATGAGCTCCGTTTTCACAGGCATAAATGTGCCCGCCCCAACATGAAGGGTTAAAAACTGAAGATTAATATTATTGGTTGAAATTTTATTTAATAGTTCATGACTAAAGTGTAAGCCTGCAGTAGGAGCGGCAACGGAACCTTCTTCACTTGCATAGGTGGTTTGGTATCTTTCTTTGTCTTCCTCGGTGGTGTTTCTTTCAATATAAGGAGGCAATGGAATTTGACCAATGATTGCTAAAATTTCAGAAAATACAATTGTTGCATCGTCCCATGAAAATTCAATTAAAAATTTACCCTCTGTTTGACTTATTTTTTTTGCATAAAAATGAATCTCTTTATTATTATGAATTAAAACTTTTTCAAGAAATGTAATTTTCCATTTTTTCGCACCACCCACTAAACAGTTCCATACCACTTTGTTGGTTGCTTGCATGGCTATTTGCACAGGGCTATATTCCATACTTGGTTCCAAACAAAATATTTCAATGGCACTATTTCTAGTTGTCTGTACATTTTCTTCTTGATCTGTATTTTTTTTATTTTGATTGGATAACGTTGCGGTCCTTTCATCTACTTGCTTGTCAAATAAAATTCTTGCAGCAATTACTTTGCTATTGTTAAATAGGAGTGTACTATGGGCGGGTATAAAATCGCTGATATTTTGATATTGGCTATCTACGATAATCTGTTTATCCCATACCAGAAGTTGACTATCGGCTCTATTTTGACAAGGCGTATATGCAATTCTTTCATTGGGTAAGTCGTAGTCAAAGTCAATTAAATTCAGTTTTGGTAGCTGCTTCATAGTACAAAGGTACATATTGCCTTGATTTTCACCCTAATTCACCAGTTATTCACCTCTTTTTTGGGGTTTTCCACAGCTATAAACATTCGATTTTTTAGAATTGAGCCAAAATCTATCCAAATTCCTTTACTGCATTGATTATCAGCATGGTTTATTACTTGTGGAAAACTAGAAGGGGTCATTTGGCCTTTAAAAGTGGTAAAATGTGTTAATTTGTGTGAACAAGTGGTAAAAAACGCTTCAATTATTAACAATGACAGGCTTTCACGGAGAATATCAATCAACCATCGACGCAAAAGGTCGTTTCCTGCTTCCCGGCAGCTTGAAAAAGCAGTTGGCTGAAGGAGAGACGCATTTTATTGTGAGCAGGGGGTTTGAGAAGTGTTTGACACTTTATCCAATCAAAAGCTGGCAGGGTATATTAGATCGTATTAGCCAATTGAATGACTTTGATCCTAAAGTGAGACAGTTTCGTCGTCAATTTTTAGGGGGAGCAACCGAAGTTGAATTAGATGGTGCTGGTCGTATTTTATTACCAGCTACATTAAGAGAGTTTGCTTTACCAGGAAAGGAAATTGTATTAGCAGCTGCCTTAGATCGTTTCGAAATTTGGGATGCAAGCAAATACAAACAGCTCTTTGAAGATTTTTCTGCAGATGAATTTAGTAATCTAGCGCAGGAAGTAATGGCAGGAATTAAAAAACAAGATTAAGTAACAAAGATGCAAAATCAAAATAATGATATAGTTGCATCGGAACAAGTTGCTTTTTCTTCTGATTATCATGTTCCTGTTTTATTTAATGAAACAATGGCGCATTTGAACATTAAACCAAATGGGGTTTATGTGGATGCAACTTTTGGCGGGGGAGGTCATAGCAGAGGTATTTTATCAAAATTAGGTCCAACGGGAAAGCTTGTTGCCTTTGATCAAGATGCGGATGCTAAAAATAATTTACCTAACGACAAACGCATTGTTTTCATACCTGAAAATTTCAGATACCTACAGCGGTTTTTGCGCTTAAATAAAATTGATCAAGTAGATGGCGTTTTAGCTGACTTAGGCGTGAGTAGCCATCAATTTGATGAAGGTACTAGGGGTTTTTCAACAAGGTTTGATGGTCCATTTGATATGCGTATGGATCAACGCCAGCAAAAAACCGCAAAGCAGGTAATTGAAAGCTATGATGAATCTGCATTACATAAAATGTTTGAACAATATGGGGAAGTGTCCAATTCAAAAACTTTGGCCAAACATATTGTTACCAACAGAACGCATATAAAACTAAATACCGTTGCCGATTTCAAGTTGTTGATTGCACCGGTAGTAAAAGGGAATCCAAATAAATATTGGGCCCAGGTTTTTCAAGCGATTAGAATAGAAGTTAACGAAGAGATGGACGCGCTTAAAGATTTATTAGCGCAATTAAAAGAAGTAGTAAAGCCAGGAGGAACTGCAGTGGTGGTCACCTTTCATTCAATCGAAGACAGATTGGTGAAAAATGCTTTTAGAGTAGCACCCGAGGAAGAAAATGAAGCGAATCCTTTTCTATCCGTAGAAAGGGAAAAATTTTGGAAAATCATTACAAAAAAACCTGTAGTGGCTTCCGAGAAAGAAATGAAAGAAAACAATCGAAGCAGAAGCGCAAAAATGCGTGCTGCTGAAAGATTATAAGTCGTATGTCCGTACCCGTTAACCCAAATCCAAAAGCTGCTTTTAAAAGCATCTTTAATTATCAATGGATTGTCATGAACATTACCCTGTTTTTGTTCCTGGCATTTTTAGCAATCCTCTACATTGCGAACGGGCATTTAACCGACAAGACCATTCGTCAAATCAATACCACACAAAAGGAGTTAAAGGAATTACAGTTTGAATATAAAACAGTTAAGGCCGAGTTGATGCGCCGTAGTCGTGCTGTTGAAATTGAGAATGAAGTGGCCCCTTTCGGTTTAGTGGTTGCGAAGGAAATGCCTATCCGTTTGGTTTTAGAAAAAAGAATTTCATCTGCCAATAATAATTTAAAAGAAGTTTCAAAATAATGGATGTAAAACGCGACATATTATGGCGAGTATATTTAAGCTATATCTTAATTGTTATAGTTTGTATCACTATTTTAGGTAGGGCATTTTATATTCAACAAGTGGAAGGCAAGTATTGGAGAAGCCTAAGTGACAGTTTGCACCAAAGAATTGTGGAGCTTCCAGCCGCTAGAGGAACTATTTATAGCGAGGATGGTCAAATGTTAAGTACCAATATGCCTAGGTTTGATATTTACATTGACTTTAGGGTTCAGCCATTACACGAAAAGAGCGGAAAAATATTTAGAGAAAATATTGATTCTTTGTCTATTTCATTGTCTACTTTATTTAAGGATAAATCTGCTGAAGGGTATAAAAATGAATTGACAAAAGCATTTGAAGCAAGCGAAGGGAATTATGAGTTGAGAAAAAAAATTGACTATCGCGAATACCTAACATTGATAAAGTTTCCAATGTTCCGATTGGGTCGTTACAAGAGTGGATTGATAGCACAGGAAAAAAACTTTAGATTAAACCCTTATGAAAATATTGGTTATCGTACCATTGGTTTAGCGAGAGATGAAAATAAAGTAGGACTTGAAAAATCATACGATACCGTATTAAATGGACGCAATGGTCGTCAGTTGGTTCGTGCCATTGCAGGTGGGGTTACCGTCCCTGTGGAGGAAGGTCAATTTGAGATTGAGCCAGAAACGGGAAAAGATATTGTCAGTACCATTGATGTTTTTATTCAGGAAGTTACTGAGAATGCGTTAATGAAAATGATGATCAAAAATGAAGCGCAAACAGGGGTTGCAATGGTGATGGAAGTGAAAACAGGTAAAATTAAAGCCATTGCTAACTTAGGAAAAATAAGTGAGGGTGTATATAGAGAGGATTTGAATTATGCAATGACACCTACTGAGCCCGGATCCACTTTTAAATTAGTTACTTTATTATCAGCTTTAGAGGATGGAAAGGTTACTTTGAATTCACGTGTTAATTTAGAAGGGGGTACTTGGCAAGTAGCAGGACAAACGGTGTATGATTCTGAAAAGCATGGAAAATTTGATGCTTCAGTACTAGAAGCATTTGAAGAAAGTTCAAATGTAGGTATGGCAAAAATTGCCATGGCTAGTTATAACACTAATGTGGATGTATATTTTAAGCATTTAACAAAATTACGTTTGGATTCCACTTCTGGTATTGATTTAGTGGGGGAGAAGCAACCAAGAATTGTAAAACCAGGTAATAAAATTTGGGGTCCAACCACTTTGCCATGGATGGCATTTGGTTATAATATTGAAATCGCGCCAATTCAAACTTTGAATTTATATAATGCTATAGCAAATAATGGAGTGATGATGAAGCCTTATTTGGTGAATGCAATACAAGAAGAGGGGCGTATTTTAAAATCATTTTCACCAAAGGTATATAATGCACAATTGTGCAAGCCAAGCACCATTAGAGATTTACGTATTGCCTTAGAAGGAGTTTGTATCAATGGTACTGGAAAAAAATTATTTGCGAATAGCTTATATAAAGTAGCTGGTAAAACAGGTACGGCTAAAGTAGCCAATGGAAATAAGGGTTATGGCGAAGGTATTTTTCAATCTTCGTTTGCAGGGTATTTCCCTGCAGATAATCCACAATATACTATTGTAGTGATTATAAAAAATAAGGCACATGCTGCTAATTATTATGGTGCTTCGGTTGCAGGTCCAGTTTGGAAAGAAATTTCAGATCGATTGTATTCAACCTACATTCAAAATAAATTAAATACACTTCCTGCAATTAATGTAAAAGACAGTTCGCTGTTTAATTATTCAATTTCTAAAATATCCTTACAAAAAATTGCGACCACCTTAGCGATTCCTTATAAGGATTCCACGAATGCTTCTACTGATTGGGTGAAAGTAAACGGTATCGGAGCAAATGTGATTGGTAAGCAACAAATAGTTTCAGACACTACCATGCCGGACATCAGCGGGTTAAAATTACAGGATGCATTATGGTTGTGTGAAAAAAGAGGCTTATTGGTAAGCTGTATTGGAAAAGGTAAAGTAGTGAAACAAAGTATTGCACAAGGCGCTTATATTTCAAAAGGGCAACAAATTCAAATAGAGTTAAATTAATGAAAGAATTACAATCTATATTATTTGGAGTTGCACTTCGTGAAGTGGTTGGATCAACCAAGCAACTGGTGAATGATATTCAGATTGATTCAAGAAAGGTGACTCCTTCATCAGTATTTGTGGCTATTAGCGGTGCGCAAATGGACGGGCATCATTTTATTGAAACTGCCATTGAAAAAGGAGCTATAGTTATTGTTTGCGAAAAATTGCCTGAATTAACGCTTGCAGGTGTTACCTACCTAGTGGTTGAAAGTACAAGTGTCGCGGTTGCCATTATGGCACATCAGTTTTATAACGAAGCATCAAATAAAATAAAATTAGTCGGTATTACGGGTACCAATGGAAAAACAACCGTAGCCACTTTATTATTTAAATTATTTAAGGGTTTGGGATATACCTGCGGTTTAATAAGCACTGTTGAAAATCACATTGCAGATACGATTGTGCCTGCGACGCATACCACACCTGATGCAATTCAATTAAATGCATTATTGGATAAAATGGTGCAAGCAGGTTGCACGCATGTGTTTATGGAAGTGAGTAGTCATGCTATTCATCAGCATCGCATTACGGGATTGAATTTTACCGGTGGGGTATTTACCAATATTACACATGATCATTTAGATTATCATAAAACTTTCGAGGCGTATTTAGATGCTAAAAAAGCATTCTTTGATCAATTGTCAAATACAGCATTTGCGATCACCAATTTGGATGATAAAAATGGTGCTCAAATGTTAGCAGATACAAAGGCGAATAAGTTGACTTATGCATTACATGCGCCAGCAACGTATAAAGGAAAAATATTAGAAAATCAATTGCATGGATTGGTGTTGTTGGTAAATGAAATTGAAGTGCATTGCAGGTTGATTGGCATTTTTAATGCCTATAACTTTTTAGCTGTGTATGGTGCTGCTATTCAATTAGGTGAAAAGTCGGAGCAGGTGTTAACCATACTAAGTGCATTAACGGGTGCAGAAGGAAGGTTTGATTATATCATCGGACTTGACCAACGTATTGGTATTGTTGATTATGCGCATACACCTGATGCATTAGAAAATGTATTAACTACGATTGCAAAATTAAGAAAAGGGGGAGAGGATGTAATTACAGTGGTTGGATGTGGTGGAGATAGAGATAAAACCAAGCGTCCAATCATGGCACAAGTGGCATGTGATTTAAGTACTAAAGTATTTTTCACAAGTGACAATCCTCGTTCCGAGGATCCAAATGAAATTATCAAGGATATGGAGCATGGTTTGAGTAGTGCAGCAAAAAGAAAGTATATCAATATCGTGGATCGTAAAGAAGCAATCAAAGCGGCGGTAAGTTTTTCAAAACCAGGGGATATTATTTTAATTGCCGGGAAAGGACATGAAAAGTACCAGGATATAAAAGGCGTGAAGCAACATTTCGATGATAAAGAAGTATTACAAAATTTATTTAACGATTTAGCCAAATAAACCTCCTATGCTGTATCAATTATTTTCATGGTTAGACAAAACATTCAATATACCTGGATTAGGGGCATTCCAGTTTTTGACATTCAGAATTGCAATGGCGATTTTATTATCCTTGTTCATTGCAACTGTTTATGGTAAAAAAATGATTTTGTTTTTACAAAAAAAGCAAATTGGTGAAAGTGTACGTGAATTAGGTTTAGCGGGAGAGCAACAAAAAAAAGGAACGCCTACTATGGGTGGTATCATTATATTGTTGAGTATCCTCATTCCAACTTTGTTATTTGCCAATTTGGATAAAGTGTATATCCGTTTAATGATTTTATGTACGGTTTGGTTGGGTTTAATTGGTTTTTTGGACGACTATTTTAAAATTAGAGCCAGAAAGGAATCTCAAAATAAAGGAGAAGCCTATAAAAAGAAAAATAGTGATGGATTGGCGGGTATTTCAAAAATTATTGGTCAAGTTGGATTGGGTATTATCATTGGAGTGACATTATACTTTAGCAATGCGGTGACTGTTGAAAGAGAAATTGTTTCAATCAATGTTACTGAAAGTTTGGCAAAAGGTGAGAAGGTAGCAAAAGGTGCTGACATTGTTATTAGAAAAATTAATGGAGAGGAAAGAAGGTTTGTAAAAGTTAAAACACCCATCACCACTATTCCATTTGTAAAAAATCATGAATTTAATTATAGCAGATTGGTCAGCTGGATAGGGCCAGGTGCTGAAAAATATACATGGATCATTTATATTTTAATTGTCACATTTATTATCACTGCTGTTTCCAATGGAGCCAACCTAACCGATGGGCTTGATGGATTAGCTGCTGGGGTAAGTGCGATTATAGGTGCTGCATTAGGTGTATTTATATATGTAAGTGGTAACTATGTTTTTGCTGACTATTTAAACGTAATGTACATACCGAATTTAGGGGAGTTGTCCATATTTGTAGGTGCATTTGTTGGTGCTTGTATTGGATTTTTATGGTACAATGCTTATCCAGCGCAGGTGTTCATGGGAGATACCGGAAGTTTGGCATTAGGCGGCATTATTGCTTCATTGGCCATTATTGTTAGAAAAGAATTATTGATCCCTATTTTTTGTGGTGTGTTTTTAATTGAAAACTTAAGTGTGATTATTCAAGTAAGTTATTTCAAATACACGAAGAAGAAATTTGGGGAAGGTCGAAGGGTATTTTTAATGAGCCCACTGCATCATCATTATCAGAAGAAGGGCTTTCATGAAAGCAAAATTGCAGTTCGTTTTTGGATTATCACCATTTTATTAGTAGTTGCTTCCATCTTAACCTTAAAAACAAGATAATACATTGTCTAAAAGATTAGTCATATTAGGTGCAGGGGAAAGCGGAATAGGTACTGCTTTATTAGCCAAACAAAAAGGCTATGAAGTATTTGTATCTGATGGAAGCACCATTAAAGCTAATTTTCAAAAAGAGTTACAGGACAATGGTATTGCTTTTGAGTCTGGCAAACATAGTGTTGATCAAATTTTAAATGCAGACGAGGTGATGAAAAGTCCAGGCATCCCTGAAAAAAATGAAATGGTGAAGGCGATCAGAGCCAAAGGCATCCCAGTGATTAGTGAAATTGAATTTGGGTATCGATACAAGGGCTTTAGTAAAATTACAGCCATCACTGGTAGCAATGGAAAGAGCACTGCCACTTCTTTATTATATCATATTTGTCAATTGGTGAATGATGATGTAGCAATGGTAGGTAATATTGGATTTTCATTTGCAAGACAAATTGCAATTGCACCTAAGTCATTATACATTATTGAAGTAAGCTCATTTCAATTAGACGATATCATACATTTCAAACCCGATATCGCTATTTTATTGAATATCACAGAAGATCATTTAGACAGGTACGATTACAAATTTGAAAATTATATTAAAAGTAAGTTTCGAATTATTGAAAATCAAACTGCTCAGGATTATTTTATTTACTGCATTGACGATGAAGTCATTGTTAAACATTTAGCACTACTAACTACTAATACTAACCCATTACCATTTTCTATGAAACAAGAAGTAAAAAAAGGAGGCTACATCAAAAACGACCAAATGATGTTGAAAATCCAAGAAGAACGCGTGTCGATGAGTATTTATGATTTTGCATTAAAAGGCAAGCATAATGCTTATAATACAATGGCAGCAAGTATTGCTGCAACTACTTTGGGAATTCGCAAGGAAAAAATCCGCGAAGCCGTAAGTAATTTTCATAGCCTTGAACACCGCATGGAATTTGTGGCAACTGTTCGTGGTGTTGACTTTGTGAATGACAGCAAAGCAACCAATGTAAATAGTACCTGGTATGCATTGGAGAGCATGCAAAAATCCACTGTTTTAATTTTAGGCGGTGTTGATAAAGGGAATGACTATGAATTAATCGCTGAATTAGTGAAAGAAAAAGTTAAAGCGATTATCTGCATGGGTACAGACAACAAAAAGATCATTGATTTTTTTGGAGACAAGGTAGCTTCAATTGTGGAAGCAGATTCTGCAAAAAAAGCGGTAACTGCCGCATTTAAATTAGCTGAAAAAGGGGATGTTGTTTTATTAAGCCCAGCTTGTGCAAGTTTTGATTTATTTAAAAACTATGAAGATAGAGGCATTCAATTTAAAGAGGCAGTTAAAGAATTATAAATATGTTCAACGAGACCACGGATAAACTATTTTCACAAATGCCTTCGATTGGGGGCATGAAGGAGCATTTGGACCAAAGAACAAGGGGTGATAAATACATATGGGGGTTAGTCATTGTCTTATCATTGATATCTATACTGGTTGTGTATAGTGCAACAGGTTCTTTGGCTTATAAAATGTACCGTGGCAATACAAGCGTTTATTTGTTTAAGCAAGTGATATTCACTTTGGTGGGGTTATTGGTCATTTTTGGGTTACACCGTATTAATTATACTGTTTTTTCAAGAATTGCAACCATACTTTTCATGTTGTCAATTCCACTTTTAATTTATACTTTATTTTTTGGTGCAAAAATAAATGAAGGCAGCAGATGGATTAAGTTGCCTATTATCAATTTAACAATACAAAGTAGTGATATAGCAAAACTTGCTTTGTTTATGTATATATCAAAGGTGTTAAGTAAAAAGCAGGAAGTAATTAAGGATTTTAAGAAAGGATTTTTACCAATCATTATTCCAGTATTCATTATTTGCGCATTAATCATGCCCGCAAACTTGTCAAATGCATTATTGACTGGTGCTACTTCCTTATTACTTATGTTTATTGGCAGGGTAAGTTTCAAGCATATTTTATTGACCATTTTAGTGGCCATGATTCCTGTTGCAATTATTGTGAGTGTGGCAATAGCCACACACTCTAGTAAAACGGAGGAAGGTCAGCCGGTGGTTGCTGAAAAAATGAAAAGTGTTGGTCGCATTGGCACTTGGGTGAATCGGGTGCAGGATTTTATGTACGCCAACGAAAGAGAAGTGCCTTACCAAGTGCAACAAGCAAAAATTGCCATTGCTAATGGAGGAATCTTTTTTGGTCTTGGTCCAGGCAACAGTCGTCAAAGAAATTTTTTACCGCAGGCATATAATGACTTTATATATGCGGTTATTATTGAAGAGTATGGATTAATTGGCGGTGCGTTTATCATCTTTATTTACTTGGTTTTTTTATTTAGATGTATCCGCATTTTTAGAAAATGTCCTTATGCGTTCGGCGCTTTCTTAGCCCTTGGTTTAAGTTTTACATTAATTATTCAAGCGATTGCAAATATGGCGGTAAATGTAAATATTGTTCCAGTAACAGGAGTTACATTACCATTAGTGAGTATGGGTGGAAGCTCATTTATATTTACTTGTTGCTCCATTGGATTGATATTGAGTGTTGCACGAAATGTGGAACAAATGGAAGGGAAGGCACCAGTAGAAACTGAAATTGAATTACCAGACGAAAATACTGAGACAACCAATGGCGTTACATCCGCAATATAAAAACATTCGCATCATCATCGCTGGTGGTGGTACCGGAGGACATATTTTTCCTGCGATAGCGGTAGCGCAAGCCATTCAAAAAATACAACCTGATGCGGTAATACTATTTGTAGGTGCACAGGGTAAAATGGAAATGGAGAAAGTACCACAAGCTGGTTATGAGATTGAAGGGATTACCATTGCTGGATTTAACAGAACTAATCTATTAAAAAACCTATCCTTGCCTTGGAAATTAGTGAAGAGTTATTTTCAAGTGAAGGCAATCATAAAAAAATTCAAACCCAATGCCGTTTTTGGTGTGGGTGGCTATTCTAGCTTTCCAGTTTTGAAACAAGCACAAACAAAATTAATTCCTACATTTATTCACGAGTCAAATGCATTTGCAGGAAAAGCAAATCAATGGTTAGGTGCCGATGCGACTCAGATATTTACTGGGACAAAAGGGATGGAATCTTTTTTTCCTGCTGATAAAATATTGGTAACTGGTAATCCGGTTAGGCAAAACATTCTCCATACTTCCTATGACAAAAATAATGCAGTATTGCATTTTGGTTTAATGCCCAATAAAAAAACAGTTTTAATTGTTGGCGGAAGTTTGGGAGCGAGCTCGATTAATAAAGCGATACAAAATAATTTAACAGCATTTCTAGAGGACAACATACAATTGATTTGGCAAACAGGGAAACCAAATGCTGCTGCATATGTAACTGCTGCAAATGATTATGCCAATGTTTATGTGAGTTCATTCATCGATGATATGAGTGCCGCGTATACCGCTGCAGATTTAGTGATAAGCAGATCTGGTGCCATGGCAGTTGCTGAAATTTCAATCACAGGAAAGGCGGCTATTTTTGTTCCTTATCCACATGCAGCTGAGGATCATCAAACCTATAATGCGATGGTACTAGTGGACGATGGTGCTGCAAAAATGGTAAAAGATAATGAAGTAAATCAAAAATTGATTCCTTTGTTGCAAAGTTTAATTCATGATGATCAAAGTAGACAGTTGATGCAAGAAAAGGTAAAAGCACATGCATTTATAAATGCGGATCAAGTAATTGCAGAACAAATACTACAACATATTTAAAATAGTAAGAAATAATCCGCTAATAATGAATACGCAAATAATAAATCCACTAACGAATATAAAAAATATCTATTTCATTGGAATTGGGGGGATTGGTATGAGTGCATTGGCTAGGTATTTTAATACACAAGGTGTGAAAGTTTCAGGGTATGATAAAACGCCCACTGTATTAACGGACGATTTGGTGAAGGAAGGAATACAAATTCATTTCGAAGATGATTTGAATCAAATTGACAAAGTAGCTACCGTAGTAGTATATACGCCTGCTATTCCAGGGGATCATAAGGAATTGAATTATTATAGAGACCATGGGTATAATGTAGTGAAGCGTAGCGATGTTTTACAATGGGTTACAGAAAATGCTTTCACTATAGGTATTGCTGGTACCCACGGAAAAACTACGACCACTTCAATGACAGCCCATATATTAAGGCACACGGAATATGGTTGCAATGCTTTTTTAGGAGGCATCGCTTCCAATTATAATACCAACTTTTGGAGCCATGAAAAAAATGTTGTGGTTGTAGAAGCGGATGAATACGATCGTAGTTTTTTAAAGTTGTCGCCTAATATTGCAGTCATTACTGCAGTGGATCCAGATCATTTAGATATTTATGGAACAGCGGAGGAAGTATTGAAAGCATTTGGACAATATGCGGATAAGATTAAGCCAGGGGGTACATTGATTCAAAAAATGGGAACAACGGTGGTCACTAGTTCGGATCATAAAACGATTCAGACTTATGGGTATGATAAAAACGGTGCATCTTATCATACGCAAAATTTAAAAGTAGTGGATGGCTCCTATATTTTTGATTTAGTGCACCCAGGTGGCGTTTTGAAGGAAGTGATTTTAAATATGGGCGGCTTGCATAATGTTGAAAATGCAACTGCCGCAATTGCAATTGCATTAATATTAGGCATTGATGAAAATAAAATTAAGTTAGCAGTTGCCGATTTTAAAGGCGTAAAGCGTCGCTTTGAGTATAAGGTTAAAACGGAAAATAAGGTTTTGATTGACGACTATGCGCATCATCCTGAGGAATTAAATGCATTAATATCTGGTGTAAGAAGTATTTATCCTGGCGAAAAAATGGTTTTAGTTTTTCAACCCCACTTATATAGTCGCACGCAGGACCAATGTGAGGGCTTTGTTGAAACTTTGGATAAGGCAGACGAAGTTATTTTATTGCCTATTTATCCAGCAAGGGAATTACCTATTCCGGGAGTTACCAGTGATATGCTTATTGAAAAAATGAGTATCTCAAAAAAACAAGTAATGTCAAAAGAGGCATTGTTGGCATGGGCGGCAACCACACCTGATAAGTTAATTGTGATGGCAGGGGCAGGTGATATTGATGTTTGTATCAATCATATTAAAGACCTCCTTATATCTACTAAATGAAGCAATGGCAAAACATATTGATTAAAACTTTGTGGAGCATTGCAGGTGCAGCACTTATATTTTTATTTGTAATTGCATGGAAAGCCAAAGTGAGTAAAAAAGTTTCGCAAATACAAGTTGAATTGGTGGGCGAAACAACCAAGGCTTTATTTATGGATGAAAATGAAATTACCCAAATTTTAAAAGACCAAGGGATCACCAAAGGTACCATTGTTGAAAGCATCAATTTAACATCGATTGAGCAGGAGTTAGAAAAAATAAGGTGGATAAAAAATGCAGAACTATTTATTAATAATCAACAATTATTAGAGGTTAAAATACAACAACGAATTCCAATTGCACGCGTTTTTACTGTTGCAGGAAATTCCTTTTATATAGATGATCAAGGTTGGCGCTTACCTTTAAAACAGCTTACCGTGCTTCGTTTGCCTGTATTTACAGGATTCCCAACAGATCAAGATAAATTATCTGCACCAGATAGTTTACTACTTAAGGAGGTACTCTTTTTTTCAAATACTATTAAAACGGATAGTTTTTTCACTGCGCAAATTGCACAAGTAAATATTGGGCCTAATGGTGATTTTCAAATGGTGCCTAGTTTAGGAGATCATACTGTGTTAATAGGCTCGGTAGATAATTTGGCTGATAAATTAAATCGATTGTATACTTTCTATAAAAAAGTATGGGTACAAAGTGGCATCAATGCCTATCAAGTATTGGATTGCAGATTTGACGGGCAAATTGTTGCACTAAAAAAGGGGTTGGAACCTATTCAGTATGCCGCCGGGATGATGCCATTTCAAAATTCGGTATTTGCTAATACAGAAAATGTCATTTTGAATACGGATACTGCTTCGGCACCCATCCTTAAAGATACCTTGAAGATAGTCGCGCCCATTGCTATCAAAAAAGAGGTCAAATTAGAAGAAAATAAAGTGGCTAAGAAGCCCGCAGTTAAAGTGGTTGTAAACAAAAAAAGTATCCCAAAAAAAATCAAAAAACAAATCAATCCGCAAAACAATAAACAAAACAATAAATCGTTAATTAATATGAAGAAATCCGCGAAGGCTTTAATGCCGACAAAGACCACTTCCAAGAACAACAACAACTAACAACTAAAATACATAAAAATGAGTCAAAATGATTCGCCCATCATTGTGGGTCTAGATATTGGTACCACAAAGATTGCGGCTATAGCTGGCAGAAAAAATGAGTTTGGCAAATTAGAGATCTTGGGCTTTGGCCGTGCCAACAGTAATGGGGTACAACATGGTCAGGTTTTAAACATTGACCAAACCATTAAAGCAATTCAACAAGCATTACAAAATTGTCAATTAAGCAATCCTGATTTAGAAATCAATGAAGTATTTGTAGGTATTGCTGGACATCATATTAAAAGTTTGCAAACCAGGGGTGACATGGTTCGTCAGGATGCTGAAAACGAAATTCAACCTTGGGAAATTGAGCAGTTAATCAACAACCAACGTAAAACATTTATTCCAGCTGGGGATCAAATCATTGACGTGATACCTCAAGAGTTTCATGTTGACAATAACCCAAATGTGAAAGAGCCGGTAGGTGTGAATGGGGTAAAAGTGGGTGCGAATTTTTTAATCCTAACGGGCGACAGAAACGCAATTCGTAATATCAATCGTTCAGTTGAGCGTAGTGGTTTAGTGACAAAGGATTTAGTGTTACAACCCTTGGCTTCTGCGAGTGCGGTGATGAGTGATATTGATTTAGAAGCGGGTGTGGCAATATTAGATATTGGCGGTGGTACCAGTGATTTAGCTGTATTTTATGATGGCATCTTGAAGCATACAGCAGTTATACCATTTGGGGGTGAAAATATTACCAATGATATTCGACTTGGTTTAGGAGTTTTGAAAAGTCAAGCCGAGGCAATGAAAGTACAATTTGGTAGCGCTTTAGCAGATGAGGCAAAAGCGAATGCTTATGTAACTATTCCAGGTTTAAAGGGAATGCCTGCAAAAGAAATCAGTGTTAAAAGTTTGGCAGGAATTATTCAAGCAAGAATGAGTGAAATATTAGATTTTGTTACTTACCATTTAAAGCAAGTGGGTTTGGATAGTCGTCAATTAAATGGCGGTGTGATATTAACTGGTGGCGGTTCTCAATTAAAGCATCTTATCCAATTAACCGAGTATATCACTGGTCTAAATGCAAGAATTGGATTGCCAAATGAACATCTAGCACCTAACCATATTGATGAGTTGAAAAAGCCAATGTATTCAACATGTATTGGATTAATCTTGAAAGGCTATAACGATTTCGAACAAAATTATAAGGTATTTGCTGAAAACTTTAAAAGAGTGGAAGTGCCTAAATCATTGACGGTAAATAACAGCAATGGCGCCAATACTTTAACGAGTCAAAAAGTGGAAAAACATACACCAGCAACAACTTTGACAGTTGAACAAATTGAAAGAAGAAAGAGCAAATTTTGGGATCGATTTAAGAATAACTTGATTGAAATATTTAATGAGGAACCTGACAAACCTTTGTAGTATTATTTACCCACATTGTGGTTATAAATATCAAGTAGAATAAATTCTAAAATTGCTAATTTCGACATAACTAACTAACAACTAACCATCTAACTAACCCATTTAAAAACAAAAAAATGATTCAATTTGACTTGCCTAAACAAAAATCATCTATCATCAAGGTCCTCGGCGTAGGCGGTGGCGGTAGTAATGCTGTAAACTTTATGTTTAAGCAGGATATAGAAGGCGTTGATTTTATTATTTGTAATACTGATTCTAAGGCCATTGAACAAAGCGATGTGCCCAACAAAATTCAATTAGGACCTCATTTAACACAAGGTCTTGGAGCAGGAGCGGATCCTTCAGTAGGAAAGTTAGCTACTGAGGAATCTTTAGATGAAATCAGAAAAATTTTAGAAGTTAATACACGCATGGCCTTTATCACAGTGGGTATGGGTGGTGGTACTGGAACTGGTGGCGCGCCAATTATTGCAAAAATTTGTAAGGACCTAGGTATATTGACAGTGGGTATCGTTACTACGCCTTTTGGATTTGAAGGACCTCGTCGTCAAAAACAAGCAGAGGAAGGAATCAATCAATTAAAACCATTAGTGGATACATTGTTGGTGATTTCAAATGATAAATTACGTGTTCAATATGGTAATTTAAAAATGAAAGAGGCATTTACTAAAGCAGATAATGTTTTAGCAACTGCAGCTAAATGTATTACGGATGTTATTAATAGCCGCGGTCACATTATTGTTGACTTTGCGGACGTTTGCACGGTGATGAAAAATGGTGGTGTTGCTATTTTAGGAAAGGCTGAAGTGGAAGGGGAGAATAGAGCAGAAAGAGCCATTGAGGAAGCATTGACTTCACCATTGTTAAATGATAGTGATATTAAAGGTGCAAAATGGATTTTATTGAATATTAATAGTGCCGAAGGGGAACATGAGTGCACCATGGATGAATTAGAGACCATTAATAATTTCTTAAGAGAAAGAACTGGAGAGCATTCTGATGTAATTATGGGTATGGGCTATGATGCTACCCTTGATAAAAAATTAGGGATTACTTTAATCGCTACAGGTTTTGAAGGTAAAGATCCTTTTAAAACAGAAACACCAAAAAAAGCGGAGGCTCCTATTGAGGAAAAAATTGTGATGACATTGGTTACAGATGCAGTTGCAACTGAGCAAATCAAGGAGGAGCCATTAAGCAATGAAGTAAATGAAAAAGCAGCGGATCATTTTATTTTAGATCAAACTGAAGAAACGCCCATTCATTTCTCATTTGACCAAGCACCCGTAATGGAAGCTCCTTCATTAGTTGCCGAAGAAGAAGTGGAAGAAGAAATCAAGGAAGTGGTATTAGATAAGTATGATACTATTTGGGAGTTAAATGCGCAAGCGTCTATTGAAGCTGCAGATAGTATTGAAGAAGAAATGGAAGCTGAAATAGCTATGGAAGAGGAAGCATTAGAAGTCGAGGAAGAGATGGAAGTGGCCGAGGAATTCGAAGTTGAAGAAGAAATGGAAGTGATGGCTTTCGAGAATAATGAATTAATACCAACCTTAATATTAGAGGAGGAACCTGCTTTTGAAGATGAAGTTGAAGAAGAAATGGAGGAAGAAGTGGAGGAAGAAATATTCACTTTGAATATGGAAGCAGAAAAAGAAGCGACCGTTGTTTCTGAATTTATATTAAGTAAGCCTACTAATATTTATGTGGAGGAATCGGACGAAGTTGAAGAAGAAATTTCAGCTCCAGTAATTGCATCCAATGAAGTGATTTTTGAAATTAATGAATCAGATCCAAGTTTGGAGATGGAAGGGGACTTTATGTTAGAAGAAATTACCATCGATGAAGAGGTTGAAGAAGAATTAATGGAAGAAGAACTCATGGAAGAAGAATTGATGGAATCGGAAATGTTGATGGATGAAAGTAGTACGAAAGAAGAATTCGTAACTGTTGAAATGTATGATGCCCCTGTGATTGAAACTCCAGCACCTGCGGAAGTTATTTTTGAATCTTCTTTTAGATATGAGGAAGAGCCTTCTATGCAATTGGTGATGAGAGAGGAGTCCAATGCACCCGTTGCACATGTGAATCAACAAGCTAATTATGATATGCCATTAGATAATGCAGAAGAGCAAAGAAAAAAAGTGGCTGAGCGTATTCAGAAATTAAGAAATTTATCTTTTAATATTAATAATGTGAATGATCCAAGTAATGATTTTGAATCAGTACCTGCATATGTTAGAAGAAATATGGAAATGTTTGGTAATACATTGGCTTCTGTTGAAAATTATTACAGCAAGTATACAGTGGATAAGGATGAAAATAACCAAACACAAATTTCAACCATCAATACTTTTATGGATGGTAAAAAACCGGATTGATTTAGTTCTTATGTATAGTTGATTTTAGTTGTAACCTCGTCCTTCATTGGGCGGGGTTTTTTTGCGAATGATTACACTCCTTCGCAAATGAAATAAACAAAAATTGTACCTTTATTGAATGCATACCGTATTAATCACAGGAGGAACTGGAATGGTGGGAACATCGCTTACGCAATTATTATTAAGCAAGGGCTATCAGGTAATTGTATTAACGCGACAGCCGCGGGTTTCGAATGTACCCAATTTAACCTACGCTGTTTGGGATATAGATAAAGGGTATATTGATCCTTCAGCAATTCACAATGCGGATACGATTGTTCATTTGGCAGGTGCGGGTGTTGCAGACAAAAGATGGTCAAAAAAACGTAAGCAGGAAATTGTGGATAGCAGGGTATTGTCGGGTGCTTTGTTGGTGAAGTATTTAACTGAAAATTCACATCAAGTTAAAACACTGGTTGCAGCATCGGCCATTGGTTGGTATGGACCCGATACTGCACAAAGTTTAATGAATGGATTTACTGAAACCGACCCAGTGGATGGTGCATATTTGGGAGCAACCTGTAAAAGTTGGGAAGAAAGCGTAAAACCCATTGAAGCCTTAGGTATAAGATTAGTGACTTTAAGAATAGGGATCGTTTTAAATAAGAAAGGGGGTGCATTGGCTGAGTTTATCAAACCCGCGCAGTTTGGGATGGCAACAATCTTTGGAAACGGAAAGCAAATGGTCAGTTGGATACACCATCATGATTTATGTAAAATGATGATACATGGCATTGAAACAGCTTCTATTAAAGGGGTATATAATGCGGTTTCTCCTGATCCAATAAGTAATAAAGATTTAATTATTACTATTACAAAAAAATTAAGGGGTTTTTACTTACCCATACCGGTACCGGCATTTGTATTAAAAATAATGTTGGGAGAGATGAGCATTGAAATTTTAAAAAGCGCCAAAGTATCCTCAAAGAAAATACAAGGAGCAGGTTTTAATTTTGATTACCCTACTTTGCATTCAGCTTTGAATGATTTATTGTAATCAAGCAACTTGTGTTAATTAGCTTAGTAAAAAATAGCAACTAATTTCTTATCGGTCTGCCTGCAGTAATCACTGATTGTATGCGTTCCAATGTTTTCTTTTCGCCACACAAACTTAAAAATGCTTCGCGTTCTAAATCCAATAAATATTGTTCGTTGATAGTAGTGGGTTCACTCAAATCACCGCCACACATTACAAATGCTAATTTTTTAGCCACTTTTACATCATGGTCAGACGCGTATCCAGCTTTGTGCATACCATTAATGCCAGCGTATAATGCACCTAGGCCTGCTTTTCCTAGTACTTTAATATCTTTTCTTTGTTGTGCCTGAGTATATCCTGCATTAAACAATTGTAATGCTTGCTCCTTGGCTTTGGTAATGCGTCTTGATTGATTGAGTAAAATAAAATCCTGTGATTTTCTTAAGATGCCCATGTCCATCGCTTCCTGTGCACTGGTTGCTACTTTTGCAGTAGCAATTTGCATAAACCTGCGGTTAAGCGTAATGGTTTCTGGCTCATCTGCATGCATTTCATCAGATGCGCGTAAAACAAGTTCCTTTGTTCCACCACCACCAGGAATTACACCAATGCCTAATTCCACTAAGCCAATATAAGTTTCAGCAGCTGCACAAATGCTATCCGCATGTAAATTCATTTCGCAACCACCCCCTAAACAAAGTCCGTGAGGGGCCACTACCAAAGGAATAGAAGAGTAGCGCACACGCATCATACTATTTTGAAAAGTACGAATCGCCATATCTAGTTCTTCGTAATCTTGTTCAATAGCTAACATAAATATCATACCTACGTTGGCACCTGCGCTAAATAAGTTGGATTCGTTGGCGATGACTAAGCCATTAAATTTATCCTCTGCAATGTTAATCGCTTTATTTATTCCTTCTAAAACCTCACCACCAATACTATTCATTTTGGTGTTCCAGCTAAAACCTGCAATACCATCATTCATATCCACCATGGTACAAGCGCTGTTTTTCCAAATGGTCTTTTCTTTTAAATCAGATAAGATTAAGAAGGACTCACTGCCTGGAATTAATTTGTAGGCTTCAGTAGCAACATCATAATAATAACGTTTGCCCTGTTGTACTTTATAAAAAGATAATCCCTTATCTAACATCGTTTGAATCCATGGTGCTACAGCATATCCTGCTGATTTCATATCGCTCACCACTTGCGTAGCGCCTAATTCATTCCATGTTTCAAAAGCCCCAATCTCCCAACCAAATCCGGCTTTCAAGGCATCATCCAATCGGTATAATTCATCACTGATTTCAGGAATACGATGGCTAATATAGGAGAACAATGCAAAATGAAATTGACGTACAAATTCACCCGCTTTGTCTTTCGCCGCGTATAAACTTTTTAAACGTTCAGGTAAACTTTCCATCGCTTTTGCAACACCAATGGAAGCATATTTTACTTTAACGCGTGGTTCGTATTCAAAAGTTTTTAAATTTAGTGTTAAAATTTCTTTGGAGGTAGCCGTTTTTATTTTCTTAAAAAAGCCTTGACCAGTTTTATCACCTAACCAATTTTGTGCCACCATTTTTTCAAGCCAAGCAGGCAGAGTGAAAATATTTTTAGCTTCATCATTTGGACAACTTGCAGCAACCCCATTCGCTACTTTCACTAATGTATCAATACCAACTACATCCGCTGTGCGGAAGGTAGCTGATTTAGGGCGACCCATAATTGGTCCTGTGATGGATTCAATTTCATCAATACTTAATTCCATTTTTTCCATGATATGTAAAACACTCATCATGCTGAAAACCCCAACTCTGTTAGCGATAAAGGCAGGGGTATCCTTACAAAGCACTGTAGTTTTACCTAAAAATACATCCCCATAATGCATGTGAAAATCAATAATACTAGGATCTGTTTTTGTGGTGGGAATAATTTCAAGCAAACGCAAATAACGTGGTGGATTAAAAAAGTGTGTACCACAAAAATGTTTTTGAAAATCATCACTGCGCCCTTCCGCCATTAAATGAATTGGAATGCCTGAAGTATTTGAACTCACTAATGTGCCTGGCTTTCTGTATTTTTCAACCTCGTCGTAAATTATTTTTTTAATGTCTAATCTTTCTACC
>Ga0114973_10001012_pt1 | contig 21056 bp, 39 predicted proteins | sample M_140807_MF_Meta_FD_87025 | JGI IMG/M metagenome (GOLD analysis project Ga0114973, IMG submission 87025) | Freshwater microbial communities from Lake Montjoie, Canada to study carbon cycling - M_140807_MF_MetaG | ecosystem: Environmental > Aquatic > Freshwater > Lake | place: Lake Montjoie...
CGGATCGTCGAAGAGACGAACGGGGCACTGACGCTCGAGCAGGCCAGGACGCGAGTGCGTGCCGCCCTCGGGCTGTGTGGGGCTGACAGGCGGAAGAAAGCCCCCAGCAAGCAACTGCACCGCGAGCCGCGGGCCGCGGGCAGTCGTTACCAGATGCCGCCATCGCAGGCCGAGCCCTGGCTGCCGTTCGACCTCGGCATTACCGGCCGCGTCGGCATCCTGTCCGACATCCACGTACCGTACCACGACGAGACGGCGCTGCGGGCCGCGGTCGATCACCTCCAGGGCGAGAAGATCGACGCCCTGCTGCTCAACGGCGATTGGGCCGACTTCTACTCGATCAGCAGGCACGAGAAGAATCCAAAGCACCGCAACTTCCGCAACGAGCTGCACGCGGGCCGCGATCTCCTGAAGTGGATTCGCCAAGAGTTCAACGGCATTCGGATCGTCGCCAAACTCGGGAATCATGAAGAGAGGTGGGAATCGTGGCTATTCCAGCACGCCCCCGAAATCAGCGACGACCCGATCATGGGGATCGACAACTGGTACGGCTTTGAGCGGCTCGGGATCGAGTTGGTAAAGGACAAACGCATCATCCTCTGCGGTGCGTTGCCGGTGCTGCACGGCCACGAAAAGGGCAACGGGATCAGCTCGCCGGTGAATCAAGCCCGCGGGGCTTTCATGAGGTTGCATCACACGGTGCTCGAGGGCCACGGGCACCGCACCAGCACCCACAGCGAGCCCGACATGATGGGCTCGGAAACGGTGTGTTTCTCGACCGGCTGTCTCTGTGACATGCGTCCCGCCTACGCGCGGCTCAACAAATGGAACCACGGCGCAGCGGTGGTGGCGGTCCACGCCGACCGCAGCTTCGACGTTGAGAACTTCCGCATCCAGAACGGCAAGGTGCGCCAATCGTGACAGACGCCGACCTCGTTACCATCGATCAACGCATCCAGAGGGCCGGTGCCGCCAACTGTTGGACCGGCACACTTGGCTCTCTCGCCGGCGACGCTCGGCGGCTGGTGCGACACATTCAGGAGACGCGGAAGATGGCAGATGAATACCCGGTCGACCACATCCTGCGAGGCGAGCGGGAATTGAAGCACTACCCCGGCGACGAGATCGAGCCGGAGGCGACGTTGATCGAAGAGGCGGAAGGACCGCCCGTGGCGGTCCAGCTCCTCGACACGGCACGGGCCGCAGTCCTCGACCGCCACCGCGTCTACGGTCCGCCGCAGGAGCATTTCGCCCGCACCGTCGGCATGGTCAACAGCCTGTTCGCCTCTGTGCTGAAACGGCCGCTGACGACCTCCGATTGGGCTCGGATCATGCTGCTCGACAAGCTTGCCCGCGACCTCGGGCCGCGGCCCCACCCCGACAACGCTGTTGACCTCGCCGGCTACGCGGCGTGTCTCGCCGAGTGCCAAGCGTCCGCACCCCCTGCGGACGGCACGACGTGAGCCGTAGCGTGGTGGGAGGTGACGCATGATCGTACGGCCGACTCACTGGCGGACCGGCCCCAACGGCCGGGAAGCGGTGGCATCCGCCGGCGACTTTGTTTCGCTCGAGCGACTGCTGACAGCGGGCGAGAAGTCTGGCCGGATCACGTCTAGGCCGGAACGGACGGACCGCGAGATCGAGGTGATCGCCTACCGGCTCGGGTGGACGGTGGCCGAAGTCCGGCGAGCGATAGCACGGGGACGCACGGAGATCACCGATGGCTGACTCTCTCGACGGGATCGTATCCACCACGACCAGCCTGACGCAGACGCAGACGGGCACCGTCGGCAGCTCGACGCGGGCCGTCTCCGTGTCGTCGGCGTTGCCTCTCAACAGCGTCTCCGGCCCGCTCGTCGATCAGCTCTGGGTGTCCAACCGCTCGCTGGCTGTCGGCGCGTCCGAGACGCTCGATCTGCTCTCGCTCGCCGACACCATCCAGGGCGCGACCGGCATCCAGACGATGCGACAGGTCAGGCTCGTGCGGATCGAGAACAACGAGACGGCCACCGGCCCGCGGATCGTCGTCGGCCCGTCGGGCACCAACGGCTGGGGACGCGTCGCCGGCGAGATCGGGCCGGGCGGCGAGCTGATCGCCGTCCAGCAGACCCACGCCTGGGGCGTGACCGCGACCGAGCGTGGCGTGACGATCCGCGCCACCGGGCCGACCGGCTCCGTCTCCTATTCGATCGTGATCGCCGGCACCGCCACCACTGGCCCCGCAGGGTACTGACATGACTCCAGAACAGCTTCAATCCGCCGTCTTGGCTCTCATCGCCGGTGCGCGGCTGAAGTCTGCCGGCGGGCTCACCGTCAGCGAGTTCGGATCGCTCGTCGTGGAGGTCATCCGCCTGGCGGTCGCCGGGCTCGACACGATCTCCACGCTCGACGGGGCCGCGAAGAAGTCGTGGGCGTTGTCGTGCGTCGGGACGCTCTTCGACGCCGTGGCCGACTCGTGCGTGCCGTTCGCGGCCAAGCCGATCTGGTGGATCGTCCGGCCGGCGGTTCGCTCGCTCGTCCTGGCTGCTGCCGGCGGGGCGCTCGAGCAAATCCTGACGCTGACCCGTGCCGCCGCCCCGGAGCCGACCGCATGACCACCGCCCTGGTCCTCGCCGCCGCCGCGGTGGCCTACCTGCTGTGGGCTCGCCCGGCCTCCCCGGCGGGCCTGCCGCCGCTGTCGCCGCTACCGGCCCCGCAGGTCGCCCCGCAGGCTACCCCGCAGGCCGGCGGCCCGCACCCGCTCACGTTGCTGGCAATCCTGGGGGCCGGGGCAATGGTGGCTTTCGCGATTCGCGAAAGCGGAAAACCGGCCCCGGCCCCCGGCCCCACGCCGGTGGTCGGGCTTGACCTCCGGGGCCGGTTCGTCGGCGTCGATGCTGCCGCTGATGCCGCCACCACGGCCGCCATGCTCGAGGAGTTGGCCGGGCAGATCGAGTGGGACGGATCGCAGACCGAGCCGCGCCTCCGCACCGGTGCCGCGTTCGACGATCTGCGCCGGGCCGCCCGCGAGCTGCGGTGCCGCGGCGTGTCGCTGGGGGCTCGGCAGCCGGCCGTCCGCGACGAGATCAAGCGGTTCCTCGACGCCGAGGCCGGCACCGAGGGCGGGCCGGTCGATGCCGCCGCGCGTGCGAAGTGGGTGAAGGCGTACCGGGCCGTCGCCCAGGCCGCGGCGGAGGCGACCCGATGACGTTTATCGTCCACCACGGTGACTGCCGCGAAGTCATGGCAACGCTCGACGCCGAGAGCGTCGATGCCGTGGTCTGCGACCCGCCCTATGCGGAGATCGACCGACCCTATGGCCGACTGACCGAGCCGCAGTGGCACGATCTGATGGACGGCGTCATCGAGCAAGTGCGCCGCGTCTTGAAGCCGTCGGGGTCGGCTGTGTTCGTCATCCAACCCAACAGCGAGCGAGTCGGCAGGATGCGCCCGTGGGTGTTTGAGTTCATGGCGAAATGGGCTCGGCAGTGGAACATGGTTCAGGATGCGTGGTGGTGGAATCACTGCACGCCGCCAACCGTTCATTGCCAGCGAAAGCGCGGGCTGATGCGCCCAAGCCTAAAGGCATGCGTGTGGCTCGGGCCAAGCGACTGCTACCGGAATCAAGACGCCGTTCTGGTTGACGCCGCGGAATCAACAAAGAACGACAAGCGAACTTCACGTCTTGAGATTGGATACTCGACCAGCGGCCTCTCGATGAGACGCGGTCGAGCATTGTCGGCGTTTCGGGAGCGGGGCGGCGCGACTCCGTTCAATCTTATTGTCTGCGGAAACAGCAATTCCTCTAGCAGTTCCGGCGCTCACGGCCACGGTGCCGGAACGCCACTACCGCTGGCGTGGTGGTGGACTCGATACATCTGCCCGGAAGGCGGAACGATTCTCGACCCCTTCTGTGGTGCCGGCACGATGGGCGTGGCTGCCGTCTCCAGCGGCCGAGACTTCATCGGTGTTGAAAAAGAGGCCGAGTACGTCGAGATCGCACGGGCACGTATCGCCGCGGCCGTTCTTCCGTTGGAGGCCACAGCATGACGCGCCGTCAAGCCCAGATGTGGTCGTGGAGTGCCATTGGCTTCGTGATCGTCGCCGCGATCGTCGGCGCGCTCGTCGAGCGGGCCACGCACCGGCTCGCCGCGAGGGTGGAGAGCCGGTTCGGGTACACGCCCGACCCGGAAGGGCTTCGCCGCGTGATGGCCGAGTTCGGCCCCGCTGGACGCTTCTCCGCTGCCGGTGCCGACGCGATCGAGAAGGCCGAGCAGAAAGACACCTTCCTGTACCGGCCGGCCTACAAGGCTCACCAGGCGGTCTACGGTCAGCCGTGGCTCGTCGGCCGGCAAGGAATCGGTGACTGCGTCTCATGGGGCTGGAGCCACGCCGTGTGGATCGCCCTCTGCTGCGATTGGGAAACCGGCCGGCTCGCCAATCCGCCGCCGATGGTGGCTACCGAGTGCATCTATGGAGGCTCCCGCGTCGAAGCCCGGGGCCGTCCGGGGGACGGGCGGAATCCGGTGGGCGGATACTCCGACGGCTCCTATGGGGCCGCCGCGGCCCGGTGGGTGAGAGACTACGGGGTGATCTTCCGCCAGGAGGTGGGCGGCCACGATCTCCGCATCTACTCTCCCGACACGGCCAAGGCGTGGGGAGCGTTCGGCAACGGCGGCCAGGGCGACGGCGGGAAGCTCGACGAGATTGCCAAGGTCCATCCGGCCGAGCACGTTGCCGCGGTCGGCACGTTTGCCGAGGCTTCCGCCGCGATCGAAAGCGGCTACCCGGTGGCCGTCTGCTCCGGGCAGGGATTCGGAAACGTCCGCGATGCCAACGGATTCTCCCAGGCCCAAGGATCATGGGCTCACTGCATGGTGTTCATCGCCGTGCGCTACGCCGCCAACGGCTCGCCGGAAGACGGGCTGTTGTGCCTGAATTCGTGGGGTCCAACTTGGATCTCTGGACCGTCGTGGCCGAGCGATATGCCGCCCGGTTCGTTCTGGGTGCGCCGATCCGTCGTCGATCGGATGCTCGGCGGGGAGAACACGGACAGCTTTGCCGTCGGATCCGTGGGTGGCCTCGGCCATCGGCCCCTCGACAACGGCAATTGGCTCCAGCCGGCCCCCGCCGCCGCCCGCCCGCAACCCGCCCGCATCATCGCCAGCGTCTACTCTCTCGCCCCGTGAGGCCCGCCATGATCCTCGACCGCAAGATCGTCTCCATCGTCCTCGTCGCCCTGGCCCTCGGCTGGTGGCTCGGCTCCTCGCCCAGCTCACCGATCAACCCGACGCCGCAACGGCCGGTCTTGCAAGCCGTGGGCCGGCTCGCTCGAGTGGCGGCCCGGCTCGGGTTGTGGGCCGCGCTCGCTGCCGAGGCACCGCCGCAGGCCGACGGCCGGCAGCTCGTCCACGCGCCGGCGGTTGATGCCGATGGGCATCGGGTCGTGAATCATGGGGAGGGCTGGTGATGACCCTCTACCGCTCCCTCCTCGCCTTCCTTGCCGCCCTCTCCGCCGACCCAGCTGAGATCGACCGCGAACCGTCACGCGCCGCCGCGGCCGTCGCTGCGGCCTACGCCAGCCTTGCCCCGGACACGTCACCGACGCCGCCCCCGGCACCGGGGAAGTGTGGATGCGGGGGGAAGTGCGAAAACGGACAGTATCGGCCCGATGGGCGGATCGTCATGGCCTGCGAGAAGGACTGCCCGTGCGGGTGCCGTAAAAGCCCTGCCCCCGGCCGCTGACCGCCAATGCCCGCGGGCTGGCGTCGCGCCGGGGGCGGGGTCTTCAAGTCTTCCTCGGCCGCCCCATCCCCGGCGTCGCCACGATCAGCCGGACATCCCGCCGGTGGACGAACACCGTGCCGTCGATCTCGACGCTCGGGACCGTGCCGTCCTTCACCATCCGGTACGCCAGGGCGCGGCTCACGCCGGCGAGCGTGGCCGCGGTGGAAGGGCGGACGTAGTCGGTGGTATTGATGCTTGTCATAGGCTTGCGCACACCTTTGCCTTTCCGCCGTTCCGTTTCCGGTCAGCAACGCCCTGCGCGAAACCTTCACGGACGGCCTTGCTGACGATCTTCCGGAGTTCCGTGATCGTGTGGTCGTCGTGCTCGGAGACGATTGAACGAATGACGGAATCCAACGGCAGGTAAACCCATGCCGGGCTCTCGCCGTTAGCCACCTCCACCATTGAATCCGTGGCGGCTGTCACGCATGGAACGCTGCCGCGGAACGTCGTCATCAACATCAGGTTGTCGTGCGCACGCGACACTGAGCGAAGCATCCTGTCTCGTCGTCTTGCCATAGTCGTCGTTCCTTTTCCCTGGGGTGTGGCCCGCCCGGCGAAGCGCCGGGCGGGTGGGGCGGGCGTCAGGCCAACTGGGACTCGACCTCCTTCATCTGCTGCTTGATGTACCGGATGCCGTGGGTGGTCAGCCCACACTGACGGCTGCGGATTCGCTCGCAGCCAATCGCGCGCCACTTGAGCCACACGACATCGCGGTCCCAATCCGTGGTCCCGACATCTACGCGAGCGTCGTTGATGTCCAGGGTTCCGGCGAAGGCTTGGAGCTTGGCGATCAGGTCGGCTTGCTTGGTGGCGTTCATCGTTCGTTTCCTTGGTGGTGTCGTTCTCGTCTGGTGTCAGTATAGACAATCGTCCATTGTGGTCAAGTAGGGTGAAAAAAGATTTTTTGGGGGGCGGTTTTCCGCTGGGAAACTGCCTATTCCGCGTCCGGCACGAACTCGGCCTCCTCGCCGAGATCGAGGGTGGGGAGGTAGTCGAGGGCCGAGCGGGTCTGGGTGATCGCCGGGGCGAGGTAGTGCGTCCGCGTCATCTCGGTGCTGTGGTGCCCCAGGTGGGCCGTGGCGTCCCCGCCCCCAGCGTGAACGTACGACGCCGAGGACTTCCGGACCGCATGGAACGGAAGGTAGGCGACGCCGGCAGTCCGGCAGAGGACTCGTAACGACGGGTAGATGCTGGTGGGATTACGGTCCCACGGCCAGACGAGATCGTCGGGGCCGCCGCGTTGCTCCTCGAGCTGCCGGCATAGATCGGCCGGCAAGGCGTGGGAGATGTCGGCCCGCCTGCCCTTCCGCGTGTCAGCCTCGAAGAGCACGCGACCGGCGACGAGATCGACGTTCCGCCACCGGAGCTGCATCAACTCGCCGATGCGGGCACCGCAGCACCACTGCGCGTACAAGATCGACGACCACCACCAGGCCGACGGCAGGCCGCCGGTGCGGCCGCGGCGCTTGCGAGCTTGCACGATCAGCCGGGCGATGTCGTTCGACGTGTACGCCCGCGGCGTCCGTGCGATCTTCGGCCGACGCTTCAGTCTCGGCATCTTGCCGACGGTCAAATCCTCTTCACGCATCCAACGCCAGAGGGCAAGGATCTGCGACCGATCCTTGCTTACGCTGTCGGGCGAGATCGGCTTGCCGGCTCGGGTGTTGGTGGCCCGCCACCGAAGGAACTCGGCAACACGCATGCTGGTGAGATCGTCGGCCGTCGGCTCGTGGCCGAGGTGCTCGGCAAACTTTGCGATCGAGTGCCGGTAGAGAACTTCCGACCGTGCCGACAGGTCTTGGATCACCACGTACCGGCTCAGTGCTTCCGTAAGTTTCAAGGCAAAGGCTCCGCTAAACGCCCTCGCATCCGTGCGCGTCGGTCAGTAGGCTCGGCGTCCTACCTCCCGTGTCCTGCGCCGACCGAAGGTGCAAGAAGGATTGTACTGTACGCTTGGTCAGTACTAGACGGATGTACAATCCCGCCCTCTCCGTTGAACTATCGGTCGGCAGTGAACAGTACGCAGAGGCGAAAGCTGATGCGCGGCGGAGGTGCGGCGTGGCAACGATCGACATCAACGACATCGTGACGACGCTCGAGGCCGCAGCGTTGGCCGGCTGCACGCCGACACACATCGCCCGGCTGTGCCGAGCCGGGGCGATCGACTGCAAGAAGATCGGCCGTGAATGGCTGGTTTCCGCCAAGGCGGCGGCATCCCTCCGCGGATCTCTTCCGCGGAGCCTTGGGGCTGAAAGAAAATCCGATCCAGCGCCTCGGCGGAATCGCCGCAAGTAGCCTGAATCGTGCCCCCGCAAGCGTTTTCCCAGTCGTGAAAAAACGTGGCTTGACAGTGTTCGTCGAAGAACGCTAGATTCCCCCCCCATGCGTCCGGGGATTGAAACCCCCAGGACGTTTTTGGTGGAGACAGTGTTCGTCGAAGAACACTACTGGACACCTTGGCAAGGACGCCCGTTTCTCCCGCGTTTCTATGGGGGTGACCCAACTGCAAACGTCGGTAGGATCGATTCATCTAAGTGAACGGGTGTACAGCGTTAGGGGATTCAATGGAAACGCACGGCGGGAACGGGAGGCTCGATCAAGACCTGATCGACATCTGCTTCGGGATCGGTTTGAGCGTGAAAACGACGGCTTGGGTGGTGCGGGATTCGGTTGATCGGGTGTGGCACGAGTGGTCGGTGCGGACCGGCCTTCCGACGCCACACGACCCGATCAGCAGCGTGATTAAGAAGCGGGCGAAGGAAGTGCAGGCCGGCTGGACGGAAGAGCAGAGGCAGCTCGCACAGTTCGGCTGCAGGGCTCGTCCGAGCAGCAAGACGGTCGAGTACCGGCAGCGTCAGAGACAGGAAGTCCATCAGCGGTGGAAGTCCACCAAAAAGGCGAAGGAACAGGAATGCCGCTCCGGCTTGATCGAAGAGAAGGCCAATCCATCACCGTGCCCGGTGATCGTCCATCAGATGACGTTGTGGTCGTTGTCCACAGCATCAGAGGCGACCGCGTGAGATTGGAGGTCGTGGCGAACCACGACCAAGCGATTTACAGGACCGAGCTGTTCAAGCGGCTCGAGCAACAGGAGACGGGACATGGCGAGCGAAACGATGGTCGGTGATCGAGAAGCGGCTGGGGCGATCGCCGGGATGATCGATCTCTACGGCCGGCGGCTGCCGGAGCGTGGCGAAGCGATTCGCGGCACGACGGCCGGCAAGCGTTGGTCCGGCACGTGCTGCCACTCGGATCAGTTTCGGGTGATCGTGGAGATCGACGACGAGGTGTTCGTGACCGTCTCGCCTTCGGACATCGAGATCGAGTGAAGGACGGGCCGGGGCACGAAGCCTTCGGCAGGGAGCCCGCGGAGCGGGTGGTCATGGATGAGGCCCGCCGGCGGTGGAACCGCCGGCGGATCAGGGAGGGCCGCATGGCAGGCGAAGGCGTGATCCACGTTCAGCGGACGTTCCGGTGGATGCCGGCGCGGACGCCTGCGGCTGGATCACGCAGGCCAGCCGTGCGGCTCTGTGCTGCGAAGAAGCAGCGGAAGCCGGAGACGCGGGGTGCGAAGCGGGTGCGGATCAGGAGCGAAGTCAAACCGCGGATGGCGGATTGGCTGCGGCGGATCAGAAAGAAGGTGCTGGCCCGGCTAACGCACACCGGAAATATGTACGCCGATCCGCGGCGAGCGGGCGGCAGATCGCTGGCTGGTGACTGTTACGTCGAAGCGGCGTTGGCCGGCGATCCGCGGATTCTGCTCGACACGATCGTCGAGTCGATCTGCGAGCTGCAAGGGGTGGGGCGAGAGATCGAAGTGGTGGTGCAGCCGAAGGCGACGACGGCTCTGCCGGGGACGGCTGAGAAGGTGGAAGAGATGAGGAAGCGCCAGGAGAGGTTCCAGGCGCTGCACTGTGACTGGGATGCAAAGAGGAGTTAGCGGAGATGGCTTTGAACATTCAGCGGGGACGCCGGCACACGCCGGTACGGGCGGTGATCTACGGGACGGAGGGCATCGGGAAATCGACGCTGGCAGCGGCGTTCCCGTCGCCGGTGATCCTTGACACGGAAGAGGGGACGCACCACCTCGACGTGGCCCGCGTGTCGATTGGCTCGTGGGACGAGCTGCGGGCCGCGGTGGCCGAGATCGGCAGCAAGCCCAGCGAGTTCCGCACGGTGGTCATCGACTCGGCGGACTGGGCCGAGCGGCTGCTGATCGAGAGCCTGCTCGTGGAGCACAAGCAAAAGTCGATCGAGGGCTTCGGATTCGGCAAGGGCTACACGATCCTTGCCGAAGGCTTCGGCCGGTTCCTGACGCAGTGCGACGCGCTGATCGGTGTCGGGCTCAACGTGGCTTTCGTGGCTCATTCCAAGGTGCAGCGAACGTCGCCGCCGGACATGGCGGACGGCTTCGACCGCTACGAGCTGAAGCTGACGAAGCAGACCGCGCCGTTGCTCAAGGAGTGGTGCGACCTCCTGGCGTTCTGCAACTACAAGACAAACGTCACCGAGGGATCGGACGGCCGCAAGAAGGCCACCGGCGGCAAGCGTCGGCTCCTGCACCTTGAGCGGGCCGCGGCGTGGGACGCGAAGAACAGGTACGGCCTCGACGCCGAGCTGCCCATGACGATCGACAGCCTCGGTCCGATCTTCGCCGAGCCTGCCAAGCGGCCCGGCTGGCGTGACCGCGTCGCCCAGGCGGTGACCGTCGACGAGTTGGGCCGGATCGCCGACGACGCCGAGAAGGCCGTCAGCGACGGCAAGCTGACGGCGGAGCAGCGGGATCAGCTCGACATCCTGATCGACCAGCGGCATGGCGAGATCGAGATCGAGGTGACGGCATGACAATCAAAGAGTTCATGGATAAGCACCGCGCTTGCCGCGAAGGCCGCGAGTGGGCTGAAAGCACATGCGAGACGATGGACGAGGTTTGGCGATGGGCACGGCATGACTGGCTGCTTTGGGTGGCGAGGCGACCGGGCGTCCTTACTGATCGTGAGTTGCGGCTTTTTGCGGTGTGGTCGGCCCGTCAGGTGCAGCACTTGATGACCGACGCTCGATCGCTGGCGGCTCTTGGCGTGGCCGAAAGGTATGCAAACGGCGAAGCGACGGACGAAGAGTTGGCCGCAGCCGGGGACGCAGCCTGGGACGCAGCCTGGGCCGCAGCCAGGGCCGCAGCCTGGGCCGCAGCCGGGGCCGCAGCCAGGGACGCAGCCTGGGACGCAGCCAGGGCCGCGCAGGCCGAATGGCTGCGAGCGAACACAACGCCGAAATGGGAGGTGATCGGAGCATGAAACTCTTCCAAGCGTCGGTCTTTGAAAAAATCCGAAGCGACGGCGTCTTCCTGCACCTCAGCAGCGCTGAGGCTGTGGACGTGAACGGCAAGCTGTACGCCGAGGTGGCGGGCAACCTCTACGCCGCCGACTCCTCGCCGCGGTGGCACGAGACGGAAGCCGCGGCCCGCGAGGAGGCGGCGGCGAAGGTCGATGTGATGGCGGCGGCGCTCACCGCCCAGGCGGTGCGGATCAGGGAAGGAGGACGGTGATGTCAGAGACGCCGACGATCGCCGCTCGGGTGTTGATGCACGCCGAGCGGGTGCGCGACGAGCTGCTGTACGTGTCGCCCGAGCCGGCCACGCCGGAGTTGTCAGAGAAGCAGGGCAACGCATACGGGCCGCTGCTCGTCGAACTTTGCCGGCTGGCGATTGCCGAGTGGCGCAGGCCGGAGGCGAGCGCTACGCCGCAGAACTTGTCGAACGTGTTGATCCGCATGAGTGACACGATCAAGACCGCCTGGGTCGAGGAGGACGCCGATGACGTTTCGTGATGGGATTCGACGGGACTTGCAGGCCAAGCGGGAGCACGACCGCGAGGCAGACCACGAGCGGAAGGCGTTGGGCATCGCAGATCTCGTTCCATTTATGCGAACGGGACAGATGAGCTACGCGAAGTTCTTGCAGATCACGCGGGACATTTTGAACGGTGACGCCGACCGGATCGTCCGTGTCGGTGAGGAGTTTCGACCGGACATCCAGACGGGGGATCAGCGATGAGGGTTCACAGTTTCGATGACGGGTTCGACGCGGCGACGGCTGGCGGTGCGCCGGCCGGCGAACGCGAGATGCTGCCGGACGGCACGCACGGCGTGACGATCAAGGAGGCGAGCGAGGGGCCGCACAAGTTCGCCGACAACAATCCCGGCGACTTCCTGCACCTCACGCTCGCACCGAACGGCTCGTACGGCTTCGTGTGGGTGTCGCTGGGCTCGTCGGCGAAGGACCGGGCTCAGGCCGGGCTCCTAGCGACCGCCCTCGGCTACACGCCGGATGGCTGGGCCGAGGCCGATCCGTCCGAGCTGGTCGGCCGCGAGCTGCGGATCACGACGAAGCAGGTCGTGTTGAAGAGCGGCAAGACCCGCGTCTTCGTCAACGACTACCTTCCGGCGGTCGGCGCGGCACCGGAGAAGAAGCCAGCCAACCGGCTGCCGGCTCAGAAAATCGCCGCCGCTCGAGGCGACGAGGCCGGCGGCGGGGACGACATACCCTTTTAGGTCTACCAGGCCCGCCCTGGCCGCGCCGTTCACGGAGGGGCAATGGGCTCGTCAGCCGGAGGAGCGAGCGGAAACTTGCCCGCAATCACCGGCGATCGTTGGGTGGCGAACATTTCCCGCCGGCAGCAACGACAACCACCTCGGAGTCGGGCCGGGTGCCGTTCGACGCGGCAGGGTGGGATGGGTTAGAGGATCGATTGGCACTAGGAGCGAGTGCGATGGCTAAGAAGAAGCGTTCATCAATGGTTGGCAATGGTGGAAAGTCGCAGCAGGAGATTGTTCGGCATTGGGGCGACCTCCCCGTAGTTGATGCTAAAGCAGATCTGCGTGTTTTCATCCAACCAGAAGACTACGCGCACGCGAAGGCCAAGGATGCGGGGTGTTGCCTTTTTGCACAAGCATGCAAAAGGCAGTTTGCTGCCTCTAAGGTGATGTTTTGGAGGTCTTGTGCTTACGTTGAACTTCCTGGGAGCGATGGCGCACGTCGCGTCGAAAGATTCGAGCTTTCCGCCGATATGCGTCGTCTCATTGAGGAGTTTGATAAAGGCAATCCAGTGACTCTGTCAGGCGGATTTCTTCTTAAAAAGATTACTCCGTCAATGACGTTTGAGGCTCAGCGTGAATACCAATCCCTCAAGCGTCTCCGCAGGAAACAGACGGCGGCTATCGTCGGCACGGCCTCATCTCGCGAGCCGTCTAATCAAGGGAAAGGGGCTTACAGCCGTCCTCCGATCGTCATCGACATCGAAGTACGCAACGGCAGCGGAATGGTTCATTTTAAGAAGACAGCCGATGCCTCGTAGGCATGTGATTAGCGTCATTTACTAGAAGGAACAAATAATGGCTGAAGACGAACTTCCTGATGGCTGGAGATGGCTTTCCACTTGGGACACTCGCACTGGCGAACAGCACACAAAATGTGGCCCGAGCGGTGATTACGCGCGGCTCCTAAAAGCGTCCGCGGCGCAAAAGATTCGTGCTTACAAGCAACACAGCTCATGGGCCGTGCACGTTGGTGATGCAACGGCATTTCTTGAGGCTGCCAAGGGTGTTTTCGCAGCGAATCACAACTTCAATGCGACGCCTTTAGCCGATCAGAAGTTGATTTATGAGGATCTTCTTGCTGCTCTCGTCCGCCTGGCGGTGGCGGCGGAGCGGATCGCGGAGGCTGCGGAGTCGATGGCAACGGTCCCGCAGTCGTTTCGGTGAGGAGTTCACATGGCTCGCCTTCGCAGCATCGAGATCATCGGCGGGCCGCTCGACGGCCGGCGGATCATTTGGGATGCCGAGATCGACTGCATGATGTGGACCGATGGCAGCCGGATCTATCAGCACGCGATCGACGAGATTTGGACCGGGACGAAGAACAAGACGGTACTGCGGCACGTCGGGACGCTGCCGCTTCCGAAGAAGACACAGTAAACCCGGCGGCGGGCGGGGAACTTACCAACACCTGAATCGCTTCGGGCTCGGGAAGGCCACGGCAAAAACCGCCCGCCGTCGGGGTTTTTGACACACGGAGGAGTCGATGGGGGGAATCACAACGATCGGCGAACAGCCGAAGGCGTGCACGGAGTGCCGCGAGACGAAGCCGCCTGGGGCGTTTGCCGCTCGCACCGGACTCCTCGGCGGAAGGATGGATGTGTGCCGCTGGTGCCTGAAGGAGCGGCGCGACTCGCACCGGACTGACAAGAGTCTCGGCAAGAGCATCCTGCGTGACGCGAAGACGAACAGCCGCGGAGACTTCTGCGACGAGACGTACGCCACCCGGCGCGACCAGTACATCATCCTCCTGGCCGCTGCCTGCGACCGCTACCGCCAGGCCGAAGACGCCGAGGACCGCGACGGGGCTCGCGAGGCGCTGATCTTCCGGTGCCGGCAGCTGCTCGAGGCGGAAGGGCTGGTGAGCACATGACGACCTTCCAGGGCCAGCACTTCCTCGACTTTGACGCGGCCCCGGCCCGCCGCACCGATCCGCCGACATCGGTGGCGGCCGGGCAGGCGATGACGGCCGCCGCGGTTGACGAACACGAACGGCTTATCCTCGCGGCGCTGGCCGCCGGGCCGGCCGGCAAGACCGAGCTGGCGGCTCGGATCGGCACCATGAGCGATCAGCAGGTGATCCGCCGCATGAAGCGGCTCGAGCGGCTCGGCAAGGTCGAGCGGACGGGGCTGGAGGTCAAGTCGGCCGCCAGGCGGGGCGAGACGGAGTGGCGGGTGGTGTGTGGGGGGAGGGTGTGACTATGGAGGGAAGCATGCCAGCAACGATGGTGGAGCTTAAGGGTCACCCGGCCGCAGACGGCTGGCCCATGATGAAAGACAAGGCGTTTGCGCAACTGCGAGACGACATCAAGAAGAAGGGGCAGGAAGAGCCAATCACGATTTGTGATGGCATGATTCTCGACGGTCGCAATCGCTACCGCGCCTGCATCGAGCTAGGTCTCAAGCCGATCACTCGAGAGTATCGAGGCAATCCGTGGGACTACGCCTGGACGATGAACGGCCCGCGGCGCGACTTGGACGAGACGGTCAAGTGCGTGATCTTTATTCGGTATCAGAAGGAATCGGAGAAGTGGGAGAAGAAGCACGGAGAGATCAAGAAGGAGGCGAATCGGAAAAAATCTCAAGCAGCTTCAGACGGAAAAGTTGGGCGCGCCTCTGTCAAGCAAAAGGCTTTAGACGCGGATCACAATGAGCCGCGTCTAAACAACAGCGGCAAGCACGTCGCACGCGAGGCGCGCGCTGCCGAAGCCAGTGCATCGACCGGCACTATGGGCCGTGCTGAGCAGATATGCAGCCACAGCGATCTCGCCAAGAAAGTCGCGGCACTTGAAATGAAGCCCGCAGCAGCGCTGCGGGAGATTCGCAGCCGTAAGCGCCGCCTGGAGCTCGAGGAGGCGGCCGCGAAGGCCGTCGAGCATGAAACCGGCCGTCCTGAGTGGTCGATTCTCAACGTCGATGTCCTCGACGGTCTAGCTTCCGTGCGAGACGAGCACGGGCCGGCGCGGCTAATCTTCACCGACCCACCCTACAACATCGGCATCGACTATGGCCCAGGAAAGGATGCCGACAGCCTCTCGGACGGCGCTTACCTGCGGTGGGTGGATGAATGGATCGGGCTGTGCTGCGATTGTCTTACCGAAGATGGTTCGCTGTGGGTGATGATTGGCGACGAGTACGCTGCCGAATACGCCATGATCCTCAAGCGTCGGGGCCTGACTCTCCGGTCGTGGATCAAGTGGTACGAGACTTTCGGCGTGAACTGCCAGAACAAGTTCAACCGAACAAGCCGCCACATCTTCTATGCCGTCAAGGACGAGAAGTCTTTCGTCTTCAACCCGGAGCCGGTGACTCGCCCGAGCGATCGCCAGACGAAGTACGGCGACAGTCGCGCCTCAGCCGGCGGGAAGCTCTGGGACGACGTGTGGCAGATCCCGAGGCTGACCGGGACTTGCGCGGAGCGTATCCCAGACTTCCCCACGCAACTGCCCCTGGCCCTGGTCGAGCCGATCGTCCTTTGTGCTTCCATGCCCGGCGATCTCGTCGTCGATCCGTTCAACGGAAGCGGAACCACCGGCGTTGCATCAGTGCGAAACGGCCGGAAGTACGTCGGTGTCGAGAAGAGCGAGACGTTTTCGGATGTGGCACACGTGAGGCTCAGTGGAACGAAGGTGAACCAATGAATCTTGGACCATCAACGAGGTACGCCAGGGACATCGTCAACGACTATCGGTCGAAGGAGTTGACTGATCCCGACTACCAGCGCGAGTACGTGTGGACGCAGAAAAAGGCCAACCATTTCCTCGCTAGGACGATTTCGCTCGGTCACGTGCTCGGAGTAATCACGACCTACCGTCTCAAGGGAGGGAACACAAGTTTTCTTCAGGATGGAAGGCAACGAATCACAACGCTCATGCGAGCAATCGATGGTCCATCCGAGTACGGATTGTGCAGGGAGCAGGTTGAGTCGCTGCGCGGCGCTCAGGTGTCCCAGCAGTCAATGGTGTACGAAACCCACGACGATGCCCGGATGGACTTTCAGCACCTTAACGACGGGGTTGGGCTGATTCCGTACGAGAAGTACCGCGGCGACTTGGAATCTGATGATGCCGGCCGATCGCTGTACCAGATGGTCCGGACGACAGTAGACGATTTGTCGGTCGGCATGGCGGGTATCAGTCGCTCAAGCGAGCACGGCCGCAAGAAGGCCGGCCAGTTGCACAGGCACAGCCTCGGTCTGTTCTACAAGTACGCAACCCGCCACAAAGACCTTCAGCTCTACGCAAAGTCTGAGCGAAGCATCAGCGACCAGATCGAGCGGAGGGTGCGAGGATGGCTCGATGGAAATCGAGATGAATGGCAATCAAAGTGCGACGGATTCATCAGAGCGATCGAGAGTGTGAACGCCCTGCTTTCCGAAGAAACGAAGTCTTTCGACGCCAAGCGTTGGGACATGACGGCCGTTCGCGCTATGTATTCGGCCTACCTGCACATCAAGAGCATCGGGTGCCCGTCTGATGCGTTCGTGGAGTTGGTCCGCTGGTTCGTGGCGTCGAACGTAAACAGGAAAACGTGGTCGGCGCGATACGAGATCGAAGTGGATGGCACGCCGATGCTGTTTCGCATCGATCAAGTCTCGCTCAAGTGGCTTTTTAAGTGCGAGGCTTTTGGTGGACCGAAGATCGAGCAGCTCAAGCGATCCCGGCGGATCGTAGCCCAGGCTGGGTACGACGAAAGCCACCTCGTTCCCCACGCGGATGGAGGGACGGAGACGTTCGCCGAGCCTGCGATTCTCAACCGATCCAGGGGCAGAAGGCAAGTTGGCGAGTGAACAGCACGCAGACGACACGCAAGCCAAAGGCAAACCCCATGACCCTCCCCTCCGACTACGCCGCCCTCATCGCCATCGCCCAGGCCGACGAGCTGGACGCGATCAAGAAGCAGATCCTCGACCGCAACGAGGAGCTGGGGGCGGTGGCGGCGTTCGAGCTGCTGAAGGAGCTGGCGACGAGGCGGAAGGCGTTGGCGGAGGAGCGGCGGAAGCTTCAGGAACTGTGGGACGCGACGCCGGCGGCGGCGGACGAGGACGGACAGGAGGACGCGGATGGCGGGTGAATTGGTGTGCTGCCTGTTTTGCGGCCGTGACACGCGGAGCAAGAGCGGCGTTTGCTCACGATGCGAGGGCCGCAAGTCGTTTGGGCTTCCGGCGAGCCATTCAGACGCGATTTCCAACAAGACAGCCCCGGACGTTTGCGAATCGTGCGGGCGAGAGTTCAGAGGCGAAAAGCGATTTTGCGACGAGTGCAGGAACGTCGGGGCGGAGCGGTCCTACCACGGCGAGAACTACGGGGAGGACGAATAGTGGCGGGTGAATGGATTGCCTACGACATCGGTCTGCCAGACAAGCCGGAGGTGCAGGAGCTGATCGACACGACCGGGCGGCCGGTCGAGGAGATCGTCTTCTCGCTCCTGCGGCTGTGGGGCTGGGCGGCGTTGAACACGGCCAACGGCCGGGCACGGATGACCATTCCGCGGCTCGTGCGGACGTGCGGCCAGGATCAAGCCTTTTGGCATCACGTGGCCGCCGTCGGGTGGCTGGAGATCGACGAGACGGACGCCACCGTTGCTATCCCAGGGTGGGATCGCCGGTTCAGCCAGGCGGCCAAGTCGAGGCTCCAGCAGGCCGATCGGGCGACCTCGTACGAGGACAAACGCCGACGCGCCGGCAGTCCCGGCGCTCAAGCGCCGGAAGATCCGGCGCTCAAGCGCGGGAGAGGAGATAGAGGAGATACAGGAGAAGATCCTCCTCCTCCGCGAGAAGCTGCGCAAGGAAAGCCGGAATCCCCGGAAGAGACGTGGAAGGCGTTCCGGGCTGCCTGGAACGCCGGGGCGGCTGCCGGTAATCGCCGCGAGTGGAAGCCCACCACGCCCCCGGACGGCTGGTCGGATCGGCTGGCGGAAGTCGGCTGGGGCGACAAGGCGGAAGAGGCGACAAAGCGGCTCGGCAAGTGCCGGTACTTTGAGACGCCGGTGACGCTTGTGCAGTTCGTCGGCCCGCGGTTCGTGGATCTGTGCCTTGGCGGGCAGTACGACGCCCCCAAGGCCAAGCGGGGCGGCAGGGAGCCGGAGAAGGCCCCGCCGGCGGTCTGGACGGGCGACGACGCCCAGCGGTTTGAGGCGACGAAGCGGAAGGTCTTGGAATCACTCACGAAGGAGACGACATGACCTGCACCCGCTGCTCAGCCCCTGCCCGCTGGCGAGACGCCGACGGCCGGCACTTCTGTGCCGGCCACGTGCCGGCGAACGGCAAGCCGCTGGCCCGCCTGCCGGCACCGCCGGAGCCGGACATTGCCGATCGGCTGGAAGCTATCGCCGCGGTGCCCGCCGATAGCCCGTTCTCGTTTGAGATTCTCGAGGATGCCGCAGCCGAGATCCGCCGGCTCCGCGCTCTGCTTGAGGCCGCCGGAGACAAGTCCGGGGCGTGTTAGTGTTTGGGGATCGATGGATCGATGCTCTTTCCCACGGAGGTGGATATGCGGATTCTCATGGCGATGCTCGCGGTGACTGTTCTCTCGGGTGCGGCCCACGCCGGCCCGTTCTCTCGCCGTTCGGTGACGACGACCAGGGCGAGCACCTGTACCGGAGGCAACTGCTCGTCGGCTTCGACCCGGACGGTCAGCCGCGGCGGGGCTCAAGGCCACGCCGATGCGATGGCTTCGTCTGGCTCGCTGGTGCATGCGGCCAGCCACGGCGCGACCTACGAGGGTGTCGGTGTCGGCGGCAGTCCGGACGCGGCGCTGGCGGCCTGCTGCAACAACGGCGGCGCGGTGCTTGAGGAGGGAACCGCCCAGGGCCGGGATGGCCGGTGGTATGCCTGCCGGCGGTACAGTCAGCGGTGAACGATACGCTCCGAGACGCCACACATCTCGGAGATAGCTCGCGTGGTGTAGGCACCGGTGGCGCGGTGGTGGGGCACGGCCGGCTCAACACCGGCAAGGGCGGACTCGGACTCCGTCGCGGGCGATTTGGCGCGAGTAACTCAGTTGGAAGAGTCCCACGAAGTGTGTTGGGAGGTCGCGGGTTCGAGTCCCGCCTCGCGTCCTAGGTTCGACAAACAGCGGCATCGCCGCGGGAGGGGAAGCGATGGCTGAAGTGACGTTGGCGGATTGTGGTGGTCCGGTGCATCCGCAGGAAACAATCGACGCAGACGGACGCGTATTGAAGTGGCACGGAATCAACGCCCGCGACTACTTCGCGGCGGCGGCGCTGCAGGGGCTGCTGGCAAATGCGTCAGAGGTGAACGATGAACTTGCGGTTGAAGCTTTCACGGCGGCAGACGCGATGCTCGCAGCCCGCGAGCGGAAGGAGGGGTGATGGGATGGACGCACAGGACTGGAATGAAAGCGACGGCGAAGAAGTCACTTGCGATCATTGCGGCAAAGCAAAACGCTGCACGCTAACCGTCGATCCGTATGTTCGTGAGATTTGCCCGGACGAAGAAAACAATGCGACATGGTGGTGCGATGAGTGTTACATCGGCAGGGCTGGGGACATTTAACGAGGGGTAAGGCATGACTACGCAAGAGCGGTCGATGTTGTGGGCAATGGCCTTCTACGTCTTCTTCGACTCGTTGGGGAAGATTCTCGATCTCATAGAGCGATTCATTCCGGAGGGCCACCGATGACACACGCATGGTGCCGCGACATTGCAAGGGACGCCGCTGTGCGAACGGCCGAGGCTATTGCCCGCCCCTTTGCCGATGCCGCCAAATGCTCAGTGCCGGTGAGCAAAACGGGCGAGGGGCAAAGTGGGCTGCGGACGGAGCGGCTCACGTTGGACATCACGTCCGCTCACGACGAGCGGCTGGCTGACTGCATTGTTGAATCAATCGGAGATTGTCTATTGCACGGCGAATCCGTCCGCGTCGTCGATGAGGACCGCGAGGCCGCTGACCGAGTTAGCCGCGAGGAGGGCTACCGCGTCCTTTTGGCCGAAGTGATGGCGGCGAGAGAAGAGCGTGACTCCGCGATCCGCGAGCGAGATTGCGAGAAGCAGCGGGCAGACCGCGACTCCGTGAAGTGCAGCGCCCTGGCCGACAAGGTGATCAGCCTGAGGGCCCGCGTTGCCGAACTGGAGGCACGAACATTAACCCCCGGTGAAGGTTCGTGCGCCGCCCAGGCCGCGAGCGGCGGCGGGGACCATTTCGCTGACGCCAGCAAAATGGTGGAGCAGCCGCGCGGGTGGTTGACGGAGGAGGAAATCGATGCCGTGGCAGATGCGGCTGACACTCTCTCGCTTCGTGGTTGCGGGTCCGAGCGTCGAGCAAGGATTCTCAGGGAACTCCTCGCCCGCTCGACGCCGCCGGAGGTGATGTTGGAATCCTGGAGGGAGGCAGCAGGCGAGGTGGTGTCTCTTGACGACGTTCGCGCAGCCCTTGCCGAAATCGGCGTGGCGGTGAAGGAGGTGGGGCGTGCGTGATCGTGTGGACATCGAAGAACTCAGAAGGCTTGCCGCAAACGTCGCTGAACACATGAGCGACGACCGTGCCGACATGATCGACCTCGCCGCTGACGAAATCGCCCGGCTCCGCGAGGAGCGGCGGTGGATTCCGGTTGGCGAGAGGTTGCCGGGGGACACAGTCGAGTGCCTCGTGTTTCATAAGCGGTCCAAAGAGGTACGGACAGCTTATGTGTACAAGGGTGATTGGTGGGATGGTCCGTACCTGATCACCGGCAAC
>Ga0114973_10001016_pt1 | contig 21036 bp, 44 predicted proteins | sample M_140807_MF_Meta_FD_87025 | JGI IMG/M metagenome (GOLD analysis project Ga0114973, IMG submission 87025) | Freshwater microbial communities from Lake Montjoie, Canada to study carbon cycling - M_140807_MF_MetaG | ecosystem: Environmental > Aquatic > Freshwater > Lake | place: Lake Montjoie...
TCTGCTCCTGCCCACGGCGGTGGTGGCCGTCTGCTCCTGCCTACGGCGGTGGTGGCCGTCTGCTCCTGCCTACGGCGGTGGTGTGCCACCCCCGAACGTCGAAACGAGCCGCCACCCCCGAACGTGGAAAAGATCACGCCCCGAACGTGGAAACGACAAGCCACCCCCGAACGTGGAAACGAGCACCAGGCCGCCACCCCCGAACGTGGAAACGAGCACCAGGCCGCCGCCTGGTCATCACCCCCGAACGTGTCAACGCCCGGTCTGCACCCCCGAACGTGGCAACGAGCTGGAGGCTCGAGGGTGCTCGGAGGCTCGAGGAATTTTGAAAATTCGGGGGTATCAGTAGTCGGCCGGCGGTCTGATCGGCCCGCAGGCGTGATCCTATGACCGCCGTTTTGGCAAAACTGCCCCCGATCATAGAAACGACGACCGACTCCCCCTCCATCGAAACGACGACGGCCACACCCAAGAATTCTCACGATACCATCTGTCCGATCAGACCCGGATCATCGAAAAAATCGCGAAACACCGAAAGAATTTTTTTAGGCTTGACTCACTTTGTGCCGATGCTTACCTTTGTGTGATCGCGGGGCACGTTGCCCCCGGTTAAAACCGCCCGGTAGAGGAAACGAGACATGAAGACGACCACGCAGACATGGGAAGTCATTCGCGGCTTCGGCCCGATCACCGACGATAGGAAAGCCTGCTTCGATGTGGAGCGGCTGAAGCGTAAGTTCACCACCGAAGCCGAAGCCATCGCCTTCTCAGAGACGCACTACGAAAAGAGGGTGCAGCGTCTGATGCGCACCGCCCCCGATTGGTGGCAGTCCTTCTTCGTGATCGCGCGACCGTCGAAGACAGCCGCGCCGCTGCCGACCGTCGCAGACCTTGCCAAACAATTCGATGCCGTCCTGCGTGAATGGCTGACGGCTGAAGAGTATGAAGCGGTGATCCGTCGCAACCGCACCGAAGAGTATCGTGGCTCCTGCGCCACCCATGATTTCTGTGACGCCAACGTAGCGATGATGGAGGCCATGCTGGCCTTTGGCGTCAACGCAGACTCCGAAGGCGGTCACCGCCTTTTCAATGCCGCATGGGATGCGTGGCGCATCTCCACGAAGTAGACCCCGAACGTAGAAACCACAACCACCCCCGAATGGAGAAACGAGACAATGGCTGACGACATCACATGGTATTCGGTTTATCAAAACTCTCTTATGGCTGACGGCATGCACGACGCCGACTATGAGGGCTGGGACACGAAAGAAATAGCGATGGAGCATGCGAAGGGATATCTCACCTTCGCGAAAGACGCCGAAGCCGAAGTGTTCGTCGTGCCGATCCCGTCCGCATGGTGGAGGGATCACGACGAGGATGCCGTGGGCGATCTGTGGTCGTTGTGGGACAACATCCACAAGGTCGATGATGCAGACTTCGTATGGCTGAAACGGCCAGACATCGTCGGTCAACTGCGATTCCTCGCAGACGATCAAGACGACGACCTCGCACGGCTTTTGAATCAAGCCGCCGACGAGATCGCCCGGTTGAAGTTGCTCGTCGTCACCAACAACATCGACACCGTGAAGCGGCTCAAGGCATTGATCACAACCACTCAGGAAGGACTCGCGAACGTATGAACATCCCCGGCCACGTCCTGCGAGAGATTGAACGACGCATGGCCCGTGCCGCCGATCTGCAACAGACACGACGCCATGTGGTCAAGCACCACGGCAAGGCCGAATGGGCGTGGCTCTCCACTACGCCGCACGAACGGCACGGGCGGGAGCGCCTGCAAGCCGCCAGGTCGATTCTGGAGATGCGTGAGCTGATCCGATTGAATGGCTTCGACACATGGATGATCTGCTCCATCGCCCGCGATCCAGACGGCCACGCATTCTGCTATGGCGGCGCGACCGCCGACGACCTGCGGCGTGAATCGCAGGATTAGGCTACTGCCCCCGGCTTTGACCCCGAACGACGAAACCACAACCACCCCCGAACGGAGAAACGCGAACATGGAAACGATCCGAATCAATCCCGCCCGTCTGATCGACAACGACATCGCGAACACTGGCAACGGCTCACACCTGCGCCGCATGACCGACCGCGCCCATGCTGGGCAGTCGATACTGGCGGTCTGCCGCCAAGTCAGAAAAGGCTTCAAGCCGGGGGCGATGAACAACTTTCACCCCGAAGTCCGACGCGCGATCTGGCAGATCGTGATCACGCAGCACCTCTTCAACCGCGATCTGTACCGCCGCGTCATGCGTGGCGATCTGTCTTAGGCTCCAGGCCACCACACTTCCCCCGACCGTAGAAACACCAAATACCACCCCGATACAGGAAACGAGACATGACCAAGATTGAACGCGAACTGCTTGCCGAATGCCGAACGATTGCCGCCGCCAATGGATTTCGGCTGGCCGATGTGATCCGCGACTGCCACCGATTCTGGATCGGGTCTGGTCGGGCGCTGGTCTACATGAATCCAGTCGCCAAAGCCGCCGCCGCCGCAAAACTTGTCTCCCGCATCGACACCCTCGATGTGACTGCTAACTGAAACTAACCCCGACCGTAGAAACTTTAACCACCCCCGACTAAGGAAACGACACATGACACTGAAAGACATCTACTACGATTTCTGGGATCACGACACCGTCTATCTGATGACGATGGTCTGGCCGTCAAGGCTGGCCGCGCCGACGCTGGTGGAATGGTCTTCGATGATCGCGAACGGCTGCCTACTCCTGGGGCTGCGTCGGCTGGCCGTGACGGCTGCGACCTACGGCTACGATGTTGCCGACCATGACCCGGACGACGCCTGCTGGGAGCTGCACAAGCGGCGTGTGCCGTGGGCCTACCTCTGGGGCAGTTTTCGCCCCGACGATGCTCTGCTGATTTCTGGCTGATCACCGCTAGCGCGTTGCTGGCGGCTTGGGACGATGCAAAACTACACACACCCCCGGACGGGGGAAACGACAAACGAGGAGAACGACGATGCGATACGAACTGGTAGAGCGAAACGGGCGGCATGCGGTGATCCGCAGACTGCCCAACGGCGATGCGGTTGGCTTCGACGCCCAGGCGGCGAGGGAGCGCCAGCAGCGTGACTTCCGAATTCACCGCGAATGGCCTAGCGGTGCCCATATCGATGCGGCCTTCCACGACTCGAGGTCATACCGAACTTTGGCCGAAGCCGATGCGGCGATGGCCTGGGCGAGCATGAACTTGAACTGACCCCCGACCGAAGAAACGCCAACACCATAACCCCTGCCGCCCCGGTGCGGCGAAACGAGAGGAGAGGAGAGGAAGATGACGATGGCAGCAACGGATTGGGAGCAGGTCGGACGCGATAACCGCACATGGGGTCGTCACGAAATGCGGGCGGCGATCCAAGGCGCTGGCTTAGAGCTAAACAGCCGCGACTATCACCTCGCCTTTGAGGCGATTCGACGCGGGCAGTGCGAGATAGAACAGGCCCGTAGAGCGGAACGAGAGCAGGCCGAGCGGCAGCGGATTGAACCGTACCGCGAAGAGGCACGGCTGAATGTGCTCTCCTGGGGCTGCTGGGAAGAAAACGGCCCAGAGGGCGACCTAGAGACTTTCCTTGAAAACTGCGTCGAGGAGGCGACGAGGCTGGCTGACGAGGTAGACGAGGCGGCAGCGAAGGAAGTCCGTAGCAAAGAACGCGACGAAGCTGCACTGCTTGACTATCGGCAGCGGCTCGCGGGCGTAGATGCCTGCGTTGCCTCTGCCCAGGCAGAGGTGGCCGACGCCGGCTGGCTGCTAGAGGAGCGGCGTTGCGGCAGCGATTGCAGTCGATATTTTTGGCTGACGCGGGAGGAGGGAGACTTCGCGCTGTCCATGAGGATCAGCGATCACTACGCGAAAAACGGCAGCGGATGGAACGAGTCGAAGCAGGAGCAGCACGACGCCCCAGACATCAACATCGTGCTCTGCAAGCAGGCCGATGGTTGCTACGGATTCGATCTCAAGAAACTGACTGAAAGACTTGATTGAACCCAGATCGTGGAAACGACAACACCCCTGCCGGCCCCGGCCGGCGAAACCAGAGGAGAGAGACGATGGCAAAGAAGAAGGCAGCAAAGAAGGCGAGCCGCCGAAAGGCCGCCCCGAAGTTTGGCCGAGGCACGATGGTCTTCTGGCTTGAGGATGCGAAGCCCTGGTGGATCGTCGAGTGGCAGCCTGACAACGGCCGCGACGGTTGCTACTGGATCACCGACTACATCGGCACCTGCGGCGGGGCCGGCGAGAGTGAGTTGAGCCTGTTCCCAGGCGAGGCTCCCGTATTGAAGACTGGATTCTGAAGCAAAACACCACCCGCGCTCGAGGGCCGCCGCCACCCCCGAGCATGGAAACCCCGAGCGGCGAAACACTAGGAGAGAGACGATGAAGACGAAACGAGTTCCTAAGAGCGTGGCTGAGTTGATGCGGAGCATAAAAGGCGAGTTCGAGCGCAGGCAGGCGTCAGGTCTGAGGCATATAAAAGCGACTGCTAGCAAGACGAGTTCTGGTGGCAAGCCAGACGCCCTGCCCGTTTCTGTAACGTGCAAAGCCTACGAAGCCATCATGTGGCTGGACGCCGCTTTTATCGGCACGCCAGACTACATGGGCATGGCGTGGTTCTGGAATTACGAATACCGACACTACCTCCGCGATGCCACGCATCGGCAGAGGCAGCGAATTCACGCGGCCCTGCTAAAGGCCGGTCTTCCCGTTGAAGGCGAGAGCGACGAGCACAAGGCGATCATCTTGAAGGCGACCCGATAACCCCGTCCGTAATAACCCCAGGAGAACCCCCGACCGTGAAAAACAGAATCACGCCCTATGAGGCCGGCTGGCTGACGTTTCTGGTTAGCAGCGGCATCGCCGGCCAGGCCGACTGCCGCGACGCCATGAACCGTCTCGCCCAGGATGCCCTGGACGAATTCAATCGCCTGCGGGCTGCCAGAAAGAAGAAAAAACGACGCAAGCCGGAATAGGCTACTGGCCGATTGTTTGATAGGCTACCGGGCACGTTTTTACCCCTAGAGAAAGGAGGCTCAAAATGAGCCACGCAGTAGGAGATGAAGTCTGGTTGGCATGGGTCTGCACGAAGGGCGTCGATGAAATCGACCCCGTGGTAACTACCGCGAAAATCGCGGCGGTCGTTGACGGTACGCTCCTGTTTCACAGGTACAACTTGATCCGCGAGAAGTACGAGTTTGAGGTGGTCTGCGACTCAGAGGCAGACGCCTGGGCCGTCTGCGCGCAGCAGATCGCGGCGATCCGCGAGCGCGTGCAATCTGCGGCGGACAAGGCTGCGGCCAAGGCGGCGTCATACCGCGTTGGGGAGGCCGTCGCGTCATGACCCCCCGAGCGTGGAAATGGTCATTGGATGACCTCGTCCGCTCGCTGGTGCTGATCCGACTCGGGCAGATGCTCGGGTCGGACAGCACGGCGGCGCGGGCCGTCCACGACCTCGTCGAGTCCCTGCTCTCTATTTGCCGCTGATTGCTCTGACCCGTAGAATGTCATGCCTAACCCCGAACGACGAAACCAGAGGAGACGACGATGCTTTACGTTCTAGGCGACTCCAGCGAGCCGCCGCTGTTCCGAACCGCAGCCGGCGAGTGGACGCCGAACATCGACGATGCCGAACACATGACGATTGAAGACGCCGTGGGCAAGCAGGCTGATCTGATAGACGACCCCCGTGTCATCAACGTGTGCGAGGTGCCGAAGATGCACGAAGCACTCTATGCCGATATGGATCGACGGTTCGACGAATTGCAGGAGCGGCTCCGCGAGCACGATGTGTTTCTGGAGTACGCGATTGGTGAAGGCGACGAGACGGCATGGACGATCACATTTGAACGGGCCGGCGTGGCCGTGGTTCTCAAGCTTGAATCCCCCGACGCATTTGAGGTTCTGGACACATGAGCGACGACTTCAACGACTATCTGACGCTGGAGCAGGCCGCGAAGGCTGTCGGCTGCTCCCGGCGAACGCTCTACCGTGTCATCGACCGTATCGGCACCAGCGAGATCGTGACCGAAGCATTCGGCAAACGTCTGGTTCACAAATCGAAGGTAGCAGCCGTAAAGGCCGCCTACCTCCCACTGGGAAGTAAGAAGCATTCAATCGCGGCGAGGCTCTGGGGGGCGGCTGGGGGCACCCAGAAGCGAATCAACCGCGAGAAGTCCACCAAGAAAGCCTAGCGCGAGTCGCGGGCCGTGCGTTGGGAATGGCAAGCCTTGTGGCAGAGCCTGAGATTCGACAGGGCGTCTGTGCCGCCTTTGGCCTTCTCCACAATGTGGTCGATGTCGCCCCCCTCCTGCGTTACCAGCAGCCCACAAAGCTGGCAGATGCCCATGTCGCGGGCGATGACGGCCAGCCTAGTGCGCCGCCACGCCGCGGTGCAGTAGCCTCGGGCCGCCGCATTGGGGCGCTCCTGCTGCCCCCGAACAGGGGGACGCGACGGCCTATAGGTCGGTTGTCTTTTCGGCACGGGCCTGCTCCTGCCAGCCACGCATCAGAATCTGGTGGGCGTTGCGGCGCTTCCACCACTCGATGATGGCCTTGACGATCAACTGGGCCAGCACCGAGATTAGAATCGCGGCGATCACGCTGCCGTACTGATCCCGTACCCGTAGGCGTAAACGAGCGGAGAGAACCTCTTCCATCCGATCCGGTGGAGCGTCGGTCGGGAACTCTTCGACCGCCCACTCAATGAGCTTGTCGCGAAGCGACGGGTGCGTGGCGAGTCGGATGCCGCCGGCTCGACGAACGTAAGTCTTTAACGCTTCGTATCGGGGGGGCATGTGCCGTCCTTGCATGGTGCGGAGGACGACACGACTTTTTTCTTTCCCTTGCACACAGGGCAGACGGAGGTCACTCGGCCATCTCCGACGACTCCAGTTCCGCGGCAATTGCTACAGTCCGTTTCGACTGCGGGGCGTGGCTTCGATTCGGCCATCAGCGAGTATCTGCCGGCCACAGCGACGAACGGTCGGAGGTCTGCGGGGGCGCTCGAGCAGCCGCACAACACCACGGCAGTTAGCAACAAGTACCTAGACATTGCCAGTGGCTCCGAAAGACTGGATCGTTCTTCGGGGCCATCCTGCAACGCTTGAGAGTGCGATGATGCTCCCGCATCGGTCAATCGTGTCAGCCAGCGCCCAGTAGCTACCCTCTGGGATCAGAATGTCTTCGTGTCCAAAGACGCGACGGTCACCTTGGTTCCAGACCGCCCATTGATTCGACCAGAGGACAAGGGGTTGACCCCACTTGCGAATCGTCTCTGGCCTATCGTCATATCCCAGCCAGTGTTGGGCGTGTGCCCAACGGCCAACCTGACGAGTAACGCCAAACTCCCCGCGGTTACGCTCGAACGCCATGCCACTACATTGAAAAATTCCCATGCCAGCCGCCAAGAAATCGCGCACTTGTTCACGACCCTTTAAGAACGTGGCTGTTCTTGCAACGTGTCGCTTCCCCTCTGCGGCGATGATCTCAGGCGGCTGAGATGCACCGTACATGGTGTGAGTTCGATTGGTGTATTTGGTGAGGTCTACCTTCAACTCTGGGTATGGCTTTCGTACAAGAAAACCACGCTGGCAAGCGACCTTTGCCGCTTCGCTGCAAACCCACCCCGAATCTGAATACCCTCTCCACCACCACAGGCTCTCTTGAGCGATAGGCCACTCCTTGACGCCCTCGGCCGGCATCTCGGGTGTTCCTTCGATCCTGCCGGTAACCTCGTCAGGGACGCCGCTGGCAACCTCGCAGGCGATGCTCACCGCCAGTGCTCGAGATGCGGCAGCCGCCACGCAGTCGCCAGTAAGCTGCGCGGCTCCTGGGAAGCATCCTGGGAAGACACGCTCTACGGTCGGGAAGAGGAGCGTTAGCTTCCCCGCCCCGATGTTCTCAAGCCCCCAGTCGAATGCGACGTTCGCTCCGTTCGGGTCGCCGCCGTACCGCAGAACGTAATCGGCGAATACTTCGTCTGCCCGAGGATCGACCCGCGCCCCTTGAAGGCCACGGGTGTATTCATCAAGCGGCGTGAAGCTACTCATTGCCGTTCACCCTAAACGCCCAAGCGAGCACGTTGCACGCGGCGATCAGCTTCGCACGCTTGTCAGCGTCGAGCGCCGAGACATCGGCACCAGAGGCGTTCAAGAACACGCTGTCGATGGCCTTGTCCAAGCCGGGGTATTTGCCGACGTTTTTCTTTTCGATGGCAAGCTGGAGGCTGCCGGCGTGAAACACAGTGAACTTGTCGGTATCGCCAATGATCGGCGTAGACCGGGCACCATCCTGCCCGAGCACAAAGCCAGTGGCATCGTAAAAGGCGGCGAGATACTGCCGGTCGGCGGGGAGCATCTTGGGCAGGATCGGCTTGAGATCGGCGGCCCAGGAAAGCTGATCGGCCGTAGGCTTTGCAGCCGCAGCGACAGCGGCCGGCTTCGGGAGCGTCGGCCAGTCCATCTTCAGTTCGCTGCCACGCCACGCAAACGCCAGAATGACGACGGCCACGATATGCCTCGCTTCGATCTTCATTTGTCGCTCCCGGCCACCAGAGCCAGAGTCAGTGTGTCGATGGCGGCGCGTTCGGGGCTTTTCTCGTCGCCCAGTTGATCGGTGGCGTTGAGCCGTGACCGCACCAGGGCGAGGTTGTGGATGGCGCTCTCATATCCGACAAGTCCAGCAGCAACTGGCACCGCGGGAGGACGAACGATCCGCGGCACAGAGACAGCGGCGATCAGAGCCTTTACCCCAGCGACCAACTTAGGCCACGCAAAAACAATCACCGCAACAATCCCCGCACCGATCTGTTCCCAAGTCATGTGATTTCCCCTGCCACTTTGGTGAACCATTCGATCAAAGCCTGACCCTCGGGCGTCTTCAGGATCGCCTCGACATGGTCAAGCACGCTGTTGTCCTTGGTGGTGCTGGTCTGATCAGCACAGAGTCGGAGGGCGGAAACCAGTGCCAGTGCCTTCTCCTGGGGCGTTTTCGCCGTGGCGACGGCCTCAAGCTTGGCGAGCATGGGTGCCCAGGCGACGAGTAGCTTCACCTTGTCCATGATCGACAGGCTGCCGTACATCGCGCCGAACTGTTCTTCATTTTCGGGCATTGCGATTTCGCTCCAGAAAAGCTTGGTATTCCCTGCTGGCCGTCCGTCCTTGACTGGTCAGCGTTCCCCGGCAGTAAGGCTTGTCTCGCACAAGATTCATCAGAGGCGGCGAGTCGTCGCCGGTCGTCACGTCGTCGAACTCGCGGCGATCAATCTCGTCTTCGGTAGCCATTACTCGTCGCCGTGAACCATGAAATTGATTCCGTCATACGCATCGTCAAAAACTGCTCGAGCGAACTCGCGGGCTTCGGTTTTGCCGATCTTCCGACCGAACGACCAAACCTCGTCATCAACGATTTCGTCGCCCTTGCTGATCGTTAGCCGAGCCTCGGTGGGAGCGATCACCAGCTTTACTTCTGCCAGCATCGTTGTCTCTCCCAGTAGGTATATTAATTCTACCAAGCCTCGCGTCCCTCTCGGCGGGATGCCAGCCAGCGCGAATCTTGGCGCATTCAAGCCGAATAACCTCGGGCGGCGGCAGATAGAACTCAGGCTCTGCCCTGGGTGGCAGGCCGAGAATCAGCTTCGCCTGCTCCAATTGCTCAAGAGTGAAATCCATCTCAGCCAGAATTTCCTCGGTTGAGGAGTCGCCCTTCCATAGACGCCGTAAACTTCGCTTCTGGCGGGCGTCTAGCTTCATGGGAGGATGGCAACGTACCTTGAGCCTGGATTCAAGAAGAGTTGGTAGCCGCGTAGGTGCATGGCTCGGTGGAACGGCACATGCTCGCATGTGCTGCCGTCATAGACTCCAGCCAGATACGCATCGCGGCGGTAGAGGCAGAGGCCGCCGAACGCGGAATACATCGGGATCGGCGGCGAGCCGACGGGCGGGTTAAAGAGGTGAAACCACGCATGGTCGCGGCGATCCCCCCAGTCGTTTAATTTTGCAGCCCAGGCATCATAGCTCGCCGATCCGTAGACCCCGGGCTTGCCATCGTCGCGAATGTAAAGCGAGTGGCTCGCCATCGCTCCTGGCTCTCGTCGCTGCCACGAATCACCGAGCATCTCGCAGAAGTGGCCCAAACTGTTCATGACGCCGTCCACGCTGAATCCGCCGTGCGGGTCGGTGTCCAGAACCATGACATAGTTGGCGTCGGCGGCGTGGTTCCTCACCCACTGCTGGCAACGGGCACGGCACTTCGCCAACCGCTCCGTCCGCTCCGGCTCAAATCCTCGAGCATCCAAGCCGCCGAGAGTGGCGTGCTCGACTTGCACCCACTGCCGAAGGGCAAACCCGTCCAGAGCCTCGGCAGTGCCGTCGTCGGAGTCGTTTTCGTAAACGTAGTAGACGCAGTCACGCCAGTAGCTCGCCAACTCGTCAACGAGCCGGAGCGTGTTGGTCAGATACGGCATCGAATTGCGGGCGATGCTGACAATTGCCAGTTTCTGCCGGCGGGCCTCGACTCGGCCGAAGTTGACGTGCTCGCGGTAGCTCTTCTCATACACTGCATCGACGCCCCAGAACTCCTCGGGCCGACTGTATGTCTCTCCTGAACGATAGCTCAAGGTCATGAGAGAGCCTCCTTCATCGCCTTGAGCCGGTCGGGGAAACAAGTGGCGTGAAAGAACCGGCAGCCTGCAATGCCGCGGTAGTCGTGAATGTGCGGATTGAATTCGTAGGGTAGCTGCGACCACCAGCCATTCGGCACTGCCACGGGCGTGGCGTCGGGGTCACCGCCGAGGGCCGCGATCACGGCCGCCTGCTCCCACCAGAAGGCCGAGCGAGAGAAGCCGTCCAGAGGCCACAAGCCTTGCAAGAACTCTGTCGCCGCCTGCCGAACCAGCCACACGCCGCAGCTTGGCACCGCGCCGTCTGGCGTGTTCTGCACAACCATACCCATCGGCGATTCGACGCCCTCGGCGATGTCCTTGTCATACTTTCGCACGACGACATCGGCGTCGATCCAGAGCACCGTGTCATAGCCGCTCTGGAGCAGCGACATGATCAGCGGCACCTTAAACCACGACGGTGGTCGCTTGATGCTGGCGAACTGCGCCCCCGACGGGACGAAGAGGTCATACCCGTGGGCCTGGGCGTATCTGGCAAACGTCGGTAGCGACACGTCAAGTAGCTCTCGCATTGGCCCAAAGGCGAACGTGGTGAGAACCTTGGTCATTTCCAGCCCCCGAACAAGACTCTCCCCTTGGCGTCTGCGTCCGTCTTCGACAGCCGAAACTTTGCACGAATCGCGTTGCGCATATCCTCGGGCAACTGCTCGAAATCGTGGATAAACAAGATGCCGGCGATCTCTACGCAAGCCAAGTATTCGCTGAATGCGGGCGGGCCGTGAACAGCGTCGTGAAAGACAAAGTCGAACTGCCCCGGCAGGCATGTCCGCAAGAAGCCCTCTGCCGTCCCTGCCACGGGTGTGATATTCGTCACGCCGGCAGAGTCCCAGTAGCCGACTCTAGTGGCCTCAAGCACGGTGTCACACAGATCGACACTTATGACCTTCGACTCCGGCGCTGCCAGAGCAATCGCTGTGGTCGAGATGCCAGCGTGGCTCCCTAGCTCAAGAATGCTCCACGTCTGTCCTTGCACGACTTCGCAGATCAGTCCGATATGCTCCTTCGCCGTGGTCATCGGGTCGGAGTCGTCGATGCTATCGACGAATTCTTTCCAGCCGGTCATGCGATGCTCTCCAAGAAGGTTCGGGCCTCTTCGGCCGACGTGACAACAGCGACCGGGCATCCTGCCCGCCGTAACTCCTGCATGCGGAGTTCTTGGATTTTTGTCGGGTACTCCCCCGGCCGTTTGCACTCAAGCCAGCAGGCGCGACCACCTTTGATCGCGAGCACGTCGGGCACCCCCGACAGCGAAAATGCCGACCCGTGGTACTTGGTCACCCAGTACCCCAGGGCGCGTCCTTGCGCCACGACTTTTGCAACGATGGTTTTCTCCAGGGGAGCTTTCCGTTGCATCCCCCGAATATGGTGGCTAGGAGCCTTATCGTCAATCCGCGAATATGGCTTCGCGATACGAATCTCTGGTATCAAAGTAGACGGTCGCGGTAACGTGCTTGAGCCGGTATGCACTCGCCATGCGGGTGCTCCGATCCTGCGCCGTCCAAGTGGCCCTGATAGCGGCGGTACGCTCCTCGATCTCTTCGGGAGTCGGGTCGGGCTGGACGCTCTTCCTCGGTGCCTCGAACCGTGGCGGCCGGCGGCCAAGCTTGTGCTTCCTCGCGAGATTGAACATATGCCCGCAGGTGCAGCCCAGTTCGGCGGCGATCTGGTCGCTGCGCATCTCACTGTGCCAGAGCTTGAACAGGTGGGGCAGGGCAATCGGGGGGCAGTGCATACTCAGTCCTTTGGGTTGCAGGGTTTTCCAAACACGTCCTCATAGTCATCGATCAGCTTCTGCATCGTGCCACGCTTCACCGAAGCGACGAACGCGGTCATCGCGGCAGACCAGCCGAACCAGACGCCACCGCTGAATGCGGCGACTAAGGCGAAAGTGATGTAGATCATTTCAGTCGCTCCAGCAGACTGCGAACGATAGTTTGGCACTTCCAGCACGGCCTCCACCGTGAGCCGCAGCGCTGGCACACTGTGCGATTCATTTCAGTCTCTCCAGCAGGGATCGCAGTGATGCCAACTCGTCATCGCACTCCGTGGCGTGGATCGTCGCCATTTCCAAGCACCACTCAATCGCCTCCCGCTCCGCGTCGGTGAGACGCACCGTTTCGCAGCCCGCTACTGCACCACTTCGCAGTTCCTCGAGCCGTTCAATCTCAGTGGCGGCCTTGAGCAGCGCCATCGCCATAGACCCCTGCGCCTTGACGACGCTTTCTAAGCGTTCGGCGAGGTCTTCGCCTGCCTTGAAACAGGCGATCACGCGGAGGCTGGTTGAGAATTCACTCATAGTCACAAGTCCGACATGAGGGGGCACTGGCGTTCTGCGGGCAGCGACAAGCCGTCGCAGAAGCACCGCGTCTTCTCTGCTGCCGGCGGCGGCTCTGGTTTCTTCGTCTCCGGCGTGGCATGGACGAGGCCATACCCCCAGATCAGAAGCAGCGTCAGCGCGACGGCAACAATCACTTTCTCGCTCATCTCACTTCGTCCAGTTCTTGTGCTAGAGACTGCGCCCGCATCTGCATCATCTCGGCGTGCTCCTGCCAATACTGCGACTTCTTCTTCTCGGCGGCGAGGCGGGCCTCAAGCTCGGCGACAATCCCCGCCATCTCGGCCACTTCCATCTCAGTCATTTTTCTTCTCCCAGGTGGCCTTGGTCAGGCAGTGCCGCATGATCTGCTTCACAGCGTTGCCAACGTAGATTTCGTCGCGTCTGTAGATGTGCAGAAATGCCCCCGACGCCAGTGGCACTTCGATGCAGGCGTGAGGGATCGGTCGGATTGCACCGTCCATCGGGCCTCCCACAAACTCGATTCGTATGAAGTCGTTACTCATAAGAGAAAACCGGGGGCGGCGATCATTCTGCGCCAAAGTCACGCCGCCCCCGGCCCAAAGAGCGATGTTGAAACATCGCTAGGTACGATCAGTCGGCGTAGCGAATGACGGCGAACCAGCCACGGCGAATCGGCGACCAGACCACGGCCTCCTCAACGATGCGGTAGCGGCCAAAAAAACAACACGCTTTTCGCGCCGCAGTCGGCGATGCCGTCGAGAAGCCGATACCCTCCCTGCGGCCTCCAGCACGACCGCAATGCCGCAGGATGCCCGTGCGGGCCATCTGCTGGCAGGAGTCTTCCGCGCTGACGATAGTGGTCGTCGTCACGACGACGTTTTCGGCGTTGCATTCCACATTCTGGAATGTGGAAAACACAAAGATTCCGAGAGCACAAACAAGAATCCGCATAAGCTAATCCTCCGTGAAAAAGGGCTGAACGGGAGGCATTATCTGGCCCGGTAGTCTAGTCGTCAAGCCCATCTCCGTAGTCTTCGTCGTCTTCCAAGCTCTCTAGAAACTTCTTCATTTCGGCAGCGTAGACGAGCATCGAATCACGCATAAACCACGCAGCCATCGCAAGTCCCGTAGCCTCTACCTCGGTGGCCGCCTTCGCAAGCACCTCGACCATCGGGATCGTGGTCTGAATCATCCGATCAAGTTGAATCGTCGCGTTCGCGATGGCTTTGTGTTCGTCAGGAGTCATTTCGCCTCAACCCATGATCCGTCGGGGGCGCGGTCGAACGTGACATATCGCAATCCAAGCCGGCTGCCAAGCGAGATCATCGTCGGCCTGAAGACAGCGACGAATTCGTGATCGCGCCAGACGCCTTCGGCCCGCAGGCCGGCGGCGCAGAACGTAGCCACGCCGCGGCGGCGGTACGCAGGAGAGACGAAAGCCTCGAGCGTCGGCAGTTCTCGCCAGAGTTCAGTTCGCGCCCAGCCAACGATTTCGCCTTGATCCAGGCAGATGGCAATCGTGCCGGTGAGGATGTCGCCGTCCAAGAGCTTTTTCTGAAAGTCGCTGCCCGTGCGAGTGAGATGGTCGCAGATGAAATTGCGTTCGCTGCTTCGGAGCCTTTCAGACGGTAGGACAAACAGTTCCATTACTTCTCTAGCTCCCGCAGGACGCCTTCGATGATCGGATTTCGCACGATCTCCGTCGCCTTGAATTCGACGACTCCGACGCCTCGCAGGCCCGACAGCCGCTGCATCACGTCGATGAGACGACGCTCGCTCCTGGGGAGGTCTGACTGGTCGGCATCGCCCGTGACGATGATCTGACTCCCCTGGCCCAGGCGGGTGAGAAAGAGCTTGAGTTGCCCGAATGTCGCGTTCTGCGCCTCGTCGAAGATCATCACCGACTTGTTGAACGTGTTGTGCGTGACTATGCAGTGATCCGTCAGGTAGAGGCTGTCGCTAGCGTCAACCTGAATGCACTGGCACTGTTTTCTGCCGACAAGCTCAACGCTTGCGATAAGCCTGAGTGGACTCTGCGGGTTCCATCGGTCTGCCTTGCGGCTGACATGAAACGGGTTGAACTCGCTGAGTTTCACGCTGACGACATACGATGGTCGTCGGTGATAAATCATCCTCCCGTGAACTTCGTGGCCTTCTGTTGGAGAATGTTCTCGCTTGCGAACGCTTGCCGTCCCGCCCAGCGAGTGAACTAAGAACTGAACGTCTTGCGCCAGACGATGCGACGTTGAGGAGAACTCAACACGCGAACCGCCGCCTGGATGATCAGTCACGCATCCGTCTGTGTCCATGAGGCCGCGAAGCAAATCGAGCCTGTCTTGAATTGAGGCGTATAAATAAATCTCAGGGACGAACTTGTCGTGGCTGAGTTTTCCTTGGAGTCCGAGGCTCGCAACGCCGTTTCTTATGGAATTGCCGTTCTTTGCTTTTCCGTTCTGAACGACTCTGTATTGCGGCGCAAAACCCGTTCGCCTCTTCGACTCTGCAAGCCTCAACTTCGGAGCGACGGCGCATGCCACCCGCGAAGTGATTTCCTCTTCTGGGTTGCAAATGGTGACGCACGCCTTCGGGTGAAAGTTTCCGTCTCCAATCAACACCCCCAGCGTGTACGGATCAATCGGCAGTGGCTCGCAGTTGGCGAAATGAACCGGCGATGCAAGCGGAACAGAGTGGACTTTCACGCCTTGCTTCGTTTTTACGGTCTGTTGGATTTCAAGCGTCGTCCTTACAGTGCTGGCACCATATTGACGCTGCTTCAGTGTCGATGTTTGCCACAAGTGATCGCCGGAGCACTCGACGCTGGTGTGATCCGAGAAGGTGACCCGATAGACATCAAGCTCGCCCTGCGGGTAGACGCCCAAGACTTTGATCGGCAGCCCGTCCGATCCAACAACATCATCGCCGACGTTTATCTCGCCCATGCTTCTATAGCCACTCGGCGTAAGCACCTTGGCGTCCAGCGGCTGTGATCTTCCCCGGAGGTATGCCAACGGCGCGATCTTCACCGCGCCGCTGATGCGGTCGCGGGTGTGACCGCGCTTACCAGCGATCCTCTCGAGCGCGTCGAAAAATGGGACGAGGTACGGGCCGACTTTCTCTTCGGCCGAGCCGGGGAGGTAGCCCAACTGCTCCGTCGCGACCGACGGGCGGGTGATCACAATGTTCTCAACGCGCCCGTCGATCAGTTGCTGGACGGCGTAGCCGGAGGCGAGGTGTGTTTTTCCCGTGCCGGCTGGGCCGAGCACGAACGTGATCGTGCTCTTGGCGATCACCTCGAGCGCGTGGGCCTGGGCCTTAGTCCTGGCTGTGTAGCCCTCCGGCGGGGTCGGCGGGGCGGGCTTCTTCCGAGTCTGGCGTTCACGCTTGCGGGTCAAGTTGTGTCTCCCTTAGTAGCCTGGTGAATCCTGTGCCCCAGCCAGACCATGCATGGAACGGCCATGCTGTTGCCGAGGGCACGGTAGCGAGGGCCGTCGGCTGCCGGCTTGTTGCGGTAGGTCACGTTCGTGTGGTCGGCGGGGAAGCCTTGCAAATACTCGCACTCTTTTGGTGTGAGTCGGCGAACTTGCATGGCACCGAACACACCCTCCTGCCTGCGGCTCCCTTTGTTCGCGTCGATGGTGGCGTGAACATCCGACTCGCGGCACCCAGACTGCGACTCCTTGAACGCAATGTAGTTTGTCTGGTGCATCCCGCTCTCAGCAGACAAAGCACCGACAATTTGACCATCTCCGTTGACATGACGAACTTCATCGCGAGCGTTTTGAGTAAACGCCACCGCAGGAACGTGAGCTCCAGCAGCCAGCGGGTGGCACGGGTCGCCCGGCTTTGGGTTGCTGTAGTTCTTCGGCGAGGTGACCTGGGTGGTGTCGAACGCCACGGCAGGCGTGTTGCACCGCTGTAGCGGCCCCGTGCCCTCTTCGGTGATGCCTAATCCGTCGTTCGCCTTGCCATACTCGCCGCCGTTCTGCCAGTTGAAGCCGACGGCGTTCATCGGGATGATCGGGTTGCCACGGCCAGTGCCGTCTTCTTCGCATGCGGCTCGAGTTGTCAGTGCGTGGGTGATCTGCCCCGTCGCACACACCACCGTGTCCTGATCGCCCTTATCGGCGTCTGCCGACAGCGGAGGCGTCACTTCGTCTGGCCGGCCATCCTTGCCACGGGTGAAGTGGCTGGGCTTGAACGCCACGGGTGCCACCCACCCACCACGCTGACCGCGGTTGCAGTTAAGCGTACCCGCAGATTCAACGAGACGCTCCGCGCCTGCTTGGTCGCTAGCACTCCACATTACCGCAGCCGGCCCGCGAGCGACCATGCTGGCCGCCACGCCGTCCTGCGTGATCTGAGGCTTGTATTGGGCGTTCTCGCCTTGATTGAATGCGGCGCGGTCAAGAAAGACGGGTTGCTTCAAATCATCGTGTTCGTCGGCTGCTTTGCTAAACACACTGCCTCCAGAGCTTGTTTCAGTGCTTGCGGCAACTCCTTGCCGCGACTGGCCGCGCGACGGAGGATTCCCGAGCAGGCTTTCTCGGAGAGAAAGTACCTCTGATGGACAGAGCTGCTCTCCAACACGCTTGACAAGTTCACTAGGCACGGCAACGAGAAAGATTCGCCGACGCCTCTGAGCCACGCCAAAGTATTGGGCATCGATGACTCTATAACCCACTCGGCGGGCTTCTCCACACACATAGCCTGCTTTAGGCCACTTCCCGGTTTCAGTTTCAGGGGCTTCATCGCACCCTGCGAGTGCTCCGATGAGACATCCAAAAGCGTTGTCCTTTGTGGAGAGGAGTCCGGGGACGTTTTCGTAAACAGCAATTGCTGGCGGTCTTCCATGACGTTTTCGCACCTCATCTATGTGGTTCAGTAGCCTAACGTAGGCTAGCGTGATATTTCCTCGATCATCATCCAGACTCTTGCGGAGGCCAGCGACGGAGAACGCCTGACACGGCGGGCCGCCGACAAGCAGATCGCACTCCGCAAGAATTTCTTCGGGCCATTCGGCGAACTTCGTCATGTCGCCGAGGTTCGGCACATGCGGCCAGTGATGGGCCAGCACGGCAGACGGGAACGCTTCGATCTCAGAGAACGCCAGTGGCGTCCAGCCGAAGCCGTGGAACGCTACCGACGCCGCTTCGATGCCAGAGCAAATACTGATGTATTTCACTTCTTCTTCGCCTTCGCCTTGGCGTTTTTGGCGATATCCAAAGCAATCGCAACAGCCTGCTTATGCGGACGGCCCGCCTGCATCTCAGTCTTAATGTTGCTGCTGATCGACTTGGGGCTGTAGCCCTTTTTGATTGGCATCTTTGTTCCTGCGTTAGAAGCATCAGTCATCAGTCATGTACGGCAGCAGCGACAGGTAGCAGATCGCACCAGCCAAGGTGAGAATCGTGGCAACAGACGCCCATGTGTGGAGCGATTCGGTCATCGACCCTCCAGCCACTGCTGCCATGTGCGGGCGACGGGTTCGTCATCTTCGGCGGCCTCTTCAGCAGCGAGGGTTGCTTCGATGGCCTCGACACGCGATGTCAGAGCGCCAACGCCTTGGGCGAGCGTGTGCAACATCCGCTCGGCAGTTCGCAACTCCTCAAACTTCGCCGCCAAGGCTAGGCGAGTATCGACAACCTCAAGGTGGGCGAGGATTTCGTCGATTGCGTTGCGGGTCGGGCAGCCGGGGGCGGGCTTCTTCTTAGCCATCGAAAAGTTCTCCTGGGTGAACTTGGGAAGCGGGAATGTCCAGACGCGGTTGGGGTCAAACAGATTGATCATGTGGCAGCCTCCGGCGTCTTCGGCGGGGCGCGGTAGACAAGCTCTTCGCGGGTGATGCGAATGTGCTTTGGCGCGTCAATGACCAGACGCACGGTTTTTCCTTCGACCGACTCAATCGTGATCTTGATGTCGGGCCTGCTGAAAAGCAGACGCTGGCCTGGGCGGCGAGTGAGGACAAGTGCCATCGGGAATCCTTTCCGTAGTGGTGGGCAGTAGTCTACACGGCGGGGATTTTATCGTCCATATGTTTTTTGCAGGCGGCGCGGACGGCGTCTCGCTGATGGTTGGCGGCACACCATGCGATGTAGTCTTCGCCCCGCGGCTGGCAGGCAGCCTCGGATACTGTCATGCCAGCAAACCGACCGTCCCGAAACACGAACTCGCCCTCTCGAGGCTTGAGATGGCCGGCGACTGCCTTCACCCACATGGCCGTGCCGCAGAAACAACAGGTGACATACCACTCGCCCTTGTGTTCGTACAGGATGTCGTGGCAGCGGGTGCCGCAGCGGCCGTCGCCGCAGTCGAACAAATCGTCTGCCCTGCCGATGGGCTGGATCGCTTTGAGCGGTATTTGCCCTATATAAGAGAAGGTCTTTTCGGGCTGCTGCGTTTCATTCTGATGGGCCGCGTCCAGTCGCGCGCGCGCAGGACTTTTTCGTGACCGCTTACCGTCCTCCGGTGCCGTTTCGGGCTTGTAATCGAATAGCTGGCTCATATGGGCATCTCCATGCGAAAGGCTTCGCGGGGGTCGTGGGCCACGATCAGCTTGCTCTTGGCCCTGGTGGCGGCGACATACTCAATTCGTCGCTCTTCGTCGTGACGCTCCTCACTCCGCTCCTCCCCATCGCGGATGCGGCGGCCAACGCTGGTAAGCAGGATGACGGTGTCAGCCTCCATTCCCTTGGCCGAGTGGATCGTGCCGATCCGAATCTTCGGATTCGCCACGGCGTCGATGCCCCACTCTTTCGCAGCCCTGCACCACGCCGACCCGCCGTCGATCAGTTCGCCCCAGGATCCGGTGGCGATCTTCTCGCGGAGATGCTCGGTCGCGCCGACATCGCCGAGTTCCTCGGGGAACAGAACGTCATAGTGATCCTTCCCCTGCCGATTCCACTGCGTCTTCGCCCCCCTAACCAGCCACGTCTGCTGCTCTCGACCCTCTTTTTTGCTGGTTATTGTGGCACTCGGTAGCAAATCAATAGCCTCCGTCCATTCGTCCTTGCTGGCCGGCTGGCCGTGCTGGAGCTTCCAGAGGCCCGTCATGCCGATGTCACGGTTGTAGCTCCCCTGCTTCGCCTTGATCTTCCTGAAGGGCACGCCGCAGTCGTCAAGGATCATGGCGATCTTCCCGACGTGACGGTTCGTCCTGGCGATCACCAGCGTTTCCTTGTCGGGCGTCAGGTCATTCAGGTCGTCCTCGAAGTTTTCGCTTTCGACGACTTCGCCGTCGTGGTCGGCGGCCTCGACTCCCCGGTTCCAGTAGCCCTTGGTCAATCGCTGGAGGCAGTCCTCTCCCAGTTGCAGGATCGGCTTCGCACAGCGGTAGCTCTTGGGCATGATCTCCTGACGGTCAACCTTCCACCCCATGAAGAACTCGCTGGACGCTCCCGCCCACGAATAAAGAACTTGAAACGGATCGCCGACCAGCCACGCCCACTTCACCGAGTCCCCCGTGACGAGTCTGCGGCAGGCCATGTCCAGCAGGCGACTGGCATCTTGGGCCTCGTCGAAAATCCAGCCGACGATGCTGTCGGGAACCAGCCCCTCGGGCGTGACCTCCTCGGGGCCGCCGGCTGGGTTGTGCCGGATGCCGACGAACCGTGAGAGCAGATCGGTGAAGTCGCTGCGGTTCTCGAGCCGCTTGGCCGACTCATAGAGGCTGACCCGTCGGATCACCTCTTCGGCGTCGGGGCATTCGGCGTCCCAGCCGTAGGCTTCCTCGACGACCTCGCGGAGCGGACGGCACATGCTCCTGGCAAGCGACCAGAAGTTGAGGGACATCGCCGCGACCGGATCGCCCGTGTAGATGCCGATCCCGCCCTCGGCGTCGTCGTCCGCACAATAGGCGACGGAAGAATCTATGGCGTTGCTCACCCACTCGTTGTCGGCCTTGCCGCCGCCGATGATCTCCCCCTTGCCGATGCCCAACTGCCGATAGGCGACCGAGTGGGCCGTTCGGAACCAGCCCTCTCGCTCCAGTTCGCTCTTCTGCATCCCCCAAGCGTCAGCAGCACGCCCA
>Ga0114973_10001017_pt1 | contig 21027 bp, 17 predicted proteins | sample M_140807_MF_Meta_FD_87025 | JGI IMG/M metagenome (GOLD analysis project Ga0114973, IMG submission 87025) | Freshwater microbial communities from Lake Montjoie, Canada to study carbon cycling - M_140807_MF_MetaG | ecosystem: Environmental > Aquatic > Freshwater > Lake | place: Lake Montjoie...
AACGTCCTCTGGGACGGTCCCGCTTTTCGGGCGGGCCTGGCCACGGGCAATCGCCTGGTCGCGGTCAACGGTCGCACCTGGTCCGCGGATGTCCTGAAGACAGTCGTGACTGAGGCCAAGTCCACCGGGCGCGTCGAACTCCTGGTCAGGTCCGAGGACCGTTTCCGGACGGTTTCGGTGCCCTGGACCGGCGGCCTTCGCTATCCCCGGCTCGAGCGTATCCCCGGTGCGCCGGACCGGCTCGGGGATATCTTCGCGCCTCGCCCGTGACCGAGGCGGGCGAGGAGGTGCTGGTGGACGCCCGGGGGCATCATTGCCCCGTCCCGACGCTTCGGCTCCGGCGGGCCCTGGAGGCTGCCGGGGATCAGGTCGTCAGGTTGATCGCAGATGACCCCATGGCCCGGATCGATGTCCCGCACTTTGTCCGGGAAGCGGGTGCCGAGTTGCTCGAGGCGTCTGAAGCCGCAGGCGTGCTCACCTTCCGGGTACGGCGGGCTCAGGCCTGAGGCGGAAGGCCCTCGATGTGGCGCTCGACCTCGGTGGCCAGGGCACCGCCCAGGAAGACCGCCTGGACCGACCAGGACAGCCAGATCAAAAGAATGACGACAGCGGTCACGGAGCCATAGGCCGCCCCCAGTCCCTGACTCGACTGTACGTAGAGGGCGGCCGCCCAACTGGCCGCCAGGGTCAGGATCACCGCCGCCACGGCCCCCGCCAGGGACGCCCTCCAAAGCACCGGGCGGCTGGACATGGCGTATCGGTAGATCACGCTGAGGGCGAGCAACAGGCCACCGAGGGCCGTCATCCAGGGACCCACGATCCCAAGGAGGCGAAGGCCAAGGACGGTACCCGCGACCTGCAGGCCCAGGAAGGACAACGAAAGCACGGGCAGGAGGACGAAGGCCGCAAAAAGGAGCCCAAGGGCGAGCAGGTTGAAGCGGACCAGGCCATGCGGCGCATCCTCGTCGTGAACGAAGGACAGGCCCGCCATCAGGGCCTTGAAGCCCTTGTGGGCGGCATAAACGGCCACCAGGAGGGCGACCCCGCTTTGGGCAGAGAGCGTGCGGATCGGTGCCTGGACCAGGCGATTGAGCTCAACCAAGAGCAGTTCCCGTGCGCCCGCCGGCAGCAGGCCTGCCATCCGCTCAGCCTGCAGCGACGCAGCCTCGGGGGTCGAGACAAGACCATAGAGACCGACCAGGAGCATGAGCCCGGGAAAGACTGCCAGCATCACGAAGAATGAGACGCCGCCAGCGAACAGCATCATGTCCCTGCCCCACAGCCTCTGCAGGCTGCGCCAGACGACACCGCCCATGGCCGCGCCCGGGTCCCAAACTACCCGTTCAGCGCGCCCCCAGCCTTCAGTCCGTCAATATCCGCGTCGGAGAAGCCCCAGTCCTTCAGGGCCTCCCGGTCATGGGCACCGATGGCTGGGGGCGGGCCCTGGATAACGCCCGGGGTCTTCGAGAACCTGGGCGCCGGCGCCGGCTGCGTCACCCCGGCCACTTCCACGAAGGTCTGGCGGGCGACATTGTGGGAATGCCTTGGCGCCTCATCCAGATCGAGGACCGGAGCGAAGCAGACGTCGGTAGCCTCCATGAGGTCGCACCATTCCGCCTGCGTCCGGGTTGCGATCACCGCCGCCAGTTTGACCCTCAGGTCCGGCCAGGCGCTGCGGTCCATCTGAGACTTGAAGGCAGGGTCAGAAATCCCTGTCTTTTCAAGTAGAAGCGCGTAGAATTGAGGCTCGATAGAGCCGATGGAAATCCACTTTCCGTCAGAACACTTATAGGTGTCGTAGAAGTGCGCCCCGCCGTCGAGCAGGTTGGATCTCCGGCTCTCCGTCCAGGCACCAGAGGCCTTGAACCCGTAGAACATGGACATCAGGGAGGCCGCCCCATCACTCATGGCGCAGTCGATGACCTGGCCCTCGCCGGTCTCCCGCGCCTTGATCACCCCGGCCAGTATGCCGAAGGCCAGGTAGAGGGCACCGCCGCCGAAATCGCCCACCAGATTGAGCGGCGGGACGGGCTTGTCCTCAGTACCGATGGCGTGGAGCGCCCCGGTGATGGCGATGTAGTTCATGTCGTGTCCGGCCGCCTGGGAGTAGGGCCCGAACTGGCCCCAGCCTGTCATCCGGCCATAGACCAGTTTCGGATTGCGCTTCAGGGCCAGGTCAGGGCCCAGGCCGAGCCGCTCCATGACCCCGGGGCGAAAGCCTTCGAAGACGACGTCTGCGGTCTCGAACAGCTTGAGGCAGGTCTCAATGGCGCCGGGGTTCTTCAGGTCCAGCCCCACGGAACGTCGCCCCCGGGCGGTAATGTCCGCAGGACTTCCCCGGCCCTGGCCCTTGCGGTCGATCCTGACCACGTCCGCGCCAAGGTCCGAAAGGAGCATGCCGCAGAAGGGGCCAGGCCCGATGCCCGCGAATTCGATGATCTTGAGGCCGGTCAGGGGTCCCTGGCGCATGTTTGTCTCCCTTGGATTAGAATTCAAACCTGCCCCGGTTAGGCCAGGCCTGGCAAGGTCAGCCGCCCCCGGGCAGGGTCTGGCCATCATCGATTGTGATGACGCTGCCCGCAATCGCCCGGGCCGCCGGACCGCACAGCATCATGAAAGCCGCGTCGAGGTCGCTCGCCTCCATGAGGCGTCGGCGTGGGAACAGCTTCATTTGCTTCTGTCCGCCTTCAGTTCCCCACCAGAAACCGTTGATATCCGTCTCTATATAGCCCGGGCAGAGGGCGTTCACGGCGATCCCCTTGCGGGTCCATTCCCGCGCCAGGCTCCGGGTCAGCATGGCGATCGAGGCCTTCGAGGCGTTGTAGGCCGAGAGACCAGGAAGCACAGTGTGGCTGGCGATGGACGCGATGTTGACGATGCGCGCATCGGCGCGCTGGGCGGTGCCGTTGGCCAGCATAATCCTCGCCGCGGCCTGGGCGGCGAAGAAGACGCCCCGGACGTTGACGTCGAAGGTCTGGTTCCAGGTCTCGACGGTAAGATCCAGGGCCTGCCCCTCACCACCAACGCCGGCGTTATTGATCAGGATCGAAACCGGTCCCAGGGCTGTTTCGATCTCTCCGAAGGCAGCAGGGATCGTCTCCGCATCGGCGACGTCAAGCCTAAGGGCCATGGCCCGACCGCCGGCTCCGGCGATCTCGCCCGCAAGGGTTTCGATCCTGTCGAGCCGCCGGGCCGTCAGGGCGACGGCCGCGCCCTCGGCAGCCAGAAGGCGCGCGAAATGACCACCCAGCCCGCCTGAAGCGCCGGTGATGATCGCGGTCTGTCCCGCCAGCGCTCCAGCCAATACCCGCTCCCTTAAAACGGACTGTCCAGAACGCCCGATTCAACACTATCTATCGCCACGGGCAGCAGCGTGTCGCCTGGCAATTTCGGAGCCAGTTAGAATGGTGCCTCAGGCTCGCCTCCTGATTGCGGCCCGGACAGACGAGATGGCGGGCCCCCTTTCTGAAGGTATGGACCAGCTCGGCTGGCGCACCGTCACGGCCAGGGGCCCCTACGCCGCCGAGGCGGCACTGCAGGACCTGGGTGTCCAGGCCGTTGTCATCGACCTCTCCGACGGGATCGAAGAGGCCGAGGCCCTGGCCCGGAGGCTCAGGCTGCTTGCCGCGCCCCGCCGGATCCCCGTGCTGGCCATCGGCGGCGGTAGTGGCGCAAAGCCCTCGGAGGCTTTCGACCTGCGACTTGCGGATCCTGTCTATCCCGCCCAGGTGGCCATGCGGCTGGAGAGCCTTGTCCGGACCTGCGTGGCCGAAGAAGAGTATCGGCTCCGCCAGGAAACCTTCGGACTGATGGGGGTCGTGCTGGAGGATCCTGAGACCAGCCTGGCTCCGCTGCGTCTTCTGGCCGTGGGCGATCCCACCCCCCAGTTCCTCGGGCTGTCAAACTGCCTGGAGGCCGCGGGTGCCGAAGTGGTTGGAGCCTTCACCAGCTACACAGCCTTCGACTTCCTGCATGAGTCCGACTTTGACACCGTGGTGCTCTGGGGAGGCGACGCTGCCGACAGCGCCATGGCGATCGCAGGCGGCATGCGCCGCAACAGCCGCCTCTACCACATCCCATCCCTGCTCTACATGAAAACCCTGGGGGGGATGACGGCTGCAGACGCCTACGCGCGGGGCATTGCAGACGTCGCCTCGCCGGAGACCCCAGAACCTGAAACGGCCTGGCGGGCCCTGGAGTTGGCGCGGAGCTATCGCCGGCAGGCTGCGATCCGCTCGGCCCTGGAGACCGCCAGGACCCTCCGATTCATGGACCCTGAAACGGGACTCTTCACCCGCGAGCTTTTCAGCCAGCACCTTGGCAGACTCGCCAGCGCGGCGCCGGCCAGGAATCGTCCTCTCTCTCTGTGCGTACTCAGGGTCCGCGAGACCGAGGAGGTTGCGGAAGCGCGTCGCTCCGGCTGGCTCGACAAGGCCTTCCCACAGCTGGGTTCGATGGTGTCCCGGTTGATCCGGGTTGAGGACACCGCCGCCCGGTTGGGGCCCGAGCACTTCGCCATCGCCCTGCCCGCGACCCCCGAGGCGGCCGCCCGTGTCGCTGCGGACCGGATCGCCGCCGTGATCAGCCGGACGGCTTTCGATGGGGGCGACGGGCGCCGCCCCTTTATCCTCGAGTTCGACATCGGGGCTGTCGAAGTCGGAAATCCCGCCCATGTCGATGCGGCCCTGGAGGCTGCAGCCGAAATGGCCCGATCCGGCGGCTGATCCGCCGGGGTCAGGCCGCGAGGTCGGACAGGGCCTTCAGGATCATGTCAGCGGCGTTCAGCCTCTGGCCGGGGCTCTCCCACTCGCCCTTCACCACCACCTTGTTGTCGGGGCGCAGGCGCCAGGTCACGGCATTCTTCTGGATGTGCTGGACCAGTCCGGCGGGGTTGCCGAAGACCTCATTTCGGAAGCTGATCACCGCTCCCTTGGGGCCAACGTCGATCTTGGCGACATTGGCCTCTCGGCACATCCCCTTGATACCGACCACCTTGAGCAGCTGGGCGGCCTCAGGCGGAAGCGGTCCGAAGCGGTCTATCAGCTCTGCAGCGAGGGCCTCCCGGTCCGAGGCATGCTCAGCGTCGGAGAGGCGGCGGTAGAGAGCAAGCCGGACGTTCAGGTCCGGGACATAGGCCTCCGGGATCAGGACGGCGACGCCGGTGTTGATCTGTGGGCTCCATCCGCGGTCAGGCGCAGGCGCATCCCCGCCCCTCGCCTTGAGCTCCGACACCTCATCTTCGAGCATCTGCTGGTAGAGCTCGACGCCAACCTCCCGGATATGGCCGGACTGCTCCTCGCCCAGGAGGTTGCCGCCGCCCCTTTGGTCAAGGTCATGACTGGCCAGCTGGAAGCCAGCCCCAAGGCTGTCGAGGGACTGAAGGACCTTAAGCCGGCGCTCAGCGGACAGGGTGATCGGGCGCTCGGATGGGGTGGTCAGGTAGGCGTAGGCGCGGGCCTTGGAGCGTCCGACACGGCCCCTCAGCTGATAGAGCTGGGACAGGCCGAACATGTCCGAACGATGGATGATCAGGGTGTTGGCGGTCGGGATATCAAGCCCGCTCTCAACGATGGTGGTGGACAGCAGCACATCGTAGTCGCCGTCGTAAAAGGCGCTCATGACGGTTTCGAGCTGGGTCGGCGCCATCTGCCCATGGCCGACGGCGAAACGGACCTCCGGGACCTGCTCTCGCAGGAAGCGCTCGATGTCTGGCAGGTCGGAGATGCGCGGGACCACATAATAGGCCTGGCCACCCCGGAACTTCTCCCGGAGCAGGGCCTCGCGCAGGGCCACGGGATCGAAAGGGGTCACGTAGGTCCGGACAGCGAGGCGGTCCACAGGCGGCGTGGCGATGATGGACATCTCGCGGAGCCCTGACAGCGCCATTTGCAGGGTCCGGGGAATGGGGGTCGCCGTGAGGGTGAGCATGTGGACGTCGGCCCGGAGCTCCTTGAGCTTTTCCTTATGCTTTACGCCGAAGTGCTGCTCCTCATCCACGATCACCAGGCCCAGATGCGAGAACCCGACCTGCTTTGACAGCACGGCATGGGTACCGATCACCACTTCGATCTCGCCCCTTTTGAGACCCTCCCGCGCTTCGGCCGCCTCTCGGGCCGGGGTCAGCCGGGACAACCGCGCCAACCGGATGGGCCAGCCCTGGAAGCGTTCCGTGAAGGTCTTGAAGTGCTGGCGCGCCAATAGGGTCGTTGGAGCCACCACCGCCACCTGCAGGCCGCTCATGGCCGCGACGAAGGCGGCCCGGAGGGCGACCTCGGTCTTGCCGAAGCCCACGTCCCCACAAATCAGCCGATCCATCGGATGGCCCGAGGCGAAGTCCCCCAGGACGTCCTCGATCGCCGTAAGCTGGTCTTCGGTCTCCTCGAAGGGGAAGCGCGCGCAGAACTCCTCAAAGACGCCATGGGGCGGCAGAAGGGCATCCGTCGAGCGCATGGCCCGTTCCGCGGCGATCCGGATAAGACCCTCCGCCATGTCGCGCAGGCGCGCCTTGGCTCGCGCCTTGCGGGATTGCCAGGCCGCGCCACCCAGGCGGTCCAGCTGGACCCCGTCCCCTTCCGAGCCGTACCGGGTCAGCAGGTCGATGTTTTCAACCGGCAGGTAGAGTTTGGCCTCCCCGCCGTATTGCAGCTCCAGGCAATCATGTGGCGCGCCCTGAACTTCCAGGGTGCGAAGGCCTTCGTAACGCCCGATGCCATGGTCGATGTGGACAACCAGGTCCCCAGGCGTCAGGGCCGAGGCCTCAGCCAGGAAGTTTGAGGCGCGTCGGCGGCGCCCCGGTCGTGCCAGACGGTCGCCAAGGATGTCAGTCTCGGCGATGACGGCTAGGTCCGGCGTCTCGAATCCGGCGTCCAGGGGCAGAACGATCCGCTGCGGCTGGCGGGGATCATTGGCCCGGGCGGCATCCCAGTAGGGTGCCAGGGCAGCCTGGCCCAGTCCGTGGTCAGTCAGCATCAGGCCCAGGCGTTCAGACGAGCCCTCCGTCCAGGAGGCGAAGAGCACCCGCTTGCCGGTGACGGTCAGGGCGCGGGCGTGGGCCACCGCCGCCTCGAAGAGGTTGACCGAGTCCTGTCGACGTTCGGCGGCAAAGGACCTTCCGCCCCGCGCGCCCATGTCAACGGCGACGCTTCCAGGCTCCCCGGACAGTCCGCTGAAGCGCCTGACGCTGCGGGTCGCAAGCGTGGCGGCGAAGACCTCGGGCGACAGGTAGAGGGCGTCGGGGGCCAGGGGCCGGTACTGGCTGCGCCGATCCGCCTGATCGCGCGCCTCGAAGGCGTCTGCGACCTGAGCGAAGCGCTCTGCAAGCGCAGATTCCACCAGGGCGTCCATGCCCACCAGGACTCCCTCCGGCAGGTAATCGAAGAGGGTTTCAAGAGCCCCGTAGAAGAGAGGCAGCCAGTGCTCCATACCCGCGCGGCGTCCACCGCCGCTGACGGTGTCGTAGAGCGGATCTCCACCCGGGGCTCCGAAGGCCTCCACATAGCCGCGGCGGAACCTTGAGACTGCGCCAGCGTCGAGGAGGATCTCGCTGACCGGCAGGAGGGAGACCTCTGAGAGTTGCCGCGTGGACCTCTGGGTCTCCGGATCAAACGCCCGGATGGACTCCAGGGTGTCGCCGAACAGGTCCAGTCGCACGGGTTCGATTGAGGCGGTCGGGAAGACGTCGATGACGCCGCCCCGGATCGCGAATTCGCCCTTCTCGGAAACCGTCGAGGCCCGGTGATAGCCGTTGACGGCGAAATAGCGCTCGAGGTCTGCGACATCGACCGTATTGCCGACCCGGGCGGCATAGCCCGCACCTGCGACGGCCTCGCGCGGAGGCAGCCTTTGGCTGGCGGCGGCAATGGTTGTGGCGATGAGGACGCCGGCCCCCTCGACACCGCCTGAAGCCAGCCGGGCCAGTGCCGCCATCCGTCGTGCGGACACGCCCCCAGACGGTCCGGAACGGTCATAGGGCAGGCAGTCCCAGGAAGGGATCTCGAGGACTTCGATCCCCTTGCCAAAGAACCGGAACGCATCGATGAATGCCGACATGCGCGCGCTGTCCCTGGCGATGAACAGGGCTGAGGCCTTCCGGCGCCGGATCAGGTCGGCCATGACGAGGGCGTCGAAGCCCTCCGGCGCACCGGTAACATCGAGACGCCCGGGATCTTCTGCAAGGCGCCGAAGGTCCGCCGGGCCGGGTCCGCCCCCGACGTCAGCTGCCACGCACGTCCCCTGGGAGCTGGTAGACTGTTTCCCTGAAAGCCTGGATCCGCCCAAGGATCTCCAGATCCACCTCTGGCGGCGGAGGCTCGCGCTGGATGATCCAGCCGTAGAGGTCCTGGTCAGGGTAGGCCAACAGGAACTCCAGGGCGTCCAGCCCCTCAGGGCTGAGACCGCTGGCATGCGCGTCCACGAACGGGCCGAGGATAAGGTCAGCCTCGCGGAAGCCCCGCCTCCAGGCGCGGAAGGACAGCCTATTCAGGCGGTTTTCATCATGGATAGACATCTGACGGCGCGGGTATAGTGCGCGATGGCCGTCTTGGCCAGCGGCGCCCGGAAAAGGACCCATGCGGCCTGAGATCCTGTTCCCCCTCTTTGCGCCGATCACCAGCCTGAAGGGCGTAGGGCCCCGGATTGCGCCCGCGCTGGAGCGCATAGCGGGGCCACTGGTCCGGGACCTTCTGTTCCTGGCCCCGCATGGCCTGATCCAGCGCCCGTGCCTGGCCGTTGCGGAGGTTGGCCCTGAGGAGGTGGCGACCCTTCGGGTGACCGTCACAGAACACCTGCGCCCCCGAAGCCCCCAGCAACCCCTGCGGATCCGGGCCGAGGACGAGACCGGCCGGATTGACCTGGTCTGGTTCGGCAACGCCTCCCGCGGGATCGAGGGCCGCCTGCCAGTCGGAGCCCGGCGCCTGATTTCAGGTCGGGTCGAACGCTTCGGCCTCGACCTCCAGATGGTCCACCCCGACTATGTGGTCGAGGAGGCCCGGGCGAGCGAAATCCCCGAGCATGAAACCGTCTATCCGGCAGGCGGGGGCCTGGCACCGAGGCTGGTCCGCAGGTTCGCGCTGGCCGCCCTGGAGCGCGCTCCGGACCTGCCCGAATGGCAGGACCCAGCCTGGCAGGCCGGACGGGGATTTCCCGCCTGGCTGGACGCCCTGCGCGTCCTTCATGCACCGTCATCGGAAGCCGACCTGTCCCCGGCGTCGGCGGCCCGCAGCCGGCTGGCCTATGACGAACTTCTCGCCCACCAGCTGGCCATGGCTCAGAGACGCTCGCACAGGCGCTCGGGCGCAGCGCCGAGGCTGCCTGGGTCCGCCCTGGCCGGGCGCATCGAGGCCGCCCTGCCCTTTCGCCTGACCCCCGACCAGACCTCAGCCCTGGGTGACATCCGCTCGGACCTGGGCGGCGGGGTGCGGATGAGCCGCCTGCTCCAGGGCGACGTCGGTTCGGGCAAGACCGTCGTGGCCATGCTGGCCCTGGGGGACGCTGCAGCGGCCGGCGCCCAGAGCGTCCTGATGGCGCCGACGGAGATCCTTGCTCGCCAGCATTTCGAGACCCTGGCCGCCCCGATGGAGGCCCAGGGCATCCGCGTCGTATTGCTCACCGGCCGGGACCGGGGGCCAGGGCGCCGTGAGAAGCTTCAGAGGCTTGCCGACGGCTCTGCCGGGGTCGCCGTGGGCACCCATGCCCTCTTCCAGGACGAGGTGAGGTTCGCTCGCCTGGCCCTGGCGGTCATTGATGAGCAGCACCGCTTCGGGGTCGGGGAACGCCAGCGCCTCCTGGACAAGGGCGAGGGTGTCCATCTGTTGTCGATGTCTGCGACCCCCATCCCGAGGACCCTGGAACTCGCGGCCTACGGGGACCTCGATGTCAGCCGGATCGTCGGCAAGCCCCCGGGGCGCACGCCCGTCGCCACCCGGGCTGCCCCCATGACACGGGTGGCGGAGGTCGAGGACCGGCTCGTCGCCGCCGTCCTTGGCGGTGCCCAAGCCTTCTGGATCTGTCCCCTCGTGTCCGAGTCCGAGCTTATTGACCTCAAGGCCGCGGAACAGAGGGCGCTGGAGCTGCAGGGGCGTCTCGGAAGCCGTGTGGGCCTGGTCCATGGCAAGCTCCCGCCCGCCGAGAAGGACGCCGTGATGGCGGACTTCGCCTCCGGCAAGGTGCGGGTTCTGGTCGCCACGACCGTCGTGGAGGTGGGTGTGAACGTGCCCAACGCCACCATCATGGTGATCGAGCAGGCCGAGCGCTTCGGCCTGGCCCAGCTGCACCAGCTGCGAGGACGGGTGGGCCGGGGCCGGGCCGAGAGCGCCTGCGTCCTGCTCTACGATCCGCCCCTGTCCGACACCGCCCAGAGGCGGCTGGACATCCTGCGGCGTTCAGACGACGGCTTCGCCATTGCCGAGACCGACCTCGAGCTTCGGGGCGGCGGCGACGCCCTTGGCCTGCGTCAGTCCGGCTTCCCCGACTATGTGTTTGTGGACCCTTTCGTTCATAGGGACCTGATCCTGGCGGCGGGGGACGACGCCCGGCTTGTCCTGGCCCGGGACCCGGACTTCTCAACCCCCCGCGGACAGGCGCTCAGGGTCCTGCAGGCCCTGTTCGATTGGCGCCCGGAGACGGGGATGAAGGGAGCCTAGAGGCGAGGTAGGCCCGTAGCCTGGCCTGCGCGTCGGCTTCGATGTCCGCGTAGAAGAGATTGAAGCCCGGCGTTCTCAGGCGATCTTCCCAGGATCCGAAGGGGCGGAGCATCCGCGCCTCTGGCCGGGACACCCGCAGAATGCCGTTGATACACCGGGCGCTGACCTGCCGGGTGACGAAGGGCGGTCTGGCGCCCCACTCAAGACCGGTCGCGTTCGTGGCCCCCTTCGCCAGGCGCGATGGTGCCACGCTGTCCGTGGTCGCCTGGAGGATCGGGTTGTAGCAAACCGGCCTGCGCTTACCGAGGTTCACCAGGTCGTCTCCCTCCCAGACCAGGGCGCGATCCTGAAGGTCCCGCGCCGTGCGGCTGTCGCCCTCATAGGCCCGGGCCCAAGCAGCGAGGCAGGCGAACTGGCCCGGGGTCTTGCAGGGCGCCAGGGGCGGCGCATCGGAGGGAACCACAGTGTCAATAAGCCAGGCGCCGACGAGCCGCTTATGCACCACAGGCGACGCTCCTGCCTCCGCAAGGATCCGGGCGGCAAGCCCGCCTCCCTGCTCCACGCCGACAATGAGGATCGGACGGTCCGGGCCCGTGCGGGCGAGGAAATTCAGGAATGCCGCCTCGGCGTCCGCATAGGCGAAGCGGCGAGCCTCACGGGCGTCCTCGCGAAGGGTCGTGAAGGAGTAGAGGCCTGCCTGTCGATACCTCGGCGCATAGACCTGTCCCGCAGCTGCGAAGGGACCCGCGTGGTTGGGCGCCATGACCCTTCGGAATACATCGGCGGACGCCGGATCTTCGATCGGGCCATTCCAGTGTTCGGAGCCCGAATAGGATGTCGGCCCCAGGAAGAAGATCGCCGCCTCGCCGGCCTTCCCCGGCCTGTCGGGCAGGAGCGCCCACGCCCCAGTACGGTCGTAGTCCGGCGCGGACGGCGGCGTGGAGACCTGGAAGGGCCTGGCCGGATCCATGGCCGCCAGCCGGATGTCATCCCGGCGGACCCAGGCGAAGAGACCCAACAGAAGCACCAGGGCGAGGCCAACCCAAAGGCCGAGTCTGGGGGGACGCTTCCGGGACGGCGTGTCGGTCATGCCGGGTGGCCTAACGGTAGGGGTCGTCGGTCGCGAGGTAGCTTCCGATATAGTCCGCAACGCCGTCCTCGAGGGAGGTGAAGGCCCCCGAATACCCTGCGCTCGCCAGCCGTTCCATCCGCGCCTCGGTAAAGTACTGGTAGTGGTCGCGGATCGCGGTGGGCATGGGAATGTAGCCGATCTGTGCGGGCTGCCCGGCGGCGGCGAACACCGCACGGGCCAGGTCTTCGAAGCTTCGGGCCTGTCCCGAACCGAGGTTGAAGACCCCGTTCACCTGAGGAGAGGCGAGCAGCCAGGCCACGACCTCGGCCACGTCCCGTACATAGACGAAGTCCCGCTTCTGCCCACCGTCCGGGATACCTTCACGGTAGGAGCGGAAGAGCTGCACGCCCTGCCCGTCGCGAACAGAGGGCCAGATCTGGGCGGCGACAGACTTCATCGCCCCCTTGTGACCCTCGTTGGGCCCATAGACGTTGAAGAATTTGAGGCCAGCGCACTGGGGCGGGGCGTATTCCCTTGCAGCCTGCCGGGCGGTGAAGACATCGAACAGGGCCTTGGACCAGCCGTAGGCGTTCAGAGGTCGCAGGGCGGCCAGGCTCTCGAAGTCGTCCGGGTCTTCAAACCCTTGCGCGCCATAGCCGTAGGTGGCCGCCGAAGAGGCGTAGATGAGCCGCCTCTGCCGGTCCGTACACCAGCGGAACAGGTCCCGGCTGAGCCCGAAATTGGTCTGGATGATGCGGTCGGCATCGGGCTCAGTGGTGGACGAGATGGCGCCCATGTGGATCACCGCCTCGACGTCGCGCCAGCGTTTCTCAAGCCAGTCAAACATCTCCTCGGGGGCCACGAAGTCGCCAATTGGGTGGCGGGACAGGTTGCGCCACTTGCCCAGGTCAGCCTCGCGCAGGCGATCGCAGACCACCACGTCCAGGCTTCGGTCCTTGGCGAGGCGGGCGACGATGTTCGAGCCGATAAAGCCGGCACCGCCGGTGACGAAGACGATCCTGCGGGTCACTGTTCCCCCTCCCCGGCCATCCGGCGGATAGCGGCCGTTGTTGAATACCCCTCGACCAGGGGGGCAAGCCGGATCTCGCCGCCCCAGCCCCGGACCAGGTCGCCGCCAACCACTTCGGACTCGGCGTAGTCCGCGCCCTTGATCAGGACGTCGGGCTGGGCGGCCCGGATCAGCTCGAGGGGCGTGTCCTCGTCGAAGGGCGCGACGAGGTCGACGCTGGCCAGGCCGGCAAGGACCAGGGCCCGGCTCTCCAGGTCGTTCACGGGCCGTCCCTCACCCTTGAGGGCGCGGACGCTACGGTCGGAGTTCACGCCAACGATCAGCCGGTCACACCAGCTCCGCGCCTGCGCCAGGTAGGCCACATGACCGCGGTGCAGGATGTCGAAACAGCCATTGGTGAAGCCGATACGCAGGCCCCGGGCCCGCCATCTGGCAATCTCTTCGACCATCCGGGCGCCCGTCGCGACCTTGGCCTCGGCGACGGCCATGTGGGCCGCCAGGGTGGCCTCGACAAGCTCGTCCGGCGAGACCGTCGCCGTGCCGACCTTGCCCACGGCCACGCCAGAGGCCAGCAGCGCCAAGGCGATGGCCTCATCGAGGTGCCGCCCAGCGGCGAGGCCAGCCCCCAGGGCGGCTATGGCGGTGTCGCCGGCCCCGGAAACGTCGAAGACTTCCCGGGGAGATCCCGGAAAATGGCGCACAGCCTGGCCGCGGACCGCCAGGGACATGCCCTTGGCCGCCCGGGTGACCAGGATTGAGCGGGCCTCACAGAGCTCAAGGGCCCGAGCCAGGGCGGCCTCGACCTCGGCGTCGGTTCCGGTGGGCAGGCCGGAGGCGCGGGCCAGCTCGGAGGCGTTGGGCTTGATCACGTCCACCGGGCCGTAGCGCTGGAAGGAGCGGGCCTTGGAATCCACGAGAACCGGCAGGCCAGAATTCCGGCAGGCGGCGATGACCTCGTCGGTGACGACCCCCTTGCCGTAGTCAGACAGGATGATCACCCCCGCGCCCGGCGCGACATCGCGAACCGCGCGGGCCAGGCGTGCAGAGGTCTCCGCCGAGACCGGATCCGTATCCTCGATGTCCACACGAAGAAGCTGGTGCGCGCCGGAGACGAAGCGTGTCTTCAGTGTCGTCGGGCGGGCCGTATCTGTGACCAGGGCGCCTTCGATCCGTCCGTCGCCACCCACCAGCCGCAGGGCCTCGCGACCCTCGATGTCGGAACCGATCACACCCACCAGGGCGACCTGCCCACCCAGTGCCGAGACATTGCGCGCCACGTTGCCGGCGGCTCCGAGCATGACCAGCTCGCGGCGCCAGGCGAGGACCGGTATCGGCGCCTCGGCAGACATCCGCGTCACCTCGCCATAGACGAAGCGGTCAACCATCACATCGCCGACGCAGACGACGCGCGCCTGCGGGATGCTGCGGATCAGGTCCTGGAGCGACGTGAACTCCATCGCCTTCAGGCCCGCGGCCGCTTGGCCAGGGCGTCGAAGGACAGCAGATCGGCGATCAGGCCCTCGAACTCGGACAGGGGCACCATGTTGGGTCCATCGGACGGAGCGTTGTCGGGATCGGGATGGGTCTCCAGGAAGACGGTGGCGACGCCAATTGCAACCGCCGCCCGGGCGAGGACCGGGACGAACTCCCGCTGCCCGCCGGAGCGGTCGCCCTGACCGCCGGGCTGCATCACCGAATGGGTGGCATCGAACACCACCGGGCAACCGATCTCCGACAGAATGGGCAGGGCCCGCATGTCGCTGACCAGGGCATTGTAGCCGAAGCTCACGCCGCGTTCGGTCGCCAGGGCGTTGGGATTGCCCGCACCGCTGATCTTAGCGATGACGTTCTTCATGTCGCCGGGCGCCAGGAACTGGCCCTTCTTGACGTTGATTGCCCGCCCGGTTTCGGCCGCCGCAACCAGGAGGTCGGTCTGGCGGCACAGGAATGCGGGGATCTGGAGGACGTCAACCGCCTCGGCCACGCGCGCGCACTGCTCGCGCTCGTGCACGTCGGTCAGGACCGGAAGGCCAATCGATTCCCGGATCTCGGCGAAGATCGGCAGGGAGGCCTTCAGGCCAAGGCCCCTCGCCGCCCGCGCTGAAGTACGGTTGGCCTTGTCGAAGGAGGTCTTGTAGATCAGGCCGACATCCAGGCGTTCGGCAATCTCGCGCAGGGCCGTCGCCATCTCCAGGGCATGCTGCCGGCTTTCCAGCTGACAGGGGCCGGCGATCACTGTCAGGCGTTCGCGATTGCCGATCCGCACTGTCCGTCCCGACGGCGGAGTGAGTTCGACGACAGCGTTCAGACTGGACAATTCGTCTCTCCTGCGAGACGACTTCGCCTCAGGGCGTTAAGTGGCTTGCAGCGGACCTCCGCACAAGCCGGAAATGCACCTGTAATGGCCGGCGACCGCCGGCGACTCCCGGGAGCCGCAGTCCGTGTCCGCTGTGCAAGAAATCTGCTTGAACACCCTCTTTGTCCATCATGGATCGGTTAAGCGAGCCCCAGCCCTCAGGGGCCTGCCGGCGGTTTTCCGTTCGGCGCTGGACTCCATCACCCGGGGATGGATGGCCGGGGACGTCACCTTCGTGACCCCCGACAACCGGGTCCTGAGGCTCCGGTCCGAGGCCGCCGGCCCCGCCGCCATCATTCGGATCCACGATTTCCGCTTTGTCCGCCGGGCACTCCTGGCCGGCGATATCGGCTTCGCGGAGGCTTATGCCGCTGGGGAATGGGAGACGCCGGACCTGACGGCCGTCCTTTCCGTCTTCAGCCTGAACTTCCAGAACCTGACCCGGGTGACGGAGGGCAATCCCCTTGTCGGCGTGATCAACTTCCTGGGGCACTTTCTGAACGGGAACTCGCGGAACGGGTCACGGCGCAATATCCACGCCCACTATGACCTGGGAAACGCCTTCTACTCCCGGTGGCTGGATCCCTCGATGACCTACTCCTCGGCCCGATTCCAGAACGGAGCCGACAGCCTGGAGGCTGCGCAGAAGGAAAAATACGGGGCCCTTGCCCGCAGGATGTCCCTCGCTGCGGGCCAAAATGTCCTTGAGATCGGGTGCGGATGGGGTGGCTTTGCCGAATTCGCAGCGGGCGAGATCGGCGCCCGGGTCACCGGCATCACCATTTCCAAGGAGCAGCATGAATTCGCCAGCCGCCGGATCTTCGAAGCTGGCCTTGCCGAGCGCGCGGACATCCGACTGGTCGACTATCGCGACGTGACCGGGACCTTCGACCGGATCGCCTCTATCGAGATGTTCGAGGCGGTCGGTGAGCGTTACTGGCCCACCTATTTCCAGGCAGTCCATGACCGGCTGAAGCCTGATGGCCGGGTGGGCCTCCAGATCATCACCATCCAGGACGAGCTGTTCGAGGGCTATCGCAAGCGCGCCGACTTCATCCAGCGCTACATCTTCCCCGGCGGCATGCTGATCTCAGAAAAGCGGTTGCAGCAGGAGACCGCCCGGGCGGGCCTGTCCTGGTCCGAGCCTGACCGCTTCGGCCCGGACTATGCCGAGACCCTTGCAGCCTGGAAGCAGCGCTTTGGGGCTACATGGGAGGATATCCGCAGGTTGGGCTTCGACGAGCGGTTCCGCAGGATCTGGGACTTCTACCTCAGCTATTGCGAAGCCGGATTCCGGACCCACCGGACCCAGGTGATCCAGGTGGGCCTTGCCCGCGCCTGACGGGCCTGTCGCCGTGGCGCCGAGCTACGGAACCTCCTAGGTTGTCCCCATGACCATCGCGCTTAACGTCCTTGAGGCCATCGGCCGGACCCCCCTGATCCGGCTCAACCGCGCCAGCGAGGCGACGGGGTGCGAGATCGTCGGCAAGGCCGAGTTCATGAATCCCGGCCAGTCGGTGAAGGACCGGGCCGCCCTCTACATCATCCGGGACGCTGAGCGGCGGGGTCTCCTGCGCCCCGGTGGCCGTATCGTCGAGGGTACGGCGGGAAACACCGGCATCGGCCTCGCCATGGTCGGCCAGGCCCTGGGCTACCGGACCACCATCGTCATTCCCCGCACCCAGAGCCAGGAGAAGAAGGACGCCATCCGCTTGCTGGGCGCAGAGCTCGTGGAGGTGGACGCGGTTCCCTACTCCAACCCGGACAACTACGTCCGCTATTCTGGTCGCCTGGCCGAAGAGCTCAATAGAAGCGAGCCCAATGGCGCGGTCTGGGCCAACCAGTTTGATAATGTCGCCAACCGGCAGGCCCATGCCGAGACGACGGGCCCGGAAATCTGGGAGCAGACAGCCGGCAAGGTCGACGGCTTCATCTGCGCCGTGGGTTCGGGCGGAACCCTGGCCGGCGTCGCCGAGGCCCTCAGGTCCCGTCGTCCGGACATCCGCATCGGCCTCGCCGACCCCATGGGCGCATCCCTCTACAATTGGTACGCCCACGGCGAGCTTCGGGCCGAAGGGGGTTCGATCTCAGAAGGGATCGGACAGGGCCGCATCACCGCCAACCTCGAGGGCCTGGCCGTCGATATGCCCTTCCAGATCCCCGACGAAGAGATGCTGGACGTGATCTTTGACCTGGCCACTCATGAGGGCCTGATCATGGGCGGGTCCACGGGCGTCAACGTAGCCGGGGCGATCCAGATGGCCCGCGCCCTTGGGCCTGGGCACACCATCGTTACCATCCTCTGCGACCAGGGCTCGCGCTACCAGAGCAAGATCTACAACCCGACCTTCCTGCGCGAACGCGGGCTGCCGGTCCCGGAGTGGCTGACGTGAACGGCTCTCCCCTCATGACTGCCGAGGCTCTCCAGGCCCGGCTCGGCGCGCCAGACCTCAGGGTGGTGGACGCCAGCTGGTTCCTTCCCGCCGAGGGACGGTCGGGTCGGACGGAGTTTGAGGCCGAAAGGCTCCCCGGCGCGGTCTTCTTCGATATCGACGCAATCTCCGACCCGGCGACAGACCTTCCCCACATGCTCCCAACGCCAGAGGCGTTTGCGTCGGCAGCCGGAGCCCTGGGCCTGTCCCGTGAGGCCGAGATCGTCGTCTATGACAGCTTCGGCGTCCGGTCCGCAGCTCGCGCCTGGTGGACGCTCCGGGCCATGGGCTATCTGCAGGTCCGGGTGCTCGACGGCGGCCTGAGGGCCTGGCGGGCCGCTGGCCTGCCCCTGGAGACGGGATCGTGCCGCCGCCCCTCCGCCGTGGGGGTCAGTCCGGAGACGCAGCCGGATAGGGTTCGGAGCCAGTCCGAGGTCGCCTGTGCCCTCGAGACCGGTTCGGCCCAAGTCGTCGATGCGCGCAGCGCACCCCGGTTTCGCGGTGAGGCCCCGGAGCCCCGGCTGGGCCTGAGATCCGGGCATATGCCTGGGGCCCTCAACCTGCCTTTTGATCGCCTTCTTACGGCCGAGGGGCGGATGAAGTCCCTGGAGGAGATCGCGGCGGCCTTCGAGGCAGCGGGTATCGACCCTGCCCGACCGGTCATTGCCACCTGCGGCTCAGGCGTAACGGCATCGGTCCTGGCCCTCGCCCTCGAGATCCTGGGCGCACAGGCGGCTGTCTACGACGGTTCCTGGGCGGAATGGGGCGGTGCCTCGGGCGGCGACGTCGTCACGGGGGATGCATGAAGCCGGCGAGTCGCCTCGTTCATCCGCCCAGGCCGGCGGCCCAACCTACCGCGACGGTGAACCCGCTGATCCAGAAGGGCTCGACCGTCCTGCTTCCCGACGCCAGGGCCCTCTATGATGATGATGCCTTTGTCACCTATGGGCGCAGTGGCCTGGCCTCGCACGAGGCCCTGAAGAGCGCCCTCTGCGACCTTGAACGCGCCGAGGCCGTCGAGCTCTATCCCAGCGGTGTTGCCGCTGTCGCCGGTGCCCTGCTCGCCGTGCTTGAGGCTGGCGACGAACTCCTGATGACCGACACGGCCTACAAGCCGACCCGCCGGTTCTGCGACCGCACCCTCGCCCGGTTCGGGGTCTCGACCCGGTATTATGACCCCACCCTTCCGCCCGATGAGGTCGAGGCGCTGATGGGGCCGAGGACCCGACTGATCTTCCTGGAAAGCCCCGGCTCGCTCAGCTTCGAAATGCAGGACGTGCCGGCCCTGGCCACCATTGCGCGCCGTCGCAGGATCCTGAGCCTGATCGACAACACCTGGGGTGCAGGCCACGTCCTGAAGCCACTGGACCTTGGCGTCGACATTTCGATCCAGGCCCTCACCAAGTATGTCGGCGGGCATTCCGACAGTTTCATGGGCTCGGCGGCCACACGGGATCCGGATATTGCCGCCCGGCTGAAGGCCGGCGTGACAGACCTGGGCTGGTCGGTGGCGGCCGAGGACGCCTATGCCATGCTCAGGGGCATGCGCACCCTCGACGTGCGCCTCCGCCGGCATGAAGCCACAGGGCTGGCGCTTGCAAGCTGGCTTGAGGCCCGGCCTGAAGTGCTCCAGGTCCTGCATCCTGCCCTGTCCGGCGCACCGGGGCACGACCTCTGGAAGCGGGACTATTCTGGCGCCTGCGGTCTCTTTGCCCTGATCCTGAAGCCGGCGCAGGCCGGCGCGACCGCCGCTTTCCTCGACGCCCTGAGGGTATTTGGGCTGGGCTTTTCCTGGGGGGGCTTCGAAAGCCTCGCCATTGACTGTGACCCCCAGCTCGAGGTCCGCCAGTTCCGGCGCGACTATGGGGGTGCCCTTGTCCGGCTTCATGCCGGGCTTGAGGACGCCGAGGACCTCATCGCCGACCTGGAGGCGGGCCTCGAGGCCTGGCGGCCCCTGGCGGTCTAATTCCCCGGTCGGGCTAACCGGCTCATGAGCAGGGCCGCGCGGCGCGTCTGGCGGCGCATGGCCGGGATGTCCAGGGTCTCCCCGGGGGCGTGTGCGCCCTCCCCTCCCGCACCAAGACCGACAAGCCCATCGACAATGCCCGAGACGAAGGCGATGTCCCCGGCGCCCCGCTTGAGCGGATCGAGCTCTGCCATTTCCGGATAACCGAGATCCCGGTTCACGCCGTTGAGCTGTGCGAGTATCCGCCTTGATCCCTCCGTCGGGGGCATGGCGGGATAGCCTTCGGTAAACTCCAGACTGGCCCGGGTGCCTGGCAGGCTGGTCTGGACGATACTCGCCATCTTCGCCTTCAGGCTTTCGGTCTGTGCATTCGAGAGGGTCCGAAGGTCACCGATGGCCAGGGCCTCGGCGGCGATGATGTTGGACTTGCCAGAGGCCTTGCCCCCTGTCGCGGTGGTGTTGAGGTCGGCGTTGGCGCCCCCGAGCACAAGACCGACGTTGTAGGTGGCGTTCGGTTCCCGCAGGTCCTTGCGGAAGGCGTCCAGGATCCTTGAGAGTTCGAAGATCGCACCATATCCAGCGGCGTCTGAGAAGATCCCCGAGGAGTGACCCGGCTTGGCCTTGACCTTCAGGGTCCAGGTGCTTGATGACCTTCGGGCGATGGATCCCATGTCCGCCCCGTTCTCGGTGGCGAGGCCCTCGAAATCCAGGGCGAGATCAGACCGCCGGGCGGCTTCGACCAGGTCCCGGCGCGTGATCTCCGTCGGCTTTCCCATCCGCTCCTCGTCACCGGTCAGAACGACCGTGATGTCAGCGTCCTTTAGGGTCCCGGCGGCCTTCATGGCCTGGAGGGCGCCGAGCATGATGACGATCCCGCCCTTCATGTCGTTGACCCCGGGCCCGGTCACGGTGTTCCCGGAGCGGACATAGCCCTTGAAGGGGCTGTCAGGCTCAAACACCGTGTCGAGGTGTCCGATCAGCAGCATCCGCCGGCCCTTGCCCGATCCGGTGTGGGTCGCGATGAGGTGTCCGGCCCGGCCCGCTTCCGCCATGGAGCTCCAGCGCACCTCGAAGCCAAGGGCCCGGAACTCGGGCTCCAGCCGCCGGCTGACAGCCTGCACCCCTGCGAGGTTCATCGTACCCGAGTTGATCCCCACCAGCTGCTCCAGCAGGCCCAACTGGGCGTCCTGGGAGGCATCGACCGTGGCGACCATTCGCCGCTCGGCCCCGGACAGGCCTGCTGCGGACGCGGGCCCCGTGAAAGCGAGGGCGCAGGCGGCAAGGCAGGCGGCGCGGATCAGCATGACGGGCTCCGTTCGTAAGAGAGTTGGCAGCTTGGCCCGGCGTCCCGGTCCTGCGCAACCCCGGGCTTGATTGGCGCTGCGTCATCCGCGCATTGTGGTCCAGTCAATTCCGGGAGAGCGACATGGGTCCCTACAAGCTTCTTATCGACGGCCAGCTCGTGGATGGAGACGCCGTCATGCCGGTGATCAATCCAGCCACCGAAGAGGTGCTGGTGGAGTGTCCCCGG
>Ga0114973_10001018_pt1 | contig 21019 bp, 1 predicted proteins | sample M_140807_MF_Meta_FD_87025 | JGI IMG/M metagenome (GOLD analysis project Ga0114973, IMG submission 87025) | Freshwater microbial communities from Lake Montjoie, Canada to study carbon cycling - M_140807_MF_MetaG | ecosystem: Environmental > Aquatic > Freshwater > Lake | place: Lake Montjoie...
CCATATTTTACACCTAATCTAAATTTTAAATTTTATAGTAATGATAGATTTGTTATTATAAAAGGGGTGGGATTAGTTTTCTTTGAATCTTTGAATGATTTAAATACATATACAATTAATACACCAGTTAGTGTAATTTATAATTCAGTTAATGAAAATGCAAACATACGTTTACAATTAATTTCAACAACAAGTCAACATTTAGATAAAAAAATATGTTATATAACAAAAAATCAAATAATACCACTTGTTAATGGAAGTTGTACATTTAAAGCAATTACAGATGAAACAACCAATTATGATGTAACTGAAAGTAAAGTATTAACTATAAATTTTGAATTATTAACTCAAGATGAATTAGTTATTAGAAATAATTTAGATAATTTATATGTTGATGATACATTTGACATTGTAGTTGGTGGAGGTAGTAATAATATACCAATAACTGTTTCAAGTTTAACAAATAATATTCAAATATCCGGATATAACGTTAAATGTATAGGATTTGGTGAAGCAATAATTGTATTATATAAAGAAGGTAATGAGTATTATAAACCTACTATGAAAGAAATTAAATTTTATATTAACAAAGGTAAACAAAGTATTATATTAAATGATATTAATAGTGGTAATCAACTAATTGTTAAAAATAAATATGATCTAAAGGTAGTTGGTGCTAAATCTGATTCTAAGATAACATATAGTATAGTATCATCATTATCAGAGGTTGATTCTAAATCAATTTGTTATATTGTCGATGGTACTAAATTATTTACTGCATCCAGTGGAGTTGTTTTAGTAAAAGCAACTGCATCAGAAACAGAAAATTATCTTTCAACGACAAGTAATAGCTTATTAATTACAATTAAGAAAAATAATTACGATGTTATAAAATTTAGTTTATCAACACCTTTATTATTTAAACAATCCTCATATATTATTGATAAAAATGGAAGTAGTAATATCAACTTTGTGCCAATCACTAATAATATTTGTACAATTAGTGGTAATTTAATTACTTCATTACGTACAGGTATTTGTTTAATTAATGGTATTAAAGAAGGTAATAGTATAACAGAAACATTAATTCAACAATTCGAAATTAAGATTGATAAAGTAAGTCAACCTACATTAGTATTAGCTGATATTAATTATGCAAATTCAGTCCGTGTTAATCCAAATGCAAGATATAAGCTTAAATTAACGGGAGTAGTAGATGACATAAATTATAAGTTTATGATTTCTAATAATTATAATTTAAATAAAGAATTATCAGATTTGAAAGATGTTAATGGATTTATTATTGATGGATCTTTTGTTCCAACAAAAGAAGGATATTGTGAAATTGTTGCATTAACTAATGAAGATGATAATTATTTGGCAACATTTTCAAATAAAATAATGGTGAGAATTGTAAAAACAGATCAAGAAAAATTAATTATAACAAAAAATAGTAATTTATATTTCTTAGGATCAACACAATTAATAACACTAGGTGGTAATAGTGATTATGAACATATATATACAGTAAGTAATAGTAATTGTTTTATACGAGGAAATCACGTTTTTGGTCAAAAGTCAGGACATTGTATAGTAACTTCATATAAAAAAGGTAATTCAATATACAATGATATTACTGAAAATTATGAAATACAAGTTTTGAAAATAAAACAAAAATTCTATATACAAAATTTAAATAAAACAAATATAATATATGTTGATGAAAATATACAAATTCCATTAAATTTAATTAATATTAAAGAAAATCCACATGTTATATATAATATAATTTCTTCATTTAATGAAGGAAATATAGCTATAATTGATAATTACTTAAAACCATTATATGCTGGAGAATATGTAATAACAGCACAAATTGCAGAAACAGAAAATTATTTACAAAGTACTTCACCAAACTTATATATAAAAATTATTAAAAATAAACAGTTACCATTAACTATTACATTAGATAATTTATTATATTTTAGAGGAAGTTCAAAAATTATAGGTACAGGAGGTAATACAAATTTTAATATAACATATCAAGTTGAAGAAGGAGAAAATGATGCTGAAATAGTAAATGAAACAATTATAGGTAAAAATACCGGATTCTGTAAAATAATTGCAACAAAACAAGGTGATTTTAAATATGAAGCAGTTCAAGAAGAAATTGCTGTAACGATTTTACCAATACCACAAATTAATGTTAAATTAACTAATATTAATGATATAAATACAATTGTTGTAAATCCAAATATAAGTGTTCCATTAAATGTTCTAAATGTAGAAGAAAATCCAACTATCATTTATACAGTATTAAATTCTACAACTATAGACGGAAGTATAAATGATGTAGTTATAATTAACGGAAACGAATTATTTGCAGTTAATGAAGGTATTTGTAATATACAGGCTACAACATTAGAAACAGATAATTTCGTAAAAACAAATTCAAATGTAATATCAATAGTTGTAAATAAAAATATTCAAGATCCATTAATATTAAATTATACAGAAACAGTAAATTTTGAATCTGAATTAATAATAAATGGTAAAGGAGGTAATAATACAGGTAATTACATTGTTTATAGTTCAGATAATTCAAATTGTATAATTTCTGATAATACAGTTAAGTTTAATAATATAGGTAATTATACAATATTAGCGACTAAAGCAGGTAATTTTATGTATTATGATATAAAACAAACATTAAAAGTAAATATAATTCCAATAAAACAACCTGATATTAAAGTAACTGATGTAAATTATGAAAATGAAGTTTCGGTAGATTTATCAACTTTGTACCAATTAAATATTGATAATTATAAAGAAAATCCAAAACTAACATTTAAGGTAATTAAAAATCTACCAGATGATAAATCAAATAAAGAAGTTTGTACAATAGATAGTAGTAATAATTTAATTGCTACAAATGCAGGTATGTGTATTATAAGAGGATATTTAACTTCAACAAATAATTATCTTACTTCTGAAACACCTGACTATTCTTTACGTGTTATTAAGAAAACAGCTGCAAATTACGTTGTTGATAGAATTCCATATATTCCTGTTAAAACCAGTTATAGCATTACAGTTGATAATGGTACCTTTGATCCAAACATTTATGAGATTACATGTGTTGATAAAAATTTAACTATTAATAATAATTTGATTACATCTAATTATGCAGGTAAATATATTGTACGTATAACCAAGAAAGCAACATTTGAATATTCTGCATTAGTAAAGAAATTAAATATCTATATAATTAAACTAGATCAACCTAATATATTAATAAGTGGATTAGAAACTAATTTATATGTAGATAGTGGTAAGAGCTATAAATTATCTATAAATCCAATGAATGATGATCCATTTATAAGTTATAAAATTGTTAAAAATTTACCAGTAGATTCAAATACTCAAGTTTGCATATTTACAAATAATTCATTATATGCATTAGCAGAAGGTATTTGTTATATAAAAGTAGTTGTAGAAGAAACAACTAATTATAACTATTTAGAAACACCATTAATTAAAATTACAGTTAATAGAAAAAATCAACCTCCTTTAGTTTTTAATACAAGTTTAACATTGAAAGTAAACGAAACAGTACCATTAATTATATCAGGAGGTAGTACAAATAATAGAATCATTTTAAAACCAAAAAATAATAACTGTTTTATATCTGGTAATAACCTTATAGGTATACAAGCAGGTATGGTTTCTGTAACAGCAAGTATTGAGGGTGATCAACAATATAAACCTACAAATACAACAGTAAAGTTCCTAATTAATAAAAATTATCAAAATGTTAAATTTGAAGGAATAAATAAAATAAATCAATTATATGTTGGTCAAAAAGGATTTTTATTAATTGACAATATAAGAGAAAATGCTACTATAAAATATGTAATATCAGATATTATTAGTGATGATCAAAATGTAACTAGTATATGTTATATATCTAATGGTCAATTAATAACAACAAATTCAGGTGCATGTTCAATCCAAGCTACAATGAGTGAAACTACTAATTATTATGAAACTAAAACATCCAAAATATTTCTTAGAATAATAAAGAAAACTCAAGAAAGTCTTGTTATAAACGGAAGAACATCACATGCCGGAATTATTAAAATTGATTCAAATTATAATGATTTTTATGATATTAATATAGCAGGTGGAAATACAAATTCAGTTAAAATAATACCAAACAACGATAAATGTAAAGTTATATCAATAAACTAATAATTAATGATTAAAAATATAAAAAACTTTAAAAAATTAAATTCATAAATTTCTCTTTAGTAATGAAAGTTTATATTAAAGAAAAATTTATTCTAAAATATTATATCTAATTATTTTTAAATGAGTAATGTTAAAATTTATGGACAAAAATCAGGAAAATGTTTATTGAAAGTTATAAAAGAAGGAGATAATGTATATGAACCAATATCTGATTATATTTCATTAACTATTAATAAAGTTAAACAACCTGAAGTTATTTTAAATAACTTAAATAATTCTAACGAAATTTATTTAGATGGTAAAAATACCAGTTATAAATTATCTGTTAGTAATATAAAAGAAAACACAACAATATTGTATAGGATTATACAGTCTTTTTCTTATTCCCAAGATGATCAAACTGTTTGTTTAATTGATGACAATAATAATATAACTCCTGTTAATGAAGGAATTTGTATCATTGAAGCAGTTTTATATGAAACAAATAACTATTTGGAAACTAGAACTAACCAAATGGTATTATCTATTTATAAACAAGATCAAGAAGGTCTTCAAACAAAAGATTTTATAGAAATTGATTATCAAAAATCAATTAAACTTGTTACTCTTGGTGGTGATAATGATGCTGCTGAATATGAATATACATCAAGTGATAGTAATATTTGTGCAATTATTAATGATATGTTAATTGCAAGAAATGTAGGAAGATGTACAATAACTGCTATTAAAAAAGGTAACTTAGCTTTTAATGATGTTAAAAAAGAATTTCAAATAAAAGTAAGAAGAATTAATCAAAAGAATTTACTTTTTAAAAATATATCATTTGATAATAAATTATTTGTTCAACCTAAATATGGTAACGACCTTACTATTACTAATATACAAGAAAATGGCAAAGCTTTTTATATTATTTCTGATCCTAATGTATGTTTAATTAAAAATGGTAAACTATTTGCATTAAGTGAAGGTACTTGTCAAATACAAGGTATAGTTGGTGAAACTTTAAATTTTTTAACAACCAGAACAAATTCAGTTACTATAACAATTACAAAAAATGAGCAAAGTGAATTAACTATAACAAAATCAGATGAATTAAATTATTTATCTTCAATAAGTTTAACTACACTTGGTGGTAGTACAGATCATGATGTAATATATACTACTAAGAACGATACTATTAAGATTGTAAATTATATGATATTTGGTATGAAATATGGATTAGCAAGAGTAACTGCAACTATAGAGGGTGATGCAATGTATAATCCAATTAAAAAAGAAATTGAATTTTTAGTAAATAAAATCAATCAACCAAATTTTAAAATGAAAAATATAAATGAAAATAATACATTATTTGTAAATCCTGATATAAATAACGAATTAACTACTTATGACGTAATGGAAAATGCGAAAGTAAAATTTGTATTAGTAAATGCAAATGATAATAATATATGTAATATAAGTAGTCATACATTAATTGCTATAAATGAAGGCACCTGTTTAGTTCAAGCTATTGCTTTAGAAACTGCAAATTATTTGGAAACAAAAGCTGAACCAATATTAGTAACTGTACGTAAAAATGATCAAGATCCTTTAATTATTGAATATGATAAAACAATTAATTTCATGGAAACAAAATATATAAAGATATATGGTGGTAATTCAAGTGTTGTACCAACTTTATCTTATCTTGAAGATGATAGTAATTGCACAATTGATGGTTATCAAATTTATGGTCATTCAACAGGTGTTTGTCCGATTTTAGTTAAAAAAGATACAGATTTTATGTATAATAGTATAGAAAAAACAATATTTATTGAAGTTTTACCAATTTCACAACAACATATAGCAGTTACTGATTTAAATGAATTAGATGAAATTGAAGTAGATCCATCTGTAGTTTATAATTTAACTGTAGATAATATTCAAGAAAATCCTAAAATAAATTACTATATATTGAATCAAAATCCAGTTGTTCCTGGTAAAATAGTATGTTCTTTTGCTAATGAAAGTAAGAATAGTATAATTCCATTAAATAATGGAACTTTTGATATTAAAGCTGTTGTTAATATGACAAATAATTATATTCAAACAGAAACCCCTTTATTAAATATTAATGTAATATTGAAATCAGCAGCCAATTATGCGGTTGATAAATTAAAACCTCTATATTTTAATTCATCCATAGATATTACAGTTAATAATGGGATTTTTACAGATGAATATGAAATTAAATCAACAGAACAAAACCTTGTTGTTTCAAATAATAATATTTTTGGAAAAAAATCAGGTACATACAATGTTATTATAAGTAAAAAAGCAACATTTATGTTTAGCGCCTTAAATAAAAAATTAAAAATTAATGTATTAAAAATAAATCAACCAAACTTTAACTTTTTAGGATTAGATACAACAGTTTATGTAGAACCTACGGTTGGTATTAAACTTGTTACAAGTCCAGTTTATGAGTCTGCAGTAGTTAGATATATTGTTGTTTCAGAAAAAGCAACTGCAAGTAATAGAGTTTGTAATATTTCAAATAATATGTTTTATCCTTATAATGAAGGAACCTGTATTATTAAAGCAATGACTACAGAAACAACTAATTATTTATCCACCGAAACCCCATTAATAACTATTAATGTTGTTAAGAAAAAACAAAATGAATTAGTTGTATCAAATATCGGTGAATTATTTTATAAATCAAGTACAACTATAAATATTAATGGAGGTAGTATTGATAGTTTAATTAGTTTTACAACAAATAATAATAATTGTAATGTTTTATTAAATAGAAATACTATAGAAGGATTAGAATCAGGTCAAACTAAAATAATAGTAACTAAAAAAGGTAATTTTATGTATAAAGATGTTAGTACTACGGTAATAGTACCTGTAAAAAAAATAAATCAAGTTATAAAATTAGAAGATGTTAATTCTGAGAATCTTATATATAATGAAAATAATGTTAAAATACCTTTAATTGTTAGTGGTATTTCAGAAAATGCACCAATAACTTTTATTAATTTAAATCCAGAAATTTGTATGATTAGTGGTAAAAATTTATTAACTCTAAGTGAAGGAAGATGTGTAATAAAAGCAAAAACATTAGAAACCCAAAATTATTTAGAAACTGAAACAAATAAAATTACAATTGATATTATAAAGAAAAATGATCAAAGCTTTACAATTATTCCTTCAGATATATTATATATTAATTCAACTATTTTCTTAAAAATAGCATCTCCCAATCAAACAACACCAATTACTATTACATCTGATAATAATAAAGTAACAGTAGATGGTTTTAATATTACAGGTGTTTCTTATGGAATATCTAATCTAACAATAACCCAAAAAAGCGATGGTTATTATGAAGATTTATTTACAAATTATATAGTACAGGTAAGAAAAATAAAACAACAAATAACATTAGAAAATATTAATACGAATAATATGATAAATGTTGACGATAATCAAACTTATAAATTAATTGTTGGCAATGTTAAAGAAGATGCAAATGTAACTTTTAATATTAAGAGTGCAGATAATGTTATAAATAATCAAATTCCATGTTATATTAAAAATAATCAAATTTATCCATTTTCAGAAGGAACATGTTTAATTGAAGCTGTTACAGATGAAACTAAAAACTTTGATGTATCAAAATCAAATCAAATAACTATAAATATATTTAAAAATAATAGTTTAATTGAATTAGATACTCAATATACTATTAATTTTAATTCATATATCGATTTAAATAAATTTGGTACAGATCTAATTTTTGTTTCAAGTGATAATGATAATTGTACAAATGTTAATAATGTATTATTTGGGAAAAAAGCAGGTAAATATACAATTACATATTTTAAATCATCGGATAGATTGTTTTTTGATTTACAAAAATCATTTCAGTTAGTTGTAAAAAGAATAAATCAGACTGCAATCTTTGCAAATATTAATGATAAAAATACTATATTTGTTAATCCAAGAGTTGATATACCACTTATAATAAATGGTATTCAAGAAAATGCAGGAGTATATTTTAATATTTTAGGCAACGGAAACCAAATGTGTTCAATAAAAAATTCAAAATTAACTGCAATAAATAGTGGTACTTGTACTATTGAAGTTTATTTAACTGAAACTACAAATTATAATGCTACTAAAATAAATTCAATAACTATAAATATTATTAAAAATAATCAACTTCCTATATCAATTGTAATTAATGATAATTTGAATTATTTAGGATCTGCTAATATTAATACTTTAGGAGGTAGTACAGATATTGTACCAATTTTTTCTTCTGATGATGAAAGTGTTTGTAAATTTATTAACAATACATTGATTGGAACATCTGCAAGATCAACAACAATAAATGTTTTCAAAAAAGGTAATGCTATGTATAATGATATTTCTTCTAATCTTTTAGTAAAAATTGAAAAAATATACCAACCTAGGTTTACTTTAAATAAAATAAATAAGTTAAATAAAATTTATGTAAATCCTGATGTAAAATATATTTTAACAACAAGCGAAGTTAAAGAAGATGCTAAAGTAATTTATAAAATTGTAAATATAAATAGTAATGAACAAATATGTTCAATTAACAATGATCAATTAGTTCCATTATTATCAGGACAATGTTATATACAAGCAGTTAGTTTAGAAAATGATAATTATTTAGAAACAGAATCTATACCTGTTTTGTTAACGATTATTAAAAATCAACAATCTGAAATAATTATTAAATATCCAACTTCTGTTAATTATAAGGATAGTGTATATTTAGAAGTTTCGGGAGGAAATACTGATAATATTATTTTAACATCAATAGATACATCGAATTGTATTATAGATGATACTTATCTATTAACAGGTACACTTTGTGGTCCATCAAATATAAAATTTAGTAAAGATGGTAATTTTATGTATGAACCAATTGATAAAACTATTACTATTCAAACAGATAAAATATTACAAAAAAACATTTTAATTCAAAATATAAATCAAACTAATGAAATTGAAGTTAATCCACAAGTAGAATTAGAATTAGCAGTTCTTAATACAGATGATAATCCTAATATTATTTATGAGATAGTTTCATTCGTACCAACTAAAAGTAATATTCCATCTGTTATACAAATAATTGATAATAAACTAGTTGCATTAAATCAAGGAACTGTTGTAATAAAAGCAAGATGTTTAGAAACATTTAATTACCTTGAAACTGAAACGCCTGAATTTACTATTATAGTTAATCTTAAAAATGCAGTAAATTATTTTATTGATACATTACCTGATTTATATTTTAATTCATCAATATATTTAACAATAAGTGGTTCTTATGATCCAAAAATTTTTGAGATAAAATCAAATAGCTCTAATTTACAAGTTGACACGAATAAATTAACAGGTTTAGCAGCTGGATATTATGTAGTTACTGTTACTAAATTGGCAACATTTGAATATAAATCTTTATCAAAAACAATAAATATCAATGTTTATAAATTAAAACAACCTTCATTTTCTATAATTAATTCTAATATAGCATTATTAGTAAATCCTTTACAATCAATGTCTCTACAAACTTCTATAACAGAAGAAACATCTAATATAACTTATCAAATAGTATCTTCTATTTCAAATAGTGCCAATCCTGTTTGTATTATAAATAATAAACAATTAGTTCCTTTGAATGAAGGTAAGATAATAGTTAAAGCTGTTGCATCAGAAACAGACAATTATCTAGAAACAGAATCTCCTTTATTAACATTTGTCATTTCAAAAAATGAACAAGTTCCATTAAATATTTCATTAATTAATAATTTATTTGTTAAAGACTTTACAGATTTACAAATAACTGGAGGAAGTACAAATAACGATATTATATATCATATAAATAACCACAACTGTTACATTGACAGAAATAGAATATATGGTGTTACCGCAGGAACAAGTATAATTAAGTGTATTAAAAAAGGAGATTTTATGTATTCGGATGTTACATTTATATTAAAAATTAATATTTATAAAATACAACAAAAAATAAAATTAAATAATATTAACTCTGAAAGTACATTATTTGCTTATGCAACTAATAATACTAATTTAATTTGCGATGGTATTATGGAATTTGGAAATATTAGATATAAAATCATTGATTCATCTGCTAATGTTCCTAATGATGCACAATATATTCCAGATGTATGTAAAGTTGTTAGTGGAAATAAATTAATTAGTTTAAATGAAGGTACTTGTTATATACAAGGTTTCGTTTCTGAAACACATAATTATCTAGATACAAGTTCAAATATTATTAAAGTTGATGTTGTTAAGAATGATATTACAAATATATCAGTTATACAATCTAAGGTATTATATGTAAATTCATCAACTGAATTAATTATTAATGGTTCACAAGATATGGCTGGTATAACAATTATACCAAATAATAATAATTGTACTGTAACAGGAAATATAATAAATGGTTTAATAGCAGGAACAACTATATTAAATATTACAAAATCTGATACAGATTCTCATAAAGGTTTTAACATACAATTTTATATTAAAGTTAATAAAATAGATCAAGATGTAACTATTGAGAAGATTGGGGTAAATAATGAATTATATGTTAATCCAAACGTTCCTGTAAGTATTAATTTAATCGGCGTTGGAGATTATGCTAAATATAAAATAAATATTATTGAAAGTGTTAATAATGATTTAGATTCATCAAATAATATTTGTACAGTCATAGATAATAATTTATATGTTTTAGGTAGTGGTTATTGTGTATTACAAGCTGAAATATATGAAACTGCTTTATATAATTCAGCAGTTAGTAATCAATTAGTAGTTAACTTAAAAAAAAATTCTGAAAAACCAATAGATGCAAATATTGTAAATTCTATTTATTATCTTGATCACACTCCTTTAGATTCATTACTTGGGAATAGTGATAATGTTGTATTATATGAAGTAAATAATGATAATTGTATAATTATTAATAATGTATTAATAGCCAAAAATACAGGAAGTTGTACAGTAAAGGCTTATTTTGAACCTAATCATGAATATGAAGGTACTATTAAATATTATAATATTCAAATTAACAAAATTAATCAACCTAATCTAATTTTAAATAATGTAAATGATGATAATAAATTATTTGTTAATCCTGGTTCAATTTATAATTTAATTGTTAATAATATTAATGAAAATGCAAAATATCAATATTATTTATCAAATTTAGATGTATGTAAATTAAAGGGTGATAGTATAATACCACTTAAAGAAGGAATATGTGAAATATATTTTATGACATATGAAACTAAAAACTATTTAGCAACAAAATCAAATGTTATAACTATTACCATTACAAAAAATAAACAAACAAATTTTTACATAACAAAATCAGAAGAATTATTTTTCAAAGGATCTACTCGAATTTTATCAACAGGAGGTAATACAAGTTCTGAAGTTACATATAGTTCATCATATTCAAATTGTCAAGTATTTAATGATACAGTAGTAGGTTTATCGTATGGTATATGTACTATTAATGCACATAAGGAAGGTGATGATATGTATGAACCAATAAATAGTACAATAGATATAGTAGTAAATAAAATTTACCAATCAAATTTTATTTTAAAAGATGTTGATAAATTATTTGTTGATCCAAATGTTCCTATTCCTTTAACTATATCACTACCTGAAGAAAATTCATTGATAACATTTGAAATAATTAATGGAGATAATATAATTACAATTAATAATGGTAATATTTATGCATTAAATTCAGGGTCGTGTGCAATAAAAGCAATTGCTCATGAAACATTAAATTACCTTGAAACAGTATCAAATACTATAAATATAACAGTAGTTAAAAAAATACAAAAAAATATTGATATTGTATATCCGGAAATAATTGACTTTTTATCAGAAAATCAACTACAGATAAATGGTGGTAGTACGAATAATCCTTTTGTATTCAATTATTCAAATAATAATTGTTCAATTAATGAAAATTTTAGTTTAAAAGGTTTAAATTTTGGAGATTGTGATATTAATATTTTTAAAGATGGTAATTTTATGTATGAACCAATACAAAAAACTATAAGTATTCGTGTAAATAAAATAAAACAACCCAATGTAAACATTGATTTATTTAATGAAACAAATGAAATTGAAGTAGATCCTAATAGTAAATATTCTTTAAATGTTTTAAATACTAATGAAAATCCATTTATAACTTTTGAAATTGTTAAATATATACCAGATAATTCAACTACTGAATCATTAATTTCAATTAATACTAATATTTTAGTCCCTTTAAATTCAGGAACAGTTACATTAAGAGCAATTCTTAGTGAAACAAATAATTATTTAGAAACAGTTACTCCTGAATTAGATTTAACTATAATATTAAAATCACCAAATAATTATTTTATTGATAAATTAAATAAATTATTTTTCCAATCAACTATTTTACTAACAATAAATGAGGGACAATTTACAGATGAATATATTGTGGAATCATTGGGTGATAATATTTCAGTAACAGAAAATATATTAAGTGGATTAAAATGTGGTCAATGTAATATAAAAGTAACAAAAAAAGCAACATTTATGTATAAATCAAGTAGTAAAAAAATAAAAGTAACTGTACATAAAATTGATCAACCTATTATTAAAATGTTAAATTTAAATTATAAACCATATGTTAATTCCCTGAATGCAATCACATTAGAAACAAATAAATTATTAGAATCAGCAAAACCATCATATGTAATAGTTAATAATAACGGATTAGATGGACAATTAGTTGTTTTAAGTAATGATAAATTTTATCCAATAAGTTCTGGCGATTTTAAATTTTATGTTATAACTTCAGAAACTGATAATTATAATTCAACAATGTCAAATATATTTACAGTTAGTATTATTAAAAACAATCAAAGTGAACTATTCTTTAATGATTTAGGTAGAATTACTATAAATTCAATTACAAATTTAATTATAACAGGTGGAACTACAAATAATAGTATTGTTTTTAAAACAAATAATGATTCTTGTTATATTCAAAATAATACATTATATGCAGTTAATGCTAATGTTTGCAAAATAACTGCAACAAGATTAGGTGATATTAAATATAATGATGTATCTAAAACGATAAGTATAATAGTTTACAAAATAAATCAAACTGTTAAATTAATAGACCTTAATAATAATAATAACACACTTACTGTTAATCCTTTTATTGAAAATGAATTATTTATTGATGGTATAAAAGAAAATGCAAGTATTGCATATAATTTAGTAGATATAATTGGTAAAAAAGTATGTTATATTAATTCAAATAAAAAATTAGTAGCCCTAAATGAAGGCACTTGTTCTATTGAAGGTTTACTTTTTGAAACAGAAAATTATTTATCAACAAAAACAAATAAACTTACTATAAATGTATTACCTTTACCTCAAGATGTTTTACTAGTAAAACCATCTGACACATTATATTATAATACTAGTGTTACTTTATTAACATATGGCGGAAGTACTAATGGAAATGTTACGGTTACAACAAATTCACCTAATTGTGATATTAGTGGATTAATAGTTACTGGTTTAGGATATGGTTTATGTAATTTAATAATAACAAAAGAAGGAGATTCTAAATACAAACCTATAAAAACAAATATGGAAATTAAAATAAATAAACTTAAACAAAATATAAAATTATTAAATATAAATGATTTAGATCAATTAATTGTAAATGATGAAGTTTACTTAAATGTTGATAATATTCAAGAAAATGCAAATGTAAATTATATAATAAATCAGAAAGATGCTTCAAATAATTCAATATGTTATATTAATAATAATAAATTATCTGCATTAAAACCAGGAATTTGTTCAATACAAGCGGTTACCAATGAGACAACAAATTATTTATCAACAAAATCAAATATTATTAATATTACCATAATTAAGAAAGAACAAGCTTTATTAACTTCACTAAATATAAATAAGATTAATTATGGTGAAAGTATAAATTTACAAATGATTGGTGGTGATACTGATGCAGATATAGAATATACAACAAGTAATTCAAATTGTAGAATCGAATCGAGTCTTTTAATTGGAGCATATACAGGTTCATGTGTTATTTATGCAGTTAAAAAAGGAGACTCTATTCATGGTGATGTAAAAGCAGAATTTAATATAACTGTTAACAAAATTTATCAAAAGAATTTAACTATTAGTGATTTAAATGAAAAAAATACTTTATTTATTAATTTAAATAAAAAGTATGATTTAACATTAATAAATATACAAGAAAATGCCGGATATAATTTTTATTTATCTGACAGTGATGTTTGTAATATTGTTGATGATCAATTAATTATTCGTAATGTAGGAACTTGTGATATTTATTTTGAAACATCAGAAACTGATAATTATTTATCAACAAAATCTAATACAATAACTATAACAGCAATTAAAAATAATCAAGCACCACTTATGATTAATCAAGATCCAGCTATATTAAGTTATAAATCATCAATTAAAATTTATGTAGATGGTGGTAGTACAGATGAAGCAATTGTAGTTACTTCACAAGATAATAATTGTCAAATTCTAAATGATACAATAATAGGTTTAAGACATGGTTTATCAAAACTACATATATTTAAACCAGGTAATCTAATGTATAACGAAATCAATAATTCACTTGTTATAGAAGTTGCAAAGATTAATCAACCTGAATTTACATTATTTGATTTAAATGCTTCAAATATAGTTTTTGTAAATCCATATATTCCAATTAAATTAAAAACAAGCAATGTTGAAGAAAATGCAACTATAATTTATCAAATTAAATATCCATTCGGTAATGATAATTCATCAATTGCTTCAATTAATGGTAATTTATTATATGCTAATTTTTCAGGACAGTGTACTATAACTGCAATTTCTTTACAAACAGATAATTATTTAGAAACTGAATCAAATACTATTACTTTAAATATAATTAAAAACGATCAAGATAATTTGGTAATTAATTATCCATCAAAAATAAATTTTAATTCATCAACTTATTTAGAAACATCTGGTGGCAATACAGAAAATAAAATAGTATTTTTAGTTGATAATGATTCATGTTTAATTGATGAAAATAATAAATTAAGTGGTAAAAAAGTCGGTTTATCCAATATTACAGTATCTAAAGAAGGAAATTTTATGTATAATCCAATTAATACAACAATAACAATAGAAGTAGTTAAAATAAGCCAACCAAATATTTTAATTGAAGATTTTAATGAATTAAATGAATTAGTTGTTGATCCTGATTCTAAATTTTATTTAAATGTTACAAATGTACAAGAAAATGCAACTTTAACATATCAAATTATTGATTCAGTTTCAGATAATTCAAATATTACAATAGTTTGTACATTAAAAGATAATTTGATTGTACCAATAAATTCTGGATATATTACAGTGAAAGCTATAAGTAGCGAAACAACAAGTTATATTTTAACTGAAACTCCTATCTTTAAAATTAATGTAATATTAAATAGTCCTTCTAATTTTATTGTTGATAAGATACCTCAATTATTTTATAATGCAAAAATAACGATTACTATAAATAATACAAATTTTAATATTGATGACTATGATTTTTCTACAAATAGTAAAAATATTTCTATTAATAAAAATATTGTATCTGGTTTATTTGTTGGACAAGGAATTGTTATGGTGACTAAAAAAGAAACATTTATGTATAAAGCATTAACAAAGAAAATTAAAATAAATGTTTATAAAAATGATCAACCAGATTTTCAAATTATTGATTTAAGTAATAATATCTTTATTAATCCTTCAACACCATTAATACTAAATACTAGTGTAATAAATGAGAATGCAGTTATTAATTATAATATATTATCTTCAAATGTTATTGGATCAACAGGTAAAGCTTGCATTATTTCAGGAAATTCATTAACAACATTAAACATTGGAATGTTTATCATACAAGCTGTTAGTACTGAAACAGATAATTACAATTCAACTACATCTCCTAATATTACAGTTAATATTTTAAAAAATGATCAAGCTTCATTATCAATTAATGCAACTAATACATTAATGAAAGGACAAATTACATCAATATCTGTTGATGGAGGAAGTAGTTCAAATGATATTAAATATATAATTAATAATGGAAATTGTTCTATACCAGACTATAATAATATTTATGCTATATTTGCAGGACAATCAATTATAACTGCTATTAGACCTGGAAATTTTATTTATAATGATGTTAGTTCAAATATAGTTGTTTCAATACAAAAAACAACCCAAGAATTACGTTTACTTGATATTAATCAATATAATAATACCGTGTTTGCAGATATATCTATTTCACATGATTTAATAATTAATGGTTTACAAGAAAAAGGGTCTATAACTTTCATTAATAATTCCAATAATGATGTTTGTACAATCAATAATAATAAATTTGTTGCATTAAAAGCAGGAACTTGTGTAATTCAAGCAATAGTAGGTGAAACATTAAATTATAAGGAAAGCAAAAGTAATGAAATAACTATTACTATTAATCCATTACCACAAAACGATATATTCATTAGCTTCAAACCTCTATTTTATAATGGAACAACTGACATTATAGTATCAGGTGGTACTAGTATATTAGATCCAATTATAACTACAGAATCAAAGATTTGTAGTATAACTGGTAATACAATATACGGTAATGGTATTGGTAAATGTTTAATTAAAATAGTAAAACCCGGAAATGATAATTATAACGATATTGAAAAAATAGTTGAAATTAAAGTTAATAAAATAAAACAATCATTAATATTAAATCCTATATCAGATGATAATAATATTTATATTGATCAAAATAAAAATTATCAAATTAAACTAGATGGTGTTGAAGAAAATGCGAATACATCTTTTATTTCTAGTAATAGTAAAATTTGTTATGTTTTAGAAAATCAATTATATGCAGTAAGTGAAGGTAGTGTAAGTATATATGCTAAAACTGATGAAACAACTAGTTATTTAGAAACAAAATCAAATAATATATCTATAAATATATTTAAACAAAAAACTATCATAACAGCAGAATCAATAAATCTAAATGTAGATTTTAATTCAAAATTAGAATTGTCTCCATTTGATTTGACAAGTAGTAATGAACGACAAATACAATATGATACAGATAGTGATAATTGTAAAATCTTAAATAATATTGTTATTGGATTAAAATCAGGACATTGTAAAATTAAAGCAATCCTTCCTAATGATAATCAATTTATAGAACAAGTTAAAAATTATTCAATTACAATAAATAAGATAATTCAACCAAACGTTTCTATATCTTTAAATGATTATACTAATTTTTATTATGTTAATCCAAATGTTGGTCATATTATTTCAATATCAAATCTTATTGAAAATCCAGACTTAAATTATACAGTTACTAATAATAAAATGTGTAAGATAGAAAATAATTTACTTTATGTATTAAATGAAGGAAATACAAATATATATTTAACTACCACTGAAACTGATAACTATTTAAGTACAAAATCAAATGTTTTATCATTAAAATTTATTAAAAATAATCAAACTGACCTTAAAATTTCAGAATCTTCAATTTTATATTATAATGGAATAACTAAAATAATTGTTGATGGTGGTAGTATTAATGCTGAGCCAAAACTAAGTGTAGATTCTTCTAATTGTAAAATATTATCTGATAATTTAATAATAGGATTAGCTACAGGTCCATGTAAAATAAATGTATTAAAAGAGGGTAACTTTATGTATAATCCAATAAAATCAAGTATTAATATTATTGTAAATAAAACAAAACAACCAGATTTTAAAATACTTGATATAAATAGTGGAAATAATATATATATAAATCAATTTATACCATATAAATTATCAACTACACAATTAAATGAAAATCCTGTAATTTTATTAAAAATAATTAGTAATAATTCAAATAATGATAAAATAATAAGTATTGATGGATTAAATATATATGCTAATTTAGAAGGTGTATGTAGTGTAGTTGCAATTGCAAAAGAAACAGATAATTATTCAGAAACATATTCTTCTCCATTTATAATAACAATATCTAAAATTAAACAAGATCCTATAATTATTAACTATCCTGAATCAATTGATTATGGTAATAAAGTTTCTTTACAAACGTCTGGTGGTAATACTGATAAACAAATAACTTTTAGTTTTTCGAATGATATATGTACTATCGATGAAAATAATCAAATATTTGGTAACAAAGCAGGAGTGTGTACAATAACTGCTAATAAAAATGGTAATGACATTTATTTACCGATTGGTAAAATATTTAAAATTCAAGTAAATAAAATTCAACAAACTAATATTAGTATTAATAAAATTAATGAATTAAATGAACTTCAAATTGATCCAAATATTGGATATAAATTAAATATATTAAATGCTAATGAAAATCCTAATATTAAATATATTGTAACACAAAATATTCCAGATGATAAAACAATTAGTAGTACAATTTATTTAAATAATGATACAATATTTGCAACTAATGAAGGTATGTGTACTATAAAAGCAGTATTATTAGAAACTCAAAATTATTTACAAACAGAAACACCATCAATAAATATAAATATTAAGTTAAAAGATCCAAATGATTTTATTATTGATACTTTACCTATTATTAACTTTGATGCATCATTTAATATTACAGTTGATAATGGATATTATGATATCAATGATTTCGATATTATTCCAGCTAACTTAGATGCTTTTAATATTAATACAAATAATTTAATTCCTTTAATAGCAGGATATCAAAAAATAAATATAGTTAAAAGATCAACAAATACTTATAAAGAATTATCTAAACAGATTACAATTAAAGTAATGAAAATAAAACAACCTTTATTTGATATTATTGATATTTCAAGTAATTTATTAATTGATCCACAACGTCCTTATATTTTAAAAATACCTCCTGTAAAAGAATTAGCTAATGTAACTTTTAATATTTTATCAAATAATCCAAATGGTAATAATGGTCCAGTATGTAAAATTGATAAAAATTATATTTATGCAATAAATATGGGATCTTGTTTAATTCAAGCAGCAAGTACTGAAACTGATAATTATTTACCATCATTATCAAAAATATTTAAAATAAATACATATAAAAATGATCAAGTATCTTTAGATATAGATGATATAAATATGTTATATTATAACTCATATATTAATTTATCTGTTTTTGGCGGTAGCACTAAATATCCAATACAAATTAGACCAAATAATAATAATTGTCAAGTTAGTAATAATTTATTATATGGATTATTAGCAGGAAAAACTTCAATTACATTATTTAAACCAGGAGATAGTATTTATAACGATATTAAAATGAATTTTAATATAACTGTTTATAAAATTCATCAAAATATAACTTTAATGAATATTAATGATACAAATGAAATTAAACAAAATAATTATTATGAATTAGTATTGACAGGTATTAAAGAAAATACCGGTTATAAGTTTAATATTATTAATACACATTCATCAAACAATGATAAGATTTGTTATTTCTCAGATAATAAACTATATGCTATTAATACAGGTGTTGTAATTATCGAAGCAGAAACTAATGAAACTGATAATTATTTATCTACAAGATCAAATCAAATTGTTGTTACAATTTTACCAGTAAAACAATCAGATATTTATATTGTTCCAAGTGGATCACTATATTATAATTCATTTGTAACAATCAATGTTTTTGGCGGTAGTATAAATTCACCTGTAATAATTAAAACTACTGATAATAATTGTTTAGTAGCTGATAATAAAATTTATGGTAAAAAAGCAGGAAAATGTTTATTAACTGTTACAAAACAAGGTAATACTAAATATGAAATGATTACAAAAGATTTTATACTAAATGTTCTAAAAATTAAACAAAATCCTAAAATAGAAATTATAAATATCGTTAATAATGTAATTTATGTTGATAATACTGTTGGATATTTTATTAAAGTTAGTAATATTTATGAAAATCCTAAAATTAATTATAAATTAGTAGATAATCATAATAATTGTTGTAATATAGTTGATAATAAAATATATGCTGTTAATGAAGGTTATTTTATATTAAATGCAATTATTGCAGAAACATATAACTACTTAGAAACAGTTACAACTAATATAAAAATAACTGTCTTAAAACAAGATCAACGAGACATTAATGTTGATCAAATAACAAATATAAATTATAATGAATCTATAATGTTACATGCAGAAGGAGGATCTTCTACTTCAGATTTTAATTATGATATTTCTGGTCAAAGTTGTACTGTAATTAATGGATTATTAATAGGTAAAAAAGCAGGAACAAGTCAAATAACAATAAGTAAAAAAGGATTTAATAATTACAATGATATTTCGAAACAAATAACTGTTAAAGTTAATAAGATACTACAAGATGAAATATTACTTGAAGATATAAATTCTAATAATAATATATTTGTTAATCCAAATATTAAATATAATTTATCTATTAATGGGATTAAAGAAAATGCTAACTATACAATTAAAGTTAGTGATACAGATATTTGTGCTATAGTTAATAATGATGTTTATGGATAAAGTGAAGGTTCTTGTGATATATATATTATAACAG
>Ga0114973_10001022_pt1 | contig 20963 bp, 16 predicted proteins | sample M_140807_MF_Meta_FD_87025 | JGI IMG/M metagenome (GOLD analysis project Ga0114973, IMG submission 87025) | Freshwater microbial communities from Lake Montjoie, Canada to study carbon cycling - M_140807_MF_MetaG | ecosystem: Environmental > Aquatic > Freshwater > Lake | place: Lake Montjoie...
CGCTTCCCGGACGGCCGGGTGCAGCATGCGGGCGTCGCCCTGGGGATTGGCGCCGCCGGCGTGGCGGGCGCTCTGGGCGTGGGGGCGGGAGCCCGGGACCCGGGGCCTTTCAACCGGTTGAGGACGGCCCGGTGCGTCTCGGCATCGACAGCGGCCTGCCTGGCCGTACGCCGGTCCGTCTTCGAGGCGGCGGGGGGATTCGACGCGGAGCACCTGGCGGTGGCCTTCAACGACATCGACCTGTGCCTGAAGATCCGCGCCCTGGGCCTGCAGGTGATCTGGACCCCCGGAGCCAACCTGATCCACCAAGAGTCCGCCTCCCGGGGCTCGGACCTGGAGGCCCGCCACGCCGAACGCTTTGCCCGCGAGGCCGCGTGGATGCGTGAACGCTGGGGCGCCGTGCTGCAGACGGACCCCTTTTACGGGGTCGCCTTCGACCTGGGCGGTGGTGACTGGCGCCCCGCGGACCCGCCCCGGCGTCTGCGTCCCTGGGCCTTGCCGCCGGAGACCTGGGAGGCCATGGTCGGGGGCCCAGAAAAGGACACACACCCATGATGCGCGCGCCCCGCCGGACCCGGACCGCCCTGCTGATCGCCCTGGCGACTGCCGGTGCGACCGCCCTCCCCGCCCTGGCCGCGCCGCGGCGGGACGACGGTCTCTGGAAGGCTGCGGAGGCTGCCCGGGAGGGGCAGCTCAAGCTGCTGGAAACCGTGGTGAACATCGACTCCGGCACCGGCGACGTCGACGGCGGGCGCAGGGTCCTCGACGTCCTGGCACCCCGCCTGGAAGCCCTGGGTGCCAGGATCGAACGCGTCCCGGCCGAGATTCCGGGCCTGCCGGACAACCTCGTCGCCACCCTGAAGGGCAAGGGCAAGGCGAGGATCCTGATGATCGGCCATGTCGACACGGTGTTCGAGCCGGGCACGACGGCGAAGTGGCGCTATGCGGCGAACGGGAACCGGGCCACGGGCCCCGGCGTCAGCGACGAGAAGGGCGGCGTTGTGCAGGCCATCACCGCCCTTGAGATCCTCTCCGCCCGCGGCTTCCGGGACTACGACACCCTGACCCTGCTGGTGGAGACCAGCGAGGAGCGCGGCTCCCCGGGGACCCGGGCCCTGATCGACCGCCTGGTGAAGAGCCATGACGTCGAGCTGAACCTCGAACCCGGCGACGCCCCTGACAAGATCACCGTCTGGCGCAAGGGCAGCTCGACCTTCAACATCGACGTCAAGGGTCGGCCCGCCCATGCCGGGGTGGCCCCCCAGGACGGCCGCAACGCCGCCACCGAACTGGTCCACCAGCTGGCGACCCTGGATGGCCTGCCGAAATCGGGCGACGGCCTGACCGCCAACCTGACCATCCTCCAGGCGGGCAGCCGCTACAACATCATCCCCGAGAACGCCCGCGCCCAGGTCAATGTCCGCATCCGAGACAAGGCCGACCTGGAGCGCGTGCAAGCGACCCTCGAGGAGAGCGCCCGCAACACCAAGGTGCCGGACACCCGGGTCACGGTGAGCCGCGAGAACTCCTTCCCGCCCCTGCCCGACAATCCCCACACTGACGCCCTGGCTGTGCGGGCGAAGGCCATTTACGCCGAAATGGGGCGGGACCTGGGGACGGGCGGCAATGGCGGCGCCTCGGAGTCCGCCCTGTCCTATGAGGCGGGAACCCCGGCCCTGGACGGACTGGGACCGGTGGGCGGCGGCTTCCACACCGACAAGGAATGGATCGACCTGACGACAATCACGCCGCGCACCTACCTGCTGATGCGGATGATCCAGGACCTGTCCGCGCGCCCGCCGAGGCGCTTCACGCCTGCCGGCTGACCGAAGACCCATAGCGCAGGCGGCCCAGCGCCTCGACGAGGCGCCGGAGGGGTGCGCCGGGGTCGCGGCCGGCCTTCCAGGCTTCGAAGCTCATGACGTTGGCGATCCGGGCGTCGAGGAAGGCGTCCGACTCTGCCTCGCCCGACCGGAGGCGGATGGCGAGGGCCGGGACCAGGATCCCGGCCAGTATGGCCCGCTTGGAATAGTGGTTCTCGTCGGCGGCGACATCCCCCGCCCACCGCCAGAGAGAATCGGCACTCTCCCAGGCCAGGGACAGGCCCAGGCCGGCGTTGGGGGGCAGGGCAAGCCATCCCGACCAGCGCCGGACGGCGGGGGCGTCGGCCGCCGCGGCCTCGATGCGCGCCTTGAGGGCCGAGCGGATTCTCTGGCGGATCTTGAGCCCTGCCGGGTCCGGGAGGGCGGCGACGGCCGCAGCGTCATGCCGGCGCGAAAGGAGCGCGGCCAGGTCGGCGGGTCCCCGGGGCAGGATCAGTTCGCCTTCGCCCGGGCTGAAGCCAGCGTCTGCAGCGGCGGATACGGCCATGGCGGAGGTCCAGCCCATGTCCGGTGCCCGCACCAGGGCGGCGTCAAGCACAGCCTGTTCAGCGCGCCTCAGCCAAGCCTCGGGATCGTCATTTGTGTCCATGGAGCCAATATAGGCGAGAATGCCTGGCCTGTCCGGCGTGGACAGGACATTTCCGGTCTGCTATTGCCCGCCCCCTATCCAGACGGAAGACCGTCGGGAACAAAAGCTAATATCCGTTCGCCGCTGAAGCCTCGCTGGAGGCGACGCCGAGCGGGAACGGGTGACAGGAGAGAGACCCCTGGTTCAGATTTTCGTCCGCGACAACAACGTCGACCAGGCCCTCAAGGCGCTGAAGAAGAAGATGCAGCGCGAAGGCTCGTTCCGCGAGATGAAGCGCCACGTGCACTACGAGAAGCCCTCGGAGAAGCGCGCCCGCCAGCAGGCCGAGGCCGTTCGGCGGGCCCGCAAGCTCGCCCGCAAGCGCGCCCAGCGCGAAGGCCTGATCCCCGCGCCGAAGAAGCCGGTGCGCTGAGCCGCGCCCCGGCACCTATTTTTTAGACGGCAAACAGGGGCCGTGCGCACGCCGCACGGCCTTTTTGCTGTCCGGGGTCCCTCTCCTCTCCGAACCGCTGGAGATTTCCGGTTTGGGCGCCTATCTTGGGTGAGAACTGGACACAACCCCTTCGGATCGGATGGCTATGAACCTTCGAACACTCGGCATCTGGGCGGCCATCATTATTGCGCTGGCCGGGATGTACGCCCTGACCAACCCCGGCAACCGGACGCCCACCATCAGCGAGATCAGCTATACCCAGCTGCTCGGCAAGATCGATGGCGGCGGCGTGAAGTCAGTGGAAATGGCGGGCCCGCGGATCGTCGTGAAGGACGCCGAGGGCAAGAGCTTCGCCTCGGCCACACCTAACAACCAGGAGGACCTGGTCAAGCGGCTCGAGGCGCGCAATGTCGACATCAAGGTCAAGCCGCCCGGCGGCATGAGCGCCGGTGCCATCCTCCTGCAACTGCTGCCCATCATCATCATGGTGGGGATCTGGATTTTCTTCATGCGCCAGATGCAGGGCGGCGCGAAGGGAGCCATGGGCTTTGGCAAGTCCAAGGCCAAGATGCTGACCGAGAATCGTAACCGCATCACCTTCGAGGACGTGGCCGGTGTGGACGAGGCCAAGGACGAACTGGCCGAGATCGTCGACTTCCTGAAGGACCCGCAGAAGTTCCAGCGCCTGGGCGGCAAGATCCCAAAGGGTGCCCTGATGGTTGGCCCCCCCGGCACCGGCAAGACCCTGCTGGGCCGGGCCGTGGCCGGCGAGGCGGGCGTGCCCTTCTTCTATATTTCCGGCTCCGACTTCGTGGAGATGTTCGTCGGTGTCGGCGCCAGCCGCGTGCGTGACATGTTCGAGCAGGCCAAGAAGAACAGCCCCTGCATCATCTTCATCGACGAGATCGACGCCGTCGGACGGCATCGCGGCGCGGGCCTCGGCGGTGGCAACGACGAGCGGGAGCAGACCCTGAACCAGCTGCTCGTCGAGATGGACGGCTTCGATCCCTCCGACGCCATCATCGTCATCGCCTCCACTAACCGGCCGGACGTGCTTGACCCCGCCCTGCTGCGGCCGGGCCGTTTTGACCGCCAGGTGGTGGTGAGCAATCCGGACGTGAACGGGCGCGAGCGGATCCTGCGCGTGCACATGCGCAACGTACCCCTGGCGGCGGACGTGGAAATCCGCACCATTGCCCGCGGTACGCCGGGCTTCTCGGGCGCGGACCTGGCCAACCTGGTCAATGAAGCCGCCCTGATGGCCGCGCGGAAGAACCGCAAGATGGTCACCCAGCGTGACTTCGAGGACTCCAAGGACCGGGTCATGATGGGCGCCGAGCGCAAGTCCATGGCCATGACCGACGATGAAAAGCGCCTGACCGCCTACCACGAGGGCGGACACGCCCTGGTGGCCCTGAGCGTCCCGGCCTCGGACCCCGTGCACAAGGCCACCATCATTCCGCGCGGGCGGGCCCTGGGCATGGTCATGCAGTTGCCTGAGCGCGACCAGCTGTCCATGAGCTTCCAGCAGATGACCTCGCGCCTCACCATCCTCATGGGCGGGCGGCTGGCCGAAGAGCTCATCTTCGGCCGCGAGAAGATCACCTCTGGCGCCTCCTCCGACATCGACCAGGCGACACGCCTGGCCCGGGCCATGGTCACCAAGTGGGGCTTCTCCGACCGACTGGGCGTGGTCTCCTACGGCGAGAACCAGGACGAGGTCTTCCTTGGCCATTCGGTTTCGCGGACCCAGAACGTCTCGGAGGAGACCGCCCGGATCATCGACGAGGAGGTCAAGCGCCTGGTCCAGGGCGGCTACGATGAGGCCAAGCGGATCCTCACCGAGAAGATCGAGGACCTGCACACCCTGGCCAAGGCCCTGCTCGAGTACGAGACCCTGACTGGCGACGAGATCACCAACGCCCTGAAGGGGGTCATGCCCCGGCGTGACGATGCGGGCGACCCCGCACCGGCCCTGCCGCCGGTCTCGGTGCCCCTGATCCCGACCACGGCTCGGCCGCAGCCAGCGTGAGCGAAGGCGCGGGCGCCCGCCGCCCGCCCCTCGTCATGGGGGTGGTGAACACCACCCCTGACAGCTTCTCCGACGGCGGACGCCTGGAGGGCGTCGAGGGTGCGGTCGCCTACAGCCTGGCCCTGGACCGGGCAGGGGCGGACATCCTGGACATTGGCGGCGAGTCCACGCGTCCGGGTGCCCGGCCCGTGAACGCCGAGGACGAGGCCCGCCGGGTCCTGCCGGTGATCCGCACCCTTCGCCCCCTTACCCAGCGCCGCATATCGATCGACACCTGCAAGCCAGAGGTTGCCCGGGGGGCGATGGAGGCCGGGGCGGACATCTGGAACGATGTCACCGCCCTGGGCGCGCCCGCCGCGGCGGACCTGGCGGCGGAACTCGGCTGCGAGGTGGTGCTGATGCACATGCAGGGCGAGCCGCGCACCATGCAGGCGGCCCCGCGGTACGAGGACGCACTGGCTGAAGTCTGCGCCTTCCTGGACGCCCGGGCCTCGGCCGCCCTGGCCGCCGGCGTGGCGCGGGAAAAGATCTGGCTGGACCCCGGGATCGGCTTCGGCAAGACCCTGGCCCACAACCTGGCCCTGCTGGCGGGGCTGGAGCGGATCGTGGCCCTCGGCTTCCCGGTCCTCCTGGGCGCCAGCCGCAAGCGTTTCATCGCCGCCATCGGTGCAGGCGGAATGCTGGCGTCGGACCGCCTGGGCGGTTCACTTGCAGCGGCCCTGGCCGGGGCCCGGGCGGGGGTGGCGGCAGTGCGGGTCCACGACGTGGCCGAGACGGTCCAGGCGCTAAGGGTCCAGGCGGCGATCCTGGCGCGGGGCGAGGTCAGCCCCGCCCGATGAAGGGCATGGCCGTGGCCATCACCGTCATGAACTGGACGTTGGCCTCCAGGGGCAGGCCAGCCATGTAGGCCACCGCCTCGCCGACCGCCGTGACATCCATGGTAGGCTCGGCCGCCACGCGTCCGTCCGCCTGGAGGACGCCCCGGGACATCCGGGCGGTCATCTCGGTCGCGGCGTTTCCGATGTCGATCTGGCCGCAGGCGATGTTGTAGGCCCGGCCGTCGAGGCTGGCCTGGCGGGTCAGGCCGGTCATGGCGTGCTTGGTGGCGGTGTAGGCGACGGACCGGGGCCGCGGGACCTGGGCCGAGATGGAGCCGTTGTTGATGATCCGGCCGCCCTGCGGGGACTGGGCCTTCATGCAACGGAAGGCGGCCTGGATACAGAAGAAGGCGCCGGTCAGGTTGACGTCGACCACACGGCGCCAGTCCTCGACGGACAGGTCCTCCAGGGGCACCGGCGGCGCGCCCGTCCCGGCATTGTTGAACACCAGGTCCACCCGGCCGAACCGGTCCGTCGCTGCCTTGAACAGGCCTGCCACCTGGTCGGGATCGGCGACATCGGCCGGATGGGCCAGGCCCCGGGCCGGCCCGCCGCAGAGTTCGAGGGTCTCCAGGAGGGGCTCGGCCCGCCGGCCGGCGAGGACGAGGTTCCAGCCCCGGGAGGCCAGGGCGAGGGCGGCGGCGCGGCCTATGCCGGAACCGGCGCCGGTGAGGATGGCGACGGGGGGCGGGGCGGAGGGGTGTTCGGTCATGTTTCCAGACTAGATCATGTTCCGATAAGTGGGAACCGGTTATCGGATCAAAACATGATCTAACATATTGAAATTAGAGCCTGTTTTGCCCTTTCAGACTTTCCGTCTGAAAGGAACAGGCTCTAGTCTGCGCCTGCATGGCCGTGCAATTGCGTCCGGGCCGGGTTAAGTCCGGGCCATGTCCAGCGCCCTTGGCCGAGTCCTGATCATCGCCGGCTCCGACTCCGGGGGCGGAGCGGGCCTGCAGGCCGACCTGAAGACCGTCACTGCCCTCGGCGGATATGCGGCGACGGCGGTCACCGCGATCACGGTGCAGAACACCCTGGGCGTGACCGGCGTCCTGCCTGTGCCCGCCGACATGGTGACGGCCCAGGCCCGGGCCGTGCTGGACGACATCGGGGCCGACGCCCTGAAGACCGGCATGCTGGGCGATATCGCCATGGTCGAGACTGTTGCGGCCATACTGGACTCGGCGGCCGGGATCCCGGCGGTGGTCGATCCCGTCATGACCGCCAAGGGCGGCGCCGCCCTGCTGGCGACGGACGCCATGGACGCCGTCCGCCGGCTGATGGTTCCCCGGGCCTGGCTATTGACCCCCAACGTCCCGGAAGCCGAGGCCCTGACGGGCCTGAGCATTGCCAGCCTGGACGACCAGAGGCGGGCCGGCGAGGCCCTTCTGGCCCTGGGTGCCCGGGCCGTCCTGATGAAGGGCGGCCACCTGGACGGCGAGCGCGTGAGCGACCTGCTGCTCACGCCGCAGGGCGAGACCTTTTTTGAATCCGCCCGCCTGGAGACCCGGCATACCCACGGTACCGGCTGCACCCTGGCCTCGGCCTGCGCGGCGGGCCTGGCCCAGGGCCTGACCCTGGAGGCGGCGGTGGCAAGGGCCTGGGCCTATGTCCAGGAGGCCATCGCCCGTGCCCCCGGCCTGGGCCGCGGGCACGGTCCCCTCGACCACGCCTGGACGATGAGGGGGCGGGCGTGAAGCACGCCGATACGCTGGACGGACTGGTCCGCCGGTCCGACAGCCTGATGACCGCCCTGCGGGCGGCGCGGGCCCTGGACCTGCCCGACTGGCTGATCTTTTCCGGGGCCGTCTACCAGAAGGTCTTTAACCACCTGACGGGCCGGCCCGAAGACTATGGCCTGAAGGACTATGACCTGGCCTATTTCGACGGCTCGGATACGGGCTGGGACGCCGAGGACAGGGTGATCCGGAGGGCTGCGGCAGAGCTTCCGCCACCCCTGGACTCCCTGGTCGAGGTGCGGAACCAGGCCCGGGTGCACCTGTGGTTCGAAGGCCGGTTCGGCGAGCCCTATGCGCCCCTGTCCAGCAGCGCCGAGGCCCTCGAGCGGTTCGTCTCGACGGCCAACGCGGTGGGCGTTCGCCTTGAGGCTGACGACCGGCTGACGATCGCAGCCCCCTTCGGACTGGAGGATCTGTTCAGCCTGAGGCTGAGGCCCAATCCCCTGCGATCGGCGACCGGCTTCCGGGCCAAGGTCGAGGGTGTCGTGGCGCGCTGGCCCGAGCTGGCTGTCGAGGACTGCGCCTCAGAGGGCTCCCCGGGCCGAGGCCGGGGCGGCGTTCATCTCTGAGGCCTGGGACACCCGGTGGAGGGTGTCGATCAGCCGCTTGATCTCGATGGGCTTGGCCAGGTGAGCGTCCATGCCCGCCGCCAGGTACTCGGCGACCTGATGGGTCATGGCGTCGGCCGTGAGGGCGATGATCGGCGTCCGGGGCAGGCCGCGGTTGCGCTCCAGGGCGCGGATGGCCGTGGCCGCCTCCACCCCGCCCATGACCGGCATGTGGATGTCCATGAGGATGATGTCGAACCGGCCCGTCTTCCAGGCGGCGACCGCAGCGGCGCCGTCGGGCACGATCTCCAGCGCACACCCGAGTGAGGCCATAACCGCGGTCAGGACCTGCTGGTTGGTGGCATTGTCCTCGGCGGCCAGAACGCGCAGGGGCGCGGCCTCCTCTTCGTCCTCGAACAGGCCATCGTCGAATTCGACCGCGTCGACCCCAGTCGCACGCATCAGGGGGGCTGAGAACCGGAAGGTCGTACCCAGGCCCTCGGTGCTCTCGAAGGCGATGCGCCCCCCCATCATTTGGGCAAGTTCGGCCGAGATGGCGAGGCCAAGGCCGGTGCCCCCAAAGCGGCGGGTGGCGGAATTGTCGACCTGGACGAACTTTTCGAACAGCATGGCGTGCTTCTCGGTCGGGATGCCGACCCCGGTGTCGCGCACGGTGATGACAAGCTGGTCCGCGACCTCGTCCAGGAGCACGGTGATCGAGCCGGAGTGGGTGAATTTCACCGCATTGGAGACCAGGTTGCCGAGGATCTGGCGCAGCCGTCCCGGGTCGCCCCGCCAGCCCCCCTTCGCCCCTGGCATGGTGCGCATCACGAATTCGAGGCCCTTCTCGGTCGCCGAGGGGGCGAAGAGGTCGCGCACAGGGGACAGGGCCGCCTCGAGATCAAAGTCTTCCTCGGAAAGGGTCATGCGCCCCGCCTCGATCTTGGACAGGTCAAGGACATCGTTGAGGATCTTGAGCAGCAGGTCGCCGGACTGGCGGACCACATCCAGGCGCTTCCTCTGCTCGCCGGGCAGGTCGCCCATGGCCATGATCTCGGCCATGGTCAGGACACCGTTCAGGGGCGTGCGGATCTCGTGGCTCATATTGGCCAGGAACTGTGACTTCATCAGGTTGGCGTCGTCGGCGCGGTCGCGGGCATCCTGCAGCTCGGCCACCATGGACTGCTGCTGGACCTCGCGGACAGACAGGCGATGCAGCAGCTGGTTGAAGGCCGAGCTCAGGCCCCGGAACAGGCCGTCCCGGCTGGCCAGGTGGATCGGCTCATAGCTGTCGGTGTCCGAGACCATCTGCATGGCGGTGGACAGCTCGACGACGGGGACGATCACCTGGTCGGCCAGGCGACGGGAGATGACGATGGCGACGCCGATGCAGGAGAACAGGAGAGCACCGGCCAGGGCGAGGAGCTGGGGCGCGACCTCAGCGAGGCCCAGCCCCCGGCCGACAGTCACCAGTTCGCCAAGGTGGACCCCCTTGCCTTCCACGGGCGTGCGGATGACGACTTGGGAACCGCCGGGGGAGCTGGGGGACGCAAGCTGGCCCGCCTGCCCGAAGCCGGAAACCCGTTGGCCCGAGGCGTCGAAGAATTCCGCCGAGACCAGCAGGTGCGAGAGGCCAAGGGCGCGCACCGACGAGTCCACCGCCGCAGCATCCCCGGAACTGACGGCATCGGAGAGGTTGACCGCCGATACGGCGGCCAGGGTGGACTGGAGGGCGCGGTTCTGGGCCTGGACCTGGACCCACTGCTGACCCATGAAGGCCAGGCACGCCAAGACGAGCACGCTCAGCGCCGTGACGACGGCGGCGGCGGAGATGCGGGCGTGAAAGCCCGACGTGCTGAGAGCCTTTTGGCGGTACTCGGGGGGCGTCATTCTGATCCCGGCTTTACTACGAAAGCCCACACTGCCCCGAAAGTCCTAACGTTTCCCTGAATTAACCCTGTGCTTCCCTGAATTAACCCTGAAAAAACCGACGCTTGGGGGCGAATCAAACTGAAAAAAGCCAGATTTCAAAGCCCGCGTCAATTTGCCACGGTTAACAAATGATGAATCCTGGGGACGGACGTTAACCTCCGATTTACCTTAACGACGAGGCCATTCCGCCTCCTGAGGGGGTTCTTATGGACAAGGCATTTATCGCCCAACGCACCCAGGAAAAGCTCATCGCCACAGAATCGGCGATCGACCTGGCCCTGATCGAAACCACACAATTGCTCGCCGACCTGCTGCAGGCCCGCGCCGACCTGGGTGCCCCGGTCGCCTTCGCCGACGACGTTCAGGTCAAGCTGACTGAAGCCGTTGCGGCCCTGAGCTCGGCCCGCACCCTGATGGGCCAGGTTCATTCGGGTCTGGAAGAAGCCGCCCTGCGCCTGGGTATCCGCCCGCGGATGGGCGGTTTCTACCGCAAGTCCGACTTCCGCCTCTCAGCGTCCGATGAAGAGCGCAACGTCGCCTGATTTCGTCATTTTGCGTTAAGAGATTTGGGGCTCTTCTCTGACGGGAGGAGCCCCTTTCCATGTCTGCGCTGGATGCCGTCCTAATCGCTCTGAACGTCGCAATTCCCCTTGTGGCGCTGGTTGCAGGAAAGACCCCAGAACGAATAGCAGCATTGATTTTTGCGATTAATACGATTGCAACGGGCGTTTGCGGTCATTTTTTTGGATTCAGAGATATAGGAATTCTGCTCCTCACTTTTGATGGAGTAATGGCTCTTTCATTTCTTGCACTTGCGGTTCGTTATAATTATCTTTGGATCGCTCTCATGATGGGTGCAATGGCTGGATATTTTGCGATTCATGCATATTATCTCTCCATGGACTTTCCGCTTGATGAGATGTTTGCAATGGCGAGCAATATCGCGACCGGGGTTGTCCTGATCAGCCTGTCGATCGGCGTCTGGAGCTCCCGGCGCCGCCCCGCGGAGCCCTGACGCCTGCGGGCACCGCCCACCAACTTCCCCCTTGCCTTCGGGCGCAAAGCGGCGTTTTTGCGCGGCGGGCCACGCCCCCCCAACGGGGTGCTGCTCATCTGTAAGGATGGGAGATATCTCAATGACCACAATCCCGCGGCCGGCCGTGCGCCCGGCCCGTCCCGAATTTTCCTCCGGCCCATGCGCCAAGCGCCCCGGATGGACCCCCGAAGCCCTGAAGGATGCCGTCCTCGGCCGCTCGCACCGGTCGAAGCCCGGCAAGGCGCGCCTGCAGGCGGCCATCGACCTGACCCGCAAGGTGCTTGAGGTTCCCGACAGCTACCTCATCGGCATTGTCCCCGGCTCGGACACCGGGGCGGTGGAGATGGCCATGTGGTCCCTGCTCGGGCCGCGCAGGGTGCAGATGCTGGCCTTCGAAAGCTTCGGCAAGGACTGGGTCACCGACGTGGTCAAGCAGCTGAAATTGCCTGCCGAGGTTCTGGAAGCGCCCTATGGCGAACTGCCCGACCTGTCCCGGGTGGACCCGGCAGCGGACCTGGTCTTCACCTGGAACGGCACCACCTCGGGGGTGCGCGTACCGGACGCCGGCTTCATCTCGGCGGACCGCGAGGGGCTGACGATCTGTGACGCCACCTCGGCCGCCTTCGCCCAGGACCTGGACTGGGCCAAGCTCGATGTGGTGACCTTCTCCTGGCAGAAGGCCCTGGGCGGCGAGGGCGCGCACGGCGTGCTGGTCCTGTCGCCCCGGGCCGTCGCCCGGCTGGAGAGCCATACGCCGGCCTGGCCCATGCCCAAGCTGTTCCGCATGACCAAGAACGGCAAGGTGACCCTGGACCTCTTCGAGGGCGCCACCATCAACACCCCCTCCATGCTCTGCGTCGAGGACGTCATTGACGCCCTGGAGTGGGGCCAGGGGATCGGCGGCCTGTCGGCCATGCGGGCCCGGGCCGACGCCAATCTGGCGGTCCTGGCCGACTGGGTGGCGCGGACCCCCTGGGTGGACTTCCTGGCCGCCGACCCGGCGACCCGGTCCAACACCTCGGTCTGCCTGAAGGTGGTGGACGCGCAGGTGGCGGCCCTGTCCGCCGAGGCCCAGGCCGACTTCGCCAAGACCCTGGCCTCCCTGCTCGATAAGGAGGGCGCGGCCCTGGACGTCGCCGGCTATCGCGACGCTCCGCCCGGCCTGCGCATCTGGTGCGGCGCCACGGTGGAGACGGCCGACCTTGAGGCCCTGACCCCCTGGCTCGACTGGGCCTTCGAGACGGCTGCCGCCGGGCTCTGAGCCCACGCGCGCGCCGCCTCACCTCCCCTTCCCCGTCCCTTCCCCTTCCCTTCCCCGTGAAGAAAGACACCCCCATGCCCCGCGTGCTCATCGCTGACAAACTCTCCCCCGCCGCCGTCGACATCTTCCGCCAGAGGGGGGTCGAGGCCGACGTCAAGACCGGCCTGTCCAAGGACGAACTGCTGAAGATCATCGGCGACTATGACGGCCTGGCCGTCCGCTCGGCCACCAAGGCCGACAAGGACGTGATCGCCGCCGCCGGCCAGCTGAAGGTCATCGGCCGGGCCGGGATCGGGGTGGACAATGTCGACATCCCCGCCGCCACCTCCAAGGGCATCGTGGTGATGAACACCCCCTTCGGGAACTCCATCACCACCGCCGAGCACGCCGTGGCCATGATGTTCGCCCTGGCCCGCCAGATCCCCGCCGCCGACGCCTCCACCCAGGCCGGCAAGTGGGAGAAGAACCGGTTCATGGGCGTCGAACTCTACGCCAAGACCCTGGGCCTGATCGGGGCGGGCAATATCGGCTCCATCGTCGCCGACCGGGCCAATGGCCTGAAGATGAAGGTGGTGGCTTACGATCCCTTCCTGTCCGCCGAGCGGGCCGTGGAGATCGGGGTCGAGAAGGTCGACCTGGACGACCTGCTGGCCCGGGCCGACATCATCACCCTGCACACCCCCCTGACGGACAAGACCCGCAACATCCTGTCGGCCGAGAGCCTGGCCAAGGCCAAGAAGGGGGTGCTGATCGTCAACTGCGCCCGGGGCGGCCTGGTGGACGAGGCGGCCCTGCGCGCCCTGCTGGACTCCGGCCATGTGGGCGGGGCGGCCTTTGACGTCTTCGTCGAGGAGCCGGCGACGGCCAACATCCTGTTCGGTGCCCCCAACTTCATCGCCACGCCCCACCTGGGCGCCTCGACCCTGGAGGCGCAGGAGAATGTCGCCCTGCAGGTGGCTGAGCAGATGAGCGACTACCTCCTGACCGGGGCGGTGACCAACGCCCTGAACAGCCCCTCGGTGAGCGCCGAGGAGGCCCCCAAGCTGAAGCCCTTCGTCGCCTTGGCCGAGCGCCTGGGCGCCTTTGCCGGCCAGATGATCGACGTGGAAATCAAGGCCGTGGAGCTGGCCTACGAGGGCGAGGTGGCCCAGCTGAACACCCGGCCCCTGACCGCTGCGGCCCTGGCCGGGGTGATGCGGCCCGTCCTGGCCGAGATCAACATGGTCTCGGCCCCCGCCGCTGCCCGGGAGCGGGGGGTGACGGTGACCGAGTCCAAGCAGGACGATTCGCCGGTCTTCGAGAGCCTGGTGCGGATCACCGTGACCACGACCATGGGCAAGCGCTCCTTCGCCGGGACGGTGGTGGCCGGGACCCCGCGCATTGTCGAGGTCAAGGGCATGGAGCTGGACGCCCCCTTCAGCCCGACCATGCTGTACGTGAACAACCAGGACAAGCCGGGCTTCATCGGCGCGGTGGGCGCCCTGTTGTCCGAGGCGCAGGTGAACATCGCCACCTTCAACCTGGGCCGGGTTGCCGCCGGCGAGGACGCCATCTGCCTGATCGGCGTGGACCAGGAGCCCGACGAGGGCCTGGCCGGCCGCATCTGCGCCCTGCCCCACGTCAAGGAAGCCCGCATCCTGCGGTTCTAGCGCCCCCAGCTTCGCCGCCCTTGACCCCCTCACCCGGCTTCGCCGGGAGCTCCCCCTTGGGGGAGCAATTAGAACGGTAATTCCTCCCCATCAGGGAGAGGTGGACCGGGGCGAAAGCCCCGGGACGGAGGGGGCAGCTGAGAGGCCCTTGACCCCCTCACCCGGCTTCGCCGGGAGCTCCCCCTTGGGGGAGCAATTAGAACGGTAATTCCCCCCCATCAGGGGGAGGTGGACCTGGGCGAAAGCCCCGGGACGGAGGGGGCAGCTGAGAGGCCCTTGACCCCCTCACCCGGCTTCGCCGGGATCTCCCCCTTGGGGGAGCAATTGGAACGGTAATTCCTCCCCATCAGGGGGAGGTGGACCGGGACGCCAGTCCCGGGACGGAGGGGGTCAACGGCATCTCAGCAGAACCCCTCACCGGACTGCGCCCGAAGATCCCCCTTGGGGAGGAATGGGCTCTGTGGAGGACCAGCGGCGTTGACCCCAGCCTCCGGCTGGAGGGAGAATCGGCCCCGCCCGCCCTCCCGGGAGGCCATTGACTCCCTGTTCGCCTGGACTAGAACAAAAAGCGAACACGAGGTTGGGCATGGACGGGGACAGGCGAAATAGGCTGGCGACGCTGCGGACAGACATCCGGCGGCTGGAGCGGATGGCGGGACCCGTGCGGGGGCGGCTATCCCTGGGCGATCCGCGCCTGGATTCCGCCCTGCCGGGTGGAGGGCTTTCCCTGGGCCAGTGGCACGAGATCGGCGGCGAGGGCACCGAGGCTGAGACTGGGGCCGCCCCCGCCGCCTTCGCCGCCCGGCTGGCCGCCGCCCTGCTGGCCCGCCCCGACCAGCGCGGCCGCTCGGCCGTGTGGATCCTGCGCCGCGATGACCTCTTTCCCCCCGGACTGGCGAGCCTGGGCCTGCCGGCAGAGCGGCTGGTGGGCGTCTGCGCCCGGGACGAGGCCGAGGCCCTGGGCGTCGCCGAGGACGCCCTGGCCTCTCCCGGCGTGGGGGTGGTGCTGGCCGAGGTCGGCGCCGTGGACCTGACCGCCGGGCGGCGACTGCAACTGGCCTGCGAGGCCCGCGGCGGCACGGGGCTGGTGATCCTGCGGCGGCCCTTCGGCGGTGGCGGGGCAACGGCGGGGGGTACGGCGGCGGCGACCTGCTGGCGGGTGGCACCCGCGGCCAGCGCGCCAAATCTGGGCGGTCTAGGTTTGGGACCACCCCGCTGGCGCCTGCGCCTGGCCCGCAGCCGGGGCGGACGGAGCGGGGCCTGGCTGGTGGAGGCCGCCGGGACCGCAGACGAGGGAGAAGCCGATGTCGCGCATCCTCTGCGTCTGGTCGCCGAACTGGGCGATCGAGACCTGGCGGCGCCGGCGGCCTTCAGCGCCGCAGGCTGAGCCCTTCGCCCTGGCCAGCCTTTCCCGGGGCCTGAGGGTGCTGACCGCCGTCAGCCCGCAGGCCGCGGCGGCGGGCCTCTTCCTCGGCCAGGGCCTGACCGACGCCCGGGCCCTGCGCCCCGACCTGGTCCTGGCTGAGGCCGAACCCGAGGCCGACGCCCGGGCCCTGGAGGCCCTGGCCGACTGGTGCGTGCGCTTTTCCCCCGCCGTGGCCCCCGATCCGCCAGATGGCCTGTTCCTCGACATCGGCGGCGTCTCCCACCTGTGGGGCGGCGAGGCGGAGATGGCCGCCGACCTGGCCGCGCGCCTGGCGAGGGACGGCCTGACCGCCCGGATCGCCGTGGCCGACACCGCCGGGGCGGCCTGGGCCCTGGCGCGGAGCCCGGCGGCGGAAGGGCGTCCCCGAATCCTGGCTCCGGGCAAGACGGAGGCGCAGCCCCTCGCGCCCGAACTGGCCAGCCTGTCGACCGCAGCCCTGCGCCTGGAGCCGGTGGCGGTGGAGCGCCTGGCCCGGCTGGGCCTGAGGCGGATCGGCCAGCTGGCCGGCCTGCCCCGGGGCCCCCTGGCCAAGCGCTTTGGCGTCAAGGTCCTGCTGCGCCTGGACCAGGCCCTGGGCCGGGCCCCCGAGGCCCTGGCCTTCCGCCGCCCGCCGACCCCCTGGTTCTCCCGCCTGGACCTGGCCGAGCCAGTGAGCGCGCCGGAGGACCTGGCCCGCCTGTGCCGGGACGCGACCCTTCGCCTGTGCGCGCGGCTGGAGGCGTCCGGACGCGGGGCCCGGCGCTTCCGCCTGGACTTCCACAGGGTGGACGGCGCCCCTGTGGGCCTGGAGTTGGGCCTGTCCCGCCCGGCCCGCGACCCGGACCGCATCGCCCGCCTCTTCCTGCCCCGGCTGGAGAGCCTGGACCCCGGCTTCGGGATCGAGGCGGTGAGCCTCCAGGCGGCAGAGACCGAGGTCCTGGCACCAGGCCAGTCCGACCTGGCCAGCCTGCTGGAGCCAGTCGAGGGACCCGAGGCCCTGGCGCCCCTGATCGACCGGCTGACCGCCCGGCTCGGGCCCCGGCGGGTCTGGCGCAGCCGGCCCCTGGCCAGCCATGTCCCCGAACGCTCAGTGCGCCGGGCCGCAGCCCTGGAGGCACAGGCGGGCCCCGCCGGCAGCTGGCCCGCCTGGCGCCCCCGCCCCCTTCGCCTCCTGCCCCGTCCCGAGGTCCTGGAGGCGGTGATCGCCCTGACCCCGGACGAGCCGCCCCGGCAGTTCCGCTGGCGGGGGCGGGTGCATCGCATCCGCCTGGCCGAGGGACCCGAGCGGATCGGCGCGGAATGGTGGCGGACCGGGATCGAGGCGGTGCGGACCGACCAGGTGCGGGACTATTACCGGGTGGAGGACCAGGACGGGGCCCGGCTCTGGGTCTTCCGCTCGGGCCTGCACGACCATGACCGGCCGGTGCGCTGGTGGCTGCACGGCCTGTTCGGATGAGCCGCTACGCCGAGCTGGCGGCGGCCAGCAACTTCTCCTTCCTGCGCGCCGCCTCGCACCCCGAGGAACTGGTGGCGACCGCCGCCGCCCTGGGCCTGGACGCCCTGGGGGTCGCCGACCGCAACAGCCTGGCGGGGGTGGTCCGGGCCTGGGGGGCGGGACGCAAGGCGGGCGGGTCCCTGAAGGTGCTGGCGGGCGCCCGCCTGGTCTTCGCCGACGGGACGCCGGACCTCATCTGCTATCCCTCCGACCGGGCGGCCTGGAGCCGGCTGACCCGCCTTCTGACCCTGGGCAAGCGGCGGGCGCCCAAGGGCGGGTGCGACCTGTCCCTCGGCGACTTCCTGGACCACGCGGAGGGCCAGCTGGCCATCGTCCTGCCCCCCGCGCCGGGAGAGGCCGGGAGGGGTGACTTCCCCGGACATCTGGAGGCCCTGGCCCGGGCCCGGCGGGGATGGATCTGGCTGGGAGGTGTGCGCCGCTACGGCCCCCGCGACCTGCAGGACCTGGCCCGGCTGGAGGCCCTGGGGGCGGCGGCCGGGGCACCCCTGGTGGCGGTGGGCGAGGTGCTCTACCACGACGCCCGTCGGCGGGCCCTGCAGGACGTCCTGACCTGTATCCGCGAGGGCTGCACGATCCACGAGGCGGGGCTGAGGCTGGAGGCCAACGCCGAGCGGCGGCTTAAGCCCCCGGCCGAGATGGCTCGCCTGTTCGCCCGCTTCCCCGCCGCCGTTGAGCGCAGCCTGGAGATCGCCGGCCGCGTCGGCTTCGACCTGTCGGAGCTGCGCTATGAATACCCCGACGAGCCTGTCCCGGCGGGCAAGACCCCCATCCAGCACCTGCGTGACCTGACCTGGGAGGGGGCGGGCTGGCGCTTCGAGGGCGGGCTGGGCGAGCGCGAGCGGCGGACCCTGGAGCACGAGCTCGACCTCATCGAGAAGCTGGGCTTTCCCAACTACTTCCTGACCGTCCACGACATCGTCCGCTGGGCGCGCGCCCAGGGCATCCTCTGCCAGGGGCGCGGGTCGGCCGCCAACTCCGTGGTCTGCTTCTGCCTGGGCATCACCGCCGTCGACCCGACGAAGAAGGACCAGGACCTGCTGTTCTCGCGCTTCATCTCCGAGGCCCGGGGCGAGCCGCCAGACATCGATGTCGACTTTGAGCACGAGCGCCGGGAGGAGGTCATGCAGTACCTTTTCCGCCGCTATGGTCGGGACCGGGCCGCCATCGCCGCCACGGTGATCCACTTCCGGCCGCGGATGGCCATCCGCCAGGTGGGCAAGGCCCTGGGCCTGACCGAGGACGTCACCGCGGCCCTGGCCGGGACGGTCTGGGGGCCCTGGAGCGGCATGAGCCCGGACCCCTACATCCGCCAGGCGGGCCTGGACCCGGACGCCCCGGAGATCCGCCGGGCCACCGCCCTGGCCGGCGAGCTTCTGGGCTTTCCCCGCCACCTGTCCCAGCACGTGGGCGGCTATGTCCTGACCCGGGGCCGGCTGGACGAGCTGGTCCCCATCGGCAACGCCGCCATGCCGGACCGCACCTTCATCGAGTGGGACAAGGACGACATCGACGCCCTGGGCCTGATGAAGGTGGACATCCTGGCCCTGGGCATGCTGACCGCCCTGCGCAAGGGCTTCGAGATGATCCCGCCCCGGGCGGACGGGACCCGGCTGACCGACATCGCCCAGGTCCCGCAGGAGGTTCCCCAGGTCTACGACATGCTATGCCGGGCGGACTCCGTGGGCGTCTTCCAGGTGGAGAGCCGGGCCCAGATGTCCATGCTGCCGCGCCTCAAGCCCCGGCGCTTCTACGACCTGGTGATCGAGGTCGCCATCGTCCGGCCCGGCCCCATCCAGGGCGACATGGTCCATCCCTACCTGCGCCGGCGCGACGGGACCGACCCGGTGGACTTCCCCGCCCCGTCGCCGGAGCACGGCCCGCCGGACGAGCTGCACCGGGTGCTGGGCAAGACCCTGGGCGTGCCCCTCTTCCAGGAGCAGGCCATGCGCCTGGCCATCGAGGCAGCCCGGTTCAGCGAGAATGACGCCGACGGCCTGCGGCGGGCCATGGCCACATTCCGCAACCTGGGGAGCATCAGCGAACACCGCCGCCGCTTCCTGGAGGGCATGACCGGGCGGGGCTATGACCCGGATTTCGCCGAGCGCTGCTTCCGCCAGATCGAGGGGTTCGGCTCCTATGGCTTCCCCGAGAGCCACGCCATCAGCTTCGCCCTTCTGGTCTACGCCTCGGCCTGGGTGAAATGGCGCTGGCCCGACGCCTTCTGCGCGGCCCTGATCAACTCCCAGCCCATGGGCTTCTACCTGCCCGCCCAGCTGGTGCGGGACGCCCGGGAGCACGGGGTGGAGGTGCGCCCCGCCGACGTCCTGGCCAGCGACTGGGACTGCACCCTGGAACCGGTGTCTGGCCAGCGGTTGCGGGCCCTGCGGCTGGGCCTGCGACAGGTGCGGGGCCTGGCCCAGGAGGACGTTGAGCGCCTGGTCCTGGCCCGGGCCCGGGGGGCCCGCGCCCTCCCCGACTTCGCCCGGGTGGTGAGCGGACGGGGGATGGAGCTCCTGGCCGAGGCCGACGCCTTCGCCGGCCTGGGGATAAGCCGCCGCCAGGCCCTGTGGGCAGTGAAGGGACTGGCCGGCGCCGACCGGGCGGACCGGGACGCGCCCCTGGCCGCGGGGGCCGATCTGCCCGAGCCCAGGGTCGACCTGCCGCTCATGAGCGCCGCCCGGGAGACCGCCGAGGACTACCGCACCCTGCGCCTGTCCCTGAAGGCCCACCCCTGCGCCTTCCTGCGCGAGGACCTGGCGGCGCGGGGCGCACGTCCTGCGGCGGACCTGAAGCGGATGCGGGACGGGCGCCGCACCGCCGTGGCCGGCCTGGTCCTGGTGCGCCAGAGGCCGGGTACGGCGAAGGGGGTGGTCTTCATGACCCTGGAGGACGAGACCGGGACGGCCAACATCGTCGTCTGGAAGGATGTCTTCGAGGCCCACAGGCCGGCGGTCATGCGCTCGGGCCTGGCCCTGGTGGAGGGGCGGGTGCAGGTCGCCGGGGACATCCTCCACCTGGTGGCCGAGCGGATCACCGACCTGTCCGTCCTGGCGGCGGGCCTGCGGACAGATGAATCCGGCGAGGCACCCAAGGCCGGCGGCGGACGGCTGTTGGCGAGCCGAGACTTCCACTGAGGGCCTCAGGGCCTTGACGTCCGCCCGGCCCTGCGGCGAAGTCGGGGCGACAGGGAGATACGCCATGACCCCAACGCCCCGGGCCCTCGCCCGCCTCGCCGCCCTCGCCCTCGCCCTCCTCGCCACCCCGGCTCTCGCCGATCCCGCCCGGGTCCGGGTGGAGACGGGCGCCCTGGCCGGGGAGGCGAAGGACGGCGTCGGCGTCTGGCGCAACATCCCCTACGCCGCTGCGCCGACGGGCGACCGCCGCTGGGCCCCGCCGGCACGGGCTGCCGGCTGGACGGGCGAGCGGGACGCCACGAAGGCCGGACCCTCCTGCGTGCAGAAGATGAATGCCGACGGGACACCCAATGGCGGGGGCGCCAACGGCCCCATGAGCGAGGACTGCCTGCAGCTGAACGTCTTCGCCCCGGCGAAGGCCCGAAAGGCGCCGGTCATGGTCTGGATCCACGGCGGTAGCCACCGGGAGGGGGCGGGCTGGATCTACGACGGCTCGGCCTTTGCCCGGCAGGGGATCGTGGTGGTGACCATCAACTATCGCCTGGGCCCGCTGGGCTATTTTGCCCACCCCGCCCTGACCGCCGCCGCCCGCAAGGACGAGCCCCTCGGCAATTACGGCCTGATGGACCAGGTCGCTGCCCTGCAGTGGGTGAAGCGCAACATCGAAGCCTTCGGGGGCGACCCCCGACAGGTCACGGTGTTCGGGGAGAGCGCCGGGGGCATGAGCACCCTGGCCCTGCTGGCGACGCCCTCGACCAAGGGCCTCTACGCCCGCGCCATCGTCCAGTCGGGGGGAGGTTGGTTCCCGCCAACGACCCTGGCCGCAAAGGCCCAAGCCAGCGAAGAGGCCCTGGCGGCCCTGGGCCATGCCAAGGCCTCCGCCGCCGACCTGCGGGCCCTGCCGGCCGAGAGCCTCATCAAGGGGGTC
>Ga0114973_10001023_pt1 | contig 20952 bp, 19 predicted proteins | sample M_140807_MF_Meta_FD_87025 | JGI IMG/M metagenome (GOLD analysis project Ga0114973, IMG submission 87025) | Freshwater microbial communities from Lake Montjoie, Canada to study carbon cycling - M_140807_MF_MetaG | ecosystem: Environmental > Aquatic > Freshwater > Lake | place: Lake Montjoie...
GACTGGCAGGAACTACTCGTCTGGCACGAGAGGGGCGCCGTCAGGTCCTGATCGCCGGAGCCGGCTCGGGCGGGTCCCCCGCACCTTGGCCATGCCTCTGGTCCTGCCGCACACTCGGCTGTTTGCCTGGGTCAGCCCCCAACCCTGAACCCTCATATCCCCCTTGGTACAAGAAACCCAAGCCGGTCGCTACTAGCCTCATGGCGCCGTGTGATTGATCTCATCTTGTAGAGCCTGAAGACGGGCCATGATTCCGAGGAGATCCGGCTGCGATTCGAAGAACATGGGAGCCATCTTGCGGTAGTCTTGCTCTATGTCATCCATCCGCCGATCATCTGGGACAAGACGCAACGACCCGGGCCTGGCTTCTTGGTACTTTGCCGTCGCTTGGCTGAAATAGCTCGCCTTATGGATGGCTACCCGTAAAAGCAGGTCGGTGTTTTGACTTGCGCTGCAGGCCTCCGGGTGATCGGCGAGCATGAAAAGATCGTAATAGTGGCGAGACATGCGGACGCCAAATGCCTTGTCCATGGGTGCATGCGCGAGCATGTGCAAGATAGTGGCCTTCTCCCAGTAGGTGCGATCTATTCGCAAAACTCTTGTCATCGTGTCTGGATCGGACAACAGGCCACTGGCAACCGCATCCTGCACGTACGGGCGCACTTGCCTGCTTTCAACGGGAAAGTGATCCGACCTAGCACCGATTTGCAGCTTGACCGAAGGCAGGAAGTAGTTGTTTTGCCCGGTTACATCAGTGCTGGGAAACTGAAACAGGACGGTCTGCCCACCAGCGTCTTCGGCATCGAGATCGAGCCTCCACTCCTGCCCTTGTAGAGGCGATGATACCGCGTCCTTTAGCTGTGGCACGATGTCTGCGGCAACTCGTTTCTTGCAGGCATCACTTAGGCTCTCGCGAAGTCGCCGACGCAGCTTTCCGCTCGCTGCGGTCTCTGGGTCGTTAGGGCCGTCAAATCCCAGAAAGCTTCGCTCGACTGCTAGATCCACATCCTCGGAGAATCGACGTATCGCGCCGTACGCTTTCGAAAGCGAGGTTCCTCCCTTGAACGTGATGTGTGACCCGATGTCAGTCAGTGCGAATACGCGCCTCAGAATCCAACAGACCCAGAAGTCCTTTTCGACAACCTGCGGCGACAACCCAATTCTTGAGGCGGACTCGATGAAGTACAAGATTCTTTCGCCAGCATGCAGCTGCGCGATCTCATCCATCTTCATGATGCACCCCGTGCTTGCGCCAGCCCGCGAATGATCTTCTGGATCCACGCTGGTGCCAGCGGTATGTCCGCTAGCAGCGTGCGGATGTCCTGATCGTTCAGCCTACGGTTCAGAATGGCGATCACTGAATCATCGACGTTTGCCCGACCCAAGTAGCGTAGCGCCTGGATTACAAGTCCGCTGACCCTGCCCGCTGTCGCCATAGTGCGGGGTACGGTTTTACGCAAGACGATTGTCTGCTTGCCAACATGGATTTTTCGACTGGTGCCGTCAGTGAGAAACTCGATTCGGGCGGGGACCTGCAGCGACAGGCCCAAGAGGTTGGCCGCATAGGCCCCAGATGGCTGGAGCTTTGCGCTGTCTCGGCCCACGATCGCCAGGGCAATCGTTTCCGGGGCCGGGGTGAGCGGCCCCAGCTGGGGATGCTGCCTCGGGTAGTCGTAGACGCCCGTTGCAAGACGTCGAATGCTGCCCCTGTCCGTTAGGGTTTCGAGTGCTTTTCTGACGGATCCCTCGCTGCCCAAATCCAAGAACTTTCGCGCAGAAAACACCCCCCCCCGCCCGCTCCCGCGGATCCTCTTAAACACCTTGTCCTCAACGCTTTGCATCGGATGAAGAATACTTTATTTTCGCAAAAAAAGCCATTTTTTGCGAAAAAAGTGGCCTTTTGATTAGTTTGACACACGATGAGCAGGCTGATAGCGTGCGGCAGCGCCGCACGCTACCAGTCTGCTCACGACGGCAGGCTTCCCTGTGCCGTGCCGCAGCAGCCTAGCTCAGGCATTGTCGGCCATCCTGAAACCACCCCATGGCCGACAATGCGATCCCGTAGGGTCGGGTGTCCGTCCGACCTCCCTGGTTTTTCCCCAGGATTTCTCCTTTGTTCGCTGCATTGTTCTCTGATCCTTGGAGGCTCCGTCTCCTTCGGATGCTCATCGGACTGACGCTGCTCGCCGTAGTCTGGGCGGCGGAACGCTACGGGTTTGTGGGGCAAGTGGCCCCCGAACCGGTCGCCGTCAATCGGCAGCCCCAGCCGGCTGCGCCGCCGCCACCGACAAACCTCGCGGCCACCGATGACGGCGCTGCCGCAGCGGAGGCTCCGACGCTCGAGGAGGCTCCATCCGGCGCGGAAGCCGCCCCTCGCGCGGAGAGAAGCGTCGATCGAGCCCCGGCCGAGTCAGCCTCCCCTCCCGCGCCGCGCCGATCGAAGCCGACGCCGCAGGCAGCACCGAGGGCTCCACCGACCACCGCCGATCCGCTGGTGATCGACGGGCTTTCCTTGCGCGATTCGAGCGGCCGCACGATCTACCGGGGGCAGATCGATCTGGCCCCGACGATCGAGCGGATCGCGGCCGGCCGGCGGTTGCGATTTCCCAACGATGGCACCACGTTTCAAAATCGCGAAAATCGCCTTCCTCGACGCCCGCCGGGATACTACCGCGAGTGGGTCGTGCCGACACCGCAGGAACCGGGCCCGGGCCCGCAACGGCTGATCACCGGCGAGGGGGGCGAAGTCTGGTACACGCCCGACCACTATCGCTCCTTCCGCCGCCTCCCCACGGAGATCCGGATCCGATGAGCAACGCCCCAGACGCCCCTGGCCCGTTTCTGTTCAGCGCGGATCCGGCGGCGTACCGCGCCGAAGGCGCCGTCGTGGTGCGGATTCCCGCCAAGGCCAGGGGGAAGGAAAAACTCTTCAACGTGCTCGCCGCGAAGCTCCGTTTTCCGAGCTATTTTGGGCACAATTGGGACGCCCTCGAGGAATGTCTCCGCGATCTCTCCTGGCTCGGCGAACAGCCGCGGGTGGTGATCGTCCACGAGGCGTTCCCCTTTTCGTCGGCCGGCGAAGCGCTCGCGATCTACCAGGGCATTCTCGCCGAAGCCGTGGCCGTGCATCGCCAGCGCGGCACGCCCCCGCTGCTGGAGGTCGTCTTTCCTGGCCCATCGGTCGACCAGCCGATCCACAAGCGCTGACCGACATCGTCACGTCGGCCGATCGGCCACGCCCCGGGGAATCCGCCGTGCCGGAAACCGTCCTCTACAAAGACCACCCGGCCATGTTCCGCAACCGGCCGGTGCTGTTTCTCATCTGTTGCGCGCTTGTCCCCTTCGGGATTGGCATCGTCGGTCTCCTCGCCTGGTGGCTCCACTGCCAGGCCACGTCGCTTGTGATCACCGAATCGCGTGTCACCCTGCGGAAGGGGCTGTTGAGCAAATACACCAACGACGTCCTCATCGCCGACATCCGCAACGTGCAGGTGAGGCAGAGTTTCCTCCAGCGGATCTTCGGTGTCGGCGCCGTCGCCGTGTCGACCTCCGGGCAGGGCGACATGGAGATCGAGGTCCCCGGGATGCCGGCCCCCGACCGAATCAAGGCGATCCTCAACGACCGCCGGACCGCCCGCAGGGTGTGAGCCGGGAGAAAAACGCCCCCGCAGGTCTTCCGTCGCCGTGCACCGCCGCGATCAGGTGAGCCCCGCCGTCAGATCGGCCAGATCCTGGGGGATGATGCCGTGGCTGGCCAGGATCACCCTCTGCTCCGCGTCCAAAACGGGTGAGATGCCGGCGAGCTCCGTCGTCCAGGACTGATACTTGGGCATCGCCTGTAGAAACCGTTCCACGTGTCCCTTGAAATGGTTCACGTCTGCGACGAGCCTGTGCGGCGAACGCTTGCAGGAACCGAATCGAATCGTTCGCGTCGTCTCATTGACCGCCACCAGATCGATTTCGGTGTCGGCCTTGTCCCAGAAGCCTTGAATACGATGCGTGACAGGAAAATCACCGATGCCCTTGCGGCTCCGCTCTTCGTAAAGCTGACCCACCAGCTTCTCCAGAGCCGCTCCCTCCACATCCGCCAGCCGGTGGTCGGCTTCGTCGATGAGCCCGTCAAGCGGTCGAAAGGCGATCGCGGAAACGGGATTGGCCAGGGCCGCAAGCCAGGAGCGGAGGAAATTGTCGGTGACGTAATAACGGCCCCGCTTCGCCTCGGGCTTGGCGAAGACAGGCAATTTGCGCTCCATCAGCCCGAATCGCTCGATGAGAACCTTGAGGTATCCGCCCACCTGTGTGTCAGGATTGCCACTGGCCTGCCGAATGGCCCCCACGAGCTCGTTGTGCATCCGACCTGGATTTCGAGCCGCGAATTTCAAGACGACGTCGTAGCGCCCGCGGAGCTCGCGCAGAAACCAGTTCTCGGCTTCGGACCGGAGCGGCGATGAGCTCTCGAAGAACATGCGACGCAGCAGCGTCCTGCGGTCTGCGGCGAGGACATCCTGTTCAAAGCAGTCTCTATAAAACTTGGGCACGCCCTCGAAAAGGTTCCAGAGGAACAACAATCGCTGGGAAGAAGGCTCCGCGTGGTCGTTGAGGATCGAGAGCACCGAGCCGATGTCGAGATGCGTCAGATTGATCGTGTCGGTCACGCGGTTATAGAGAGGGGCCGTTCGATCTTCGAGCAGAGCCACCATCTCCGTATGGATGGAACCGAGGACGATGAGCCCACCCCGTACCTTTTCGGCCTTCGCCTGCAATCGATCCACGGCGGCCTGCAGGAAGGAGCAGAATTGCTCGTGGCCCCTGCGATTGAAGTACTGAAACTCATCGAGAATCAAGATGGTGCCTGCTTCCGCCATCGACTCGAGCAACTTCGCCAGTTGCAGCAGATCGTTGGGCCGGGGATGGCGGTCCGCAGGAACGTGAAACGTCTCCAATGCGTCGTTCACCGCCGACAGAACGCCGGCCGGCTCGGAATCTGGGATCTGGACGTAGAAGACCGGCTGCCGGTTGCCGAGCTCCTCCATGGCGTGCCGGATCAGCGCTGTTTTGCCGATCCGGCGTCGCCCGGTGACCTTGGCAAAGAACCACCGCTTGCGGTCGAGCATCTGCTTCAAGGCCGCAAGCTGTTCTTTTCGCCCGTAGAACTTCCAGTCAGCCATCCCTCCCCCATGAGATAAAGCCGCTTTACCAGATTAAGATAAAGAGACTTTATCTCAACCGATTTCGTAACGCAAGTCCTTCTTGAAAAGGGGCTTGGAACCCGGCGAACGTCGAGGTTTGCCCGCTTTCCGCCGGCTGCGGGGAAGGCTCGGGACCATCCCGGCGACGGATTGCCAGCTCCGCCGATCATTCCCAGACCGCGGGAAGGGTGTCGTCGAGCGCCCCGAAGTTGAGCGCCTCGAAGAACGATTGCCTTCCCCCCCCGCGGAACCGGTCAGCGGATCGAGAGATCATCCGGGGTGAGGGCCCAGACCGTTGGCCGGCCGGAGGCTCCACCGATCGCTTCGCGGAGGAAGAGATCGATTACGCCCGTCCGCAGGCCAGCTTGGCCGAGGATGGCGAGCGCCTCCTGTGAAACGCCGAGGGACGCCAGGCGGGTGCTGGCGTCAGGATCACCGAAGAGAACGGAGAGATCGAGGCCCGCCGATACGTTCGGCCGATGGACGATCTCGTATTTCTCGATCCCAGCCTTCTTCGCCACCGCCGCCAGGCAGTCGTCGAGGCCGCCGATCTCGTCGACGAGCCCTGCCGCCTTCGCCTGGCTCCCCGACCACACCCGGCCACCGGCCAGATCCTGGAGTTTCTCGACCGGGATCCCACGCGACTCGCTGACGAGCTTGAGAAACCGGCCGTAGACATCGTCGATCGTCTTCTGGAGCTTTGCTTGGTCGTCCTCGTTCCAGCCCCGGTCGGGGGCGAAGGCGCTGGCGGCCTCGTCGAGGGCGATGTTCTCCATGTGGAGCCCCACGCGCTTCAGAAGGGTGCCGAAGCTGATCTTCATCGAAAAGACACCGATCGAGCCGGTGAGCGTGCCCCGCTCGGCGTAGACCGGCACTCCGAGGCAGGAAACCCAGTAGCCCCCCGACGCGGCCACCTCCCCCATCGAGACGATCGTCGGCTTCTTCTTGGCCAGCTCCGCGAGCGCCTGACGGATCGCTTCGCTGGCCGTGGCCGAACCCCCCGGTGAATTGATGCGGACGACGACTCCCTTGATCTTGTCGTCGCGGCCGATCTCCTGGATCGTCTTGACGGTGGGGCCGGAGACGATCGAGCCCGGCGATTCCTTCTTGCCGTCGACGATCGCCCCGGAGAGGTGCATGACCGCGATCGAGATTTCAGAGACCTTCGTCGCCTTGTCGGGCCCCCCCGACATCACTTTCCCCATCAGCTCGAAGACCGACATCTCCTTCTTCGGCTTCGCCGCCGCCTCCACCCAGCTCGTCTCACCGCCGACCCAGCGATTCAGCGTCGCCTTCATCGTGCCAAACGGGGCGAGCTCGTCGACGAGCCCGGCGGCGAGGGCCTCGGCCGGGATGAAGAGCCGCTGCTTCTGGAGCTCGCGCACCTTCTCGGTCGTCAGGCCGCGGCCGCGGGCGATCATCGACACTTGGGCGTCGTTCATGCTCGTGAGCATCTCGAGGTAGTGCCGGCGGAGGTGCTCGCTCATCGTCGCGTTCACGTAGGGCTCGACGGCGCCTTTGAAATTGCCCGCCTTGACGACCGAGGCCTTGAGGCCGAGGAGATCCATCGCATCGCGGTAGAAATACGACTGCATCGTCTTCGACGGCATGTCGACGCCGCCGAGGTCGGCCATCGCCACGTGATCACAGCCGGCCGCCACCGCGAGGTGGGCCGACTCGGCGCTCTCGAGCCAAGCCCCCACCTTCTTCCCCGATTTCCGCAAGCTCGAGAGGCGGCGGAGGAGCTCGTCGAGCTGGGCGAGGTTCAAGCCGAGATCGGCGTCGGAGAGATCGAAGACGACGGCATTGATCTTCGGGTTCTTTGCGGTCTCCTCGAGGAGCTCACAGAGCTTGTAGAAATTCCTCCGCTTTCCCGGGCTGCCACCGATGATCAGGCTCGTCGGATCGAACTCGTTGGCACCGACGATGTCTTCGTAAGTCCCCCCGAGCGTGACAAGCTGCACCTGAAGCTTCGCCGCCTCGGCTTTCGCCTTCGCTTCGGCTTCCTTTCGCTTCTCGGCCCGAGCCGCCTCAGCATCCGAGGGCTTGGCTTCGGCGGGCTTGACATCCGCCGGCTTCGCTTCGGCAGGGGCCGCCTCGGCCGCCGGCGGCGCTGGAGGGGCAGCGGGTTCGGTGGCGGGCTTCGCCGCGGCGGCCGGAGGGGGCTCGGCCACGGCGGTGGCGCCGTCGTCGGCCTGGGCCAGGCCGGCAGCCGCCGCCAGGGTGAGCAGGAGGGCCACGCTCCAGGCCAGTTCCAAAACCAGTCGACCGGTCAGTCCGCAGCCTCGAGCCTTCATGCATTTCTCCCTGCGATGGTTGACTGTCTTGGGGGCAGCGGCCCGCGATCGGGACGTCGACCGCGGCCTGTTGTTCAACGCCCGGAGCGGGCGCAGGAGGTCCTGCCGAACCCCGTCCCTCTGTCGAAGGATACGCTCGGGGCGGGGCGGTGACCAATGCCTCCGGGGCCAGACTCCACCTCCCCCACCCGATCGCCGCAGTCCGCACCGCCGTGGCCGGAAGCCGGGTCTGACCCGTCACTTCCGGCTGGCTGCGGATCACCCGGCCAGCTTCAGCCCCCCCCAGACGGCCGCGAAACCGAGCAGGTTCGAGGCCACGACATAAGACATCGCCAAGCCCGGCCGCCCCGACTGCCACAGCTCGACCGCCTGGAAGGCATAACTGGAGAAGGTCGTGAAGCCCCCCAGGAGGCCGACCAGGAGGATCATCTCGATCCCCTGCGGCAACGCGACGCGCGACCTGGTCGCCCCCACGATCGCCCCGAAGCAGAGCGCCCCGAGGGCGTTGACAGCAATCGTTCCCCAAGGGAACCCGGTGCCGAAGAGACGCGTGGCCACGACGGTGACCCCGGCCCTCGCCACCGTTCCGAGGGCGCCGGCCAGGGCTACGGCGATCCAATGGCCCATCGTCGACATTGCCCTCTCCCGACCGTTCCGCTGTTCACTCCGGCCCATCCGACGTTCATCGAATCCTAACTTCCCCGGGCCCATCGGGCGTGTTGGCCAAGTTCCCGATGTTGCAACATCCCCCCCATCGCCGTATAAAAAAGTGGTTGGAAGAGACGGTGGGGGAGCGGGGACACAGAGTTCCGCGACGGAGGATTCCATGAATCGGCACGATGCCCTGTTTCTCGTCGTTGTTCTTGTCGCGGCAGCAGCGATCCTCGTCGCGGCGCCGATGGTCGTCAGCTTCGCCATCCGCTCCGGCGCCGACGCCCTCGGCCGGATGGCCATTGACCATTCCCTCTGACGGCCCGCTGGACGTCGCGGCCGTTCTCCCGACGCGGCTCGCCCGCTTCAACCCCCTGGCTTGGCAGGGGCACTGGCTTGGCAGGGGCACTATGCATCTCGAACGGTTCACATTGCGGTTCGCCACGCTGGCCACTTTCCTCGGCGCGTTGCTGTGGGCCTGCCTTCCGGGTGTCGGCTCGGTCGACCGGATCGGGGCCGAGGATCTCGAAGTTTCCCTGACCCGGGCTCCCCACGGCACGCCGTTCACGTTCGAGGTGATCGAGAGCCTCGACGCGGCCTATCTCGGCGACACGCCGAGCCATATCGGCCGCCACGGCGGGCTCGAGTTCCGGCCGAACGTGGCCCTCGGCGATCCGGTCTACCGCGTGGCAGAGGAGGCCGGCGGGGCGGCGAGGCCGGTGCGGAGCGGCAGCGTGACGCGCGTCGTCTGGGAGCGCGTCAGCCGGAGCCTGACGGTGGAGTTCGATCCGGAGCCGTTTGTCCGCATCGCCGTCGGCGACGTGGTGTTTGTCGACCTCAATCCGGCCCCCCCCACGGCCCGGCCTTGATTCCTCCCGGCCCGGATTCCGCAGTGGGAATCGGCGCGGGCTGAACCATCGCGTTCAAGGCCACGTATCGAGGGGCCCGGATCGGGTCGGATAAAATCCCTCGGGCGACCGTTGGCAGGCCCCGAACGCCAGCGCCATCGCCGCAGCGGCCCAGCGTCAGGCGCGCTGCGGAAACCGGCCCTCCCGGTCGATATACTCTGCCCCACTCCCTCGGTCGTCGCGCGGCGGCTGAGAAGGGTTTTTCCCCGCGCGCACAGCGGACAAGCGATGCTCGACTTCCCCCACCGGATTCTGTTTATCGGTTTTGGCGCCGTGGCCCGCTGCACGCTGCCGGTTCTCCTTGACCACATCAAGGTGCCGCCCCACGACATTACGATCATCGATTTCGAGCCCCTCGAATCGGCGATCCGTCCCTGGATGGAACGAGGCGTGCGCTTCGTACGCGAGCGGATCACCCCCGATAACCTCGGCGAGGTCCTCGGCAAGCACCTGTCCGCAGGCGATCTCCTCATCGACCTTGCCTGGAACATCGACTGCTGCGAGATCGTGCAGTGGTGCCATCACCACGGGGTGCTCTATCTCAACACCTCCGTCGAGATGTGGGATCCGTACGAGCATGCCGTGACGGCGAAGCCGAACGAGCTGACGCTCTACTGGCGCCACATGAACCTGCGGCGGATGATCGCCAACTGGAGCACGCTGGGTCCGTCGGCTGTCCTCGAGCACGGCGCCAATCCCGGCCTCATCAGCCATTTCACGAAGCACGCCCTCCTCGACATCGCCACGCGCTGCCTCGAGGAGCGGAAGTTCACCGGCCGGAAGGCGGAACAGATCCGCGAGCTCTCCCGGACCCGCGCCTTCAACCACCTCGCCCACGAGCTCGGCGTGAAGGTGATCCACTGTAGCGAACGCGATACGCAGATTTCCAACCGGCCGAAGCAGGTGGACGAGTTTGTCAATACGTGGAGCGTGGAGGGATTCCGCGAGGAGGGGACGACCACCGCCGAGATGGGCTGGGGGACGCACGAAAAGGAGCTCCCGGACCGGGCCTTCGAGCACGCGGAGGGCCCCCGCAGCCAGATCGGCCTGATGCGAATGGGGATGAACACCTTCGTGTCGAGCTGGGTGCCGCAGCATGAGATCATCGGGATGGTGGTCCGTCATGGTGAGGCCTTCAGCATCACCGAAAAGCTGTCGGTGCGCGACGACCACGGAGTGACCATCTACCGCCCCACCGTTCATTACGCCTACTGCCCGAGTGATGCCGCGATCGCCAGCCTCCACGAACTGCGGGGATACGACTACGATCTCCAGCCGCGGGTGCGGATCATGACCGACGAGATCACGTCGGGCTCCGACATCCTCGGGGCCCTCGTCATGGGCCACCCGCTGACGAGTTGGTGGTGCGGGACGGATCTTTCGATCGAGGAATCGAGGCGCCTCGTGCCCCACCAAAACGCCACGACGATGCAGGTGGCGATCTCGGTCGTGGCCGCCTGCATGTGGATGGTCGAGAATCCCGACCGGGGAGTCCTCCTCCCCGACGACCTGCCGCACGAATATGTCCTCGGCATCGCCAAGCCGTATCTCGGGAAATTCATTTCCATTCAGAGCGATTGGACGCCGCTGAAGCGTTCGTACGACCCGTTCCGCGGTCAGGTCGTGGCACGGCGCGATTCTGACGATCCCTGGCAATTCAAGAACTTCCTGCTCCCCGACGGAGGCTGACAGAAAGCCACATGACTCCCGCCACGCTGCTCAAGCTCGCCAAGACCCACGGCACGCCCTTGTTCGTCGTCGACCACGCCGAACTGCGCCGCAACTACGCCACCTTCCGCAAGCACTTCCCTCGGGTGCAGGTCTACTACGCCGTGAAGGTCAACAGCGATCCGGCGATCGTCGAGACCTTCTACAAGGCCGGTGGCAGCTTCGACGTGGCGAGCATGCAGGAATTTCACACCGTCCATCAATTCATCGAGCATCTCCCGAAGAAGGCCCGGCAGGACTTCATCTGGGACAAAATCATCTACGCCAATCCGATCAAGCCGACGGAGACACTCCGCGAGCTCGACCAATACCGGCCCCTCGTCACCTACGACAACCACGAGGAGGTGAAGAAGATCGCCAAGGACGCGCCGCACGCCGGGCTCGCGCTGCGGATGCGGGTGCCGAACACAGGCTCGATGGTTGAGCTGTCGAGCAAGTTCGGCGCCCTGCCGGGAGAGGCCGTCGGGCTGATCGAGTATGCCCACAAGCACGATCTTGTCGTCGAGGGGCTCTCGTTCCACGTCGGCAGCCAGTGCACGAATCCGCAGAACTACATCCAGGCCCTCCACCTCTGCGCCGGCGTGTTCGCCGAGGCGAAGAGCCGGGGCTTCGAGCTCAAGCTCCTCGACATCGGCGGCGGATTCCCCGCGGCCTACGACGACAGCGTGCCGGAGTTCTCCACGCTTGCCAAGTCGATCAACCACGAGCTCGACCGGCTCTTCCCCGCGCCCATCGAGATCCTCGCCGAGCCAGGGCGGTTTCTCGTGGCGTCGGCCGGCTGGGCGGTCTCGAAGATCATCGGCAAGGCGTTCCGCAACGACAAGACCTGCTACTACGTCGACGACGGCGTCTATCACACCTATTCCGGCGTGATCTTCGACCACTGCACCTACCACATGAAGAGCTTCAAGAAGGGGACGCCGAAGCTGTGCGCCGTGTTCGGGCCGACCTGCGACGCGCTCGACACGATCAGCCTCGCCGAGCAGCTCCCCGATCTCGAGATCGGCGACTATCTCTACAGCGAGAAGATCGGCGCCTACTCCGCCGCGTCGAGCACCCACTTCAACGGCTTCCCGCCGGCGAAGGTGGTTCACATCAACCAGAAGTGACCGGCCGCTGGGTCAGGCCTCCTCGGCTTCCGTCTCCGGTGCCCACGGCTGGTGACGGCCGCCCCACGTGATCTCGCCGGCCCCGTCGCGGCGCACCGCCTCGATGACGTGGTAGTGCTTCACCTCCTCGCGGGCGACCGCGTCCCATTCGGCAGGAAGCTGCTCGAGGTACCACGACGGCTGCTTCGTCACCACGAGGAGAGTTCCCTCCGGCGCGAGCGCCCGCCGGGCCGCCTCGACAAACAGCGCCGCGATGCGGAAGTCGGCGTAGTAGGGGGGATTGGCCAGGGCGAGATCGTACGTGCCCGGATCGGGGGCATGTCCGTGCGCCTCGAGCGCCACCTCCAGGTTCGGGAGGCCGTTGCTTGTCGCTCCGAAGCGGGCACATTCGACGGCCCGCGCGGCGCTGTCGAAGGCGTGGACATGGACGGTCGGATCGCGGGCCGCCATTCCCAGCCCCACGCTCCCCGGCCCGCAGCCGATGTCGAGCACGCGGGTGTCGGGGGCGACATCGACGGCATTGAGGAGATGGCGGGCACCGGGATCGATGCGCCGATGGGAGAAGACCCCGGGGCGGGTCAGCGCCTTGAGGAGACGGCCGCGGTCGCGAAACACGACCTCGCAGGAGAAGTCGCGGATTTTCGCCGGCTCGCGCGTCTTCTCGACAACATACGTGACCGTCTCCTCGCCCGGCCGGACGCGGACGGTCTCACCGGTGGCCGAGAGTTGCTCATGGAGCCAACGGTCGCGGGGGTTGTCGGTGGAGACGACGAGCCGGCCACCGGGCTGGAGCTGGACGAGGGCCTGCTGGAGGAGCTCGCGGGTCAATTCCGCCTCGCCGCCCGAGGCGGTGGGGAGGACGACGAGATCGTAGGGGCCAGCCGGCATGTCGGCGGCACAGACGAGCCTGGCACTGCCTGCCGCAGGCGTGGCGGGTGACTCTCCCCTGGCGATGTCGTCACGAGCCAGATCGAGATGGAAGAGGTCGAGGAACCAGACGGTGACGTCCGCCGTGGGGCGTTCGGCGGCCAGGGTCCGCCCAGCCTGGGCCCGCCCGAGGGTCGTGCAGAGGATCCGCTCGCCGGGGAGGTCGCGGGCGATGGCGAGGGCATGGGCCTCGGCGGGGCGGGGGGGAAGCGGTGCGGGAGGGGCTTGATGATCCATGGAGCCGATTAGAGCAGGACTGCCACAGGATTCATCCGCCGCCTCCGGATCGGCGGCCCGCCCTCTCCACGGCCTCTCCTTGACCGCGCCGCGGAGGAGGAGCCCGGCCGGCCGGCGCCTCAAAACCTGCTTCGATCTCGGCCAACCTTGACCGGAGGATGGCTGCGACCCCCGGCTCGGCGGCCAGGAGATCGCGGGTCTCACCGGGATCAGAGCCGAGATGAAAAAGCTCCGTTCCCCCGGCGGCGTTGACGACGAGCTTCCAATCGCCGGCAAAGCAGGCCCGGTCGGCCGTGGCAATCACGAACGGGGGCCGCTCGTCGACGCGCCCCGCCGACAGTGCCGGCCAGAGGTCGACGCCGTCACACCGGGCGGCGGCTGGAAGCGGGATGCCGGTCGCGGCGCAGAGCGTGGGAAAGAGATCCTGGACGGTAATCGGCTGCTCGGAAACCGTGGCGGCCGGAAGATGACTGGGGAACCGCACGATCGTCGGGACCCGGATCCCCCCTTCGTAGACCGTCGCCTTCCGGGCCCGGAAGGGGGCGTTGCTGCCGGACCGGTCGGCGCCGTTGTCAGAGAGGAAGAGAACGATCGTCTCGGCCGCCAGCCCGCGCTCGTCGAGCGCCTCGAGCACCCTCGCCACGCCTGTATCGAGCACATCGATCATGCCGCAGCGCGTCGCCTGGGGCTCGGGGAGCCCTGCATATTTCGCCGTCGAGGCGGCCGGCGCGAGAATCGGGAAATGGGGCACATTGAAGGCCACCTGGAGATAGAAGGGACGGTCGGCATCCTGCCGCTGGATGATCCGCACCGCCTCATCGGCCATGAGGATGGCGGCATACCCCTCCTCCTCGACAGGCGTCCCGTCCCGCTGCCAATCGAGGTCTCCGCGCCGGTCGAGATGGGTGAAGGAGTCGATCTCGGGGCCGAGAAAACCATAGAAATGGTCAAACCCACTCGCCAACGGCGGGCTCGAGATGCCGAGGTGCCATTTACCGATGAGGTTCGTGGCATAGCCGGCGGCGGAAAGGGTGCGGGGGAGCGTCGGCAGACCGGCGGGGAGGCCCGGATCACGGCGCCTCAGCGGCCGGTCGATGCCGAAGCGCCGCGGCAGGCAGCCGGTGAGAAGGGCAGCGCGGGTCGGGCTGCAGACAGGATGCGCGTAGCAGCGCTGCAGCTCGACCCCTTCCGCGGCGAGCCTGTCGATCGCTGGCGTGCGCGCCGGTCCGCCGTGCCGCTCGAGATCCCCCCAGCCGAGATCGTCGGCGAGGATCACGACGATGTTCGGCGGTCGAGCCTCCACCGCAGCCGTGACCGTCATCGCCACAAACAAGCCGGCGAGGCACGCAACGACGAGCCTGCCGATGACACGCATGAACGCCACCAAGTGAGTGGGCTACGGTAGGAAGACGACGGCCGCGACGAGGAAGGGGTACGGCCCGGCTGGCCCCTCCGCGGCGCGACGGCCGCGCCGCGGAGAAGAGCCTTCAGGATTCACTCGGGGCGGCGCGGACGTTCGGGCCGCGGGGCACCGTCACCGCCAGGCCCACCTGGCGGGCCGCCGGCACCGCCACCTCCCGGACCGCCACCACCAGGACCGCCACCACCAGGACCGCCACCACCAGGACCGCCACCACCAGGACCGCGACGGCCGCCGCGCCCTTCAGGGCCGCCCGGTGGACCGCCGCCCGGGGGACCGCCGGCTCCAGGCCCGCCAGCTGCTCCTGGACCACCTGGCCCGCCACGCTGTCGCCCCATCTCCTCGGCAAACTTCATCAATTCATTGCGATCGAGCTTGCCGTCGCGGTCAGTGTCGAACGACAAGGCGCGCTCTACAAACCGCTCCGGGCTGGGGGGGCCCATCCCTGCGCCCCGGCCACCGCCAGGTCCACCCTCCGGCGGACCTCCCGGTGGCGGACCTCCCGGTCCACGCTCCCCTCGGCCCGGGCCCCCCGGCCCACGCTCACCCGGCGGACCGCCGCGGGGCGGGCCTTCGCCTCTTTCTTCCCCTCTGGCTTCCCCTCTGCCTTCCCCTCTGGGGGGACCAAATCCTCCCGGGGGCCCTTCGCCCGGCGGCCCATGCTCCCCAGGGGGATGCGGCGGGCGAAACTCCTCTTCGTCGATGACACCGTCGCCATTGCCGTCAAGGCCGAGGAGGGCGGTGGCAGCGTTCTTGATTTCTTCGGCATCGAGCCGGTGATCGTGATCGCGATCGAGGGCCTCGCGGAGAGGGTCAAACGGCGGCGGGCCGGGTGGTCCCCCACCGAACTCTGGAGGCGGCGGGCCGCCACCCGGGCCGCGCGGCGGCTGGGCCATGGCCAGCGCGCCGAGGCCGATCAGCGCGACCGTCGCGGCGATCGCGCCCCAGGATCGTGTTCCGAGTTTCATTGCATTCACCCTGCTTTCTGGTTTGGTCACCGACCCGATCAGGCCGCCGTCGAGCGGCCACCGATCATTCCGACGATCCGATTGCATACAAGAACTTCCCCGAGCGGAGATAGATCCGGCCGTCGGCGAGGGCCGGCGTGCCGCTGGCATCGCTGTCGTCCCCCTCGAAGACGTTGTGCGCCAGCACCTCGAAGCGCGGCGCGGCGGGGAGGACGATCGTCCCGTCGTAACGCGTCACGACATACACCTTCCCGTCGGCAACCACCGGCGAGGCATAGACCGGCCTCCCCCCCGAGGTAATCTCGCGAACGCGTTCCTTGTAGATTTCCGCGCCGGTCTTCGCATCGGAGCAGAAGGCCAGCCCCTTGTCATCGATCCAGAAAAGGTGCCCGTCGTGAAGCACTGGCGTGGCCACGTAGGAGCTCGTGCGGCTCGTCCAGAGAACGTGTGTCTTCGAAACATCCCCCCGGCCGCCGGCCCGGACGGCAAGCGATCCGGAAGAACGATAGCCACCGAAGACGTAGACCGTCTCGCCATCGACGATCACGCTCGGGCTCACGTTCCCGGTGAGCCCCATCTCAGTGTGCCAGCGGAGTTTTCCTGTGCCGGGGTCCAGGCCCCACACCTCCCCGGGAACAGCGACGACGATCTCCGCGGAGCCGTCGGGGAGCGTGACCACGCCCGGGGTGCCGTAGGCAAGCTCGAGGGCTGCGGCCTCGGCCTTCCAGACTTCCTTCCCGGTCCGCTTGTCGAGCGCCCGGATCGACTGGCTCTCTTCTGACGCGTTGCAGATCAGATGCTCCCCATGAAGGATCAGGCTGGCCCCCGATCCCCAGCGGCGGTTGCTCGACTCGGTGCCGACGCCCGTCCGCCAGATCTCGTTTCCCTCCATGTCGAAGGCAACAATCCCCGCCTTGCCGAGGAACGCCCACACCATCTCCCCATCGGTGACCGGCGTGTTGCTCGCGTAGCCATGCTCGGTGAGGTAGCCCGCGTAGGGATCATCGGGGCCGGACGCGGCGATGTCGCGCTGCCAGGCGACCTTTCCGTCCTTCCGATCGATCTTCACCAGGTGCCTGGTCGGCCCTTGTCCTCGGCCCCCTTCCGACCAACAGGTGACGAAGACCGCATCGCCATGGACGATCGGGCTCGACGATCCTCCCCCCGGCAGCGCCGTCTTCCAGAGGAGGTTTTGGGAGTTGCCCCACTCGACGGGCGCCGAGGTGCCGGCTGCCCGTCCCCCCGGCCCGCGGAACTGCGGCCAATCCTCGGCGGTCGCCGCGGCCGCGGCGACCAACAGACAGGCCGCGGCGAGGCCTACCGTAATCTGAGCACCGATCTTCATCTCACGGATCTTCATCGTGTCACCTTCCTGGCTTGCCCGCGGGGCCGTCATTCCACGACCCGGAGAACGTCGTTGCGTTTGTAGACCCGGTTGCGACCGCCGCGGGCCGCCCCCTCGAACTCGAGATGGCAGTCGAGGAGGACGCCGAGAGTGGCATCGGCGGGGATATCGAGTGTAATCGTGACGAGATTCCCTTCGCGGCGGATCGCGGTGGCCTCGTAGGGGCCGATCTGGACCCATGACGGCGCGCCCTCGGGCATCGGGAAAGCGCTCCGCCCGGCGCCGCGCGGCGAGATCCCCTCGCGCGGATCGAGTTCGATCGTCACCTGGCGTTTCCCACCGGGGGCAATCGATCCCGGCAGGACGGCGACGATGGCCGGATCGGCGACTGTCTCTCCCTCGGCGTTGTTTTCGATCGGGCCCGAGCCGGCGCGCCGCATTCCGCGGTTGTTGCTCGGCTCGACGACGCCCCGGTAGCCGCCGAGGATGTAGGGGAACTGGCCCGGTGTGGCATGGTAGTGGTAGCCGCGGTGTGGATCGGTATGGCCGTTGCAGGCGTCGAGCGCGAGGCCCAGCGGAACGAGCGTGTCGCTGTCGCGAGCCATCACGCCATCGGCTTCGTAGGGGCCGTGAATCGGAAACCCATCCCAGGCGAAGCCGATGATCGGCGAATGCTGTTTGCCGTCGTCCTTGAACGGGCTTTTCACACAGACCGGATACTTGTGGTAGTGGTAGACGCCGGTCTGCTGGGGATGGCCGCAGCAGGCATCGAGCCAGACCTCCGAATAGCCCTCGACCGCGTTCATCCCTCCCTGCTCGAAGGGATTGAAGAACACCACACCATTGAGCGCCGTGCCGACCGGCCCCATCGGCAGGCGCGTGGTCGATGCGGCCAGCCTCGGCTCCAGCGGCAGGCGGAAGGTGAAGTCCTGGACTTGAATCGAGTTTGGATTGCCACTGTTGGGGAAGATCGCGGTGGGATGGTTGGGGTAGCCCTGGCTTTGGATGACGAGAAACCCAGCCGGGTGGAGCTCGCTGCCGGGCTCGTGCGAGATCCGTACCTCGTCGACGCCGTCACCATTGGAATCGCGCCGGTGGTAGCTGAAGAGGTCGACCAGTTGCACCTCGTCGCCGACGACGTCGCGATAGAGATAGCGCGGCTCGTCGAGCTTGTTGCCGGCCTCGTCGTGGGTGCGGATGACCCACCGCCCGCCGATCGACTCGACGCCGGCGGGGAGATCCTCGGCTCGGCCGGCCGCCGGGAGGAGGAAGGGGAGGAGCAGGAATGGGACGAGGAGCAGGGCGAGCGCGGCGGCCGCGATCGATCGCGTGCCCGCGTGGCGGCGGTGCGGAATCGCGGCGAAGGCCGCGGCGAGTTGCTCGACGGCGGCGCTGTCGAAGCTCACCCGGGCGCGGCGGCGCGACCGCAACCAGGTGCCGACCCGATGGCGGGCGATGCCGATCGCCCAGGGGACGAAGGGACGGGACTCGTCGTAGCGGTCATACGACTCGAGCACCGCCACGGCCACCTCCTGGAGGAGGTCGTCGCGCTCGCGGAAATCACGGACGACCGACGTCAAAAACGCCGCCACGGCCGGCTGCGCCAGCGCCCACCCCCGTGTCACCTGTCGCAGCCGATCGTCCATTGTGCTGCTCCCTCGAGCCTGTCTGCCTCGGGCTTCCGTTCCTTTCTTCGCTGCCGGGAGCGAAACATGACATCGCTCTGCCGAGATTTTTTTCCTCCTCTTCCGCTCTCGGCAGCGCTCTTGTCAGCCGAGGAGCCTCCACGATTGCCACAGCGTGATCCAAACTCCCCAACCGAGTGGCAGGCCGACGAGGCACCAAAACGCGATCACGAGCCCCCACGCCGAGTCCTGCGTTGCGCCTGCGGCGAACGCTTCCCCGCCAGCCATCGGAGCCGGATCGTCTCCCCCGCGCGCCGCGGCCCCCATCTTTGGGGCCTCGATCGGTCGCACGAGCCAGTTGCAGACCGCCCCGGCGAGGAGCACTCCGGCCAGCGCCAGCATCGTCTGGTCGTAGGCCCGCGCGCGACTGATGCCGGCGCGGAGCTGCGCCTCGTTGAGATAGTTGACGAGCACCGGCCCGAGAACGCCGGCCACGCTCCAGGCGGTGAGGAGGCGGCCGTGAATGGCCCCCACGCTGCCGGTGCCGAAGAGGTCGGCCAGGTAAGCAGGGATCGCGGCGAAGCCCCCGCCGTACATCGTCAAGGCGAGGCAGAGCAGCCCGCAGAATGCCGCCACGCTCCCCGCCCGGCCGGCGACTGGCACGAGGGCGAACAGGCCCGCCCCGGCGACGAGGAAGATCGCATAGGTGGCCCGGCGGCCAATCCGGTCGGAGAGGCTCGACCAAAACAGCCGGCCGACGATGTTGAAAAGCGAGAGGAGCCCGGTGAATCCTGCCGCGACGGCGGCGGTGCGGGCAAGCTCAGCCGCATTGAGCTCCTCAAACGGTCGATCGCTGCCGATCAGCCGGCCGCCAAACACCTCCTGGAGCATCGGCGATGCCATCCCGATGACGCCGATTCCGGCCGAAACGTTGCCCAGGAGTACGCCCCACAGGAGCCAGAACTGGGGCGTGCGACAGGCCTCCGCCGCCGTGAACGACCCTGTCTTTTCCGCGGCCTGCCCTCCTTTCGGACCGGCCCAACCGGCCGGCCTCCACCCCTCCGGTGGCACCCGGTAGGCGAAGGCACCGAGCATCATGAAGGCGAGGTAGATCGCTGAGAGCGTGACGAACGTCTCGGCCACGCCGACGCTCGTCGCCGATTGAAAGTGCTTCATGAGCCGGTCGGCGAGCGGCGACCCGATCATCGCCCCACCACCGAACCCCATGATCGCCAGGCCGGTGGCGAGCCCGCGCCGATCGGGGAACCACTTCATGAGCGTCGACACCGGCGAGATGTAGCCGAGCCCGAGGCCGATCCCGCCGATCACCCCGGCCCCCAGCCAGAGGAGCCAGAGTTGGTGCCAGCGGACGGCGAGCGCCGAAAGCAGCAGCCCGCCGCACCAACAGCAGGCCGACACGAACGCCGCCTTGCGTGGGCCCACGCGCTCGAGCCGAGAAAGACGAAGAACAGCGTGTAGAGCCAACCCAGCAGCGGCTTGTCCCAATCCCATTCCGTGGAAAGAAGCCGGGCGACAAGCGTCGCGTCGGCACGGGGAGCGACGCTGTGATCGATCCCCACGGCGTGCGTCAAAGGGAGCCAGAAGACGCTGAAGCCATACGCCATCCCGATGCACAGATGGATGCACAGCGCCGCCGGCGGCACGAGCCAGCGGTTGAATCCGGGCGGAGCGACCGTTCGCGACCTGTCGAGCAGTCCAGCCATCGGCTCCCTCCCGTGAGTCGCCATTCATCGAAACGACCTGTTCGTTGCCTGCCGGCCGCAGCCGGCACGAACCGGCAAGCAGGCTCGCGATGCACGAATGGACGTCGCTGGAGATCGTGCACGGGACGGCCGAGAGCACCACTCGATGAACTTCTCGACATCGAACAGCGCCATTGCGAAACAAGCCAGACGTGAATAGGATAACGGGCTTTTGTTCCCATATCCCGGAGGGTGACAGGTAACCGTTCACGGGGCGGGGAGCAGTGACGGCGACTTTCGGCCGGCCATGTGGGCCTCGACAGCCTCGGTGACGTAGGCGAACACGTTCCGTTTCTGGAGCCGACAGGTTTCGATCACCGTCAGGGCCCGCTCTACGAACCGGCTGCCCTTGCCATTTTGGGTGCCGAAGCAGAGTTTTCGCCAGATGACCGCATGCCGCAAGGCACGTTCAGCCGTGTTGTTGGTGGGCTGGATATTGTCTTGATCGACAAACTTCCAGAGCCAATCCCGATGGTCGTACAGCTCGGTGCACATGCCAACCAACCGGGCATTGCCTGAGCACGTCCCGCGCAGGAGCAGGCCGTCAACCGTGTCGCGCACCGGTGCCATACGGCGGCGAAATGTATGCCGGGAGATCATGCCGGCATGATATTCGCGCCAATGTTGGAACATCGCGGTGACCTGCTTCATCAGATCGTGTCCCGAGCTATTGTCAAATGTTGTGTTCGTGACGCCTGAATCAGGCGGCGTTCTGTAGGACTCCGTCGGTGAAGATTCTTCCTTCGAGAACGAGAGCAAGTTGGTGATGCCCGTTGAGTCGTCGC
>Ga0114973_10001024_pt1 | contig 20947 bp, 15 predicted proteins | sample M_140807_MF_Meta_FD_87025 | JGI IMG/M metagenome (GOLD analysis project Ga0114973, IMG submission 87025) | Freshwater microbial communities from Lake Montjoie, Canada to study carbon cycling - M_140807_MF_MetaG | ecosystem: Environmental > Aquatic > Freshwater > Lake | place: Lake Montjoie...
ATCGTGCCCCTGATCTTCGGGCAAAGCTTTTTGCCCTCCCTGCAGGCCACCCGGATCCTGGTGCTGGCGGCGGTGGCGGAATCGATCAGCCAGGTGCTGCATCAGCCGCTGCTCGCTTCACGGCGCACACGCCTCTACTTCATCGCCCAGAACGGCGCGGTGACCATGGCCGCCCTGGCCGGTTGGATCCTGATCCCGCGCCTCGGGGTGGACGGGTTTCTGGTGGCCAAACTCCTTTATGCCCTCACCCCACTGCTCATTTATTACCTGGCCGCCAGAGGCCATCTGCTGGAGCGGTCGGCCCTTGATCGCCACCTGCTGCTCACCCTGGCCCTGATTCCCGTGTGCTGGTTGGGAGGGACAGCCAGCGCAGTCGGTGAAACCCTCGTCCTGGTTGCCATGGCGGGGATCCTTTCGATGGAAGCCTGGGCGATGCGCGGGATGATCAAGCTGCCCCGCTCCTTTGGGAGGGATCACACCCGTGAGCTCTGAGCCGTGACGCTTCAGCCGCTGCGTGTGCCGGGGATCAGCTGCCAGGCCATCGGCTCTGTCACGGAAGCGGCAGGAGCGGCGCGCCAGGGCGCCTTCGGGTGGTTGCCGGAGGCCGGGGGCTAGCCGATGCGGGTGCTGCAGATGATGCCGGTGTATGCCCCCGCCTGGCAGTACGGCGGCCCGGTGCTGAGCGTCAGTCGCCTGGCCGAAGGGTTGGTGCGGCAGGGGGTCGACACGCGGATGCTCACCACCAACGCCGGACTGCCCCAGCTGCCGCCGGAGCAACTCGGCCGGCCCCTGCTGCGCAACGGTGTGGTGGTGACCTACCACCCGGTGGATCGCACCAGCGGCCCCATCCACTCCAAGGCCTTGCTCAAGGCGCTGCCAGCAGCCCTGGAGGGGGTGGATCTGGTGCATATCAGCGCCATCTGGCAGCCCTTGGGCATTCCGGTGCAACGGGCAGCCCTGGCCCGCGGCATCCCGGTGCTCAGCAGCCTGCGGGGAGCCCTCGGCCCCTATTCCCTCCGGCAGGGCTGGTGGAAAAAAATCCCCTGGTATCTCTGGCGAGAGCGCCCCTTGCTGCAACGGGCGGCCGGACTGCATGTCACGACGCGGCAGGAAGGCCAGGAGCTGGCAGGCCTGGGTCTGGGGGCACCGCGCTTTCTGTTGCCCAATCCCCTCGACCTCCAGACCCTGCGGCCCGATCCAGCGCTGGGACTTCGCTGGCGCGCGCAGCGGGGCCTCGACCCCTCCAAACCCCTGTTGCTGGTCTGCGGCCGCCAACACCACAAGAAGGGGCTCGACCTGCTCCCCGCCGCGATGGCACCCCTGGCCAACAGGCCCTGGACCCTGCTGCTGGTGGGGGGTGATGACGACGGCAGCGGCGCCCGCCTGCGGGCCAACTTCGGGCGCGCCGGCCTGGGTGATCGGCTGCATTGGATCGACACCCTCCCGGCCGGGGAGCTGGCCGGCGTTTACAACGCCGCCGATCTGTTGCTGCTGCCCAGCCGTCATGAAAACTTCGGCAATGTGGTGGTCGAAGCCTTGGCCTGTGGCACAGCGGTTCTGATCAGCGACCGCACCGGCCTCGCCGCCGATCTGGTCGAAGCGGGCTTCGGCGCCGTGCTGCCGCGAGAACCCGAACGCTGGTGCGCGTGGCTGGAGCAATGGCTCCGCCAACCCCGACGGGCTGAACCCGGAGCCGCGGAATGGGCCGCGCGTCATTACGACCAAACCGAGGTGGCCGCGATGGCCGTGGAGATCTATTCGCGGATCCTGCAGACTCATGGCCAGCGGCACGGCCGCCCCTGAACGCTTCCGACCCCGACCCTGACACCCGATCCCCCCAGCCTTGCCGCCGTGGTGCTGTGCCTCAACGAGGCCCCGAATCTGCCTCGCTGCCTTCAGTCCCTGGCCTGGTGTGACGAGGCCCTGGTGGTCGATTCAGGCAGTGACGATGGCAGTCAGGAGGTTGCCCGGCGCCATGGGTTCCAGGTGCTGGAGCATCGCCAACCGGGCCGCTTCCTGATCACCGAGCAGCGCAACTGGGCCCTGAGCCAGGCGGGGCTGCTCAGCGATTGGGTGCTGTTCCTCGATGCCGATGAGGCGGTGGGTCCCGCCTGTGCCTTGGCGATCCAGCAGGCCCTGCGGAAGGCCGCCGCCGCCGAAGCCACCGATCAGCCCAGTCCAGATGGCTTCGAACTGACCCCGCGTTACTGGTTCCTGGGGCGCTGGCTGCGCCGCACCCAGGGCTACCCCAACTGGCACCCCCGTCTGGTGCGACGGGGCCGGATGGGGTTCGAAGGGGGCGTGTGGGAAAGCTTTCCCGCCGGCCACCGGGTGGGTCGCATCGCCGAGCCCTACGAGCACTACGCCTTCAGCAAGGGCGTTGACGACTGGCTGGAGCGCCACCGTCGCTATGCCGACTGGGAGGCCGAGCGAATCCTGGCCTACCTCCATGGCGCCGGCGACGGGGCCCTGGGCACCCGCCGCTGGTTGCGGTTGCGCCGCCTCGCGGCCCGGCTCTGGCCGCTGCGGCCCCTGCTGCGGTTCAGCCAGAAATACCTGCTTCAGGGAGGGTTTCTGGAGGGCTGGCAGGGCCTGCTGTTCAGCCTGTTGATGGCGGGCTACGACCTGATCACGGTGGTCAAGGTGATCGAGCGCAAACGACTGGCCCGGGGGCTACCGCTGTGACCCTGCCCAAACGGCTGCTGCTGATCAGCGAGCACTTCGACCCCAGCACCGCCGCCACCGCCCAGCTGATGAGTGATCTGGCCCATGGCCTGAGCCAGAGGGGCTGGAGCGTGACGGTGCTCACGGCCACGGAGGGGAAGCCCTTGCCCTTTCCGGTGGAGCGACTGGGCGGGCCCTCCGGTGCCGCCGCCGGTGTGAGTGTGGTGGGGAAAGCCCTGCGGGGCCTGCGGTTCCTCCAAGGCACCACGCTTTGGTGCCTCCGCCACGGCCGGCACGGTGATGTGGTGCTGATCGTTTCCAATCCCCCTTTCATCGGTCTGCTCGGACCGTTGTTGCGGCGACTCCGGGGACTGCCCTACGTGTTTCTGTTCCAGGACCTGTTTCCCCGATCGGCCGTGCTCAGCGGCGTGCTGCCGGGAGCCGGGCCCCTCACCCTGCTCTGGCGCGGCCTGATGCAACAGGTGTGCCAATCCAGCGCCTGCACCGTGGTGCTGAGCCAGGCCATGGACCAGCGCCTGCGCCGCGAATTCGGCCAGCGGCTGCCCTTGAGCGTGATTCACAACTGGGCGGTGGAATCCGCCGACGCAACACCGCGGCAGACCAACCGTTTTGCCCTCGACCACGGCTTCGCCGATCGGTTCACCCTTCAGTATTCGGGCAACTTCGGACGCCTGCATGACCTGCTGACCTTGCTGGAGGCCGCCAGGCTGCTCCAGGCCGAGCCCGTGCAATTCGTCTTCATCGGGGGCGGGGCCAAGCAACGCCAGATTGAGGCCTGGGTCGATGTGTTCGCGCTGCCGGGGGTGCTGCGCCTGCCCTATCAACCCCGGGAGCGGCTCAGGGAAAGCCTGGGGGCCTGCGACCTCGCGGCGATCGGGCTCATTCCCGGCGCCGAAGACACGGTGGCACCCAGCAAGTTTTACGGCATCCTCGCCAGTGGCCGGGGGCTGGTGCTGATTGCCCGCCGAAGCTGTGACCTGGCCCAACTGGTGCTGCAGGAAGGCTGCGGCATCGTGGTGGAGCCGGGGGAAGCCAGTGAACTGGCCGAGCAACTGCTCCACCTCAGCCGCAACCCGGACGAGGTGCTGGGTATGGGTCGACGAGCCGCCAGTCTCTACAGCCGCCAATTCGGTCTGGAGCGCTCTCTCGACCGCTATGAATCCGTTCTCTGCGCGGCCGCGGCCAGCGCCGCCCGATGATCCTTGTGCTCAGCTACGACGTGCGGCGGCGCGGGGGGATTGAGCGCCTCAGCCTCCAGGTGCAAGCGAGCCTGAGGCGCCAGGGTCGGGCGGTGCGCCTGCTGACGCCGCGGCGTCTGGGGCCTGGGCCGCTGGGGCGTTTCTTGGGTCGTGGACGCTTCCTGCTGGAGCTGATCCTCTGGCTGCCCCAGGCCGACACTGTGTTGAGTATGCATGCCCTCTTGCTTCAGCCCCTGGGCTGGCTGGCTGGGCTGCTGCGGTGGGTTCCCGGCGCTCCCCAGGGCCCCCGGCGGCTCTGCTGGCTGCACGGCATTGAGGTCTGGGGCCAGGCGCTGCCGGCGGTGGCATCGGATCTTCAGGCCTGCCGCCAGCTGATCGCCAGCAGCGGCTTCACCCGCGAGCGGGTGCTGGAGCGGGCAGGCCCCTGGCCGCCGATCCAGGTGGTGCATCCCATGGCCGACCTCGTGGATGCCCGCCAAGCACCGGCCCCCCTGCCCCAGGGGCTGCGGCTGCTGACCGTGGCCCGGATGGCCGCCAGCGAGCGCTACAAGGGCCATCGCCTGGTGCTCGAAGCCCTGGCCTTGCTGCACGCGCGGAACCAACTCTCCAATCAGCTGAGCTGGCGGGTGGTGGGCGAGGGCAACGACCGGGCCGCGCTGGAGGCGCGAACCCGGGAGCTCGGCCTGGAGCCATGGGTGGCCTTCCTGGGTGGCCTGGCGGATGCGGATCTGGAACGGGAGTTACGCCACTGCAGTGTGCTGCTGATGCCCAGCGGCTATGGCCTCGATCCGGCAGGTCAGGCCCAAGGGGAGGGATTCGGCATTGTGTATCTCGAGGCAGCCCAGGCGGGCCGGGCCGCCATTGCCAGCCGCCTCGGGGGGCAGAGCGATCTGATCCTTGATGGCGAAACCGGCTGGTTGATCGATCCAAATCCCAATGATCTGGCGGCCCTGCTGCTGCAGCTGGAGAGGGAGCCCACCCAGCTGGACATCGCGGGCCAGCGGGCCCGGCAACGGGCCTTGGAACATTTCAGCGCGGCCTGCTTCGATCGCTCCCTGTCTGCGGCGATCAACGCTGCTGGCTCCACGGGAGATGGTTGAGATGTGCGGACTGTTTGGCCAAGTGGGAGGCAAAACATGGCCGGAAGCTCCGGTGCTGGCCGCCCTGCGGGGTCGCGGCCCCGACGACCAGGGGCGCTGGAGCCATGGTCCGGCCCTTCTGCTGCACACCCGCCTGGCCATCCAGGACCTTTCTCCCCTGGGACACCAGCCCATGCTCAGCTCCGATGGCGGCGTGGCGCTGGTGTTCAACGGTGAGATCTACAACCAGCAGGCGCTGCGCGAGGAGCTGGAGCAGCTCGGCGCGGAATTCCGCTCCCGCAGCGACACCGAAGTGCTGCTGGAGGGGTTCCGCCACTGGGGGCAGGCCCTCTGGGGCCGCCTGAACGGCATCTTCGCGGTGGCCTGCTGGGAGGTGGAAGCCCAAAGGCTCACCCTGGCCCGCGATGGTTTCGGGGTGAAGCCCCTGCTGTGGAAGCGCTGGAGCGATGGCTGCGCCTTTGGCTCCGAGCTGAGCGCCTTTGAGGCGGCAGGGCTTGCCAGTCGGCGGCGGCTGGATGGGGAGGCCTTGGCGAGTTACGCCCTTTGGGGCTCCGTGGCGTCCCCGCGCACGCTGCTGGCGGGGGTGGAGGTGTTCCCCGCTGGCCACTGGGGCCAGTGGCAACGAGGCAGGAGCTGGAAGCTGGAGGCCTTTGCCGATCCCCTGCCTCCAGCCCCACCAGGCCCCACCCCCCGAAATCTCGACGAAGGGAGCCGGCAAGTGGCTGACCTGCTGCGCCAAGCCGTGAGCCGCCAGGTGATCGGCGATCGGCCCGTGGGCTTGTTTCTCAGCGGCGGGCTGGATTCCGGACTGTTGGCGGCGCTGCTGCGGGAACACCACGGGGGCCCGATCCGCAGCGTTTCGGTGGGATTCAGCGATCTGCCGGGCGCCGTTGATGAAAGCGAGCTGGCGGCGGCCACCGCCGTGCACCTGGGCCTGGAGCACCAGACCCTTCGGATCACCAGGCAAAGCCTCGACGCCAGCTTGGATCCTTTTCTCACGGCCATCGACCAACCCAGCATCGATGGCTTCAACAGCTTCCTGGTGGCCCGGGCCGCGGCGGACAACGCCATGCGGGTGGCCTTCTCCGGCCTCGGCGCCGATGAGCTGTTCGGGGGCTACGGCCACATGGCCCCAACGGCCCTGGCTCGGGGACCGGAACAGCTCCTGCGGGTGCGCCAGATCCGTTGCAGCGGCTTGGCCAGGGAACAGCGTCAGGCGCTTCGCCAGGCCAGGAACACCGGACTGCACGCTCCCCTCAACCTGCGCCAGGCCAGTGAACTGGAACTGCGGAGCTACCTGCGCGACACGCTGCTCCGCGATGGCGATGCGGTGACCATGCACCACGGCCTGGAACTGAGAGTGCCTTTTCTCGATCCCGATCTGGCCGCCGCCGCCCTGTCGCTTCCCCAGGCATGGCACACCGCGGAGGGGTCCAAAACCCTGCTGCGCCGCCTGGCGCGCCCCCTCCTGCCGGCGGCCGTGCTGGCGGCCCCCAAGCGGGGCTTCAATCTCGCCCTGGCTCCCTGGCTGCTCCACCAACCCCGCTTCGCTCCACGTCGCGTGATCCGCTTGCTGGAGAGCCGACTGGGGGCCCAGGGGCTGGCGGTGCCCAGCCAAGCGGTATGGGGCAGCTGGCTGCTGCTCCGCTCCAGAAGCCGGTGGGGCCCCTTTTGGCGTTGGGTGGTGCTGGCGGAGTGGCTGGCTGGCTGATCAGAGGCTGCCGAGGCGGCGCACCTGTTGCATCACCGCCCCGGCCAGATCGCCCGGATGGGGGAGGCGCTTCATGGCTGGAGATCCCGTGGCGAGGCCGTCCGCCTCGGCTGGCGAACCAGCCCGCAAGCCTTGCTGCAAGGGCAAAGGCCGCGGAGCGGCCAACCAACCCCGCAGGGCCGCGGCCAGGGCATCGGGATTGTCACTGGCAAACACGGCCGACCCCGGGGGCACCCACGCCGGCGGGGCCACCAAATCCCTGGCACAGCCTGCATGGTCACTCACCAACACCGGCAGGCCGAACTGCAGGGCTTCATTGACCACCAGACCCCAGGTTTCACCCTGTCGCGAAGGGAACACCAAGCCATCGGCCAGGGCGTAGTAGCGGCCCAATTCCGACTGGTTGCGGAAACCCACGAAGCGACAACGCCCCGGGAGCAGCCGCTGGGCCTGCCGCTCAAACGCCTCCCGCAACAGCCCATCCCCCACCACGACCAGCCAAAGGCCGCTGCGCTCGGCCGCCGCCAACCGTTCCAGACCAGCCACAAGCAGGGCCGGGTTCTTCACGGCCGTGATCTTGCCGCACCACAGCAGCACCAACCCATCCTCCGGAAGATCGAGGGCCTGCCGCAGGGCTGGACGACGGGGCCGCCAGTGCGCCACCTGGGTGGCGAAATAGTCCACATCCACCGCGTAGGCCACCGCCGTCCGCCGGCTGGGCGGTACCCCCAGGCGGTGGAAGTGGTCATCGGAATCGGTACCGATGGGAAACACATGCTGGAACATCCCGTACCAGCCCCTCAGCCCAACATCCTTCACCAGGTCCTTGAGCGGCGAACGCACAAACGCCCGGTCGGTGCCATCGGCCCGCAACAGCAAGCGGTGGCCCCGCAGCCGCAGCAGCAGGGTGGCCATGGTGATGAACGCCGGTGTGTAGGCGAACACCAGCACCGCATCGGGCCGGAAGGCCCCGATCCGCGCCACGGCCTGGCGGGCCAGGGGGAAGGCTTGGCGCCAGTCGGAGAGTGCCGCCAGGGGAACGCTGGCGATCACGCCATGGGGGAAGCCCTCCGTCGGCGAACTATCCCAAGCAAAGGGCACACCAAAATCCGGATCCAGGCTGGTGCGAAGGCCATGGTCGCAGCCGAAAAGCACCAGAAGCTCCACTCCCTCCTCCCGGGCCAGGGCCTGGAACACCGGTTTGAAGTACTGAATCGGATGGGTGAGCAGAACGGCCAGGCGCAGCGGACGGGGCCGCCCGCGGACCCCGCTCCGCTCCGCCCTCGGAGCCCCTCCAGCAGCGCTGGCGGTCATGGCCGGCAGAGCCAATCGGCCATGGAGGCGGCCGCCAGTCGGTGGCCCTCGGGATTCCAGTGACCCTGGCCGGGCTCCTGGCCAGGAAAGCCATGCAGCAGCAGTCCCTGCTGATCGGCCTCGCGCTGAAGCGTGGGTGCCAGGGGCAGATAGGGGATCGAGCGGGCTTGCAGCAGCCCCCCCAGGCGGCGTTCCTGGGCAAATGGATCGGCAGGCCGTTCCTGCCGCTTCGGCCACACCTGATCAGGGCTGCTGAGGCTCACCACGAGCAAGCGGGCCCCGTCGGCGCGAACCTCCTGATCCAGGGCCGTGAGCAGGGCCGCGGTGACGGCCCAGGCCGATTCGGAAGCCGGCCTCGTCACGGGGATGACGGCAGGAGAAGCACCACCTGCGCCAGCGTTGAGCCGCAGCCGCTTGAGAGCGGCCAGGCGATTCTTCGACTCATTCACCAGTTGAAGCACCCGGCTGTGGTTGATCAGGGCATCCACCATCTGACCCGGTGGGGACAGGCGCCACCGGTAGGCCGCATTGCGCTGGAAAGCATCATCGCGCTCCAGTCGCCCATCGGGCCGCAGCCGAAACACCGGTCGATCGGGTTGGGGATCGGGGCTGTTGTCGGTGAAATCGTTGCCGGGATAGAGGGCCAGCACGACCAGCTGGGGCCGGTAGGAGCGAGCCAGATGGCGCCAGGTGAGCAGCTCCTGGCCCGTGCCGTAACCGCCGACGCCGAAATTGAGCACCTCAACAGGCCCCTTCAGGCCTTGGCGGACCCTGCAGGCCGCCGTGGCCTGCAACCGATTCTGGAGTTGGCGCTCCCAGGTGGCCTCCGCATCCACCTGGAGAGCCTCGGTGAACGAATCCCCCAACACGGCAATGCGAAGGGTTCCTGGCGCAGGGGGCCCCGGGGCTAATTCGGCATGGCGAAATCCAGCGCTGTTGATGCGCACCCAACCACGCCCCTCCCGGGTCCACCAACCCTGGGCCCCGGGCCGAAGGCCGTAGCCCCGGGCGGCGTCCACCCGATAGAAGGCCGGATACGCCACGCCCATCAAGCGCAGACCGAGCTCCGCCACCAGGAGGGCGAAACCGAGGCCCAGGGCACTCGCGAGCAGGGGCAGGAGCAGACGGGGTCGCGCCATCAGGGCAGGGGACCAGACAAGGGGCTCACGGATCGGACATCACCACGGCCGCGGCCCGGTGGACCCACCAGCAAGCGGCTGAACAAGCGCAGCAGGGAGGTGAGCAAGAGCTGCAGATCGAGCAACAGGGAATGGTTGCGCAGGTAGTAAAGATCTCGGCCCAGCTCCCAGGCCATCGCATCGGATTCCTCCGGGGGCGGACCCGCAATCCGGCCCCAGCCCGTCATGCCGGGCCGCATCCACTGGCGCAGCTCCGCACCGGGAAAGCGTTTTTCCAGCTCAGCCATCACCTCAAGGCTGAGGGGGCGGGGTCCAACCAGGCTCATCTCGCCCCTCCAGACATTGCGCCATTGGGGCAGGGCACTCAACGGGCCGGCGGCAGCGAAGCGCAGGCGCAGGAAAGGCTGACCATCCCTGCCGCTGCAAAGATCCTGTTGCAGGATCGGGCCTGAACGCAGCAGAGCTGCCACGGCATGCAGGGGAAGCAACACCAGCCCCATCATGCCGCTGAGCAGCAGATCCCCCAGCCGCTTCAGGCGAGAGGTGGGGCCGGCACGGGCATGGCTGAACACCTCCACGCGCTCCGACCAGCTGTCGGGCACCAGCTCGGGCGGCAGCCGCCGCAGGAAGTGCTCTGACCAACCCCGGAGCGAGAGCAGCCGCACCCCAGCCTGCTGCCAGGCCAGCATCAACTGCCGGTCCTGGCGGGCGGGATCGAGCTCGGAGCCGATGGCCACGCCGTCCAGCTGCAGGAGATCGGCGAGGGGGGGGGGCAGGGGCGGCATCCTCCCGGAGGAACGCCATTCGATGCCACAGGGAATGGCACAGCCCCCGAAATCCATGGCGCGGGTCAAGGCGGCCCGTTCCGTGGGGGAAGCAATCAGCAACCACTGCTCCTGCGGCTGCCAGAGATGGGCGGTGAGCTGGCTGAGCCTCAGGAGCTGGTTGGTGAGAAAGCCAAGAGCCAGCACGGGGAGCAGGAAGCTGCGGCTCATGGTCGATTGCAGGATCTCCCCCCGCAGCATGGTGACCGCCGCGGCCAGGCAGAAGACGAGCACGGCGGCGGTCAAGCAGTTGCGCAGTTGCCGGCCGGCCGTGAGCTGACGCCGGGCCAGGGCGGTGTAGGTGCCCAACAGGTAGTGAACCCAGAGCCAGGCCAACACCAGGGCGATCGGCCCGCGACTGGCTGCTGGCAACAGACCAAAACGCCAGCTGTACACCGCTCCCCAACTCACACTGAGCAGGAGGGCATCGGCCAAGGCATAGGCCAGGGGACCCCTCAGGCCCCCGGAACCACGACCCACGGTCAAAGGAGGGGGGAGGCGATTAACGACCATAGAGTCGCAGACGGTTGGAAGAAGCACGAATGTGGTGGCGCACACCCTGGCTCAGGCAGCGGTGGATGCTGCTGGCCTTGGCCCTGGCCGACACCGGCCTGCTGATCATTTTCTACAACCTCTTCTTCTGGCGGCGGTTCCATCAATGGGTCTGGATCACCCCATCGGTGGCCATGCTGATCCTGCTTTGGGTGGGCAGCTCCTACCTGCTGGGTCGTTACTCCAGCCCAGAGCACGGTCAACAGGATTCGCAGCGCAAGCGGCTGCTGGCAACAGCCATTGTGCCTCTTTTTGTGTTGACGTGCGTGGTGGTGGTGCTGAGCTGGGGGCTCAAGGTGGACGATCCCCGCACCTTCCGAAGCTTTCTGCTGCCACTGCTGGGCACGGTGTTCGCGGGGTCGGCCCTGGGCCAGATCTGGATCACGAATTGGCGGCGACAGGGACGGCGCTGGCTGCTGGTGGGGGATGGGGAAGAGCTGTCCATCCTGCGTCGGGAACTCGGCAGTGAACGCCACAGCGATCAATTGCTATTTCGTGCCAGCAACGATCTCAAGACCTTTGTTCTCCCCGAGGTCGGCAGCATCGATGCCATCGCCGTGAGCGAAAGCGCCCGGCTGGATGATGTCTTGCTCCAGGACCTGCTGGCCCGAAGGGGAAGCGGCAGCAGCATCTGCAGCCTGGTGGTCTGGGCGGAACAGCATCTCCAGAGGGTGCCGCCGGAACTTTTCTCCAGCCGCTGGCTGGTGCAGGCGGAGGGGTTTGAACTGCAACCCGGCCGCTGGGGCTGGCGGCTCAAACGCCTGGGTGACCTGGTGGTGGCTTCTGGGTTGCTGCTCCTCACGGCGCCCCTGTTGCTGGCAGCTGCCGCCCTGATTCGTTTGGAGGATGGCGGACCGATTTTTTACGGACAGCAGCGCACGGGGCTCTACGGGGAAAAGATCCTGATCTGGAAATTACGCAGCATGCGTCCTAACGCCGAAAGCGGCGGTGCCCGCTGGGCCAGCCGCAACGATGCCCGGATCACCACCGTGGGCAACTGGCTGCGCAGGCTCCGGATCGATGAACTCCCCCAACTGGTGAGTGTGCTCAGCGGCGACATGAGCCTGATCGGGCCCCGACCGGAACGGCCGGAGCTGGAGCTTGACCTGGAGGAGAGGATTCCCCACTACCGCGTCCGCCACTGGGTGCGGCCCGGGCTGAGCGGCTGGGCCCAGGTTTGCTACCCCTATGGCGCCAGCATCGAGGACAGCCGCATGAAACTCAGCTACGACCTCTACTACCTCCGCAACGCCAACCTGATGCTGGATTTTCTGATCTTGATCAAAACCTTGCGACTGGTTGCAAGGGGCCAAGGGGCTCTGCCGCAGCAACCAAGCCCGGGCTGATCACCGCCCAACCGCCATCGCTCCAGGCGGCACCCCATCCCCTGGCGGCGGTCTGGTCTGGCCTAACTTCGCTCCATGGCTGAGGTTTTGATCACAGGCGGCGCAGGCTTCATCGGCAGTCACACGTGCTTGATGCTCCTGCAAGCCGGACATCGGCTGGTGGTGCTCGACAGCTTCGCCACCAGCAACCCCGACAGCCTCGGGCGGGTGCTGGAGCTCGCTGGTGGGGATGCGTCGGAACGCCTCACCGTGATCGAGGGCGATCTCCGTCAGCCCGCGAGCCTGGAGAGGGCCTTCTCGGCGATGGCCGGCCGCTGTGATGCGGTGATCCATTTCGCCGGCCTCAAGGCGGTGGCCCAATCGGTGCAGCAGCCCCTTCTGTACTGGGATGTGAATGTGGGCGGCAGCACCCAGTTGTTGCGGGCCATGGCCCGCAACAACTGCCACACCCTGGTGTTCAGCAGCAGCGCCACGGTCTACGGCTTTCCGGAAACGATTCCGATCCAGGAAACGGCACCGGTGTTGCCCATCAACCCCTATGGCCACACCAAAGCAGCGGTCGAGCGCATGCTGGCCGACCTGGTGACGAGTGAGAGCCACTGGCGCATCGCCCGCCTGCGCTACTTCAATCCGGTGGGTGCCCACCCCAGCGGCCAGATCGGGGAAAATCCCCTCGGTCCGCCCGACAACCTCTTCCCCTACGTGAGCCAGGTGGCGGGGGGGCGCATCCCCCGTTTACAGATCTACGGAGACGACTGGCCAACGGCCGATGGCACCGGGATTCGCGACTACATCCACGTGATGGACCTGGCGGAAGGCCACCTGGCCGCCCTGGATGTGCTCTGGAACGAACAGCCCCAGCTGCTCACCCTCAACCTCGGCAGCGGCATCGGCCACTCGGTGCTGGAGGTGGTGCGGGCCTTTGAAGCCGCCAGTGGACGCACCGTTCCCTATGACGTGGTGCCGCGCCGCGCCGGGGACGCGGCCCGCTCGGTGGCGGATCCATCCGAAGCGGAACGCCGGCTTGGATGGCGCACCCGCAGGGATCTTGAGGCGATGTGTCGCGACGGATGGGCCTGGCAGAGCACCCATCCCAATGGGTTCAGCCTGCCGGCAAGCAACATTTGAAACCAGGGATTCAGGACTGGGGAAGGGTGGCGCGAATCCGCTCGCGGAAATCTCCTTTAGGCATGCCTCCCTTGACTTCGCCATGGATAACGAAATCGGCCTCAGGATTGCTCACCACCAGGTAAGTGGGCCAGCCCATTCCTTCCTTGTTGGGGTACTGGGCCAGCAGCACCTTGCGATAGCGCCGGTAGGTGTCAGTGTCCTGGAGCAGCACGCTCACGAATTCCAGTCCCAGCTCCTCCGCCACGCTGGCGTCGTAATTGCTCATCCGATGGCAGGTGCCGCAATCTTCCGAGCTGAATTTCAGAACGGTGAGACTTTGCATGGCGCCATTCATCCAGAACCGCCGGATGGTAGGGGAGCGGTGGGGCAAGGTGTTGCACCGCAGCCGGCATCAGCAGCGTTCCTGCTGCAGCCTGGCGTCCCGCAGATTCCGCAACCGCTCCCCCAGCGCTGGGCCAGGCGCCACGCCCTGGCTGATCAGCTCCGTTGCACTGACCGGTGAGCGAAGGTGGCGCCAGCGGAACCACCACCGCAATAGCGGTCGCCGCGGCCCCGCTCCTGCCGCCAGGGCGAGCGCCACGGCCAGGGGGGGGGTGTCCGGGCTTTCCAATAGGGCACTCCAACGGGAAGGGGAGCCTGTTGCCTTGGGGCCCTCCTGGCGGAGCCGCTGGCGAAGGGCCAGGAACGCCGCCAGCAGGTGATGCTGGCGCTGGGGAAGCTGGAGCCGCTCCGCCAGGGCGAGGGGATCTCCGGCCCCCGCCGCCAGGGCCACGATCAAGGGCACGCCGAGGCGATCGGCCCAACGGAGGCGCCGCCGCCAGGTTCGGTCATCCTGCAGGGCCGGATCCAGCAGCAGCAGGCCTTGCCACTGCTGCAGGGCCGCCAGAGCCTGGGGCCATGGCTCCCGTTCGAGCAACAGCTGCAACTCCATCCGCAGCCGGGTGCCCAGAGCGGCCGGAGCATCCCCGGGAGGATCGCCCGGACGCCAGGCCCAGGGCCAGTCCGCCAGGGTCTGGCGGGCCTGCTCCTGGCTTTCCAAGGCGAGGCTGAATCCGAGTCTGGCGGCATAGCGGGCCGCCCGGAGCAGACGGGTTGGATCATCACGAACACTGGCGTCATGGAGCAGACGCAGCTTGCGCTCGGCCAGATCCGCTTGGCCGCCATGGGGATCGAGCAGGGCCGGCCCCTCCAGCAGCAGGGCCATGGCATTGATGCTGAAGTCACGACGGGCCAGATCGTGCTCGAGGCGGCCGAAATGCACCTCCGGATTTTCTCCGGCGACCGGATAGCACTCCCGGCGGGCGGTGGCCACATCGAGCAGGATCAGGCCGCCGGCCCCATCCTCTCCCGTGGAACCATCGCCGGCCGGTGGGCCTGCGGGGGCAGGCGGGCCCGAGGCTGTTGGGGGTTCGGCCTGGGGGCTCTGGGGAAGCTGCAGCACCATTTCAACGGTGCCATAGGCCCCGTGCACCTTCCACGACAGAACAGGACTCGGCTGACGATTCGCCAACCGCCTCGCCAGCTGGGGAGCCGCCGGTTCGGGGGTCCCATCGCCCTCCACCACCAAATCCAGATCGGGAAGACCGCGCCAGGGATCGTTGTGGACACGGTGGAGCAGCAGATCCCTCACGGCCCCTCCAACCAAAGCAATGCGGCTGCGCCCCGCACTGGCAACCAGCAGCGCGATCAGGTGGGGCGGCACACCAGGAAGATCCATCCCGGGAATGGCTGGACGATCAACGGCAGACCCCAGACTGGCTCCAAGCCGCACCCGCCCACTCTGACCGCCCCAGCCGACCGCTGCAGCCAAGCCCTGGCCATCGTGACGGTGGCGTACCACAGCCAGGCACCGCTGGAGGGGCTCGCCGCCGACCTGATCCGCCAAACCCAGCCCCCCATCCAGTGGTTGGTGGTGGACCACGCACCGCTCTCGGCACCGCTGCGCCGCACCGGATCTCTGGCCGAGCCTGAAGCCGATCGCTTGGGCCTGCAGATCGTTCGCGGAGAGGAAGGGGCGGGCTTTGGGGAGGGATGCAACCGCGGCTTCGCCATCCTGGAGCGCCAGGGCTGGACAGGGTGGGTTTGGCTGCTGAACCCCGATGCCAGCCTGCCGGAACCCGATCTGATCGAACGCTTCAGCCGCCTGCTGGCAGGCGCCCCGGATCGTGGCCTCGTGGGCACCGCGGTCTGGAGCCCGGAGGGAGAGCTCGAATCCAGTGGCGGCTGGATCACTCCAGGCCTCGCCTTCCGACGCCGACGCATCGCATCCAGCCACCTGTCCGCGGCGGGATCGGCACCCCTTTCGCTCGACTGGCTGAGCGGCTGCAGCCTCGCCCTGCGGCCGACCTCCCACCATCCGCCGGCCCGTTTCGATCCGGGCCTGCCGCTCTATTACGAGGACATGGACCTCTGCCTTCGCCTTCGCGCGGGCGACGCCACCTGCCTCTGGAGCTCAGCTGTAGCCATCGTCCATCAGCGGGGCGGCGGCAGCGGCGGCGATGGCGGAAGGAGAGTGGAGCTCAACACCCTCAGCTATTGGCGCTTCCTGCAACGGCACACGCCGGGTTGGGTCAGGTTCCTCAGGGGTCTGCGGCTGCTGGCCACCGCCCTGGCAAGGTTGCCGTTCAAGCCCCACCAGAGCATGGCTGTGTTGCGAGGATGGCTGAGGGCCCTGCGCCAGCCGCTCCCATGACCCGCCCCCCGCAGCGCAGTCCCCGACCCCTCGCCCTCTTCAATGGCAGCTACCTAGGCCCCAAACCCACCGGCATCGGGGTGGTGGCCAGGGACCTGGTGGCGGCCCTTGATCCCGACCTCGTGCCCCTGCTGGAGCCGACCGCCGATCCTGCCGGGGGCGAAGCTCCCCGGCCCAGGCCCGGCAGCATCCCGATTCCCGCCAATCTCTCCCCAGCCCATGGCCGCAAGGGGCACCTGCGCCGTCTGCTCTGGACCCAACAGCAACTCCCCATCCTGCTCAAGGCCCACGGATCCCCCCTGCTGGTGTCGCCGCTGCCGGAAGCACCGCTGCTGCGGGGCGTGCGGTCGGTGGTGCTGGCCCACGACCTGCTGCCGCTGCGCTACCCCCAACCCTCCCCCCTGCTGGCCTACCACCTCGGGTACGTGCCGCTGGTGTTGCATCGGGCCACCAGGGTGCTTTGCAATTCCGAAGCCACCGCGCGGGAGGTCCATGGCCGGCTTGGTGTGCCGCTCCGCCGCCTGATCACGATCCGCCTCGGCTTTGATCCCCGTCAGCTCCGGCCCCTCGGACTGGAACGGGGGGCCGAGGTCCTGGTGCTGAGCCGCCACGACCCCCACAAAAACCTCGGGCGCCTGCTTCAGGCCTTTGCCCTGGTCAAGGATCCGGAGGCCACCTTGCACCTGGTGGGCCCGCACGATGCCCGCCTGACCCCACGCCTGCAGGCCCTGGCCCGCGACCTGGGCATCGACCAGCGTTGCCGGTGGACCCCATGGGTGAGCGACCAGGAGCGCCTGCTCCTGCTCAACCGTTGCGGCGTGCTGGTGATCCCCAGCCTGTGGGAAGGCTTCGGCCTGCCTGCCCTGGAGGCCATGGCCTGCGGAGCCCCGGTGGTGGCCGCCAGGGCCGGAGCCCTGCCGGAGGTGGTGGGGAATGCGGCGTTGCTGGTGGATCCGCGCCGTCCGGCGGCCATCGCCGAAGCCATCGCGGCCTGCCTGCGGGAGCCTGAGGTCGCGCGTCATGCGGCGACGGAGGGCCCCCGGCGGGCCGCCCGCTTCAGCTGGGCGGAGACTGGCACCCAGCTCACCCAACTCCTGCACGACCTGGTCTGATGCCCGGTTTGCCCGTTCTGCCTGTTGTTCTGATCGCCCTGGTGCTGCTCAACGGGCTGGCCCTGCTCAGGCCCAGGGGTGGGGCCCTGACCCAGGCCGTGGGCACCGGGCTGCTGCTGCCGTTGCTGGTGGTGGCCAGCCTTCCAACGCCGCCCCAGGTTCGGGTCCCCCTTCTGCTGATCGCGGCAACCTCCCTCACCCTCCTGCTCGGCTGGGCCTTGCTGGCGCCGCTTTGGACCATCCGGACCCTGGAGGGGATCGGGGCCAGCCGCAATGCCGCCGGCATCGACACCAGGGCCGGCGTGGGGTTCGTGATCACGGCCCTGGCCCTCAGCCTCGGCGCCGCCCTGCTCTTCGCCCTGCGACCCAATCCCTACGAGTATCCAGGCGACACGGTCGACTACCTCAACACCTTTCAGCGACTCACCCAGGCCGGCATTCCCCAGGCGAGCTGCCTGAACAACACCTGGCGGATGGTCACCTACTGGCGGGCCTGCACCCTCTGGACCACGCTGCTGGAGGCCAGCCCCATGGACAGCACGGCCCTGCTCTCGGGTCTTCCCCAGCGCGCCACCATCGGGCTGGAGATCGCGGTGCTGGGTCTCACCGTGTTCAGGTTGCTGCGCTCCTCCAGGGTGGGCCCGCTCGCCGCGGGTTTGAGCTGGCTGCTGATCGTGTTCGGTTTGGGCAACCAGTCGATCGCCTTTCTGGTCAACAACGCGCTCCAGGGATCGATCCTTGCGGCGGCCGTGTTCGTGGAATCGGCGCTGTTCGTGGTCGGGGTGGTGGGCCAGAAGCGGAAACCCATCGTCCAGGTGGCGGCCCTGGTGCTGGGCCTGGTGCCCTTTCTCTATCTGGAGCTCAAGCTCCACGGTGCCTTCGCCCTCACCACCCTGGTTCTGCTCCTGCCCCTCACGATGCTGCTGGCGTTGCGCTCCCTCGCCGCCTCCGCGGGGCCCCGGCTCCTGCCGCGTCGAACGGCGGTTCTGCTGTTGCTGGCCAGCCTGGCGCTGCTCCTGCTGGTGCTCGGGTTCAAAACCGGTTGGCCGGTCTTGAAAGAAGCTCGAACGATTGTGCGCTGGTCCTTCCTGAAGGGGCTCGGGATCACGGAAGCCAACTTGCCGGCTTCCTATCTGGTCCGCTCCCCTGGATCCAGGCCCGAGCTGGTGGCGGTGGCCGCTCTTCTGACCAGTCTGGGGGCCCTGATCCTGCCGTTGGGGCCGCCCGCAACCCGGGCCAATGGCCAGCTCCCCACGGCCGTGGTTTACCGGGAGGTCTCGAGTCTCTACGGACTCGCGGTCCTGATGGCCTTCCTGGTGCCGCCCTTCAGCCACCTGTTCATCAACCTCCCCTACGAGATCAACTCCAACTACCGGTTGATGTGGGGACCGATTCTCTTTTCCCCCCTGCCCCAGCTGATCGACTCCCTGCTGGCAACGCGGGTTGGTCCCGGCCCAGCCACCAGGGGCGCCCGGATCCAGACCCTGGCAGGCCGCACGCTGCTCGGCCTGCTGTTCAGCTTGGTGCTGATCCCCATTCCGAGCGGCTCACGCACCTACCCCCAGCGCTTCTGGAGCAAATCCCGCCATCTGCTCCAGGGACCATCTCCCCGGGTTGACCTGCAACGGGTGAGCCGGGCGCTGCTCCCCTCCCTGCAGGAGGCCGGAGAGGGCCACCGGCCTCCCGTTGTCCTGGCGGATGAACTGATCGCCACTGCGCTGGAGGGCTACCCGAACCAGGTGAGCACGATCGATCCGATGCGCATCTACAGCCGCCGGGATCCGCACTTCAACAAGGTGAATGCCGACTTGCGCCGCTTGCCAGCGGCACGCCGGCGGGCCCGGATTGAGGCGATCAAACCGCAACCGGATGTGGTGATCCAGGAGCAGGCCATTGCCCCTTATTACACCCCCTACGGGGAAATCAACGTCTACGACAAGGATGGGGTCAGCCATGTCTCCCAAACCGGGGTCAACGCCTTAGCCGCCGATCTGCTCAAAGCCATGGGCTTTCGGATCTGGCGCAACCTCGATGCCAGTGGACAAACCCTGCCCCTTGGGGAACCCAACCCGACCTACCGGCTATGGCGGCGACCCAGGAACTGAACGGGGCAGACTGGTCCGTGCCACCACCCGAACCCACGGCCGCCAGGCGAGAGACCGCCGATGACAAACACGCGATGAGAATCCTTGGCATTTCGGCCTACTACCACGACAGCGCCGCCGCCCTGATTGACGGCGACAACGTGCTGGCCGCGGCCCAGGAAGAGCGCTTCAGCCGCAAAAAACACGACGCCGGCTTTCCCACCCAGGCCGTGCGCTTCTGCCTGGACAGCCAAAAACTGCGGCTCCAGGATCTTGATGCGGTTGTCTACTACGAAAAACCGCTACTCACCTTCGAAAGACTGCTGGAAACCTATCTGGGCGCCGCTCCCCGCGGCGGCCGCTCCTTCGTGGCGGCGATGCAGGTGTGGCTGAAGGAGAAGCTCTTCCTCAAGACCGAGATCCGCAAGTCCCTGCAGAAGCTGACTTCGGAGATGGCCCAGCAGCGCGGCGAGGACCCGCCGCAGCGCTCGGCGCTGCCGGAGCTGCTCTTTTCCGAGCACCACCTCTCCCATGCCGGCGCCGCCTTTTACCCCAGCCCCTTCGAGAAGGCAGCCGTGCTCTGCATGGATGGGGTGGGGGAATGGGCCACCACCTCGGCCTGGCTGGGGGAGGGCGCCACGCTCACACCGCTGTGGGAGATCAGCTTCCCCCATTCGCTGGGGCTGCTTTATTCCGCCTTCACCTACTACTGCGGTTTCAAGGTGAATTCCGGCGAATACAAGCTGATGGGCCTTGCCCCCTACGGCCAGCCCGTTCACGCCGACACCATCCGCCGCCACCTGGTGGACATCAAGCCCGATGGCACCTTTCGGCTGGATCTGAGCTACTTCAAGTTTCACCGCGGCTTCCGGATGACCAGCCGCAAATTCCACCAGCTGTTTGGAAGGCCGCCGCGGCAGGGAGAAACGGAACTCAGCCAGTTCCACATGGATCTGGCCGCCTCGATTCAGGTGGTCACCGAAGAGATCGTGCTCAAGCTGGCCCGCAGCCTGCAGCAGGAGACCGGCGCCACCAACCTCTGCCTCTCCGGCGGCGTGGCCCTCAACTGTGTGGCCAACGGCAAGCTGCTGCGGGAGGGGATCTTCGAGCGGATCTGGATCCAGCCCGCCGCCGGCGATGCCGGCTCGGCCCTGGGCGCTGCTCTGGTGGCCTGGCATCAGCACGCCCAGCAGCCCCGCAGCCCCCAGCCCCATGACGCGATGCGCGGCACCTACCTCGGCCCGCGCTTCTCCAACGAGGCCGTGCAGGCGTACCTGAGGAGCGTGGGGGCGCCCTTCCACAGCCTCGAGGATGGGCCGCTGTTTGCGCGGTTGGCCGAACTGCTCGACGCCGGCAAGGTGGTGGGCTGGTTCAACGGCCCCATGGAATTCGGCCCCCGCGCCCTCGGGGCGCGCTCGATCCTGGGCGATCCACGCAACCGCCAGATGCAGAGCGTGATGAACCTGAAGATCAAATACCGCGAGAGTTTCCGCCCCTTCGCCCCCTCGGTGCTGGAGGAGGAGGTGGCCAGCCAGTTCGAGCTGACGGCCACCAGCCCCTACATGCTGCTGGTGGCGCCGGTGAAGCGGGAGCTGTGCACGGCGATGACCGCCGAGCAGGAGCAGTTGTTCGGCATCGACAAGCTGAAGGTGCCCCGCTCCTCCCTGCCGGCGATCACCCATGTGGATTACTCCGCCCGGGTGCAGACCGTGAGTGCCCGCACCAACCCCCGCTACCACCACCTGATCCGCGCCTTCCAGCAGCGCACCGGCTGCCCCACCCTGGTGAACACCTCCTTCAACGTGCGCGGCGAGCCGATCGTGTGCACCCCGGAGGACGCCTACCGCTGCTTCCTGCGCACCGAGATGGATGTGCTGGTGCTGGAGAATCAGCTGCTGCTCAAGGAGGAGCAGCCCAGCCGCCCGCAGGATGAGAGCTGGCGGGATGAATTTGAGCTCGACTGATCCAGCCCCTAAGCCAGCCCCTGCCCCTGCGTCGGCGCGGCGATCCCCTCCAGCGGAGCCGCACCCCTGAAGCCCGGACCCACCCCAGCCAGCC
>Ga0114973_10001025_pt1 | contig 20937 bp, 16 predicted proteins | sample M_140807_MF_Meta_FD_87025 | JGI IMG/M metagenome (GOLD analysis project Ga0114973, IMG submission 87025) | Freshwater microbial communities from Lake Montjoie, Canada to study carbon cycling - M_140807_MF_MetaG | ecosystem: Environmental > Aquatic > Freshwater > Lake | place: Lake Montjoie...
ATATAAACAGAGTCTAACGGTTCAATCACTAAATCCATATACAAGTATTTATCATATACTTCCGTTGAGGAACTTACGCCAAGAGATAGCGTCGCGTATATGAAACTGTCGATTTGTGATTCCTTTAAGGACAGAACTCAAATAATCTACTTTTTCTTCTTGAATTGACATCTTGTTCTTTAATTCAATTAGATCCTTATCAGCATCTAAATAAATGTCCACATCCTGACGAAGAATCTTTAGATCAAATGGTTCCCATCCAAGTTCCTTTAATTGATCCTCGCTGAGTTTACCACAATAGTATTCCCACTTGAGTTTGAACATCTTGGAATAGTTTGTCTTGTATCCCTGATAACGCAACTTCTCTTCGTGATAAAAGTTGAGATACTTGTTATGTAACTGAGGAATACGCAGAGACTCCTTATCGAGTTCTGTGTCTTCAAACTTCATGTCTTGTTTTGCTTGTTCAATTAATTCATTTAAAGTCATGATGTAAGTATATCACAGATTACGAACTAGTCAACATTTCAATATAATAACCAGTGTAACCAAATGAACCAGTACAAACAATTGGAGAAATATCATTTAAATTTGTTTGTAGATCTATGCTATTTAATGATAATGGAAAACAATCTCTAAAATGAAATGCTATAAATGGTTTTGATACACTGTTCATTACTAATAATGTAGCATCTGAAAAGTATTCTTTATAATTTTGTTTTGCATTTGCAAAATTTACTGTTGGTGGGATGGACACAATCCAATCATGGAGTTGCTTCCAATTTTCCATATCTTCAGCAATCATGAAATCCATATCAAAATTTTCATATGTGATTTCTCCCATAGGTTTTCTAATAGGAGTTGCAAATGGAGATGGTTGTTTCCATTCGTTTAAAGAAATACCAGGTATGTTTGCTTTTTGACAAAAATAAACCACTTGTGGAATTTTATGAAAGACTACGCGGAACTCATTCGGTTGAAGAGTATTGAGTGTCTTTGGTTCTCTTGCAATTACTGATCTTAAGAATGTTGTATCCATATAGTTATTTATGTAAATGATAAGGGGAGGTCTTTCGACCTCCCCTCTCTTAGAGACTAGATATTACCTATCAACCACCGTAACTTGCGTCATTACCGTGTAGGTTGTCTACGCGGAAGATGCGGTAGTATTGGTTTCTTCTGCGTGTTAGTCGTTGAGCGTCTGGTAGATTGTCACCTGCAAGAACGAACGGATTACTTACGATACCGTAACGAGTCTTGAAGCCAATCTTTGGTTGGAAGTTACCAGTGTCAACTGCTCTTACCATTTGTAGCGGTACATATGGGCAGTAGAAGATACCTGCGTCATATGGGCTTGTACCCTTATAACCTAGGCAAACATAGTTTACTGGGTTCCAGTTCTCAATGTGTGTTGGCATTGAGTATGGATCGATGTAAACCTTGATCTTACCGCCACCGATTGTACCTGCTAGGGTGTTACCGTTGACATCAGTGTTCATTGCATTGTTGAATGCTGGGCTGAAGTCTAGGATACCACTCATGCTTAGTGCAGATACGACATCTGGGCTGCAGATTGCCATGTTTGCACGACCTCTACGGGTTTCAGCACCGATAACATTTGCTTCTCTCTCAATTTGGAAGAGAAGACCACGGAACTTCTCAGCACTCCAACGACCGTCTGAGTCCTTCTCTAGATCGTATACGCCACCCTTGGTTGTACCAAAGACTGGTGTGCTGTATGCGTTGAGATCGGTTTGTTGAGCACCTAACTTAGCTACATCGTAGATAAGTCTTACGAGCTCGCGGTTGATTTCGAACATAATCTCGGTTGAGAGAATGTTTGCGAGTTCGGTTTCAGCATCTAGACCGTGAACTGCCTTGAGGTCTTGTGCCATTTCGATGGTGTACTCTGCCTTTAGAGCACGAGTCTTTGCTTCAACAGCTGTCTTCTCGATTGAGAATGACATTTCATTGAATGAAGAACCTGTTGGACTGGTTGGACTTGCTGCACCGAGTTTTTCACCCTCTGCAGTTGTCATACCACGACCTGCCTCAAATGCTGCGTCTGTGTTACCAGCATCGTCGGCAAAGAGTTCTGCCATTCTACCTTGGTGTGTTCCACCCAAATTAGTGGCGCTGTAACCTGTATCGGCTTCAGCAAATAGTGCTTCTCCACCAGTTCTGTAACCAGAAGCGTTTACTGAACCATAGCGACTCTTCATTGCGAAGATTAGTCCTGTTGGTCCAGTCATTGGTTGAACACCAGCAATGTCGTATGCCATTAGATTTGGCATTGCACGACGAACGAGGCTGATGAGGATTGGATCGAATGAGTCGATGCCTTGGGTTGCGGATGGTGATGCACCACCGATTGTACCAAGACCTGTTCCTGCGATACCTTGGTAGGTTTCACGGAGGAAACGCTCTTCGTTTTCTAGAAGAACTGTTGTGCAGTACTTCTTGTAGTTGTCTTTGATCTCGGGAAGTGCCTTGTGTTCAAGGATTGGCTTCCACTTGTTTCTTGTTGACTCTGATAATGCTTGACGATTGGGGTCCATTTTTTCTAGCTCCTTTTTAGAATTCTAATTATATATATAAATCTAATTTTTTAGACTTTACCCTTGAACAGTTCTTCCGAGAACTTCGGAATACATTTTGATGGTTTCGTTGATATAACTTGGTTCGTCATTTGTTTGATTTTCTTCCATTAGATTATCAATGACTTGACCAACATTGGTGTTTTCTGTTTCTGCAGAAACTGTCTTTGTTGTACCAGTTTTTACCTTTGTATAATTCTCGACTAGAAGTTTTACCTTTGAACGGAAATCTTCTGTGCTTGAGAATTCTACATTTTCTGCTAATTTGCGAAGATTTTCTACATCAATTGTCTTTAGGGACTTTGTTTCTTCCTCAAATACTGATGTTGCTTCTAGTAAAGCGATCTTCTCCTTGAGAGCAATATTGTTCTCAAGTTCTTCATTAACTCTATTTTCTAAGTTTTCAATTGCAACAGTCATCTCATCGAATACATTGGTCTTATCTTCTGGAACTTCAATGTAGGATTCTACAAATAGGTTCTTTAGACCTTCGATAAAGTTTTCTGCAATCTCTGTACGAAGACCGTTATCTACTGCGAGTTGGTTTTCCTTTACCCACTCTTCGACAACATAAGTTAAATAATCATTAATTTTTGTCTCTAGACCTTCAGCAATTTGTACTACTTCTTCTGCTAATTTCTCTTCAAAGAGAACTGCCATTTCTTCTGTAATTGCTTGAAGATTTGTATTTAATGAAGCCTCATAAAGTGAAGATGCCTTTTCGACAAATTCTTCTGATACATCAGCACCGAAGAGTGTCTTTACATCCTCTTGTACCTTTTCTTTGTTTAGTGATGGCATTTGAACGCCAGCAAATGATGGCTTCATCTTTAATGTTGCTTGATTTGATTCTGAAGAAACATTTGTTACTTGTAGAGTTTGTGGTTGACTACCGCCACCTGGGAATGGTTGAACACCCTTTCCAGATAGATCTTGTGTACCAGATGCACTACTTGGTGCAGATGGTGTAGAAGCAGAAGCCATAGATGACTTCATTGAGAGTGATGCTTGGTTCTTACCTGCATTGCCACCCTTTGATTCTTTTGCTTCATGACCGGCTGGTTCTTTTGCTTCGTGTTCAGAACCTTCTTCAGATTCTTCCTCTTCACCTTCTTCTTCATCGCCTTCTTCTTCATCCTCATCAGCCTCTTCATATACAACTTCTTGTTGTGGGAAAAGTTCATCGAGGATTTCTTCTGCTAATTTCTTTGGATCCATTTTTAAAATCTCCTGTTATCGGTAGTCTGTTTTTATTTATAATTCTTGTAATTTTGACAAAAAGTGTTCAAATATCTTTAATTGAACTTCTTCTTGATTTCTTTTTGAAGTATTGTTCACTGCATTTTGATAATTTGATATGGTTTTTTCTTTAATTATACCATTATCCCATATCCATTCTTTACCTTCCATTATTCCGTTTACGAAGGCACCAGGAGCAGATGGGTCTGCAACAATATCAACTGCTGCTAACATAAAATCATTTTTTACATAATTAACACCATTTCTGTCCTCCAAAGAACCCATTCCTCGACTGGAAACACCTAATTTTGCACCTTCACCAATAAGACCTTCAGCAATCTTTCCCATTGGGGTATTCAAAACTTTAGCCCTACCCATGCATACATTACCTTCAAAACTGAGACTCTTCATCATATGAGAAACACGATCAAGGTTTAATTGTGGGCTTTCTGGGTGTCCTAGTTCACCAAATCCTCTGCCTTCTTTGATATATTCTGTTATATACTTATTAACTGCAGATTCTAATACATGTTGTGTATAAATTCTGCCGTTTCTATTTCGTTGTTCTGCAACCATATAAGGACCAACGATATAAAGGGATTTTTTACCGTTTTCTTCTTCGGTAATATACTTAACTTCTTGAACTGTTTCTGTAATTAGTTTCATTCTTGTCCCTCTTCTGTTTGTTCTTCTGGTGTGTTTGTGTAGAGATTATTTGCAATTTCTACTTTGCGAATACCTAATGCTTCGCCTGATTTTGTATATAAGGTATTAAAAATTTCTTTTCTAAAATCCTCAATATCACCATCAACTAATTTTTTAATTAAATCTGCCATAATATATTCCTTTCTTTTCTATTTATATTATTTATGTACTTCAACAACACATACCACCGTTTTTTTCACATTCTCCATTATAGCAAGAATACCCCATACTCATACCTCTTCCACCACCACATATTCCGCTTGGGAAACTAAAACAACTTCTAGGTGCTGATGTTGTAGTTGGTGCCCTTGTAGTAGTTGTTGTAGTTGGTGCCCTTGTAGTAGTTGTTGTAGTTGGTGCCCTTGTAGTAGTTGTTGTAGTTGGTGCTGCAGTTGTGGTTGTTGTAGTTGGTGCTGCAGTTGTGGTTGTTGTAGTTGTTCCGCCTCCTCCACCTCCTCCACCACCTCCACCTCCTCCGCCACCTGGAGTAGATGTTGTAGTTGTGGTTGTTGTCGTAGATGTTGTAGTCGTAGTTGTGGTTGTGGTTGTTGTTGGTACAATAGTAGGACAACCATACAAATCACATTCACAATCTATTCTATTTTGCAAAAAGTATGATAAATTATCATGAAATAGTAATAAATCTGGTGTATCTGAAAACAAAGAATTATAATTTGGTGTATCGTAAATTTGTTCGTCTATACTTTTACCAGATGATTCTGCTTCTAATATTGCTTTTTTTCTTGATGTTTCTAGTTTAAATGGACCACTTGTTTTTGGTGAGCAACATTTATGACTTGAAGAATAATAATTACCTGCTGGATTTATATTCATTTCATAGCCAGCACACTTCTTTTTAAATCTTCTTCCATTTGGTGTTTCTGTATTTTCTCTATCACCAACATCTGTTAAACAATTTGTTTGGTGCAATACTCTGTTTTGAAAATTTGCTGGACCAGGACTAACAGAAGAAGTTCTATTTACACATGATAGTTGATCATAATCAGAAGTTACTATCTTCATAATATGACTACCAGATTCTGGCATATTATATTTTTTCAAACCATCTGTTATTCCTATATCATAATCTCTTGTTTGTGGGCAACCAAAATTACAGTCATAATTGTATTGATCTCCAGTTTGAGAATCAGTTTTTGATGCACCATCGAAATAATATTCACCAACACACATTCTTTTTGATATTGCAAAATATCCCGGCTTTCCACCCTCGGATTTATTCAAATTAACATTAGCAATATCATTTGGCGGTCCACATGGTCTATCGGGGGACTTTGAGCACCAACCATCTCCAATTTTTCTTTCTGGTGGAATGTTGTATGCCATGTTATGTTCCTGTACATGATTGTGGGAAGAATAAAGCACAACAACCACTTGTATCACATGATGGAAGAATTGCTTTACATTCTTCGTATGTCTCAATGTATCTCTGTTCTCCTGCTATTGTTCTTAATGTGTAAATATTTTTGGTACAAGAGTTTGATGTATTTACATCGCCACATGGGAAATTGCAACATTTATTTGTTGTACTTGATAAATTGTGACATCCACTATTTTGCAAACATGTAATGTACTGATCTACTGTATCTGTTGGACAAGATGTGGAGCAAGATAGATCAAGAGTTATTGTACAATTGTGTGAACCAGTAGAATCTCTAAAACTAAAAACCAATACTTCTTTATTACCAACTGCAGGCATATTAAATGTATAAGATGTATCAACACTTTGTCTGCCACCACTTGTTTCACTAGTTGTTCCTAACTGTACAAAACTTACATTATTTGTAACACCAGTTGTTGTATTCCATTTAAAGTATGAAGTTTCTGTATCTTGATCAACCGCTCCTTGCAATTTTATTTTCATTTCTGTATTTACAGCGGGTGCAACCTTTACATATGAAACTTTACCAGATGGTATACCAAAGATGTTTATCAATTCAGCATCTGTTACATCTGATCCTCTGAACATAATCGGCTCGCATCTACCATTACACCAAGGAGTATTACCACAGCAAGGTGAATAATTTGGCAACAGTGGTGCAAAATTTACACCACCGGGAGTTTTCATTATTATTCCTTTATATGTTCCTCCAGTAGAACCTGAGTCGCTATTAGTTGCAACACCAGAACCATTACCATCAGTGTCATTTCCAGCACCCCATGTAATTACATTACTTGTCAATAAACCAGTTGTACTATAATTTGGGTTTGTTTTTACAAGATGACATTTATTTGTTAAACAATCTGCGTTTCCAATGCATTGATTATATGTTAATCCAAGATTAGCGTCATTTTCACAATCAGTTAAACAACAAGTATTCTTACAACAGAAAGATTCATAATCTTGTTTATATTTTGTAATAGCAAATATATTTGTATTTTTGATACAACTAAAATATTCTAAAATGTTGTCTGTAACACATTCGTCACAACCAACAACACAACAACCAGAATCAACACATCCTTTATTTTGTTTACATGTTTTATAATCAGATGAACATAACCCACAAGGCATCTTGCAACATCCTCTTTCTTTGCAAGTAGAATTTGTGAATCTTCCTGTCTTATTCAAACATGCGGTGTAATCATCAGTTGTTTCTATCAAACAATCATTACACAATGAACAGCAACCCTTTGCAGCACAAAGTGGACTCAAGATACATTCTTCATAAATTGGTGAACATGGAATTTCATCCTCATCTACACATGGATCTATACAGCAACTATTTGCTTTACATTTATCCGTTGCCAAACATATATCATATTCGGCTTTGTTTCTACTTGTACAACCATAACATGCATTTAGATCACAGTTAGAAGCATCGCATTCACAATCCATTCTGTTTCTTAATTGATATCTAAAATTATCGTGGAACAAACTTAAATCTGGTTTACTTCCAGCAGGACTATCCTTTGCAAAAGGTACATCATATATTGATTCATTATATCCTGTTTTAGTTGTTTCCAACAAGAATGGACCTGATATCTTTGGAGAGCAGCATCTACTCATGTCTATATGAGTATCTACTGGATTGACATTCATTGAATAAGACATACATTTTTGTATGTTATGTTTTCCTGATATTGATTCTAATCCTTTTCGTGGATTGGTTGGATCTATTGTAGATGCTTGATCTAAAGGATCACCTATATTTTCTTTACAATTTGCTGCATATACAACATAGTCTTGTTGATTGGCAGATACTGTAGAAATTCTATCTGAACATTCTCTTGTATAATAATCCTGTGGAACAAGTTTCATTATGTGACTTCCAGACTCTGGAACTTCCCACAATTGATCTCCTCCACTCTTTGTACCATTAGAATTTAATTGCCAATCTAGATCTCTAACTTGAGAACAACCAAAAAATGTATCTGTGTATTGTTGTATACTATAACTTATTTTTTCATTTAAATGATGTGTGCCTCTTGTATCACCTAAATTATTTGGTCTAAATGGTCCGTTAAACCAAGTAAATCCTTTACCACCAAATTCTTGTGGTGTGTAACCAACACTCTGACAATCATTATTGTTTCTATCTCTACCAGTGGTATTTCCACTTAAGATCAAAACCATTACTGTATCATCGTCCCAAAATGGTGCTTGTGGTATTTTTATTTTTACATTTGAACAAGAACACCCCTGATCACCTTCATCTTTATGGTTATCGTTATTTGCAGATATAAAGGTATAATGACTAAGTGCAGATCTGCTGTGCTTTATTAAATTTGTTTCTAATGGTTTATAGGTATGAATATTTGATGCTACTAATTTATCACCAGCAATTAAATTTGATAAATCACCTTTAAAAAAAGCAACTGCAACATTACCAGAAATATCTCCCTGAATAGACCAATTAATGTTTATTATTTCACCAGCAGATACAGATGGTACTCCAGTTCTTCTATCAAACGGTACACCAAAGTATTTTAATTCATCTGATTGCATATTTGGATGTTTAAATATAAGAGCACCTGCTCTAAGTTGAGGTGCATTACTTTGGGCAACACCATTACAACCAATTTTTCCATTCGGTATCATTACATATCTACTATCAAATTCCATAGTATATGGATAATTTGTTTTTCTTTCGATATATTCAACATAGATATTACCACTAGGGTTTCCCATAGTATATGGACCACATGCAGTGCTTGGAGACATGCTCCCAGTGGAACAATCGCTACATGCTTTCCTAAGTTCTGAATCATATAAAATACCACCAGCAGGCTTACCCGGTGTAGAAACTAGAGTTTCTGTCATTGTATTGTTTTGATAATTTACATAATATTGTTTTTCAATTTTTGGATGATAATACCCACATGCATATTGGTAATTTTTACCACCATATATAACATTTCTTAGGGTTTGTTCACCATTGGCAGAAGTTACTTCTACACCATCAGAATATTTACCAACAATCTGATCACCAACACACATATGTCTAGAAATATTAATAAAGCCAGGTTGACCACCTGAAACTTTTTCTAAGTTTACATTAGGTACTTCTGTCGGTTTTGTTTTTGGATGATCTGCCATATCAAGGTATTGCACCTATACTCTTATCGTATTTTTTAAATCTTCCGTTTCTCTTATCCGATTGATATGGATTGCCACATGGACCAATATCAATCAGACCATTATTAGATATAAGATCATACTTAGTAACTAATCCAGAATAATTACCACAGCACCAGCAACCATTATTTGTATTGTCTATGGTTCTGTCATAGTTGTTATTGCCACAGAATTCATCATAGTCATTTATTTCTGTAAAGTTGTAGCAATCAATTTTTGAACCACTGGAATAAGTATTATTTAAACCACAAAGACCAAAATTATTGTCACCATCTACTTCCCATATCCACAAATCAACTAATTTATTATCAACATCTAATATGTTCTTAACCTTTTTACTTGATGAATATGTAATTGCAGAACAGATATTTCCATCTCTGTTTAGTGTATGACCATGAATATTGAATCCACCAATAATTCCAAGTATTGATCTAGTCTCGTATGTACTGGTATCGGTTTTTACTGCAGTCTTCCAATTAACATCCCATACATGATAGTTTTCTTCTATTTGTTTTCTTGCTGCAGCAATAGCATCTTCTTCTGTATCAAATGGTCCAAACCAACCATAATCACCCCAAGGATATACCTGTTGATAGTATTCCATTGGATTCTTTGCCATAAGTGTATACAATTGAATATCGTTTTTAATTATATTTGAACCAATATAATCTTGCCATCTCTTAAACAAACAACACCAAGAATTTATATGTGCTTGTCTGTTTAAAACATCTGAACATACAGAACCTTTTTTTACTTTATAGGTTCTTGGAACACCTTTTGTTTTCTTTTCATCAAATTCAATACAAGAACAATATTGTGTGTTTGCTTTAATCATTATACTTTACCCCAATTTGGATTTGAAGTATCTGGTGCATTCACTGCTGCTGATGTTGGTACAACTGGACCATATAGAACTGGCAATTTGCCGCTTGTTAGATCTTTATTGAACGATACAAACAAATTATTTGAACTCAACTTAGTTGCATCATAACCAGCACCTAGTTCTGGTGGAGTTGAATTTGGTACATAACCAAACTCTCCATATTTTCCTGCTGCATTGATTGAGCAATTTATATGATAAGCATCATGAAGTCTTTGTAATCTAAAATATGTGTTGTTTAGACTTCCATTATTATGTGATTTCATAATACCGGGAGTATTTAAGAATGAAATTGGTCTATTCCAGAAATATGTCGGTTCAATATAATCAACATAATAATTATTGAAGTAGTAACTCTGATACTTGTATGCCTCTGCTCCACCCTTCTTATTGAAAATAATTTCTGTACTTAATGGATGTCCAGAATCCCAATTTAAACCAACTCCATAACTAGAATTTACTGCAACTCCATTTGCTTCATAAAGATTTGGTCCTACTAGAGGATATAAATTTGTAACCGCGCTAATTGTATCAGACTTTTCTAAATGTATTTCAAATATAGATGGGAAAGATTGATTTGCAGGACTTAGATCACTGCATGTCTTTAAGTTTGTTGAAGCAGATTGTGATCCATATTTAATAGGAACAGCAGCCAACATTACCTCATCCATGCAAGGTAACCATGCACATGAGCATTGATATGTTCCTAAGAATCCACCAAAATTTGTATTATCACATGGTAGATAAGATGTTGATGCTCTTCTGCTGTAGTAAAGATATGATCTTGGATATCCTCCACCCAAAACATCTGTTGGCACTGCACCTGATGCAAGTTCTTGCGCTGTAAATTCATTCTCTGGTGCATACTTAACACCAGTTACTATACTAAGTGTTGAAGGTATTACTCTCTTGTTTGCAGAATTTTGTATCTGTGTTAATTTCTCATAACAAGTAATACTGAATGGAGAGATTGCTCTATCGTTATTCTTTAAACCACCACAACCAGACCATAATGTTTCTCTAGAGAAGAGAGTATCTTTTATTCCACCATTTAGTGTTACATTGTCTGGAATGTCTCTAAATTGGAAATCTGTAAAGGTCTTACTCTTATCCCAGAAATACCATATTCTTCTAAATGCTCCACTGTTGGGATCCCAACAAGCAGGATCCTTTCTCTTTGCAAACGGATAGTATGGATTCTTTAAAGGATCTTGCTCTAAAGATGGTACACAGTCTGGGTGGTCTATAGTAGTCAAAACATTATTTACAACTGCTCTTGACTTTATTCTTTCTGGTACATTTACAAATTTTTCTGCTTCTGCAACTGTTACCCAAGGTTCATATATCCATTTCTTACTTAATGAATCGTATCTTGGTGCTCCAGTAATATAAACATCACCACATCTTACACAACTACAATCAATATTATATTTTAGATGATTTGTATTTCCTGCTAGATCAACACCACACTTCTGCCAGAATGGTGATATTAGTGCAACATCACTTATAGCAGAAGTTACACTTTCAAATTGTGCATTTGCCTTTGATTCTAAACACTGAATACAATCGTTGTAATTATAATATGCAGAAATTCCTAAATCTGTATATGTTGCTTGTTTGTATCCTTTATTTTTGGTTGCTGTGGTTGGTCCACCAAGAATAAATTTACCAGGAGTTTCATCTGGGTATGATTTAGGGAAATAACAATCTACACCATCTGTAAATATTTTTCCTATAACATCACCTACTAATGAGAACTTGAGTTTAGCAAATTCTTCTTTATCAATATTTGCTATATTTGTATTCTTTATAGTTTCATAGAAAGAATCTGATCTTGTTATGCCTCTGTTATAATCTGCAAACTTTAAGAACTTATCAATTGCTCTATTTGGTTTGTATGAATTTTTATTACAAGTTTCACATCTGGTTTCTGTTGTGTCGCTTCTTTTGTCACCACCAGATAGACAGTTTGATTCTCTTAAGAAATCTGCATCACCAAAGTCTAATGATGTTCTGATAGTCTTGCAGTTTGCATAACCAGTTTGTTCGGAAAGTTGTTCTGGTGAGAAATTGTTTATTGATATAGTTGGGTTCAATGGAACAATTTGTTGTTTGTTCAGTGTTAAACCTGATGCAACTATTTGTGCTGGATCATAAATTTGGTAATATTTTCTTTTTGGAGTTCCTGCTTCAAATCCTGTGAATGCCCATACAGATCCAAATGTTGCTTCGCCATAAATTAACAGAGGATTATCACCAGTCTCTCTTTGAAGATCACCAACTTGCCAACAACCTACTACCTCACCATTCTCACAACTTACTGCACACTGATACAATCTGTTTGCACCGTGACATGGTTCAAATCCTAACCAAAATCCAGACATTGCAAAAAATTTATTATAACTTACTTGACCACCACTTCCCGGATATGATCTCCAACCACCGTCTTCTCCTGCTACATCTGCATATAGATCTTTATTGTATCTTCTGTATTCAATATAAGCATCTGAGTAATAATAATCAGTCTTACCTGTTACAATATCATTATCAATAACAGGCATTGGACCACCATAACTATTGCTTCTACTTTCAGATAGAAGTCCTTCCATAGAATAACCGATTCTTTCTAAAAGAATATCAGCAAGACATGTTAATTTTCTATCTATGAAGGGTTCGAATAATGGTTTTTCACACTCTCCACAACTGGGAGTATAATTAAACCCTTTTGTGTAATCTGTGCATCCTAAAGAAGTGCAACGATTAAAACTTGCCTGATATGCAGGATCTCTATGTGCATCTGCTTCAAGTACATCTTCTTTTGGTATAATCTGAGAAATTGATATTTCTGTCCTAGAATCAGTTCTTACTTTGAAGATAGGAGTTGTTTCTTCTACAGAAATATAAAATGTACTTAAATTTACTGTTGCCATGTTATCTTGATATTGCTGGTGTTACTGTGAATCTACCTTGAAGAATTCTAAACACTACAGTATCTTTATCTAACCCTTCAGATATAGCAGTGTAATTGGGTTCTCCTGTAGATGGTTTTTTGTAATACACCAACTCAAGATCGTACAGATAATTACCGTAGTTTATTCTTCTTGAATTAAAAGAAGATAATGAAAGTTTTATATTTGGTGCTGGAGTTTTCAATGTTCCTTGTTGTGTGTATCCTACACCAAGATCTAATTGTATTGCAGTGCTTCCTGCCGGTTTCCAACTTTCACCGAATAGTGCAACTGCACCAGAATCGGTTACGCTAACGGAATTCAATTCAACAATTGAAGCATTGACAGAATTACGAACTTGCATTTTTGCAAATACACCGATATTTGTTCCAAGTTGATCTTCAAATCCCTCTGGTGCTAGTACAGTTTCTTTGAGATCAACAACTTGACCCAAAGCATCTTTAAACTTTAACTTAAGTCTATAACTAGAACCTTCTTCTATTGATATGTCATAATAGGCTGCTGGCATCGAATGAAGTTCCTCCCATATTAGCAGGTTGAGCACTTGCTCCTGTATTTATACCGGCATCAGTCTGTCCTCCACCGGGTGCTGCTGCTTGTCCACCTGCTTGGTCACCACCTTCGGGAGTTAACCCCATTGCTGATGCTGTTTCTTGTTGCTTCTGCAACTGTACCTGTTGCTCTTGTGAAATTTCTTGATCCATTTGTGCAATTTCTTCATCTGTTTGACGGAGAAGATTCTTTCTTAACCATCTATCAGAATAGAATTTGCCAGAATAATCAGCAGCATCTCTTAAAATTGCAATACGATCTCTTAATATTTCAGCTTGCTTTGATTCTGCAAAATAAGAATCTGTTGCAAACTTAAAACTAATTTTTTGATTAATTTGCTTCCAATCATCATCACTCATTATTTGTTTTGCTAATAATTGAGTTCTTAGGAAGTTCAAAAATAGTTCACTAAACTTTGTACGAAGTCTGTTTATGAATTTAGCATACTTCAATTCATCTCTACTAATCTCGGAAGCACGACCCATGTTGAAACCATTCTCTGATTGCAATCTACTTGCAGGAATGTTCAATGCTTTATATAACTTCTTTAGGAAGTACTCAACATCTGCCATTTCACCAAGGTTTTGACCACCGGGTAGTGTAGAAATTTCTGTACCCTTACCACCTTCTCTGCGGGGTAGCCAGTAGTCTTCTAACATACTCATATGTTTACGATCATCACGGAGTTCGCCGGTATTTGCATCGTAAACAAGTTTATTGCGGAAACGATTCATCTGATCGCGCATATACTGTTCTGCCTTGTTCTTCGGTAGAGAACCTACATCGATATAGAACACACGACGCTCTGGAGCACGCGACCAACGATAGATGACTGTAGCATCCTCAACCATCCTAAGAAGATTGAGTGGTTTAATTGCCTTATGTAACCAACCTACGACTCTCTTACTTGCAAAATCAAATAAACCAGAGTGAACATAGTTAATACTGTCAGGGGAAATTCTCAATCCCTTTGTATCATATGGATTTAATTTTTCAAAATTAGAGAAAACATAATACTCTTCTACAGATTGGAGAATGGGAACATTTCCCAGTTTCATATCTCTCTTTACTTCACGAATCTTCTTAATGAGTAGAGGATCGATTAGACGAACTTCTTTTAATCCCTCTGTTGGATCTTCGTGGAGAATGTGATGATAATATATTCTACCATCAATATACCATTTTCTAAAAATTTCTGAACCCTTTCTACTAAAATCTAAAAGGGTTAAAATATTATCAAACTCCTCATACATGACTTCTTTAATTTCATTTGGTATATTTACTTTATCGAGATCCAGTTGGACTGTTACGCCCTTGGCATCTTCGGTTATTGCTTCATTTATAACATCATCAATCGCCATATCAACTTCGGCGTTCAATGACATTTCTCGGTATTTTTTAATTAAATCAACATCTGCCTTTAAACTACCATCCAAATCAATATACATTCCCTGATAACCACCAGTTTCAACAACACTTGCACCATCTTCTAAATTTTTTGGTACAAATGATTCTACTGTATCGGGAGTCTTTGATTTTTTGCCAAATGAAAATCCAAATAGTTCAAACGCCATAATAAAAATCCTTATTTAAAAATACCGAAAAGATCAGCCGTTCAAACCGAAACCGAAACTGGTCTTTCCTGTATTTATACCGAAAGCAAATGAGGTCTTTCCAGTACCTGCAGCGCCTGCTTGAGAGAACCCATTTGGTCCACCCACACCGACACCAGCACCACTTCCACCAACTCCACCAAAACCACCGAAAGGATTGATACCGAATGCGTTTCCTGCTCCTGCAGTAGCGATTCCGCCTGGTCCTAATATACCACCAGGGACATTTGCTCCATTTGGTTGGAAAGGAGATGAACTTGTTACAAAGTATGAATATTTGAAAGTTACTTGGAAATCTGAAACTGTATCATTTTGATCAAAGCCTAATTGAACTGATGCAACATTATCTGGCCAAAGATCAAAGAATTGATATGATTTTACTGGAGTATAGTCTCTTGCAAGTTGTGTTACGATTGCTGAACCAAATGCACCTCGTGGATTTGCATATGGAGTTGTGTTTCCTGCATATGAATTAAAGAGTTCGTTCCAATATTCAAAAACATTTCTTAATGACATACCTTGATCGTTGATGATATCGATGGTCCAGTCTTCAAATTGACGATCACCGGGATATTTTGCTACGCGACCGAGATATGGAACATTTACTTCTCCAAGAATCGAAGAAGGAAGTGTTGCTGCCTTGCAGTAAAACTGAAGTTGTGGTAATGTTCCGACAGGGCATACCAAATTTACAGAGTAAAGGTTTGGTCTTGAGCCACCGTCGAAGTTTGACATAAATGAATTGATTGACGAGTCAGCCATTTGTTATTTTCTCCTTGATTCCTCTTTTATTTATATGCCTTTTTTGAAATTATCCACCGAATTCTGCGAAGGTTACTCCGGTTGGGGTAGCAACAAAGTTTAGACGGATGAAGTTGATGCTTCTTGCTGGTGCAACAAAGATATCTGCAACGAATTGGTTTTGGTCAATTACGCTTGCTGGATTATTTGTTTCATCGCATACTACTGCGTATGAAGTTACACCACGCTTACCTTGAACTTCACGGAGGAAAGGTTCAACTAATTGTCTAAATTGTGCTCTTGTGAATGCATCGTTGAATTCAAAGAGTTGGAACTTAGCAGCGGTTGCAATTGTCTTCTCTAGGACATTGAAGAGTCTACGAACATTAATTCTGTCGAAGGCGCTTGCCTTGGTTTGTAGAGTCTTGTCACCAAAGAGAATTGCTCCTGAACCTTGGAAGGTTACTACAGGATTTACACTTATGTTGTAGAGACTGTCTCGGTAATCCTTTGATGGATTCCAAGCAAGTTTTACAATGTTGTTGATACGACCGCGATCATAACCTGCTGGTGAGTACCAAGGTTCCTTGGTGTTATCTGTTCTTACACAGCAACCTGCGATATCACCGCATAGAGGTACATATAAGAATCGGTCATTGAATCTGTCGTATTGATATTTTGCATTTCCGTCCATTACACCGTAAGAAGAACTTCCTACAGTTGTCTTGTATGCTTTGATTGCTGTGAATATATCTACACTGCTTGTGTAACTACCAATTGTTGATGCTACTGGTGATACGAAAGCGATGCAATCTTTTCTATTTTCTGCAACTGACACTACCTTGTTTGCTTCTGCTGCACTGATATCACCAGCAATTAGAAGTGAGACATCTACTTCTTCTGTATTGCCAAATTGTGATAAGAATGCTGCAGAGATTGTTGCATCTCTTGATGCAGTATCTAATGTTCCGCCCTGTAGGACATAATCTTGAACATTTACTAATCTCTTAAAATTTGAACTGGTTGTGATGTCTGTATCCCATGATTGGGTGCCTGCACCTGACCAGCTTGCAAATAGTGCCGATGCTGTTTCTGAATTACCTACCCAAATGTAATTTGACTTATTATTAATTACATTCTTCCAGTAATTTGTTGAACCATCTGCATTTTTTGCATTCTTGCCCTTTGAAACTCTTAAGAATGTTTCTAGAACAGTTCCTGGAGTACCAGACCAATTACCTGAAGCATCGATTACGAATACATGGATTTCATCGTTACTTGCACCTAGATTTGAAGCGAAGGATGATGTATCTGGGATACCATATGCATCTGTATAGGATGTCCATTCAGCATCAGCATTTGTTGCTGAATCGCCGTCAACTACTATTACCTTAAGACCATTTCCTAATAATCCTGGATATTTTGCTGCAAATTTGAAGGTGAATGTTGCACCTAAAGATTCATATGAACTTCTATTCTTAATTGCTACACCTGTTCCATTATCAGTTGAGTTTTTATCGGTTCCTAGAACTCTAACAACTTGTAGAGAACCACCGTATGATAGGAAGTTTGAAGCAACATACCAAGATCGTGCCATACCGGCATCTGAAGTTGGAGTTCCAAAGACTTCTTTTAATTGTTTTTCTGTTGTAATTAATACTTTTAGATCAGCAGGACCCCATTGAAACATGCCGACATAGCCAGCAGGGGTTGTTGCGATGGCAGGAATTACACTTGTAAGATCAAATTCTTTAATTTCTACACCAGGACTTAGTTGGAATGCCATTTTTCTCTCCTTATTCGCCTATTTTTGGTCTACGATTATGTATAAAAATCATTATTTCTATTTTCCGCATCCCTCCAGACGGTTCCACTGGTATCTGTCTCTTCGTTATTATATGAAATTCCATCATCAAGAATACCGAACGGGGTCATTTCTTCTTCTAATTGTTTTAATTTTTCATCAAATACAGTTTTTCTTATATCCATATTTGTTAAATCTTTGAAATAGTTCTGAGTTGTAAGCCAACCAAAAAGAACCATACACATAACAAGATCGTCATTGTGTCCATTGTCTGCTTCAAAACTATTATTTTTTGCAATAAAGGAAACTAGTTCCTGTATGATGTCATAGTCTGCTATGAGTAGTTTGTTGGATTCGATTAGAGACTTCAACACGGAGCATCCTAGACGCTTTACAGCCTTTGTGGTTCTCAAGCCTAATTGGATCTGTCCAGCATTAAACCCACCGTCTAGGGTTTGTCCCTTTCTACCTCTGATACTGGACATTAAAATATTATCATATTCCAGTTCATTATGTAATAAATCTGCTACCTGACCACCGATATCATTGATCTCAACTAATATATAAGCATCGTTATATTGTTTTGCAATTGGGTATATTGCATTTGGATATACTAATGGCGACATTTCATTATTACGAAAGGTCGCTACTATCTTATAGGGTGTCTTTGTTATATCCACTACTGTAAACGCATGATAGTCACTACCAAGTCCTCGTGCAGTATCAACTGTTAAGACATATGTGTGGTTATTTGCAGGATTTCTAGAATCTACTACTGGTTTCTCGTAAACCTTTAATCCCTGATCCGTTGTATAAACGGGAGACTTGAAAACCATAGTTCTCAATTTATCGGCAGAAATTAAAGTATTAGTACTACCAATAAAATCACATTCGTGCTCGGTTCTAAATCGCTCTTCACCTAAGTTTTGAACTTCTCTTTTGTACCACTCATCATCTCTACCGGGAACATCAGACCAATGGACATCTATATGCTTAAAACTGTTTCTACCCTCTATTGCTTCGATCCACAATTTATAAAATAAATTTAAACCATATGGTGTTGAGATAACTACCAACTTGGTTGTCTTACCCGAAGTAATTGTTGGGTATACGGAACTATAGAAATCATTTGCTATATTTTCAGGGACATGGGCGAACTCGTCCAACAGGATATAATTAAAAGAACCACCACGGATAGCGGATGCAGAAGTAGCAGATGATATCACCTTTGAACCGTTTTCCAATTCAATAGAATGCTTGTTCCATTCCTTTACTCCCTGCTGTAACCATTTTGGCAAATTTTCATATGCAACCTTCAAACGATCCATATGACCTTTTGCTAGTTTTTCTTTATTTGCAAGAATAGCAATAGTCTGGTTTGGGTTAAATAGCGCATGATGTAAAATATCAGAAATAATTGTGGTAGATTTACCACATTGACGAGGCATTTTTGCAATAACGAAGCGATTGTCTCGTATCAGATTTACCAGTTCCTCTTGAAATGGATATAGACTAAAATTAACAAGACCTTTATCTAGGTTAACTATCTTGATATAATTTTTCATGAAATAGACAGGATCTTGAGAACATTTTAAATATTCCTCAACCTGCTCTTGAGTAAAGTTTACAGGAACATTAGTTCTCTTTAAATTGGGATTTCCTAGATATGAATTCTTATCACCAATCATATATCAGATTCTATCTGTTTTATTTCTTGCATCTTACCTTTTAATAGTTTTTGCAATTCATTCGTACTACCAACAAAAATAGATTGATTGGTAATATTTTGTGCAGATTGTGTAGATGCAGGTGTATCTTGTTTAATTTCTTTTAATTGTTTGTGAAGTTGAAGTAAATCTTTATTTGCATCTGCTACACTCTTTATAAGTTGTGATACTACCTCATATGCTCTGGGGGAATCACCCTCAGATGCTACATGGAGTATACCGTTTATTGCCTTATTACCTTTATCAATGATGCTGTATAGATTTGCTCTTACTGTTTCAAAATCTGTAGAAACAGAATCTATATGCTCTATGGGTTTGGTAGAAACTGGCTCTATTTCTACAATATCACCAACAGACTTTGGCAAATTGAACACATCTTCCAATTTTTCATCAACTGATTTTTTGTCTTCCATAATATACCTCAATTGTATTTATCATACAGTTGAACTTGCTAATGTCAGGGTTTTTGTTGATGAGTTATAATTAGACTGTATTATCTTTATCTTTGTATTATTAGTTTTATACCAGAATCCAACAGCCGGAATTCCATTTGTTGCATATATTGTCTTCAAATTATATGTTATTCCGTCAATTATGACAGTTTCAACTTTATTGAAGTCAACGGTAATTCTCCATACATGCACATCTTCCACAAAGAAAGTATCAGTACCTCTTGCTCTACAACCACTTGCTATAAATGTTGTATTGTAATTAATCTTATCATTTGATGAAGAAATTGTAGAGACTATTTTCATATTTGTAATACTATTTACTTCTTTAATAACATCACTCATTTCTTTTTCAAGTGTTGGTGAAGAAGCAGAATTAGAATTCCAGTATAGGATAGGATCTGGATTTCTCAATAATGCATGATATGCATTTTCTCTCCAATAGTTATTGTGTTGTGTTGTATTTCCACCAAATGAATTGCCATCATAATAATTAATAGAACCCAACCATACTTGTAATTGTTTACTATCCGCTACTCTGTTTCTATCAACTGCTCTTAGTCTCTGTTGACTTACTGCAAAGGCATTCCATGCAGTTGTACCGAATTTTGAGGTAGATGGTGAAGGATCATAATTCAATGATGTTGAATCTAGTGAATCTATGTAATAAATATTACCAGCATTCCATTCACCATATAATGCAACTGCTACATAATTACCAATATTATTGTTAAAATATGATTTGTGTCCATTTAGATCTGATAATTTATCAGATTCAAATATTTTTGTATTATCATAATTTGATAATTTTATATTAGGAAATATTGCTTTAGATGTATTATAAAGTGCATCATTTAGATAAAATGCAGCCAATCTAGAAGTTACAAAGTTCCAAAGTTTATAACCTCCCTTTGAGCCGGTAAGATCTCTGGTATTGAAGTCTGCTGCTGTATAACCACTATCAAGTTTTAATTGACTTTTCAGTGTACCATATGTTGCAGCATTTCCTGCAGTACTATTGTTTGCTCTTGGATCGTTAACTATTGTATTAATGTGTGTTAATA
>Ga0114973_10001027_pt1 | contig 20930 bp, 18 predicted proteins | sample M_140807_MF_Meta_FD_87025 | JGI IMG/M metagenome (GOLD analysis project Ga0114973, IMG submission 87025) | Freshwater microbial communities from Lake Montjoie, Canada to study carbon cycling - M_140807_MF_MetaG | ecosystem: Environmental > Aquatic > Freshwater > Lake | place: Lake Montjoie...
CCAGAGACTTTTTGCCCTTGGACAATTGGCGAATGGTCATGTCGGCGTCGAGCCAGATAAGCGAGCTTTCGTTATAATAATCCTCGCCACGGGCTTGGCTGGCAAAGGGTTTTGGTTTGCGTGCGCCGAAAATTGGGTCGTGCGTGGTATCTTCAACCGAGCGCCACGTCCGCCCCGGCTGCTCAGCATAAAATCCGGCATATTTAGCCCATTCACCAAGAACCATTTCCTTAGACTGCAACCCTGAGCGTGCGCCAAGCACCAAATCCCAAAAACTCGTCTGCCCCTCATACACCCAAAGCAAATTGTCACGCATCGGCGTGGAATAATCGGGTGTCCACATCGTCGCAGGACGGCGGAACTTTCCATTCCAACTATGGGTGAATTCGTGCGGCAAAAGGCCGCGTTCCGACATATTGTCATCCCACTCCGTGAAATAATCGGTCTCGCGCGTGTTTTCGGAACTGCGATGATGCTCAAGGCCAATGCCGCCAAGCTCCTCGGTCAGACCAAGCAGAAATTCATATCGGTCAAAATGCTTTGAGCCGAATAAAATGATGGATTCATCGACCAAGGCGCGGTGCGCGGCAATCTGCTCTGGCTTCGCTTCTAGATATTTAGCCTTATCCGCCCAGACATTAAGCGTAACATTATTCCCCAAGTCCCATTTTTTGTAATTGGGGCCCGCGAACAACGGGCTGTCCACCAATGTTTCAAAATCTGTGATGCCATACTCAATTTGGTTGCCGGTAACCTTGGCGCCATCAAGCGCGGCAACCCCAGTCCAGCCATCTGGAAGCGTTATCGACGGCTTCACCTTAATGGCGCGGGTGAAATGCCCGGCGGGGTACACCGCGACCTGTTCCCACTGCACATTCATCATATTTGGCGTGACGTTAACGCGCCCTTCGCTTTCGCGTACTGGCGCGGTGAATTGGAATTCCACATCGACCGATGCCGTCCCTACGGGCACATCTACATGAAAGGCGTAAACCTGCAAGGGATCGCGCGTCCATCGCAAAGCCTTACCACCAGCGCGGATCATTAGCCCGGTCATTTCCGCCAATGCTCCCCGCGGCCCGTGCTTACCTGGCAACCATTGTGGATAAAGCAAAATGAGCGGCTTGCCCTGTTCAACAGGAATTGTCTGGCGCACTTGGAAAATGGCGCGGTCAATATCGGTCGCATCCACTTGTAAGGTCATAGCCGTCGTTAGGGGGCGGTCCTGCGGCTCAGGAATCGCAGAGACAATCGGCACGGGCTGCGGTGCGCTGTTTTGCGCGGATGCAGCGGAAATGAGGCTAGCGGAAAGGGCGAATGCGGCAAGTGCGCGCGATAAAATGCGTGGATTCATATCCGCAACTCTGGCGAATGCGCTGCGCCGCGTCCAGCCCTATTCCACTAACAACAATTAACCGCTAGGACGCGTAACCATGGCAAAGATACAGACACCCCCAGCCGTGCGCGGCACGCAGGACATGTTCGGTGAAAGCGAAGAACGCTTCGCGCATGTTGTTGCTACCTTTGAACGCGTGCGACGGCTTTATGGCTTTAAGGGCCTTCAGTTGCCAGTTATTGAGCCGACGGCCGTGTTTTCACGCAGCCTTGGCGAGGCGACAGATGTCGTGTCGAAGGAAATGTACAGTTTCGAAGACCGCGGCGGCGATTCCATCACGCTGCGGCCCGAATTTACCGCTGGTATTGCGCGCGCCTATCTGACCAATGGTTGGCAACAATTTGCGCCGATGAAGTTGTCAGTGCATGGGCCGTTGTTCCGCTATGAACGCCCACAAAAGGGCCGTTATCGGCAATTTCACCAGATCGATGCCGAAATAATCGGCGCAGCAGAGCCCGCCGCTGACGTAGAATTGCTCGTTATGGCGGATCAGCTGCTCAAGGAATTGGCCATCAACGATGGCGTTACATTGCAGCTTAATACGCTTGGCGATACGCCAAGCCGCGATGCATGGCGCGCCGCTTTGGTTGGTTATTTCAATGACCATAAGAATGCGTTGTCCGAAGACAGCCTTGCGCGGCTCGAGAAAAACCCGCTGCGTATATTAGACAGCAAAGACCCCACGGATCGCCCCGTTGCTGACGCAGCGCCGGTGATTGACGATTATCTTTCGGGTGAAGCGCAGGATTTCTTCGGCGCAGTCACCGCTGGTCTCGATGCCGCCGGCGTTGCGTGGACGCGCAATGCTGCCTTGGTGCGCGGCCTTGATTATTATCGCCACACGGCGTTCGAATTTGTCACTGACCGGCTGGGTGCGCAAGGCACTGTTCTTGGTGGCGGGCGTTATGATGGTTTAATCGAGAATCTCGGTGGGCCAACAACGCCCGCAGTTGGCTGGGCCGCGGGGATCGAGCGGTTGGCGATGTTGATTGAACAATTGCCCGTTCAGCAGCTTGAGGCCATGATTGTTTTGGAAAATGACGAAGGCCTTGGCCAGGCCTTTGCTCTTCTGCGTCAACTCCGCCAAGCAGGGATTTCCGCAGACATGATCGCAACGGGGTCACCCAAAAAACGATATGACAAAGCCGTTAGGCAAAACCCTGCGGCAATCTTGCGCGTGAACGAGCATGGCTATTACGGCTTTTCGGGAGAAGATACCAACAGCCCACTTATGAATTTTCTTAAGTCGCTTGCCGCTTGAAAATCTCCCCGCACCGTATTGCGCAAATTGAATCGCGCTTTTCCGAGCTTGAGGCGCGGATGGCTTCGGGGCAGCTTGAAGGCGATGGCTTTGTCGCTGCGTCCAAGGAGTATTCCGAACTTGAGCCTGTGGCCAAAGCGGCGGCAGAGGTCCGGCGGTTGCGCACAGAAATCGAAACGCTTGAGCATATGGCTCAGGATTCCTCCGACCCTGATTTGCACGAGATGGCGGTCGAGGAATTGGAAGATGTTACCCGGCAGCTTTCAGAGGCAGAAATGTCGCTCGCTATTTCGCTGCTGCCGCGCGATTCTGCGGATGACCGGCCAGCGATGTTGGAAATCCGTGCGGGCACGGGCGGTGATGAAGCGGCGTTGTTTGCGGGCGATCTGTACCGCATGTATGAACGCTATGCGGCCGGCCAAGGTTGGAAGATTGAACCGATTTCGGTCAGCTCCCCCGATGTTGGCGGGTTTAAGGAAGTCGTGGTTGCCATCAAGGGTATAGGCGTGTTTGCAAAGCTAAAATATGAAAGCGGCGTTCATCGCGTGCAGCGCGTGCCCGTGACCGAAAGCGGCGGGCGCATTCACACCAGCGCGGCCACTGTGGCGGTACTGCCCGAGCCAACTGAAGTTGATATCCAAATTGAAGCACGAGATCTTAAAATCGACGTTTACCGTGCGTCGGGTGCGGGCGGACAGCACGTCAACACTACGGACTCAGCCGTGCGCATTACCCACCTGCCGACCGGAATAGTCGTCACCTGTCAGGACGGGCGCAGCCAGCACAAGAACAAGGAGCAGGCAATGCAAGTGCTGCGCGCCCGAATGTACGAAAAAGAGCGTGAGGAGGCCCAAGGGGCCGAAGCAGAGGCCCGTAAGGCTATGGTTGGCTCAGGTGACCGTTCCGAACGTATCCGCACCTATAACTTCCCCCAAGGCCGTGTAACGGACCACCGGATTAACCTGACGCTGCATAAGCTGCCCGAGATTTTAGAGGGCAGCGGACTAAGCGAACTGGTCGCCGCATTGATTGCCGAGGATCAGGCCGAACGTATGGCGGGGTTAGGGGATTAAATTTCCAACCGGCCATGTTCCAGCTCTGGCAAAACATAACGCGCGAACATGTCGCACTCGTTGATGTGCGGATAGCCGGACAGAATGAACGCCTCAATACCGACGTCGCGATAGGCATTGATTTTGGCAAGCACTTGGTCTGGATCGCCGACGATTGCCGCGCCGCATCCTGAACGGGCACGGCCAATGCCTGTCCACAAATTATCCTCCAGATAGCCGTCATTCGCCGCCGCTTGTTCCCGCAATTCTGCCTGATGCGCGACACCGAAGGTTTGCGTATCGAGGGACTTGTTGCGAATAGCTTCGCCTTGCTGGGCATCAAGTTTCGACAGCAAGCGGTCAGCATAAGCGCGCGCTTCGGCCTCCGTCTCGCGGACGATAACATGCGCGCGTAAACCATATTTCAGCGCGCGGCCGAATTTGGCTGCGCGGGCGGTCATATCGTCGACCAAGTCCTTGGCGCCTTGAACCGTTTCGGGCCACATCAGGTAAACGTCGCAACCTTCTGCCGCCGCGTCCTTGCCCGCTGGCGACAATCCTCCGAAATACAAAGGCGGGCATTTGCCACTGACGGTTTTTATGCGGGGCGGATCAAGGTCAATTTTGTAATGGTCGCCATCAATCGACAGATGTTCGCCATTTAGCAGCGCCTTTAGTATGTGCATTGCCTCGACCGTGCGGCGGTAGCGTGGCTCGGAATCCATTTTGTCGCCGGGCACGTCGGAGGAGATGATATTCACATTCAGCCGTCCACGCGAAATCTGGTCAAGTGTGGCAATTTGACGTGCGAGTTGAGGCGGCCAGCTCTCGCCAATGCGCACCGCCATGAGCAATTTGATCCGTGAGGTCAGCACCGCAATGGCGCTGGCAAAGGTGGTGGTATCAAGGCCAAGGGTATAGCCAGAGGGTAGCAATATATTGTCAAAACCGCCCTTTTCGGCGGCAAGGACGATATTGCGGCAATGTTCCCAACTGGACGCCAGCATCGGGTCGGGGACGCCCAAAAATTCATAGTCATCATCGCACAACGCCGAAAACCAGCTAACTTCAACCGGCTTGCTCATGGCAGTGGCACTCCTCTTGCGGCAGCCAACACGCTGTACCAATCAGCGCGGGTCCATTGGATTTTGAACGCGTCAGCAGCTTCGATTATGCGCGCAGGGTTTTGTGAGCCGACAATCGGAATTGGCCGTGCCGGGTGTGCCATGATCCAGCTATACGCCGCAGCAGTGCGCGATATATTATGCGCAGCAGCAACGCCCGAGAGCGCCGCAGCGACATTTTGCTCACGAACATTTTGCGGTTCACCAATTCTGCCTCCGCCCAGCGGCGACCACGCCATCACCGCAAGATCCATGGCTATGGCCTGATCCAGCTCACCATTTTCGATAGTGTCTATCCGCAAGGGTGAGAGTTCAGGTTGCGTTGAAACTATGGGCACTGCGCTAAACTGGGCAAGCGCGGTGATCTGCGCCTGTGTGAAGTTGGAAACGCCAAAGGCGCGAATTTTGCCTGCTTTGTACGCGTCTTCAATGGTGCGCGCGATTTCCTGAGGGTGGGTTAACACGTCTGGCCGGTGAATTTGCCACAAGTCGATGCGGTCTGTGCGTAGCCGAGACAGGCTGTCATCAATGGCTTTTGTCAGATACTCTGCACTGCTGTCATAGGGTGTTGGCGGGGTGATGCCCCCCTTGGTCGCCAGCACCATGCGGTCGCGATATGCGGGCGCATCGGCAAAGACTTGGCCTAGAAGCTTTTCAGCTTTCCCAAAGCCCTGCTCGCCAAAACCGTAAATGTCGGCGGTGTCGAACAGGGTAATGCCTGCCTCAAACGCAGCATCGATCGCGCCTCTCGCGGCGGATAGTTCAAGCCCGGCAAAGCGCCACATGCCCCATGCGAGGGAGGAAATTTCAATTCCGCTTTTGCCCAGTTTACGGGTGCGCGAAGGGGTGGGAAACGTCATGTATTTTTGCTCTTTTTAAGTGAAGGAAAATAAGGCGGGGCGACCGATTCTCGGCTGATAAGCTCATGCGGCAAGCAGCGATGTTCAATGCCACCTTCGCCAAACAACAGGTCGGCGGCGGTCGATGCAAGCTCGCGAACGGGTTGACGCACGGTGGTCAACGGCGGCCAAATAACCCGGGCGAGCGTGGTATCGTCAAAGCCTGCGACCGACAGTTGTTCCGGAATTTGAATTCCGCGCCGATGCGCGACTGCGAGAACGCCCGATGCCATATCGTCATTGGACGCAAAGATAGCCGTAGGCGGATACTTAAGCGACAGGAATTGATCAGTTGCGGCAACACCGCTTTCGAAATCAAACAAGCCCTCGGCAATCAAAGCTGGATCGACCGAAATGCCGACGCGTCCAAGCGCACGTTGGTAGCCAGCTTGCCGGTCGGTGCTCGCCATATGGTTCGGGTGGCCCTTGATAAAGCCGATGCGTCGATGCCCGATGTTGATGAGCTTCGTTGTCATGTCATCGGCGGCCTGCATATCGTCCATGAAAACTGAACTGGTCAGCGCGTGGTTGGTGCCGGGTGAGATGCGGACGAACGGAATGTTGAGTGCCTCAAGCGCGGTGAGCACGGGAACGCAATCGGTCACAGGGGAGGACAATATCGCCCCGTCGACATGCGTTTGACGCACCATGCCGCGCACTTGTTCGCCGACATCCGGGTCGGCCACGTCCACTGGTTGCGCTATCAGGCGCATGCCTTCTTCATGGCAACGGTCCCAGCATCCTTGCATGATCTGGTGCATATAATATGGGCTGTGATTGTCGTAGATTAAAGCGATTTGTCCGGACTTGGTGCCGGCAAGGATGCGTGCGGCGATGCTTGGGGTGAACCCAAGTTCCGACATCGCGGCATCGATCTTCGCTTTGGTTGTCGCGCTTACATAAGGATGATTGTTGAGCACGCGGCTGACGGTTTTTACCGCCACGCCAGCAAGCTTAGCAACATCGCGAATGTTGGCGCGCGGGTTCATGCGCCAAACGCTGCACGGATGGATGCAAAAAGGTCTGCATGGGCACTGTCTGAGCGTGTGAACACGGGCGGCTGGCCATGCGGCGCAGCTATGTCGTGCGTGCCTTTGTCATATACTGCACCTGTCCATAGGTGTACCCAAGCGCCTTGGGGCAGCACCACACGGCGGCTGTCATACCCTTCTTCAACGACGGGCGCGACAATCATGTCTGCACCATAAAGATACTGATCCTGAATGTCGTAATTTTCGGGATCATCATAATGCAGGAATAATGGCCGTTGCAGGGGCAAGCCAGTGGCTACCGCTTCATCGCAAACTGCACGTACATAAGGCGCAAGCTGCGCATGCACTTGGCTCATCCGCGCAAAATGGGCTAGGATTTCGGGGCTGCTATCGATTTGCAGATTGTCCGAGGGACGATTGCCTTCATGGCTGCGCATGACTGGCGCGAATGCGGCCAGGTCAATCCAGCGGTGCATCAGTTCGGCGGTGCGGACAACGCCGTGTAAACTGGTGTAACCACCCAAATCGCTATGATGATAGGCATTGCCTACCAGACCTGACGACAAAGCAGCAGTTATCACGGTGTTAATGCCATCATGCCGCGTAAAATCAACGCATTGGTCGCCGGCCCATAACAAGGGGCAATGGGCTTGGACGCCGGAAAAGCCAGCCCGCATGAAGAAGGTGGCGTCACCGGTCTTGCCGCGCGACGCGATGGCGTCGGCATTGACCTTCGCCCATAATACAGGCCAGCGGTTATGCGCTTCCATTGGGTCCGAACCGTCGAACAATCGCACATCGGTGGGCAAATATTCGCCAAAATCGGCCATCCAGCCTGATAGTCCAAAGTCGAGCATTTCTTGCCCAATGATGCGGTCGGCAAACCAGCTGGCGGCGGCAGGATTGGTGAAATCGACCACGCCTGCGTCAAATTCGCCGAAATCCACGGCATAAGGTTTGTCGCTTTCCTGCCGCAATGCGAGATAATTGTGCGCTTGCGCCTCTTGGTAGAGCGCGCCATCCAAGGCCAAATAGGGATTAATATATCCCCAAAAGCCAATGCCACGCTCTGCCAGCGCGGCTATACGGGCTGGCAAATCTGGATAGCGCGTTGCATTCCATTTCCAGTCCCAAAACAACCGCTTTCCAAAGCTGGTTTGCCGGATGCCGACCCAATCTTCGCACCACAAGCCCGTTATCGCTGCGCCAGAGGCGGCAATTGTCTCTAAACGGTCGAATGTGTCTGCCCCGTCTTTAAGGCCCACAATCGCCCCCGAAATCGCCCATTCGGGCAAAGGTGGCTGCCGACCAAAGCGATTGGACAATTTGGTGACCAGATTGGACAACGATGGTGCCTCAAACAACTCTAGATCGATATTGGCGGACCAGCATTCGATGCCAACGCGACCCTTTTCGGTCAAATCCAGAACCGAGTATGTAGTCGTCTCTAAATGCACCGCATAACGCGCGGAGCTTAGCCAAGTCGGCTGTGGATAATTGGTCGTCCAATAATCACCGCCTGCTAAGCCATCCGCGTCCATGGTTTGCGTCAGCGCCGTAGATTTATCACGACCAACACCGGGCTCGGATGTCCAAAACGGAAAACGCCGGCCGTTCAGTCGTAAATAAGACATTTGCTCCCCGCCGCCCCAAAAGGCTTCGGAAGTTGCGCAATGCATTTCTATCCAAAGACGGTTTAAGGCGGGGTCACTGCAACGCAGTTCAAGCGCCGATTGCTGCGCACGCTGAGCCAGCTTGAGAGTAACCACCACATCAGGCCGTGCCGCATTCCAAAGCCGAATAGCGCCATCGGAGGCCGCAAAGCAATCCAAGGCCAAACGCATTTCAACCAGATCGTCGATGCGAAAGTTACCACGAACCATTTCCAGATCAGGTACGCCGATCCCCAGCGTAATTGCAGGGGTATCATCGCGATGCGCCAACATGCTGACGTCATCGCGCAACAGGTCAAAGCCCCCTTGTTGCATGATGATTTTAAATGGCAACTATTGTCCTTCTCGGTCCGTAAAGCGGCACTATGGCAACATTGCAACAGTACGCGTCAAAATATTGTCTTCATATGACACCGCTAGACATATTTAGTCAATCTGGTAACAAATGCCCCACGCCAACGGTATACGCCACGATAGCTTTTGTTGCTTGAGCAAACTCAAGTAAAATGGTTGAGAATATGATTGCCGATTTTAGGCAAGGTTCATCATGCTCAGCATAAGTCACATAAAACAAATTTTATCAGTATTTTAACTCCCAAAAGCATTATAATCATGTTGGACATCAGCTTGACCCCAATGGCGTAGAATGCACCCGCAGGATATTCCGCTCATCGCCCCCTTTCTCTTTTGTCCCTCATGCGCCATATTGCAGTAATGAATTGGCCAGACACCATCAAAGCAGGCGAAACCGAACAGCATGAAGCGCTCGTGCGTCGGGTGCTTGCGCCCAATGCCTCGCCTTATACCTATACGGGGACGCAAACATGGATTGTCGGGAATGGCAAAGATGTTGCCGTAATTGATCCGGGTCCAGTTGGCAGCGGTCAGAGCGTTGGTGATCCCGCCGACATACGCGGCGAGGGGCATGTTGAGGCGATTTTGCACGCCATAGGCGATGCCAAGGTCGTGGCGATCCTATGCACACACACACATCGCGACCATTCGCCTGCCGCAGCGCCGTTAAAAGCAGCAACTGGCGCGCCAATCATTGGCTGTGCACCTTTGGTGCTGCGCGATGATGGGCCGCGGGCCGACAGTGCCTTTGACCCGGACTACCGCCCTGACCGCATCCTGACCGATGGGGAGATTATCTCTGGCGATGGCTGGACTCTGGAGGCGGTGGCAACGCCGGGGCACACCAGCAATCACCTGTGCTTTGCGTTGCACGAGAGTGGCGCGCTGTTTACAGGCGACCATGTCATGAAATGGTCGACGAGCGTCGTTAGTCCGCCCGATGGCGACATGAGCGACTATCTGGCGAGCCTGCAGAAGTTGTACGACCGTGAAGACCGCATTTATTACCCCGCCCACGGCCCTGCAGTTGAAAATCCACGTCAGCTTGTGCGCGGTATGATTGGCCATCGCCGTCAACGCGAGCGGCAGATCGTGAAGTTGCTTGAGGCAGGTGAGGGGCATGTGCCCAATATGGTAGCGGCGATGTATAAGGGGTTGGACCCCCGTCTAATCGGCGCAGCAGGGCGCTCTGTTCTTGCGCATTTGATTGATTTGCAAAATCAGGGCCGCGTGGCGGCGCAGGGCGATGGGTGGCATATGGTCAAGGAAAGCTTGAAGCCCGTTTAACGGCGTAGTGTTTTTGCATCGTTTCGCGACGTACCAACTTCGGCGGGAATGGCGCATGGCTGCTTAGGCACCGGGCCAATCGCAAAGTTGCCCAGCTGATCTTGTTTCGCGACACCAAATCGACCACATAGACTGTGAATTCAGCTGTCGAGATATGTTCGGCATGGCAAAGGTATGAAAGCATGAACGCCCCCACCGCCCGTGAAAACCTGCAAGGTATCGACCTGCTCGCCGAAATCGCACGGCTGAAAAAAGAACGCAATGCCGTCATACTTGCGCATTATTATCAAAAGCCAGAGATACAGGATCTCGCCGATTTTGTCGGTGACAGCCTTGAGTTAAGCAAGCGCGCGGCGGAAACCGACGCCGATGTTATCGCTTTTTGCGGCGTGAAGTTCATGGCGGAAACTGCCAAGATTTTAAGCCCACAGAAAACGGTCATTCTGCCGGATATGGCCGCTGGCTGCTCGCTGGAGGACGCCTGCCCCCCAGGAAAATTCAAAGCGTTTCGTGCGGCGCATCCCGACCATATCGCGCTGACGTACATCAACTGCTCTGCCGAAGTGAAGGCATTGTCCGACATTATCGTGACCAGCAGCAGCGCGGAGACAATCCTGAGCCAGATCCCGCCAGAACAGAAAATCATTTTCGGACCTGACCGCCATCTGGGCGGCTATCTCAGCCGCAAATTCAATCGCGAAATGCTTTTATGGCCGGGCGTGTGCATCGTGCACGAGGCGTTTTCGGAAACCGAGCTTTTGAAACTTAAAGCCCAATATCCCGGCGTTCCAGTTGCTGCACACCCCGAATGCCCGCCGCATATCATCGATCATTCGGATTATGTCGGTAGCACAAGTGGCATCCTGCAATATGCCCAAACGATGGAAGGCGACACCCTGATCGTCGCCACTGAGCCGCACATTATCCACCAAATGGAAAAGGCCGAACCCACCAAAGCCTTCATCGGTGCACCCGGCGCCGACGGAAATTGCGCTTGCAACATCTGTCCATATATGGCGCTGAACACGATGGAAAAATTATATCTCGCCTTGCGTGATCTCCAACCGCAAATCGAACTAGACGAAAATGTGCGTCTTGCCGCCAAAAAGAGCCTCGACCGCATGCTCGAAATGGCAGGCGGCACACTGGGTAAGGGCGACCTTGGTAGGGCTTGATTGGCCGATGACAAGGTGTATCAAATATACACTCGCCTTCACCGTTATATCGATATAATACAGCTATCCAATGCTCTTTTGGCGCTCCTCTTCTAATCAAAACACGGATATCGATAGTCGGCTTGCCGCTTTCGACGAGAGCTTCGCGCAACCTTTTCCTGACGATACGCATCCGTCGAACAATGGACAGCCCGCCGGCGGGAAACGTCTATTTCTGGGAAAAACGCGCTGGTGGTGGATTAGCCGGACCATCGCTGCATGTATCGCTCTATTCATGCTGCTACTGCTGTGGCTTGCCGTTACCGCGCCCTTATCAAAATCGCTTCAGCCTATTGCGCCGCCACGCATTACTTTGCTGGCGTCCGATGGCACGCCTATCGCGCGCAATGGCGCGATCGTCGATAAGCCTGTCGATGTCCGCGAATTGCCGCCGCATGTTGTTCAGGCTTTTCTTTCGATCGAAGACCGCCGCTTTTATTCGCACTTTGGTGTCGATCCGCGCGGCCTTGCCCGTGCCGCTTGGTCGAACGCGTTTGGCAGCGGCATGACGCAAGGTGGCAGCACGATTACCCAGCAGCTTGCGAAATTTACGTTTCTAACACCTGAGCGAAACTTGACGCGTAAGGCGCGAGAAATGCTCATCGCGTTCTGGCTTGAAGGGCGTTTGACAAAGGATGAAATTCTGGGGCGCTATCTGTCCAACGTCTATTTCGGCGATAATGTGTATGGCCTGCGCGCCGCATCCTTGCATTATTTCTACCGTCAGCCCGAGCGTTTGACGCTGAGCCAAGCGGTCATGCTGGCAGGCCTTGTGCAAGCGCCATCGCGCTTGGCCCCGACAAAGAACCCAGAACGTGCTGCAAAGCGCGCCAGGCTCGTTCTAAAGGCAATGGTTGCCAATAAGGTCATCACTCAAGCGAGGGCCGATGCCACCCCCGTGGCGCGGCTTGACGTGCGTGTACGAGAGACTTTACCGACAGGCACCTATTTTGCCGACTGGGCGATCCCGCAAGCGCGGTTGCTAACGGAAAGCGGCTATGCCGACGTGCAGATGACCACAACGCTCGATGCGCGTTTACAGAATATTGCGCGCAAGGTGGTGGCCCGCTCTGGCGTCGCTGGGGCGCAAATCGCGCTTGTTGCGATGCGTCCCAATGGCGAAGTTGTCGCTATGGTCGGGGGTAAAAGTTATAAGGAATCTGCCTTCAACCGCGCTACGCAGGCAAAGCGGCAGCCAGGGTCTACATTCAAATTGTTTGTTTACCTGGCGGCATTGCGGTCTGGCATGACTCCGCAATCCATGATTGCGGATACGCCAATTAATGAAGGCGCGTATCGCCCCAAAAATTCGGGACAGCGCTATCGTGGGGATATCACCCTTGAGCAGGCATTTGCTCAGTCGAGTAATGTTGCCGCGGTGCGGCTTTACCAAAAAATAGGTGGCCAAGAGGTCGAGCAAGCAGCGCAAGACCTTGGCATCCGCAGCCCATTGACGCTGGACCCAAGCCTTGCGCTGGGCAGTTCAGGGGTGACCTTGATCGAACTGACATCCGCCTATGCTGGTGTGGCGAGCAACCAATGGCCTGTCGAACCCCATGCGTTTAAGCGCGAAGAGCAAGGCTGGATCGAGTGGCTGTTTTCCGGCCCACGCGCCTTTAGTGGTCGCATGCACCGCATGTTGCTCGATCTATTGGGAGCAACAGTCAACAACGGTACGGCCCGCGCCGCGCGTCTGTCTATTCCAGCATATGGCAAAACGGGCACCAGCCAAGACAACCGCGATGCGCTGTTCATCGGTTTTGCAGGCGACCTAGTTGTTGGCGTTTGGGTTGGTAATGATGACAACACACCCTTACGCGGCGTAAATGGCGGTGGCCTGCCCGCGCGGATCTGGCGCGATTTCATGGCACAATCGATCCGCAATGCTGCGCCAGCAGCCGCACCGGAAGCACGCAAGGCGCCTGATCCCGAAGGTCCGATTGAACCATTGGATTTGCCTGATTTGCAGGAACTGCCCATCGACATCGGCAATTCGGATGTCAGGATCGATCAAGACAAGGGGGTAATTGTGAACACCGATGTGGGCGGTGTCCCTCTGGAAATCAAACTTGATCGCAATGGGGCAAATATTCAAGCCGCGCCGTCTGCGGAACGACCTGCGCCGGAACCGCGTTGATGTTTAGGCATTCCAGCCATGGATAAAATCATGCGATATCTTGCCGTTTTCTTCCTGTTTCTGGCGCCGGTTTTGGTTGCGCCAGCATTTGCCGATGCAACTGACATCAGCGCGGCATCGCGCAGCGTTGTGCGCGTGGTTGTTTTTAGCACTGCCGATGGGCAGCAAAGCATCGTCAGCATAGGCTCTGGTGTTGCGGTCGCCCGCGATAAAATCGTGACGAATGCCCATGTGGTTGAAATGGCCAGGGGTGATGACAGCGCGCAAATTGTCATTGTGCCGTCCGATGGTGCGCAAAGCTACCGCGCTTCGGTCGTCGCCAGCTTGTCAGGCAAGGACCTGGCGCTGCTGCAGTTAAAATCTGGTTCGCTCGTTCCCGCCAGCATCTTTGCCGGCGTCATAGCAGACGGCGCAGATGTATTTGCAATCGGTTACCCCGCAAGCGTCGATATAGCGCTTGAGCAGAGCGAGGCGGATGTTCTTCGTCCCCAGCAGCCTGTTAAGACGCGTGGTACTGTTTCGTCGGGCCGTACGTCAAAAACCGTTGAATCACTCTTGCATACTGCCCCTATCGCGCCGGGCAACAGTGGCGGACCTATTGTTGATGCCTGCGGACGTGTGCTTGGGATCAACAGCTTTGGCTCGGTACCTACCGATGGTGGCGCAGAATTTTATTTTGCCATTTCTGCCCGTGAACTGACGACTTTTTTAGCCAATAGAGGCATCGAATTTCGGTCCGTGCGTGGCGACTGTCGTTCGGTAGCTGATTTTACGCGTGCCGAGGCGGAGCTTGAGGCATCGACACGTGTAAAGATAGATAAAGAGGCGCGCGTTGCAACTGAGTTGCAACGTAGCCGCGAAGGCAAGGTTCGCAGTGACGCCGAGCACGCGGTGATCGCTGAGCGGGAAAACTATTTGGCATTCGCGGCCTTGCTTTTGGTGGTAAGTGCGCTCGCAGGAGGCGCCGCGTGGCAGTTTGCGGAACGCGGCCAGCGCGACCGGTTTAAAGGCGCATGTGCTGCAGGCGCTGTGATATTTGTCATGGCGGTCGGAATCTTTGCCGCACGGCCATCATTCAACGAAGTTGATGACCGCGTGCGTGCGGTTTTGACTGCCGATGCGCCGGATAATGCGGTGGGGCAAAAGACGGCGGTCAACAGTTTAGAACCGGTGGCGAAAACCTGTATATTGCAACCCGAACGCAGCCGCGTCACCATGTCGGATACTGCAGACGTTGCATTCACGTGGCAGTCCGATGGGTGTGTGAACGGACGCACCCAATACGTCGAAAATGGTGACCGCTGGATCCGCAGTTTTGTGCCTAATAACGATGCGCAAATCTCAGTAGTCAGCTATGTTCCAGAAACAGAAATCTACCGCATTGAGCGATTTTTGCTAGGCAATGAGGCGATGCAGTCGGCCCGCGAAGCGCGGCAATTATACGATGTCAAAACCTGTACCGCGGACCAAAGCCAACGGACGAACATTGACAATATGAACAAGGCCATCGCCACGCAATTGCCGCCGACGCCGAACGAGATATTGCTGTTCACATGTTCTAACCGTTGAATGGTGGATTGTGCGCGCGGACATACTGCTTATGGTGATATCATGATCCGCGCGCTGTCATCCTTGCTGTTGCTATGTTCCGCAATGCTTGTCGGATGTTCCGAAGGTGTCGACAATGAGCGCGTGCGCATTGATGTCATTGAGGACCGTCCACGACCCTTCAACGTGTCCGCTTCGCCCTTGCCGCTCGCTTCAGCCTATTTGCGCGCAGCAACGGCGCAAGGGCTCGTCACGTTCGACGAAAAGGGACGCGTTGCGCCCGGCCTTGCCAATCGCTGGATCGTTACTGATGATGGTTTGAGCTATATCTTCCGGTTGAATAAAACGCGATGGAATGACGGGCGCGAATTGACGGCACAGGAAGTGGCGGGGCTTTTGAACGCCCGGATCCGCGAGCTTGGTAAGGGCAATCTTGGACCGGAACTTAGTATCATTGACCGTGTTGTCGCCATGACTGGCAAGGTAGTGGAGATCAGATTGAAGGCGCCTATGCCTTATTTGCTGGAATTGCTCGCTTTGCCGGAATTCGGACTTTTAAACAAAGGGGTTGGCTCAGGGCCAATGCAGGCCAAGAAATTCGGCCGGGCGATGCAACTGCGCCGTAATGAAGTTGATGCTGAAGGTGCCGCAGTTTTAGGGGGCGCCACGGTGACATTGCGGCGCGGCGAGGCATCACTTGTGCTCGCACGCTATGTTCTTGGTCAAAGCGATATTGTTGAAGGCGGACGATTTGAGAGCTTTCCTTTGCTAGAAGCAGCCAGAATTACGGCGGACCAAATTCAGTTCGATGCAGTTCCAGGACTGTTTGGTTTGCAAGTCGTTCAATCCAGTGCATTTTTGGCCGAAAAGGCAAATCGCGAAGCAGTAGCCATGGCCATTGATCGTCCAAAATTGCTCACCGCTTTCGACATTGTTGCGTGGCGTGAAACCGTAACTTTGGTTCCCGAAAGCTTACCCAATCGCACCAGCGTAGCGCGTCCTGAGTGGGCCAAGTCAGCGATAGATGCGCGCAGAGTGATGGCGGCGGCTACGGTCGCCAATTGGAAGCGCGCAAATGGCGACATCCGGCGTTTGCGTGTAGCTTTACCCCGAGGCTATGGTAGCCGGATTTTCTTCGCGCGCCTGCGCGCCGATCTTGCGTCCATCGGCATTGAACTGGAGCGCGTTACTATCGATAGGCCGCATGATTTGCGACTTATTGACCGCACCGCTGAGCAATCGAGCCCCGCATGGTACTTGGATCAACTGTCTTGTAAATTTGCCACCATTTGCAACGCACGCACAGACGAACTTGTCGCCCAAGCGCGTTCCACAAGCGATAGTTTAATGCGCGCGCAGTTATTGGAACAAGCAGAGTCCGATTTACAAAGCACCGTCTCCTTCATTCCTATTGCCAACCCCTTGCGCTGGTCTGTCATCCGGCCTGGTCTTTTGGGGCATGTCGCCAATGGTCGAGGCTGGCACCTGTTGCAATATCTCGGACGTGACCCGACATAGGCTTCAAGGAGCCACGCTAATGCCTATTTCGCAGGAACAGTTTGCGCATATTGCCAAAGATATACCTGGAATGGGTAACGACCCGCGGGCCGTGCGCATGCGTGTTGAAGCGCTTGAAAAATTGCTGGAACGTGCCTTTCATATTCCGGGTACGAAAATTCCGTTCGGGTTAGACAGCATCATTGGCCTCGTGCCTGTATTGGGTGACATTATAACCGCAGCAATGGGGCGTACATGGTGTGGGAGGCCCGCAACCTGGGCATGTCTAAGTGGCAATTGATCCGTATGACGGCCAATGTCGGCATTGATACAGCCATTGGTGCAATCCCGATAGTGGGCGACGCGTTTGACCTTGTCTGGCGTTCGAACAGCAAGAATCTGAGGATTATCAAGAAGCATCTCGACAAGCATCACCCCGGGACGCGGATTATTGAAGGCTAACGACCGCGCCAGATTTTGATTTGCGTTTTGCCCGGCGCCAGTCGACTAAATTGCCGGCATCGCCGGGGTTTGAAATCGCGTCCAAGGCAGATGCGCACTTCATCGAGCCAGCCCTTGTCCGTCGTCTTAACAATGATGGCATCCGACGGCAGACCCTCATTAAGATCGGCGAATCTTTCAGCAAGCACTTGCGCAGTTAACGGGGTTCCGCGCTCGGGTTCGCGCGAAAGCCGCGCCATATCCGGAAATTCAATAGCATTGAACAGCAACCTAGCAGCGCCAAAATAAGCTTCCGGTGCTTTGGCCATGCAGCTGCCATGCTTTGCCCATTGATGTTGCAGCAATTGGGGGGAGGGGCTGAGGCAGATGTTTTCAGTGACGACCCGCCGAGGCAAGACGCCAACGGTGCGGCAATATTTTGGATGATTTGGCCCCTTCGCATCTGGCCAAAGGCCCTGCAGCACAAAGCCGAAGTCACCGATTTCGCCGGAACATTGGAAGCGCACGGCTGGGTCGCGTTGCCGCCCACGGCAATGCTCCGGGCTCCAGCTAAGCGTCAGCACGTAGCCGTCTATGGCGCCGCGCCGGACCTGACCTGGTTGTGGCATTTCTAACGCTGGACGGGGCAGAAACTTTGGCGGCTGGCATTGCCACGCTTGTGCGATGAGCGGCGAAGGCTGGGCAGCCGCCACAACGCCTACAAATGCGAGGGCCTTAAGCCTGCGCAAAGTCCAGTCCAATGTCAGCGGCAGGCGCGCTTTGGGTTAGGCGACCCACAGAAATATAGGTTACCCCAGTTTCCGCCTTGGCGCGGATAGTCTCCAAGGTGACACCGCCCGAAGCCTCGGTTGGCACGCGGCCAGCAATGAGCGCAACAGCCGCGCGCAGCGTATCGGCATCCATATTGTCCAGCAACAAATGGCTGGCCCCTGCGGCAAGGCCAGGCTCGATCTGCGCGATGCTATCAACCTCTAAGATAATGCGTTCAACGCCAGCATTTCGTGCGCGCGCCACCGCCTCGGCCACGCCGCCTGCGACCGCGACATGGTTGTCTTTGATCATGGCGGCATCCCACAATCCCATGCGATGGTTCGTTGCGCCGCCCATGCGTGTCGCATATTTTTCTAGCACGCGAAGGCCAGGAATAGTTTTTCTTGTGTCCAAAAGAATACAGCCAGTGCCCGATATTGCGTCGACATATTGTCGCGTCATCGTCGCGATGCCGGATAGGTGCTGCACGGTATTCAGCGCAGAACGCTCCGCCGTCAACATAGCGCGGGCATTGCCCTTTATCCGCATAAGGTCCGTTCCCGCTGGCACCTGCTGGCCGTCTTCGACCAACATTGCTATGTCCATTGCAGGGTCGAGCGACCGGAATAATGCTGCTGCAATCGACAAACCTGCGACGGTTATTGCATCACGGCTGTCCATGACACCGGCAAACTGTACATCGGCTGGAATGACGCTTTCGGACGTAACGTCCTTGAAGGTCGGCCCCAGATCTTCGGCGAGTGTAGCCCGCACAAAGGCCTCAAGATCGAATTGGGGAAGGTTAAAGACCATTGTGCTATTGTCCGGCGGGGATTGAAGAGAGGGGCTGTCCCGCAACCTTAGGTGCTGCCGGTGGTATTTCATACGCCAAAAGATACCGAGCTGACCGAGATTAGTAGCCCATCAGACTCATCACTTCCTTACGGCTTGACTGGTCGTCAAGGAAGCAGCCTATAAGTTTTGAAGTGACCATGCCAACGCCATGTACCTTCACGCCGCGTCCGGTCATGCACCCATGCTGCGCTTCGATAACGACAGCTACGCCTTCGGGCTTCAAATGTTCCCAGATGCAGTTTGCGACTTCGGCGGTCAGGCGTTCTTGAACCTGAAGCCGCTGCGCAAATCCGTGCAGAACGCGTGCTAGCTTTGAAATGCCGACGACTTTGTCCGTTGGCATATACGCAATCGATGCTTTGCCAATGATGGGCGCCATGTGGTGCTCACAATGCGACTGGAACGGAATGTCCTTCAGCAGCACCAGTTCGTGATAGCCACCAACCTCTTGAAAGGTACGCGACAAATGCGCTGCGGGATTTTCGGCATAGCCGCCGCAATATTCACGCCATGCGCGGCCAACGCGTGCTGGCGTATCGAGCAAGCCTTCGCGCTCTGGGTCATCACCTGACCAGCGAATGAGCGTACGGATGGCGTTCTGGACTTCATCAGGAACGACGATTTTGCCGTTTTCACCAATTTCGTCTTCATAATGTATGTGCGCGATGGGAAACACCTTCTCGGGCTTGTTCATATTTAGGCTCCGGCGAGCTTTGTACTCGCATCTTCTGCCTGAAGATAGGTCTGCCCGCCTTTAAAAACTATACGGACAATAGCCCATAGATGCAGCTTCGCAAATCCGAAGATTTTTGCCAGCGTTTGTGCGGTTGTCTGCAATCACAAATTAGCCAATGGCCTGACCGGTTTTCGCCCAATCGGCCAAAAAGCCTTCGATGCCCTTGTCGGTCAGGATGTGCTTGAACAAGCCCTTTATGACGGAAGGCGGCGCAGTCATTACGTCAGCACCGATTTTTGCTGCCTCAAGCACATGGACACCATGGCGGACGCTGGCGACCAAGATTTCGGTGCCGAAATTGTAATTGTCATAGATCAAACGGATGTCGCTGATGAGTTGCATGCCATCAAAGCCATTGTCGTCATGACGGCCAACGAACGGAGATACAAAGGTCGCACCGGCCTTGGCGGCCAAAAGCGCCTGATTGGCGGAAAAGCACAAGGTGACATTGACCAAAGTGCCTTCCGAAGTAAGCGCCTTGCAGGTTTTCAAACCATCAATGGTCAATGGTACCTTGATGCAGACATTGTCTGCAATTTTGCGCAAGATTTCGGCCTCTTTCATCATTGTCACATGGTCAAGCGCAACGACTTCCGCCGAAACCGGACCGTCGGTCAGCGCGCAGATTTCCCGCGTTACTTCAATGAAATCCCGGCCTGATTTGGCAATTAATGACGGATTAGTAGTCACACCGTCGAGCAAACCAGTCGCTGCCAAATCCTTGATGTCGGCAATGTCAGCGGTATCGGCAAAGAATTTCATGGGACGTCTTCCTGATTGGAGATTCGGGTTAACTGCTTATTGGCAAAGTTGCAGCAGAAATAACAGGGCCTATTGGATTGAGAAGGCTAGCAACTGATGAAGGTGGTGACGTTAGCCATTCAATTGCCTATACGGCCGACATGAGCCCGCCCACCAACCGCGTCCGTGTCGTCTTGTTGACGCAAGCGATTGGTCCGCTGGATTACCGCCTACCTGCCGACATGCGCGCTGGTCCTGGCACTGTCGTGATGGTGCCGCTTGGCCCACGCAAATTGCCGGGCGTTATCTGGGACGATGATGTCTTTGGCGACGAAGCCGTGGACGCCAGCAAACTGCGCGCTGTGCTTGAGCATGTTGAATGCCCGCCAGTTGGGCCGGGTCTGCGCCGCCTCGTTGACTGGGTGGCTGATTATTATCTAACCACTCATGCTGCGGTCCTGCGGATGGTGTTGGCGTCCTCCGCTGCATTCACAGCCTCAGGCACTATTACGGAGTATCGCCGCACGGGGTTCGAACCTGCACGGCTTACACCGCAACGCGCGGCAGCGCTCGATGCACTGGAAGGCGTTCAGGGGCTTGTGCGCGAGCTAGCTTCGGAGGCTGGGGTGAGTGACGCGGTCATTCGCGGGCTTATCAAGGCTGGCGCCTTTGAACCTGTCACGATCAGCGTCGACACGCCGTTGCCCGAACCACAAGCTGACTTTGCTGCGCCGGCATTGAATGAAGCACAACAGGCGGCTGCAACCAGCATGGTGGAGGCTGTTAGGGCTGGCGGCTTTGACACCTTCGTCCTTGATGGCGTCACGGGTTCAGGCAAAACCGAAACCTATTTTGAGGCGGTGGCGGAGGCGATACGTCTGGGCAACCAGGTTCTGGTCCTGCTCCCCGAAATCGCGCTGACCGCGCGGTTTCTTGCGCGCTTTGAAGGCAG